>Ga0105238_10005448_pt1 | contig 12571 bp, 14 predicted proteins | sample KBSC34metaG_FD_81526 | JGI IMG/M metagenome (GOLD analysis project Ga0105238, IMG submission 81526) | Corn rhizosphere microbial communities from Kellogg Biological Station, Michigan, USA - KBS C3-4 metaG | ecosystem: Host-associated > Plants > Roots > Rhizosphere > Soil | place: Michigan, USA... | reverse complement strand
CAGCCGCGTCGTCGTCAAGGCCCCCGCTCCGGAGAGCGGCAACACGCCGGCCGACCAGGCTGGCGCGCCTTCCGATGGCGGCTCGGGCCGGGGAGCTCCGAGCCCGACGGCGGGCGTGGGGGTGGGAGATTTGCCGCACCAATCGACCTCCCCCGCCAACTTCAAACCGAACGTCACGGCGTTCTGGATCCCGTCGGCGTCGGAGTCTTCGAGCGCGAGCACGGGCGCGCCCGTCGGATCGCCCCCGGGTGCGGCCGGAGCTCCTCCGGCCGCGACGAGCCCATCCGCGGCCGCCGCCTCACCCGCTTCCTCCACGGCCGGCGTCGCCGCTTTGCCCGCCACGACCCTGATGTGGCCGAAGCTTGCCGAGAGTGCCGCAAAGTCCGGGCGCCCCCGATCCCCCGCCCACGGGAACGTGATCGTGACGGTGGGTGGCCCGGCCGGAGGGGCTTCCGCCGGAGGAGCTTCCGATCGCTTGGCGGGGCCTCCGGTCGATCTCAAGTCCGCCGCACCGTCGGTGGAAGCACCTTCGTCTCAGGTCGCTTCGCAGGGCGGAGCGCGGGGCAAGAACGCGGCGATCCCCTTCCGCCTGGGTGAATACGAGGTGGCGACCCGCATTGCCCAGGGCGGCATGGGATCGATCTACGTCTGCCGGCGCGCCGGGACGCCCGGCGTGCAACGCCTCTTCACCTTGAAGGTGGTTCGCCAGCACGCCAAGCAGATCGCGCAGGTGGTGCAGTCGTTCCGGCGCGAGGCGCGTGTGGGCGCGCTCCTCAGCCACCCGAACCTCCAGACGGTCATTCACGTCGGCACCTATCACGACCAGCCGTTCCTGATCCTCGACTACGTGGAGGGGATCGGCCTGGCCGAGCTGCTGGCCAGTCACAAGCGGCTTCCGCCCGCCATCGTCGTTTCGATCCTGGTCGACGTCCTGCGCGGCTTGAAGGCGGCGCACGATCTGGTGGACGAGCAAGGGAACCGGCTGGGGCTGGTGCACGGGGACATCTCGCCCCAGAACATCCTCATCGGCGTCGACGGCAATGCGCGGCTCACCGACTTCGGCAGCTCGCGCTTCAGCTCGGACGCGCGCGTCGCCGACCTGGCGCCCCTGGTGGGCAAGCCGGCGTTCATGGCGCCCGAGCAACTGTCGGCGGAGCCGCTCGACGCGCGCACGGACCTGTTCTCGGTGGGGGTGCTGATGTGGACGGCCCTCACCGGCCAGCCGCTGTTCGCGGCCGACAGCTACGAGCAGATCGTGATGAACGTGTTCCGCAAGAAGATCCCGCCGCCCAGCGAATTCGGGGCGCCGGCGTGCTTCGACGAGATCTCGACGACGGCCTTGAGCCGTTCGCCCGAGGACCGCTACTCGAACGCCGAAGAGATGGCCAACGCGTTGTCGCGCGTGGCGCGCGCCGAGGGCATCGTCGGATCGCCATACGACGTCGGCCAATGGGTGCGGCGCGAGTTCGCCGAGACGCTGGCCGAGCGGCGGCGCCGCGTGCAGGTGGTGTTCGGGGGCGTCGGCAGCGCCCCGGTAGCCCCGCCGGTGGCGGCTCCGCCGGCGGGGGAGGCCGGCGTCCCGGCTGGCGGCGAGAGGCCAGGCGAGACCACGGCGGACGGGTACCCGCGGCTCCCATCGCGGACGATGCAGATCGCGGCCATGCCGCGGCAGCGCTCCACGCCAAGGCTGCGAACGCTCGAGTCGACGGCGGAGTCGGACCTGGAAGAACCCGTGCTGCGCTGGACGCGCCGGCGCGTGGTGGCCGTGTCGGCCGCCATCTCGTTTCCTTTTGCCTTGGCCCTGGCCTATCTGGCCACGAACCCGATCGCCCGGCGCATCCGCCAGGCTCAGGCCGCGTCTTCGCCGGCCGCCGAGGCGGTCGGCACCGAGCCTCCCGGCGGAGGCGCGCCGGTGCCGGCTGCGGCGGCCGACTCTCCGCCGGCACCTGCGCCGGAGGTGCGCCGGGAGCCGTCGCGCGCGCCCCAACCGCCCGCCCAAGCGCCTCCGATGGCCGGAAGCGAGGCCGCCGGGGTGGGGACGCTGCCTCCGCCGGCCGGCACGGCCGCCGCGACCCCGCCCGCTCCGACAGAGCCGGCGGCGCCCTTGCCGGAAGCGGCGCCGCTGGGCGCGCCGGTCGGTTCACCCCGGACCGAGCCGCGCTGAGCGGGACGCCGGTTCCGAGGGCCCGGGGCGCGTGGTAGCTTGAACCCGGACGGATGGCCCCACGCAATCGACCGCTGGCGCTGCTGAGGGCCTTGCGGCCCAAGCAGTGGATGAAGAACCTGCTCGTCTTCGCGGGCTTCGTGTTCACGCTGAACGAACGGTGGATCCCGTTCTCGCCCGCGATGTGGAGCTATCTCTGGCGCTCGCTCGGCGCTTTCGCCCTGTTCTCGCTGGTTTCGAGCTCCGTCTACCTGCTGAACGACGTGCGCGACGCCGAGAAGGATCGCCTGCATCCCACGAAACGGCGCCGGCCCATCGCGGCCGGCGATCTGGCGCCTCGTGTGGCGGTCGGCGTGGCGGCCGTGATGATCCCGGGGTGCCTGGTGGCGGGGTATCTGCTGGCGCCGGCGTTCGCCGCCGTGGCCGGCTCCTATCTGGTGATGCAGTTCTGCTACATCCTGGCGCTCAAAGAGCTCGTGCTGCTCGACGTATTCGTGCTGGCGCTGGGCTTCGTGATGCGCGCGGTCTCGGGGGCGGTGGCCATCGGCGTGGAGATCTCGCCGTGGCTCTACACCGTCACCTTGCTGGGTGCTCTCTTCCTCGGGCTCTGCAAGCGCCGCAGCGAGCTGGTGCTGCTCGAACAGGGCGCGGCTGGCCATCGCAAGATCCTCGAGAAGTACACGCCGGGCCTGCTCGACAGCCTGATCAGCATCGTCGCGTCCTCGACGATCATGGCGTACTCGCTCTACACGTTCACGTCGCCAAAGCAGCCGGGCAACAACCTGATGATGCTGACCATCCCCTTCGTCATCTACGGGCTGTTCCGCTACGTGTACCTGGCGCACGCGCACAACGCGGGCGGCAGCCCCGAAGAGGTCTTCCTCAAAGACAAGCCCCTCATCGGCACGCTCTTGCTGTGGATCCTGACGACCGGCCTGGTCCTGGCCCTGGGGCGATAGGCGCGCGAGCCCTCAGGATGAGGGGCCACGGCGCGCGTCGAGCTGCGATTCAATCGGCTAGGGGCGGGGGTTGAGGGTGGCGGCTGCGCCAGGCGTCCCAGGCCAGGAGGGCCCCGCCGATGAGCTCGCCCGCCAGGGTGACCGGGCGGAACACCATCATGAGGTGTTGCCCGAGACCGTGGTGTCGAAACGGCGTGAACTGCCACCCGAGGAAGGGCCAGAACGCGGTCGGAGCGTCCATGGTCAGACCGATCGTGTCGAGCACGAGGTGGGTGGCGACGCCGATCGCCAGCGCGCCGACCCCCACCGACTGGACCGGGTGCTTCGCCCGGAGACCGCGCCAGAGCACGAGCAAGGTCAACAGGAAGAGGAGGGTGTGGCCGAATGCGTGGGTGCCGGCGATGATGCCCAGCGCCGCGCCCTCTTTCCCGGTGAGCCACGACGGGATGTAGTAGAGCGGCTTGTCGATGAGATCCGGCAGCACCGTCCCGAGGACGAACAGCCACCTGTCCCGCCGCGAGAAGCCTGCGTACCTGCGCGCCGCCAGCCGGCGGCCGATACCGATGTGACCGAGCACGAACATGGGCCGACGCCCTCCGAAATGAGCCTACGCGGCCCGGGTCCGTGCTCCCGGCACGTCAGACGCTCTCGTCGGCCACGTGGTCGGCCGACGGGGTCTTGTTGCGTTCCGCCGCCGGGCCTGCCTTGCCTTTGCCGGCGCTCGAAACGTCGGACGAATCATCGGTCTTCTCATCGGACTTCCTGACCTTGGGGGCCGCCGGGATGGTCTCGATGGGGGTGCCGGCGTTGATGACCAGGGCCCCGCGGACCTTGCGGCGCGGCCGAGCGGCTTCGGCGCAGGCGTGAGCCAGGGACGGCCCCAGCTTCGGCCAGAGCCCGTCGCTGATCTCGCGCGGCAGGTTCTCGAGCGAGTCCTTGAAGGTCACCTCCCGGATCTTGCGGCCCGAGTAGCCGCTGCGCACGCGCACGACCGCCTTCGCCTTGTCCTCCGTGCCTCGGAGGTTGCCCTCGACGTAGGCCGCCAGGTGAAGGGTGGTGGCCAGGTCGCGGTACTGCTCGGCGGTGTCGACCGGCTTCACGTCCGTCAGCACCTCGAGGCCGCGGGCCGCGAGCAGCTGGCTGACCTGGGTCGACAGGGTCCCGTCGTCGCCCGGGAACGGGAAGATCGCGATCCGGCCGCCCTGATTGGGAGCGACGCGCGACGAACGTTTGATCGCGAACGGCAGACCGCCGCCGGTGTCGGCCGTACCGGGCGCGCGGTGGGTGCGCCCTTTCCGCGAGGCGCCGGCTCCGTCATCGGCCTTCGGCGAGCGCTTGGTCCGCCCCTGGTGTGAAGGGCCTGGAATGCGCGATCCGCTCCTGTTTGCCGCCCCCGCGGTCTCCTCGAGGGTCACCGACATGAGCGGCACCGCGATACAGAGGAGCGCGGCGAGCGTCCTTTTGCCGCTGCCCCTACCCGCGCCCCAGACACTCCGCCACCGGACATTCTCGGAATTTCTCTCGAGCGACGCCATGGGCCGGTGAGGTTAGCCGAAGATTGACGCTACATGAAAGGAAAGGACGCTTACTTTTGTATCGATCAGAAATTGGCCGTGATTTCGCCGGTTTGAGGCGGGTGGGTTAAGGGCCTAATACGCAAGCGCCCATGTCGCAGATGTAACCCCCATCACTGTCGCAGTCCATGATGTCAGTACACATCGTGGCGCAGGTACCGCCGGTGCAAAGGTAGCCCGCCATGCAGGCGACGGGGGCGGGCGCAGAGCAGACGCCTGCACCGCCGCACGTCTGCGGGCCGATGCTCGACTTGCGGTCGGTCGAGCAGGTGGGCGTCGCCGGGCACGCCACGGGGGTCGGCGTCGAGCAGGCGCCTGCACCGCTGCAGGTGCTTGCCGGAATGCGGGACAGTCCGTCCCCCGAGCAGGTCGCGGCGCCGCAGAGGACCGCCGCGGGCATCGAGCAGACGCCGGCGCCGCTGCAGGTGCTGGCCGGGATGCGGGACAGGAGGTCCGCCGAGCAGGTCGCGGCGCCGCAGGGGACGGCCGCCGGAAGGGTGCACATCCCCGTCCCGTTGCACATGCCCGCGCCGATCTTGGACGTTCCGTCCATCGAGCACGTGAGCGCTCCGCAGGCGTCGCCGGCGTGGGTGTCGCAGGCGGTGCCGTTCGCCAGGCACTTGGCCGTCGTTCCACACATCTGGTCGGCGCAGGTCGTGGCGCAGCAGACCTTGTTCATGCCGGCGCCCGTGGCGGTGACACAGTTGCTGCTGGCGCAGTCGCTCCCCGCGGTGCACGTCGAACCCAGCGCCAGCGGCGTCTTGCACTCGCCGCCGATGCACGTGAAACCGGCGGCGCAGGGGGCGGTCGCCGAGCAGCTGGTGGCGCAGACACCGGCTGTGCACAGGTAGCCCATCATGCATGGGACGGGCGTGGGGGCCGTGCACATGCCCGAGCCATTGCAGGAGGACGCGGCGATGCTCGACTTGCCGTCCATGCTGCACGTCGCGGCGGCGCACATCTCACCCACGTGGGTCTGACAGGCGCTGCCGGTCGCGTTGCACAGCCCATTTGCGCCGCACATCACGTCCGTGCATTTCGATGCGCAGCAGATCTTCTTCGTGCCGTTGCTGACGCAGTTACCGTTGGTGCATTCTGCGTCGATGGTGCAGTCGGTCCCCAGCCCGACGATCGGCTTGCACTGGGTGCCGACGCAGGTGAAGCCGGCCGCGCACGCCGCAGAGGGGTTTCCCGAGCAGCTGGTGGCGCAGGCATTGCCCACGCAGGCGTAGCCTGTGGCGCACGGTGCAGGGGTGGGTGCGGCGCACTGACCGGCGCCGTTGCAGGTGCTGGCCGGGCCCGTCATGGCCGTGCCCGTGCAGGTCATGGTGACGTTGCAAGCGGTGGTGGTCGGGGCCTGGGCGCAGCCCCGGCTTCCGTTGCACAGGCCCGTGTTTCCGCACGGTGGGCTCGCCGTGCACATCGTGGCCACCCGCGGCGTGCCGCCGGCCGGGATCGGAGAGCACTTGCCGACGTTCCCGGCCACCTTGCAACTCTCGCAGCCGCCGCCGCAAGCGCTGTCGCAGCAGACACCTTCCGTGCAAGCGCCGCTCGAGCAGTCGCCGTTCGCGCCGCACGGCTGGCTGTTCGGCAGCTTGTCACCGCAGTGGTTGTCGACCTTGCGGCACGTGAGGCCCGGGATGTTCGGGTCGCAATCGCTGTTCGACGTGCAAGTCGTCAAGCATGAGGGGCTGGGGTTGTTGCAGACGTAGGGAGAGCACGACGACGTGTTCGAAGCCGTGCAGGTGCCCGTACCGTTGCAATTGGCCGCCATGCTCAGCGTCACGCCCGAGCAGCTCTGTATGCGGCATCCGGTGGTGGCCGACCAGGGCCGGCAGGCGCCGGCGCCGTTGCAGGTCCCGTCGTTGGCGCAGTTACCCGCCGCCGGCGAGGTCGCGACACAGCGGTTCTTCGGGTCGGGGTCGCCCGAGGTCACCGGCGAGCACGTGCCGACCTTGCCGGAGACCTTGCAGCTGCGGCACAGGCCGCTGGTCCCGGCGCCATCGCTGCAGGCCGTGTCGCAGCAGACCCCCTCGGTGCAGATGCCCGACGCGCACTGGTTCGCGCCGGTGCATGCCGAGCCGTTGGCCTTGAGGCCGCAGGAGCCGGTCGCGACGACGCAGGTGGTGGGCGCGACGCAGTCCGCGTCGGTATTGCAGATGGTGAGGCAGGCGTTGCTCACGCACAGGAAGTTGCCGCAGGACTGATCGGCCGGGGTCACGCAGGTGCCCGTGCCATTACAGGTGGACACGGGCTTGACCGCCGATGCCGAGGAGCAGGTCGGCTCGATGCAGCGCACGCCCATCGCCCATTTGGCGCAGGCACCGCCCTGGCATCGCCCGGTCGTTCCGCACGTGTTCTGCGTGGTGATCTTGCAGACGTCCTGCGGATCGAGGGTGCCATCCTTGACGGTCGTGCAGACGCCCATGCTGCCGGCCAGGTCGCACGAGACGCACGCGGTGTCGCAGGCCGAGTTGCAGCACACGCCCTGGGCGCAGTGCTTCGACGTGCACTCAGCGTCCACGGTGCACTCGGCGCCGAACGGTTTGAGGCCGCACGAGCCGTCGACACATACGTTGCCGGTCGTGCAGTCGCTGTCTTTCGTGCACTTGGACAGGCACTTCGAGCCCTGGCAGGTGAAGGGGTTGCACGTGCGGGCCGACGGGCTCACGCACTGGCCCTGGTTGTTGCACATGGGGGCCGGCGTGTACGAGCCGTCCTTACAGGTCTCGTCGCCGCAGGACAAGCCCGGGGCATACGTCTCGCAGGCCCCGGTCCCGTCGCAGAGGCCGTCGGTCCCGCAGCTTGGCTGACCCTTGTCGACGCACACCGCCCGCGGATCCTTGCCGCCCTTGGCGACGTTCGTGCAGCGGCCGAGGCTCCCGAGCAGCGCGCAGCTCCGGCAGGCGCCGTCGCAGGTGGTCTCGCAGCACACGCCGTCGATGCAGTTGTTCGAGGCGCACTCGGTGGCCGCCGTGCATGTGAGGCCGTTCGATTTGAGACCGCTGCATTGCTTGGTCCGCGCGCCCGGCATGGCGATACACGGGTGGCCCGTGATGCAGTCGGCGTCGGTCTCGCATGAAACCTTGCACGCCCCACCCGAGCATTTGAACGGCGCGCAGTCGAGGAACTGCGCGTCGCCGCATGTGCCGCGTCCGTCGCAGCTCCGCGCGCTGGCCTGCATCGACTCGCCCACGCAGGTGGCATCGCCACAGACGGTGGTGTTGGCCGGAAAGTGGCTGCACGTGCCGGTGTTGTCGCAAAGGCCGGTGAGGCCGCAGGTCATCGTGGCTTCGGCCTGACACCCGGGATCGGGCAGCCCAGGCGGGGTCAGCAGGCAGCGACCTACCGAGCCCGTCTGGTTGCATGTCAGGCAGGGACCCGTGCAGGCGACGTTGCAGCAAACGCCGTCAGTACAATGCCCGGACGAACATTGGTCGTCGGTCTTGCACACCGCCCCGGTCGACTTCTTGCCGCAGCTTCCGTTTACGCACAGCTGACCGGCCGCGCAGTGGCTGGTGCACGCCTCTTCGCACTTGTTTGTGGCCGGATCGCATGAGTAGGGGAAGCAAGACTCGGCGTGCCCAGGAACGCAGCTTCCCTTCCCGTCACAGACCTGCCCGGCCGACACGCCGTCACCCTCGCACGTTCCGTGTTTGCATTCGGTCTCTTTGACCCACAGGCGGCACCCACCGTTTCCATCACAGGTTCCGTCCTGTCCGCAGGTCGACTCGGCGCTCGTGGAACATTCGGTCGCGTCGGTGGGCTTACCCCCAGCCGGTACCTTCGTGCACTCGCCAAGGGAGGTCGGCAGGTTGCAGGCCATGCACTTGCCGTCGCATTTGCTATCGCAGCACACGCCGTCGATGCAGTTGCCACTGGCGCACTGCTTGTCGCAGGAGCAGCTAGCCGATTTGGGGCGGGATCCGGAGGACACGGTCGAGCAATCCACAGGCATGGAGCCCTTGCCCCCGGCGCCGCTGTCGGTCGAAGGGCCCGACGAGCCGTTGCAGCCGCCGCCACAACCGGAGAGACCCAGGGCCAGAGCCACCAGGACGCTCACTATGAAGACCTGCTGTCTCACCGCTGGCGGCGATGCGGGCCCCGGCCATGAGGACAGCGAACTCAATTGCAGTAACCGTAGTTAGAGCCGTAGGCCTGGCAAGAGCCAATCGTGCATGTGCTGGAGGTGGTCACGCAGGGCGCCGTGCACGAGCCGACACCGCGGCGCCCTGGTTCCCCATCGACGCGTGGGCATACGAGCCCTGGATAGCAGTCGCGCGACCAGGTGCATCCTTCGTTGACGCCCCGGCCTCCGCTCTTGTACTCGCAGACGGTGCGGCTTGCTCCGCTGGAGGGGTCGGGCGAGGTGAGATAGCAATAGGGACGGTCGCCCGGGCATCCGTTGCTCGTCGTTGGAGATGACGTCGGCATGAACGGGTCACACGGAGTGAATGGCACGTCGCAGACCTTGGCGGTGGGCGGCGCTGCAGGGGGCGCCGTAGGAACCACCGCGCGAGAAACGCACCGAGAGCCGGGACAATCGTCATCCGATTCGCAAAAGGCGAAACACCACGCTCCTCGGGCGTCGTCCGGATCGGGGTGCAGGCAGATTGAGCCAGGCGCGCAGTCGTCGTTCTGGGAAGGGCTTCCGTAGTCGGTGATGGTGCAGGTTTCGAACACCTTCTGCACGCCCTTCCACTTCGCGCACGCCGCCACGCCCGAGCTGCTGGTGGTGCATTTCTCGTCACATTTGCAGCTGCCGGTCTGGCAGACCGGATCGCACGCGCCGCTCCCGCTTGGCGTGCACCCCGGCACGGGCATGTTGCAGGCGAGGTCGAGGGACGGTCCGTCGTCCGTGCTCCCGCCGTCTGGCACCACGCCGCCGCGCCAGCAGTGGCCCTCGACGCAGGCGTAGTCGTCGGGGCAGGCGTTCGCGGGGCCGCAGAGCAGCTTGCCGTCCACGAGGCTCGGCTTGTAGCAGCCGGCGTTCGCCAAAGCGGCGGCCCCGGCGACCGCTACCAAGGCTCCGAGAGACACCTTGCCAGCAGCCGCCGCTCTCGAAGAAACGGCCCCCCGATAAGTCATGCGATGAACCGGCAGATTACCACGCGCGTCCCCTCGATCGGAGGACGTCCAGAGGACGAAACCTTCTGACCTGGCCGTTTGCGTCCAGTTAGTCAGTGTTTCGGCTTGTTTTCGCCGTGACGGGCGATGTGGGCCCGCAGCTCGTCGTACTGCTCTTCGAGGTGCCAGGGGACGTCGGCGTAGACGTCCTCGAACATCGTCCGCAGCGGGGGCTGCGGCGCGACGGACTCGGCGTAGCGAATCGCCTCGGTGATCTCCTCGGTGATCGCGTCGCGCCAGCCCTGCTCGGTGGCGGCGTCCAGCTCGCCCTTGCGCAGCAGGTACTTGCGGTACCGATCGATGGGATCGCGCGCTTCCCATTCGCGCGGCTCGGTCGGGTCCCGGTACACCGACGGGTCGTCCGACGAGCTGTGGGACCCGCGCCGGTAGGTGCGGGCCTCGACCAAGGTCGCGCCTTCCCCGCGCCGCCCGCGCGCCGCCGCCTCGCCGATGACGTGGACCATGGCCAGCGGATCGTTGCCGTCGACCAGGATGCCGGGCAAGCCGTACGCGACCGCCTTCTGAGCGAAGGTCGGGGTCACCGTCTGGACCGAACGCGGCACCGAGATGGCCCACCCGTTGTTGCGGCAGACGATGATGGCGGGGACCTTGTAGACCCCGGCGAACAGGCAGCTCGTGTGGAAGATGGGGGTCGACGTGCCGCCGTCTCCGAAGAACGCGATGGCCACGTCGTCCTTGCCCTGCAGCTTGGCCGCCCACGCCGTGCCGACCGCGTGCGGGATCTGGGTCGCCACCGGCGATGCCACCGTCACGAAGTTCAGGTGGCGCGCGGTGTGGTGGACCGGCATCTGGCGGCCCTTCACGGGATCCTCGGCGTTGCCGAACAGCTGGCACATGAAGGTCCGCAGCGAATACCCGCGGTAGAGCGCCGCCCCGACCTCGCGGTACGCCGAGTAGAACCAGTCGCTCACGCGCAGCGCGGCCGCCGCCCCGATGTGGGTGGCCTCCTCGCCGGTCGTCGTGACGTAGAAGCCCAGGCGCCCCTGGCGCTGCAGCTTCAGCATGCGCTCGTCGACCATCCGGATGCGGATGAGGGCGTGCATCAGCTTGCGATGCTCGTCCCCCGTCAGGCGCGGCTCGCGCTCGGGCGCGACGACGTTCCCTTCGTCATCGATGACGCGAATGACCTCGAGCTTCATGGCACCGCGGCTCATTATGCGCGGTCCGAGGTGATGTCAAGGCGGCGGCGTGGTAGGGAAAACGCTCGCCATGGAACCGACCCAGACCATCAAGCCCAAAGACGTCCTCAGCTACCTCGGCCGCGACTACATCGTGGAGGGCGTCCTGACCTACAAGGCTGCCGGCAAGACGACCCGGCTGGCCCGGGCGGTCGATGACGAGGTCGTCGTGTGGGTGGAGCCGCTGACCGACGACATGGACGATCGGCTGCTGGTGCTGAGCGAGATCCAGGACTTGCACGTCGGGACGCCCCCGCCCCCCTCGATCTCCTACCGGAACAACACGTTCCTGCCGCGGCAATCGGGGCTGGCCACCATCGAGATCGCCGGCAAGGTCCCCGGGCGGGCCTCGGGATCGTTCGAGGTGTGGCGCTACCGCGCGGCCGGCGACATGTACCTGCACATCGAGTCCACGCCGGGCGGACGCGTCGTTCTGTTCGGGGAGTCGGTCCACAAGGGCATGATCGACGTGCTCCCCGGCGGCGCCTGATTCGAGGAAGCGTCGAGCGCCGAGCGCGAAGCAGCGAGCACGATGAGCAGCAACTGGGGCACCCTCTTTCGCATCGCTACCTGGGGCGAATCCCATGGCCCGTCGGTGGGCGTGGTCGTCGACGGGTGTCCGCCGCGCATCCCGATCGACGCCGCCGAGATCCAGACCGAGCTCGACCGGCGGCGCCCCGGCCAGAGCGCGATCACCACGCAACGCAAGGAGCCCGACGCGGTCGAGATCCTGTCGGGCGTCCACGAGGGCCTCACGCTGGGCACGCCCATCGCGCTCATGTGCCGCAACCTGGACAACCGAGGCGGTGACTACGAGGAGATGCGCACCAAGTTTCGCCCCTCGCACGCGGACTTCACCTTCCAGGCCAAGTACGGCATCCGGGCCTGGCAGGGCGGCGGTCGGGCCAGCGCGCGCGAGACGGTGGGGCGCGTGGCGGCCGGCGTGCTGGCGCGCAAGGTGATCGCCCAGGTCGCCGGCGCGCCCGTCGAGATCGTCGCCTACGTGAAGCAGGTCAAGGATCTGATCGCCGACGTGGATCCCGCCACCGTGGGGCGCGCCGCCGTCGACGCGAACATCGCGCGCTGCCCGGACGCGCCCAGCGCCGAGCGCATGATCGCGGCGATTGATGGCGCGCGCAAGGCGGGCGATTCGCTGGGGGGCGTGGTCGAGGCGGTCGCGCGCGGCGTCCCGGCCGGGTGGGGCGAGCCCGTCTTCGACAAGCTGGAGGCCGATCTGGCCAAGGCGATGCTGTCTCTGCCGGCCGCCAAGGGCTTCGAGATCGGCAGCGGGTTCGCCGGCGTGTTGATGTCCGGCTCCGAGCACAACGATCCCTTCTTCAGCCCCGACCGTGGCCAGCCGGGCGCGCGCATCCGAACCCGCACGAACCGATCGGGCGGCGTGCAGGGCGGGATCTCGAACGGCGAGGACGTCGTGATCCGGGTGGCCTTCAAGCCGACGGCGACGATCCTCCGCGAGCAGGAGACCGTCGACGAGACGGGCGCCGCCACCACCATCAAGGCGCGCGGCCGCCACGACCCCTGCGTCCT
>Ga0105238_10005447_pt1 | contig 12572 bp, 12 predicted proteins | sample KBSC34metaG_FD_81526 | JGI IMG/M metagenome (GOLD analysis project Ga0105238, IMG submission 81526) | Corn rhizosphere microbial communities from Kellogg Biological Station, Michigan, USA - KBS C3-4 metaG | ecosystem: Host-associated > Plants > Roots > Rhizosphere > Soil | place: Michigan, USA... | reverse complement strand
GAGACGTTCGGCTGCTGCCCGGGGTTGTATCCGCTGAAGACGCCGACGCAGAAGAACGACTGATCTTAAGAGGCGGAGATTTTCACCAGCAGATCGCCCTTTTCGTCCGTGGACAATTCATACACCGGCAGGTCCCGCCGCGCAGGACCCTGGGTCACCTTGCCGTCCGCATCGAACGTGGAACCATGGCAGGGGCAATAAAAAGTCCTGTCCTTTTCCGCGTCGAGCTTGCAATACCGGTGGGTGCAGATGGCCGAGAGCGCGAACAAATTCGCACCGCGCCGAACGATGAAAAACCCGTTGGCCCGGAAACGCGCATAAATACCATCGGCCAGATACTGCGAGGCGGGGCCGGCATTGATGATGCGCGCCCTGCCGGTGGAAGAAAAATCAGCACCGCCGGGTGCGGCGCACCCGGCGGCGAACGCCGCGCCCAAAAATAAAAAAGTGCGGCGGTTGACGTGCATGTCAAAACTCAAACACGAGGCTGGTCATGATGCACCAGTGTGTGTCAGTGCGTGCGCCGTTGTCCACCGGGAAAACGAACACGATGCCGGGGCGGGCCTGGATGCCCCAAAAAGTTCTGAGGTTGGCGCGCAGGCCGACACCGGCGGTCAGACTATTTTGGCCTGCATTGTCGTGGTTCAAAGGCGTTTCGCCGGACAATTCAAACACCGGAACCAGTTTTTCCACGCCCGGCAGCGGCAGGGTTTGGTGCGGAATGCCGTAGCCGAACGTGAATCCGTATTCAAACGTGTCCAGGCCGCTTTCTTCCGGGCCAAACAGCATGGAATAGCCAAAAAGTGACTGGAGAGTGAAGTTGCCGATGCTCAGGTCGTTGAAGATTTTCGGGACCAGCTCGGTGTCGTGGCTCACTTCCGAAGTCGTGGGCAGGCTGAGTTCCAAGCCGACGCCGAAGGTCGAATCCACCAGGCCGTTCTGCGAAACGAATTGATAGAACGGAGCCCGCGCGCCCAGTTCAATGTTGGCAAAGCCCTTTTCGGTCACGCCGTCGTCCCAGTTGCGTTCGTAAGGAACCGCCAGTTCCACCGTCGCCGGGCCGAAGCCCTTTTCAAATTCCACCTTGGCGGTATCGCTGTGTGCGGCGCCCACGGCTGTGTGCAGCCAGTCAAGCCGCACTTCATTTCTTTCCAGGTCGGAATCATCGACCAAAAAAGGTTCGGGGAAAATGCCCTGGCCATAACCGCTGCGATGATCCAGCAAGTTGAGGAATCCATAACGCGCGTCGGGAGCGGCCTGGTCGTCCGCTTGCAAGTTGGTGCCCGCACACAACGCCAGGCCCGCCACCAATCCGATATGACAACGAAGTTTCATGACATAAAAATAAAGGCCCGGACAAATCCCCGCTGTCGGGTGGTTGCGATTAGTTGACGGAGGTTTGCAATGCAAAAAGCCGACAAACAATCAGCGGGGGTCCAGTCCGGATGCGCCGGCGGTTGCTCCTTCTGTTGCCGGTCTGTCAGGCTTGTTCAGCCCGCGCGAACGCCACAAAAAGTAGATCGCCGGATACACCACCAGCACGCTGATGGTGGAGGTGATCACGCCGCCGATCATCGGAGCGGCGATGCGTTTCATCACATCCGCGCCGGTGCCGTGGCTCCACAAGATCGGCGCCAGGCCGGCGATGATGACGCAGGCGGTCATGATTTTGGGGCGCAGCCGCTTGACCGCGCCATGGTAAATGGCGTCGCGCAAATCGCCCGCGTTCCGCATCAACCCTTTCTGCCGCCATTCATCGTAAGCAAGGTCGAGGTAGAGCAGCATGATGACGCCGGTCTCGGCGTCCAGACCGCCGAGCGCGATGATGCCGACCCATACGGCCACGCTCAAATTGTAGTGCAGCAGATACAGCGTCCAGAAAGCGCCGACGAGCGAGAAAGGCACGGCCAGCAGCACGATGGCGGTCTTGATGGCGGATTTTGTGTTCAGATAAATGATGAGCGTGATGAGCAGCAACGTGAGCGGCACAACGATCATCAGCCGCTCCCTGGCGCGCAGCATGTATTCGTATTGGCCGCTCCAGAAAAGATTGTAACCGCCGGGCAGTTTGATTTCGCCCTGCGCGGTCGCTTCGTTCACGGCGCGCATGGCCATCTGCACATACGTCCCGATGTCCACGCCGCGGATGTCCACATAGACCCACGCATTCGGCACCGCGCCTTCGCTCTTGATGCCCATCGGGCCGTCCACGACGCGCACCGTCGCCAGCTGACCGAGCGGGATCTGCGCGCCGGACGGGGTGGGCACGACAATGTCCTCGCGCAACGCCCGCAGGTCGGAACGGAAATCCCGGTCGTAGCGCAGATTAATGGTGTAACGCTGCAACCCTTCCACGGTGGTGGTCAGAGACATCCCCCCCAGCGCGACGGATAAAACATCCTGCACGTCGCCAACCGTCAGGCCGTAGCGCGCGATGGCTTCCCGGTCAATTTCAAACTCGATGTAGCGTCCGCCGATCACGCGCTCGGCGTAAGCGCTGGTCGTGCCGGGGACCTTGCGGATGACGGCCTCGACCTCGGTGCCGATCCGCTCGAGGGTGGCGAGGTCCGGCCCGGCGATCTTGATGCCGATGGGCGTCTTGATGCCGGTCGACAACATCCCGATGCGCGTGGCGATGGGCATGGTCCAGAGATTGTTGAGGCCGGGAATCTGCACGGCGTTATTCATCGCGTCGGTGAGCTCGTCCGGCGTGCGCCGGCGATGCGCGATGACTTTTCCATCGTCGTCCTGGATGTCCACGGCCGGCCATTCCGCTTCCGGCCTGAGGCGGATGGTGGTTTCGACCATGTCCATCGGCGCGGGGTCGGTGGCGGTCTCGGCGCGGCCGGCCTTGCCGAAAACTTCCGCGACTTCGGGGAACGATTTGATGATGCGGTCGGTGACCTGGATGAGTTCACGCGCCTTGGTGGGCGAAACGCCGGGGAAGGTCGTGGGCATGTACAGCAGATCGCCCTCGTAAAGCGGCGGCATGAATTCCGAGCCGATGTTTTGATATGGAAATACTTTGCCCACGGTAAAGGCCGCTTCCTGCACCCGGCCCGGCGGCAGCCAATGCGCCGCCAGCGAGTTCCAGGGGAAGAAGACCCACGCCACAGCCAGTCCGCCGCACACGGCCACCAGCCAGCGATACCGGACGGCCAGGCTCACGACCGGATGATAAAGCCAGATCAGAAAACGGTTGATGGGATTCGTTTCCTCCCGGGGGATTTTGCCGCGGATAAACCAGCCCATCAGCACGGGCGCGAGGGTGATGGACAGCAGCGCCGCCGCCGCCATCGAATAGGTTTTGGTGAACGCGAGCGGCTTGAACAGGCGGCCTTCCTGTTCCTGCAACGTGAACACGGGCAAAAACGAGACCGTGATGACGAGCAACGAATAAAACAGCGCGGGGCCCACCTCGACCGAGGCGGTGCGGATGATCTCCCAATGCGTCTTCCGGCCCTGGTCCCGTTCGAGATGTTTGTGGGCGTTCTCAATCATGATGATGACCGCATCCACCATGGCGCCGATGGCGATGGCGATGCCGCCGAGCGACATGATGTTGGAACTGATGCCCTGGCCGAACATCACGAGCAGCGCAACCAGCACCGCGACGGGCAGGATGATGATCGCCACCAGCGCGCTGCGCAGGTGCAGCAGGAACGCCAGGCAGACGAGCGCCACCACGATGCTTTCCTCGACCAGCTTGTCTTCGAGCGTCTTGACGGCGCGGTCAATCAATTCGGTGCGGTCGTAGTTCACCGTGACTTTCACGTCGCCGGGCAGCGCCTTCATCGCCGTCGCCAGCCGCGCCTTCACGTCCTGGATGACCTGATACGCATTTGCGCCGTAGCGCACGACCACGATGCCGCCGACGGTTTCACCCTGGCCGTTGGCCTCGGCGATGCCGCGCCGCATATCGGGGCCGAACTGGACGGTCGCCACGTCGCGCAGCAGGATCGGCACGCCCCTGTCACCGATGCCAACGGCGATTTTTTTCAAGTCATCGAGACTGGCGACGTAGCCTTTGACGCGCAGGATGAATTCGCGTTCCGCCAGTTCCAGCGAACGTCCGCCGACCTCGCCGTTGCTGCGCTCGATGGCCAGGCTGACATCTTTCAGCGCGAGGTTGTAGGCGCGCAATTTCGTCGGGTCCACCGTCACCTGGTATTGCTTCACGAAACCGCCGACGGAGGCGACCTCCGACACGCCCGGCACGGAGCTCAGCTGGTATTTCAAATACCAGTCCTGCATGGAGCGCAGTTCCGCCAGATCGCGGTTCGTCGAGTTCAGCGAATACATGAACGCCCAGCCCACGCCCGTCGCGTCCGGCCCGAGCGACGGCGTGACGCCCTTGGGCAACTGGCTGCCGATGCTGCTCAGATATTCCAGCACGCGGCTCCGCGCCCAATACGGGTCGGTGCCATCCTCAAAAATCACATACACGAACGAGAAGCCATAAAACGAATAACCGCGCACGACTTTCGCTTTCGGCACCGAGAGCATTTTCGTCGTGATGGGATAAGTGACCTGATCCTCGACGATGTTTGGCGCCTGGCCCTCCCACGGCGTGTAGATGATGACCTGGGTGTCCGACAGGTCGGGGATGGCGTCGAGGGGGATATGCCGTGTCGCGTACACGCCGCCGAGCACCAGCAGCACCGTGGCGAGCAGCACGATGAACTTGTTCCGCAGCGAAAAATCGATGATGCGTTGGAGCATGGGGATTGTTTTTTATTTCGTGGCGTCCGGCATGGGCACCAGATCCATTTCACACTTCGGGCATTTGCCGGGTCCGTCGGTGACCACCTCCGGGTGCATCGGACAGTAATAATGCTGTTTGATCTCCGGTTTAGCGACGGCAGCGGCGGCCGGGGTTTCGATCTTTGGCGTCACGGAATTGGTGGGCGATCTCATCACGGGGATCAACGTCATCCCGCACAGCGGGCATTTGCCGGGTTTTTCCTCGTGGACGCCGGCGTGTGCGGGCATCGGGCAGGTGTAATACAGCACCGTGCCGTCCGGCTGGAGTTTTTGCAGCATCGCCGGCGTCACCGGCACCAGCGCCATGCCGCAAACCGGACAGTTCCCCGGATGTTCATGGATGATCGAAACGTGCTCCGACATCGGGCAGACATACACGACACCCCCGGACTCCGGTTGGCTGGACGCACGTTCCGGGGCACTGCCGGCGGTTGGAGCATTGGTTGCGGCCGTGGTTTCACCCGTCACCGCAGCCGGTCTGGTGGGCCCGCGCATTTTTTCAATCGCCTCGCGCAACTGGCTTTCCGAATCGAGCAAAAATTGTCCGGAAGTCACGATGCGTTCGCCCGCGTTCACACCGCTGATGACCTGGATCATGGCGTTCTCCGCCTCCACGCCGAGGGTCACGTCGCGCGCCTCGAACTTGCCGCCGTCCAGCGCCTCGAACACCGTATTGCGCGCGCCACTGCGCAGCACGGCCGAATCCGGCACCAGCACCGCCGAAGAGTCCAACTCGGAAACAATCTGCACCTTCGCGAACATGCCCGGCTTGAGCAGGTGGCCCGGATTGTGAAACTCAGTGCGGACGGTCGCGGTGCGCGTTTTTTCATCGAGCGTCGGGTAAACGAAGGCTGTCCGCCCGCGAAATTGCGCGTCCGGCAGCGACGTGACCGATACAAGAACTTCCTGCCCGAGCCGGATGAGCGGCAGGTCCTGTTCATAAACTTGCGCCAGAACCCAGACCGTGTCGTGATTCACCAGTTCATATAACTTCATCCCCGGCTCGACCATCTGCCCTTGCACCACCATTTTTTCCATGACATAACCGTCGATCGGGGCGGTCACGGTCAGCGTCTTCCTGACCTCACGCGTTTTTTCCAGGCTGGCGATTTGCGCGTCCGGGATGTCATAGAATTTCAACTTGTCCGCCGCCGCCGCGCGCAACGACGTTGCGTCCGGCCCGGCGTTCGTTTCCGATACCGCCAGAAATTCCGCCTCGGCGCTGTAAAGTTCGGGCGAATAAATATCAAACAGCGGATCGCCGCGATGCACCTGCTGCCCCGTGGAATCCACGTAAAGTTTCACGACCCAGCCCCGGTACTTGGTGGTCACGGCGACGGTGGCCGCCTCGCTGTGGGTGACATTACCAACCGTGCGGATGGTGCGCCGCAGCGGGCCGCGGCGGACTTCTGCCGTGCGCAAATTCATGTTCTGCATCATCGCCGCATCCACGGCGATCGCGGACGAACTGGCGGCGTCCGCGCCCGCGCCGTTGCGGATGGGAGTGAGCTTCATGCCGCAGATCGGGCAGTTGCCGGGATGGTCCTGGATGACTTGCGGGTGCATGCCGCAGGTGTAGAGCGTCTTGGCGGCTTCGCCCCGGGCGTCCGGCGCCAACCAGAGCAGGGCGCCCAGGATCATCAGGCTGGAAAGCATTTGTTTCATAAGTCGTCGGTTTTGGAATGGTTGGTTTTAAGCAGCGGGGCATTTTCCGGCGGCACGCCGGCGATAAGGAGAGTGAGTTCCGCCCGCGCGATTTCACGCTGCGTCTGCGCGGCGATCTCGTCCAATTGGAAGTTGAGCAGCGAACGCTCGTCTTCGATCACGTTCAGGAAATCCACCCGGCCGGAGCGGTACGCCGCGCGGGCGATCGCCAGCGACTGCCGGGCGCGCGGCAGCACGCGTTCGCGCAGCAGCGCCAGCTCCCGGCCGGCCTCGCGGATGAGATAGGTCTGCTCGGCCAGGTCCACCGCGAGCGCGATCTGTTCCGCGGAAAGCCGCGCCTCGGCGGCGCGCTTGCCGTTTTGCGCGGCGGCGATTTCGGCGGCGATCTTGTCGCGCCAGATTGGCAAGGTCATGCTCAATTGCGGGTTCCAGATGAAGGGGGAGGCCTTCACATCCACTTCGCCGCCGGCTGAAAAATCGGGGATTTTTTCTTTGCGCGCCACGCGGATGGCTGCGTCCGCCGTCCGGATTTCCGCTTCCATCGCCTTCAGGCGGGGATTTTGCTTCAGCGCGCCGGTCAAAAGGTCTTCTTCATTCCACTGCGTTTCGGTGAATTCCGCCGTGGCCGGCACCGGCGGGTCGGCCTGGTCCGGCTGCAGGCCGAGGGCGGCCTTGAACTGCGCCAGCGAAACGTGCCGTGAATCTTCGAGATTCGCGGTTTCGGTTGATAATTTTTCCCGTTCGATCTGCGCCCGCAGCACGTCCTGCAACATCGCCTGCCCGGTCTCATTCTGTGCCCGCGCCAGCGCTTCCAGTTCGGTGAGCAACGCCAGCGTCTGCCGGTTCACCCGGAGTTTTTCATCCAGGAAATGCAGGGGGTAAAAACTCTTCTCCACCTCGAACGCGGTCTGTTGCACGGCGGTCGCGAATTGAAAATACTTCGCCCGGCTTTCGGCCGAGGCGGCGGCGGCGCGCGCGCTGAGCTTGCCCGGGCCGGGGATATCCGCCATGAAGCCGGGCATCAGCGACGACACGATGTCGGCGGCATACAGCTCAAACGTCAGCTTCGGGTCCGGCAGCGATCTGGCCACGGTGATGTTTTCGACCGAGGCCGCCCAGTCCGCGTAAGCGGCGATGACCAGCGGATGATTTCGCACCGAGAAATTGACCGCATCCCGCAACGTCGATTCGGCGGACAGGGCGGGCAGGTTGGTTTGCAACTGGCCGCCAATGGCGGCCGAATCCCGGCGCGCCGATTTTTCCCCGGCGGCAGGCAACCCGCGGCAGCCGGTCGCACCCAGGACGGTCGCCAGTGCCGCGAGGATCAGTTGTCGGCTTCTTTTCATGGGTTCTATCCCGGAATGTTCACGGCTTGGCGGCGGTCGCCGGCATGGCGCAGCAGGCCGCCCCGCAGGGCGCGGCGAAGCCGCTGTCCGTTTCCGCATAGGCGGGCGTGAGTTTCATGCCGCACAGCGGGCAATCGCCGGGCTGGCCGACCTTGACGGACGGATGCATGGGGCAGGTGTAATAAATGGGCTTGGACGCCGTTCCCGTCGGCGTGACCGAGCGGCACGCCACCGAGATCACGGCGACCACGAGCAGCATCAAAATTATTTTAAGCTTCATAAATTTTCAGTGTAAATGTTGTTCAATCTAGTTTTCAACCGGGCCGCGCCGGGCGCGGGTACGAACGGACGGAATTTTGGGAACTGACGGCCGTGGTGAAATTGCAGAAAAGAAGCTCCGCGCACCGGCGCAGGGCACACCACGGGCGTCAGCAGGGAAATCAGATGAGCCGGACGCAAAGGCGCGCGAAGAGCGGCGCCGCGTCAGCCATCAAAGCGGGGGAAACAACGTGGGAAAGGAAGGGAGTCCCGGCGGCGGCCAAACCCCAAACCACCGTCGCCGGAACCGGGGACAAAATCTGAAGCTGTGAGCCGGGCGAAGCGACCGCCGCAAGCGGTTGCGAGGCCGGGGCCGGAGCCGGTTTGCAACAGGCCATCCGGCCACCGCAACCGCAATCCGTTGCCGCCGGGCCGGTGGCCGGCACGGAGGCGGCCGCCACCTGGGCCCAGACGAGCAACAGGCTGCAAAGGATGGTCAGTACGATTTTCACAGTATTGTTATCGCCCGTCCGGCGGTTTGACGCCGGACGGATTTTGTCATAGACGGGTCACATTTTGTCCGCCTTGTCCGCGGCGCGGATCTTGGCCATGTACTTGTCCGGGTCCTTGTCGAAATCCTTTTTGCAGGACTTGCAACAGAGTTTCACTTCCTGGTTTTTGTAGGTGAAGACAAGGGGCTTGCCCATATCGCCATCGAGTTTCTCGCCGGAGACGGGGCAGGTGGCGAGCTTGTCCGGGGCGGGCGGGGCATCGGCGGGTTTGGTGTCCTCGGCGCGGACGGCCAGGCCGGCGGCCAGAAGGATACCCAGGAGACAGATACGTTTGAATGATTTCATAATTTTTATGTTTGTTTTACTACGCCAGTTTGGGGCGTCACAAGGGTTTACACCGCCCGGCGCCAAACCACGCAAAATTTGTGGTACCCGCAACAAATAACACGAATCGGGCGGAATTCAAGCCGGGGACTGTTTATAAGGGGAATTGGCGGAGGAAGCGAAACCGGAAGTAAAATATCTGGACATGATTCTTAAATAGTCTTATCCAGCCATCAGTCAAAAAAACTCACGTCTCAAAAATGCACTTTGTTCCGGTTGATGTTTTTGTCTCATGAGTTCTAATGCTGCTGTAAAGCAATTCCAAGGGGCTTGAAAGGCTTGGACGGGAAAATCCTGCACGACACGCAGGGGGAAAAATTAGAACCACCACATATGACCACTCGAAAAAGTCTCGCCGCGATGACCGCGGCCGACCATAACCGCTATAAAACCACCATCAACACCCTGATCAGCCGGCCGGACAACTTTTACGGCAAAATGGTCGGGGTCCATGGAAACATGATGCACCAAATGCACGGTGGCATGGGCGCCGGCACGCAACGATTCCTTTCATGGCACCGGGACTACCTGCTGAAGCTGGAGCAGGCCATGCAGGCGGTCGACCCCCAATGTTTCATCCCGTATTGGGATTGGACCAAGAAATGGGCGCTGCCGGCCTGGATGAAATCATTCAAGCCGACAGTTTTTGTCCCGGGTCGCGGGACAATCGTGGTCACGCGCAAACCAGACGCCACCGCCCCCGCCTCCGCCAGCGCGGCACAGATCGCGGCGTTGCAAAACATACCGGACTACACCACGTTCACCGATACGCTGGAAAACAGCGCCCATGGGGCTGTCCACATGGCCATGAACGGCACGATGTCCGATATCCGCATCGCGCCGGCGGACCCGGTCTTCTGGATGCACCATGCACAAATCGACCGGATATGGAGCCAATGGCAGGCCAAACATCCCGGCAAGAACCCAACCCTCAGCGGAACCCATGCCGTCATGGATCCGTGGACGGAAACCGCCACCCAGCTTCGTTCCATTGCGACGCTGGGATATGTCTATTCATAAAAATCAAAACCCGGCGCCGCGACAAGGCGCCGGGTCTTTTTTTGGTCTGTCTACAGTTTTTCTTCAAACGTTCTATTAAATTCTTTGCGGGATTCGCGGCGGGGCGGGGTAGTACAGATATTCAACGACGTAATGAAGCGTCGCCAAAACAGAAAGAAAAGTAATATGAATACCAAAGTCCTCCTCCTCGGTGCGGTTGTCACCACATTTGCATTGACCTCTTTTGCCGCCGAGCCGTTGCTCACGCCGCGCGCCGCCGGCAACCAGATCAAACACGTCAGCACTGCCGCGGAAGCCCCGACGGCCACGATCATGTACGTTGATTCCAAGCCCGCGCTGCTCGCACCCCGCGCCGCCAGCAATCAGGCCAAGGTGGTCAAAGGCGCGAACATTGACGCCAATATGGCGATGGATTGCGCAAAGAACATGGGCGGGTCCCCGAAGGCCGTGGCTGAATGCAGCGCCCATACCACCATGCCGGGCTGCGCGACGATCGCCATGGACAAATAACCAACCGGTTGTCCCGGCCCCGCAAAGATGCTAAACCAAGGGTGGCGGCAAGACCGCCACCCACAACCGATGCAAGAACCCATGAAACCTGATGATGCCAAACTTGGCGCGCTGCTGCGCGAGTCCCGTGGGGCGCCCGCGCTGCCGCCGCGCTTCCAGGAAAATGTCTGGCGGCGCATCGAAGACGCCGAGGCCCCGGAAAAATCCGGGTCCTGGCTGGACGCGCTGGCGGTGTTGATCCTGCGTCCGCGCCTGGCCTTCGCGACCGCCGCCGTGCTGCTGGTGGCCGGCGCTTTGGCGGGAACCCATGAGGGTTCCAAGGTTGCGCGGCAGGATGCCCAGGCGCGCTACGTGGCGTACATCGCGCCGAACCCGTTGCGCTGAACCGCCATGAACCGTTCACTCGTCATCCTGCTGGGCGCGCTGGCGCTGGGCGCGGCGATCTTCGCCGGCGCTTATTATGCCGGCCAGCGCACGTGCATGATGTGCGCGGCCCAGCCGGCGGACAAGCTGGCGTGGTTGCGGGATGAATTTCACCTGAGCGATGCCGAGATGACGCGCATCCACCAGTTGCATGACGGATACGAACCGAAGTGCATGGAGATGTGCGGGATGGTGGCGGCAAAGAAACGTGAAGTGGAGGCGGCGCTCGCCAACGGCACGAATGTCACCGACGAGGTGAAACAAAAGCTGGTGGAACTGGGCGAGCTGCGGGCGCAGTGCCAGGCGCAGATGCTGCAACATTTCATCAATGTCAGCCAGGCGATGCCGCCGGAGCAGGGCCGGCGTTATCTCGCGGAAATGAAACGCCTGACGCTCGGGTTCCACGAGGAGATCGAGCAATCCATGTCTGACCATGCCGGCCACGAACATGGACAAAACTGACGCGCAGCAGCCGGATGACCGGGACCGGGCCGACATGGAGCGACTGGCCGCCGGCCACGCGGCGGCGCTCAACGACCTGATGGAGCGCCACGCCACGCCGGTGTTCCATTTCCTCTGCCGCATGGTCGGCAACGAGGACGACGCCAATGACCTGGCGCAGGAAACGTTCGTCCGCGTTTTCAAATCGTGTAAAAGCTTCCGGTCCGGTGAAAAATTTTCCGCATGGCTGTTCACGATCGCGGCGAACCTGGCGCGGAATCATTTTCGCTGGCGCGCGCGGCATCCGAACATTTCGTTGGAAACCGAAAACACGGAAACGGAGCAGACGCTGGGCGGCACCATTGCGGCCAGCAGCCCGGCCCCCAATGAGGAAGCCCTGGCGGCGGAACGCGCGGGGGCGGTGCGCAAGGCGGTGAGCGCCCTGCCGGAAGATTTGCGCGAGGCGATCGTGCTGTGCGAATGGCAGGAATGCAGCGTGGCCGAGGCGGCGACGATCCTGGAATCCTCGCCGAAGGCCGTGGAATCGAGGCTTTATCGTGCGCGGGGAATGTTGCGGGAGCGGTTGAAAAGCTGGTTGTAAGGGGGGTTGGTGGGGAAACATCCAAACACCAACATCCAAGCGTCCAAAAGGCAAAGGGGAATATTCAACGCCCAACATGCAACATTTAACGCCCAATGTTCGAGGCTGTGGGTGAGATTGCAGGATGAATGAAGAAGGCGGAATGAAGAAAAATTGCAGGTGGCCAAGGCGAGATTTTTGAGCCGGGACCTTGAAGCGTGGTTTTTCGCCTTTGTTTACGATGGTTTTTTGCCGGTTTTGGTTGGTTGAAAAAAGTGGCTTGAATTGTCACGGTAGGAATTCGGGTTTTGGGGAGGTGTGGTAAACCAGTGCGGAAGACGGAATGCGGAACGCGGAATGTTGGAGCGTTCCTTGACATATTGGGGATAGGGTCTGGGGCGGCAGGGCCTGTAGCTGGCAGCGGGTTTACCGGACGTGCTTGAACAATGGACGTTGAAGCGGCTTAAAAGCCGCGCTCCGGCAAAAGGCGGTTTCGAGGCGTTTCCATATTGGTCGAGGCGATTTCCTGCGTGTGTGGCGGTCCTTGCGGGTGGCGAGCCGCCACTGGCCAGCGGGGGGCGGGGCGGGCGCAAAATTATTTTGGGGGTTGGACAGCCAATGTCCAAGCGACCTGGTAAAGTTGGGGGATGAAATTAAAAATTAAAAATG
>Ga0105238_10005443_pt1 | contig 12575 bp, 8 predicted proteins | sample KBSC34metaG_FD_81526 | JGI IMG/M metagenome (GOLD analysis project Ga0105238, IMG submission 81526) | Corn rhizosphere microbial communities from Kellogg Biological Station, Michigan, USA - KBS C3-4 metaG | ecosystem: Host-associated > Plants > Roots > Rhizosphere > Soil | place: Michigan, USA... | reverse complement strand
TGCCGCGTGCCGCCAGAGGTCATGGTGGGCTCGACCCGCCGGCTGGACCTCCATCGCCGCCAGATCCTGCTCGACGACGAGATGGACGGCGCCAGCCAGAACTTCCAGCTCGCGCTCCAACTGTCCTATCTGGAGTTGGGCAAGGAGCTGGACACCGTGACCAAGGACGGCACCTTCGCGACCGACGCAGGGGAACGGCTGGCCCGCCGGGCGCTCGCCTCCTACGCGGCAGCGGCGGTGCTGATGCCCTATTCGGCTTTCGCCAAGGCGGTCGAGGCGCGGCATTACGATGTCGAGGCGCTGGGCCGGCAGTTCCGCACCAGCTTCGAGCAGACAGCGCACCGCCTGACCACGCTCCAGAAGCCGGGGCAGGAGCGGGTGCCGTTCTTCTTCATCCGCGTTGACGAGGCCGGCAACGTGTCGAAGCGGCTGGACGGCGCCGGCTTCCCCTTCGCCCGCCACGGCGGCGGCTGCCCTCTATGGAACGTTCACCACGCCTTCCGCACCCCGCGGGAGATCGTGACCCAGTGGCTGGAACTGCCCGACGGCGAGCGCTTCTTCTCCATCGCCCGCACGGTGACCGCGGGCGGCGGCGGCTTCGGCCGCCCCAGGGTCGACCGCGCCGTGGCGCTCGGCTGCGCCGCCGAGCATGCCGGCAAGCTGATCTATACGCAGGACCGCCCGGCCGCCGAACCGACCCCCATCGGCATCACCTGCCGCCTCTGCCAACGCGCCGAATGCACCGCCCGCTCAGCCCCGCCGATCGGCCGGCAGATATTGCCGGACGATATCCGCCGCACGGTGGCGCCGTTCGGGTTTTCGGATAGCTAGTCTTCGAACTCCTGCGCGATGCTCCGCGAGGCCAGCCAGAAATGCAGCGCGGCCCAGGGGTAGAAGACCGAGGACACGATCAGCGCCCAGCGCAGCCCTTCGGTGGTGTTGCCGCCGAAATGGGCGGTGAACGTATCGGAAAGCCACCCGATCAGCGGCGGGGCGAAGCCGTGGCCGACCAGGTTGGCGGCCATGGTCACCAGCATGCCGAGCAGCCCGCGCATCGCCATCGGCGCAAGGCGCTGGGTCACGGCGATGCCGGAGGGGATCCAGGAATTGTTCAGCGCCGAGGGCACGATCAGGCAGGCGAAGCACAGCCAATAGCTGCCGGTGACGGTCGCCAGCAGATAGAAGGGCAGCGAGATCGCCATCGTGAGCGCCGGCAGCGACATGTAGTATTTCGCGTCGCGCGCCCCGAAGCGGTCGCCCAGCCAACCGCCACCGAAAGCGCAGAGCGCGCCGCTGAGGCCCACGATCACGCCCCAGCTTGCACCGACCTGCGCCGCGTTCAGGCCGAAATCGCGCTGCAGGAACGCCGGGAACCAGACCGCGCCGCCGATGGTGGAGAAGGATGAGAGCGACGCCGCGGCCAGCAAGTGCAGCACGGTCTTCTTGCGGCCGACCAGGGCGAACACCTGGCGCAGCGGCACCGGCTTGGCGATCTTTACCGCCTTGCCCTCGGCCAGCCCGCGCGGCGGTTCCTTGACCGTCAGCCTGACGATCAGCGCCACGATCAGGCCGGGAATGCCGACCAGCATCAGGGCGTAGCGCCAGCCGTAATGTGTCGCTACCCAGCCGCCGAGCGGCAGGCCGACCAGCGCGGCCAGCGGCAGGCCCAGCAGATAGGTGCCCATCGCCTTGGCCCGCTCGTGCGGACCGAAATAGTCCGACACCATGGTCATGGTCGACGGGCCGAACGTGCCCTCGCCGACGCCGATGGCGGCGCGGAAGATCAGCATCTGCCAGTAGTTCTGCGCGATGCCGCACAGCGCCGTGGCGACGCTCCACAGCGCCAGGCCACCTGCGATGATGTTACGGCGGATCGCGCCGCCGTCGATCCAGCGGGCGGTCGGCAGGCCGACCAGGTTGTACAGGATGGCGAAATAGAGCCCGGTCATGGTGCCGAGCTCGGCATCGGTCAGCCGGAACTCGGCTTTGATCGATTGCAGCAGGATATTGATGATATTGCGGTCGAGCGAGTTCAGGAAGAACGCCACCGCGATGATGAAGACGACATATTTCCGGTGGCTGCGCCAATCGAAATCGGCCGTAACCGCCGGTGTGGCCGTGGCGCCGCCGGCGATGTTCTCGGACGTTGTCGTCACGCTGATTCCTCCCGCTTCCCTGTTGCCAATCTAACGGGCGAGCGGGAGGCTGTCCTGTTTATCTTTGCAAATAAAGCCTTTCCACCTCTCGTCATTGCGAGGAGCGAAGCGACGCGGCAATCCAGGGCCGTTAGCCCGATACTGATCGGTGAGGCCCTGGATTGCTTCGCTGCGCTCGCAATGACGATAGGGGTTAGAAGTCTGCAGTGATCGTGAAACGCGCCGAGATCGGCTCCAGCGGGTGGACCTGGAAGTCGTCGACGCCGGCGGTGCCGTATTTGGCGGCTTCGGCGGCGTTGACGTTGGTCGCGTAATAGAATTCGGACGAATAGGCGGTCTGGTTGAACAGGTTGAAGATCGCGACCTGAACCTTGAGCTTGTCTGTAATCTTGTAGCCGACATCGATATTGGTCTCGGTATAGCCGTGACCGCGCGGGTTGGCCGGGCCGTCGGTCAGCGGATAGGGGCCGAGGATCCGCATCTCGGCGCTGCCGAACCAGGGACCGAGATTGTCCACCAGCACGCCGAAGGACAGCGTGTAGTCGGGGGCGTTCGAAATATAGGTGCCGCCGGTGATCTGGTAGACAGCCCGAAGGGCCTGCTCGCTTTTGAAATAGCGGGCCTTGGTCATGGCAAGATCGGTCTTGAGCTCCAACCAGTCGAACGGGTGATACTGGGCCGAGAATTCGAAGCCTTGGCGGCGGCTGGGCGCGGTAGCTTCGTCCAGCCCGACATCCTGGTTGTAGATCGCTTCCGAGGCGTAATCCTGGCGGAACAGGGCAAGCTGGATCTGCAGATGCGGGATCGAATTGTTGCGGATGCCGAACTCCTCGCCATAGGTGCGGGCCAGCAGCGGCACCCGGCCGATCGCCAGCGGCACGCCCTCGGCCGGCGTGCTGGCCAGAACGCCGCGTATGTCGTCGGAATGGAAGCCCTTGCCGGTGCTGATATAGAGCTCGGTATCGTACCAGGGGCCGAGGGTGACGTTCCCTTTGGGCTGGAACAGATATTGGTGGGCCGCGCCGTCGAAGCGGGTCAGCAGGCTATGGTCGCTGCCATAGGCATAATCCTCCCGGACGCCGATCGTGGAGCGCAGCCACGGCAGCCAGTGGGTCGTGTTCGACAGATAAAGGGCGGTGCTGTCGAGATCGACCAGGTCGGCGGTGCAGGCGGGATTGCCGATCGAATAGGCGCCGTTGCCGTCGTTGCAGTAGTCGAGCACGACCCGCTGCCGTGTGTGGCGGCGGTCCACATATTCGGTGTCGTACCGCTCCTGAACGCCCAGCGTCGTGTCTGACGCGATGTCGCCGAAGGTCAGGGTCTGCGTGTAGGCGATGGTTCCACCGAACGTGTCGCGGGTTTCGTCCTGCTGTTCCTGGTCGCCGTTGACCGGATCGTTGAGGAAATGGGTGAAATCGTTCCACAGCACCTGTGTGCTGTGGATGGCATAGGCGTTCGTCGCCAGCTTCCAGTCGTCGCCGGAGGCGGCGTAATGGCCCGACAGGCTCCAGCGGCTGGACTGGGCGCCGTCGGTCGGGTCCAGCGTGCCGTAGAGGCCAATGATGCCGGCCTGGATAGCGCGCAGCGGCTGGTCGGTCGAGAACCGGCCCTGGCCCTTATAATACAGCGCGGTCAGGCTATAGCCGTCGAGGTCGGTGCCCCGGCTGTAGCGGGCGGCCAGAGCGATCTTGCGGAAGTTGTCCGGGTGGTCGAAGGGCCCGTCGACCCGGCTCAGATCGGCCGCGCCCAGCAGGCGGCTGCCGTCGCCGAAATGCAGCGTGCCGCCGGCGAAGACCTCATCGTCGCCCAGCGTGCCGGCGCTGACCTCTATCTGGTTCGACAGCTCGTCCAGCAGCCGCATATGCTCTGAGCCGACCGAGGCGAAATCGCCCAGCTCGGCGAAATAGGGGCCCTTGGTGTAGTCGACCCCGGCCAGTAGTTGCGGGATCGCGAAATTGAGGTCGGAATAACCCTGGCCGTGCGCGTTGCTCGGCCGGTTGACCGGCATGTCGTCGAGGAAATTGGCGAAATCGATCCCATGATCGAGATTCACCCCGCGCAGCAGGTACTGATAGGCCTTGGCCTCGCCGGAATGCACGGTCACCACCAGTCCGGGCACTGTCTCGAGCAGCTGGCCGACGCGATAGACCGGCCGCAAATCCAACTCTTCCTGGGTGACCGAACCCTGGCTGGCGGTCGCCGCCCGCCCGATCAGGTTCTGGCGCGACGCGGTGACGACGATTTCTTCCAGGGTCTGGCCGCTGGCATCCGGCGCGGGCGGGTCGGCGGCCAGCGCCGTTCCGGACAGGAGGGCGGGGATCAGGCCGATCGCGAACCGGGCCTGGTTGGGTGAGGAGAAGAGAACGGACTTTTTCATGTGAAGGACTCGCGGCGACGTGACATGTCACCACGAACCAAGGCTTCGTAACCGCTCGGGTACGAGCGGTTCCTAGTCCCCACCGGTGCACCCCGCCCGATGTGTCCGTGCATGACCACGATCGACGGCAGGTCTCCTGGCTCACGAGTCCTCACCTTGCGCCGCCTTCCCGGTTTCCCAGTGGCTGAATGGCGTTCGGCTCGTCGCTTACAGTTGCGGGGGCAGCCGCGGCATCGGAATTCCTCACCGCGTTCCCTTTTGATCCCTCACGGGAACCGTCGACAGCAGGCTTAAACAAATGGAATTGCTCAGGTCAAGGCGTCCCGGCCCGGCTTCACTTACGCTTCGCGTTCCGTAAACGGTAATAGAAGCCGGTCGGATCATCCTGGTTGAGCTCGAACTTGCCGGTGAGGACATATTCGGCGGTGATATCGACCGGGATCGGCTCGTCGGCGGAGACCAGGACGAAATCCTGTGGCAGGGCGCCGGAGCAGAATGGGCAGGTGCCCGGCGTGCCGGTCAGCAGAAAGCTCTTTACCGTGTCGCCGTCGCCCAGGTTGAAGGGCGTGATCCAGCCATGGATGGTGACCTGCTTGCCGTTCAGCTTCTGCGCTTCGGGCAGGAAGGCGATGGTCTGCTTGTCGCCCGTCGTGGTCTGCATCGCGTCGCGCAGCGCATCCCACGGCACCTCCGGATCCGCAGCCCAGGCGGGCAGGAAGAACAGCATCGCAAGCAGGATGATGCCGAGGAGGATCGATATCTGGCGCATTATCTTGCGGACTCTGCGATCAATCATGGTTGCCGGCCAGCGCCGAAGCGACGTCGGTACGATAGGCGGCCAGGGCCGGCACAATGGCCGCGACAAGACCCGTGCCGAGCGCGAGCGCCGGGATCAGCCATTCGGACGGGCGGGCCTTTAGTTCCAGCGCGGTCATCGCCCCGCCGGCTGGCAGGAATGTTTCCATCGCCCAACCCGCGATATGGCCCAGGCCCAGGCCCAGCACCGCGCCGAGCGCGGCCAGCAGCAGCGCCTCGATCACCACCATGGCCAGGAGCTGCCCCGGCGTTGCGCCCAGCAGCCGCAGCATCGCCAGCTCCCGCCGCCGCTCGCGCATCCGGGTCAAGAGCGCGATCAGCATGCCGAGGCCCGACGAGACAATCAGGATGCCGGCGAAGGCCCTGACCGTGTCCAGTCCGAACCCCAAGGTCGAGAACAGCCGCGCCGCCTCCAGCGCGGGCGCCGCCGCCTGGTAATTCGTCTGGCTGTTGATCTGGAAGGGCAGGGAGATGACGGCGAGCGGGGTCTTGGCGTGCAGCAGCACGGCGGTCACCTCGTGTCCGGCTTCCGGGTCCTGGCGGTGGTGATGCTCGTGCACTTGCCACACGCTCTCGACTGGCGTCAGCACCAGCCGGTCGACGACATTGCCGGTGGGGCCAAGGATACCGGTAACGTGATAGGGCATGGCGGCGTGGGTCTCGCCGTTGCCGGCGATGCCATGGGCGCCGGCGAAGCTGTCGCCGACATGGAGGTTCAGCCGCCGCGCCGCGGCCGCGCCCAGCACAGCCTCCATCGGCTCATGCCAGATCCGGCCCTCAGCGATCCTGGCGCCATAGAAATCGAGATAGTCCGGCGTGGTGCCGACGATGCGGAATCCTTTGACCGCATCACCCAGCGCCAGCGGCGCGCCACGGTCGATCATCGGGTTCTTGAGCAACGCGTCGGATTCGCCGAGCGGGATATTGCCGGTCGGGATATCGGCCTGGAACACGGTCGACAGCACCAGTTGCAACGGGCTGCCCTTGGCGCCCACCACCAGGTCGATGCCGCGCGCATCGCTGAGCACCCGGTCGCCGATCGCGCCGGAGACGAGCAGCAGCAATGTCACCGTGCCGAGCCCCAGGCCGAGCAGCGCGATATTGAGCGCGTGGGTCAGGCGGTTTCCGCGCAGCCCGGCCAGGGACAAGGAGAACAGGTTCATGCTGCCGCCCGGACGGCGAGCGCGACCACGTTGGGCACATGCGCCTTCACCCGCCCGTCATGGGTGGCGATCAGCAACGCCGTCCCGCGCCGACGCGCCTCGCCGATCAGCAGGCCCAGCGCGGCGTCGGCCGCGTCGTCGTCGAGGCTCGACGTCGGCTCGTCGGCCAGGATCAGGGCCGGGCGGTTGACCACGGCGCGGGCAATGGCCGCCCGCTGGACCTGCCCGCGCGACAGGCGGCCGGGCCGCTCATGGGCGAGGTCGGCGATGGCCAGGGCCTCAAGCGCGGCCAGCGCGGCGTCACGGTCGGGCGGACGGCGGGCGAGGAACTGGGCGACGGTCAGGTTCTCGAGCACCGTCATGTTGGGCAGCAGCTGGAAGGATTGCAGCACCATCCCGATGGACTGGCCGCGCTGCCGGTCCGCCGCCGCGCCCTGAACGGTGCCGACGACCTGTCCCGCAACCTCGATCAGCCCGGTCTGCATCTTCAGCAGTCCGGCGATCAGCATCAGCAGGGTGGACTTGCCGCTGCCCGACGGGCCGACCAACGCGGCCACGTCGCCCGCCCCAAGGACGCAATCGGGGAACTCGAGCGGCAGGCGTCCGGGGTAGGTGTAACGGACGTTCGATACGGCAAGGACGGTCATGGGCCGCTCGCTACGCCCCGTGCCCGAAGAACACGGCCACACGCTGCCAGGTCCAGAAGGCGCCGGCGATGCCCACTGCATAGGCCGGCAACCCGGCGACGGCGCGCGGCCAGGAGAACTGGGTCAGGCGCAAGCCGCGTTCCAGGCTCAAGACGATCGCGACGAAGGTGAGCTGGCCGATCTCGACGCCCACATTGAACAGCAGAAGCGCCTCCGGGATTTCCGCGCGCGGCAGGCCCATCGTGGTGAGGCCGGTGGCGAAGCCGAAGCCGTGCAGCAGGCCGAAGGCGAAGGCCACCAGCCAGGGTTTGCGCGCCGTCAGGCTGTCCTCGCCGCGGTTGAAGCGCACGACCTCCACGCCCAGGAACAGGATCGAGAGCGCAATGCCGGCCTCGACCGGCGGGCCGGGCACGGAGGCGATGCCGAGCGTCGCCGCCGCCAGGGTGATGCTATGCGCCAGGGTGAAGGCGCTGATCGTCTTCAGCAGCATCCAGCGGTCGCGGACGATCAGCAGCAGGCCGAGGACGAACAGCAGATGGTCCACACCCGTTGCGATATGCTGCACGCCGAGCTTCAGATAGGTCCAGGCCCGGAACCATCCGCCACCTCCGCCCCCGATAGTGACCGTCGTGTCGGTGGGGCGTACCAGATGCGTTTCCTCGCGCCCGTCCAGCTTGTGCAGCCGGACCAGCACGTCGGTCAGCGTCAGCTCCAGCCCGGCGATGGCGATTGGCTTCCCGTCCAGCCCATCCGGACAGGCCAGGTGGAAGCGGGTCAGCATCGCGCCCGGCAGCAGCTTGCGGTTGTCCGCCCCGGTCAGCGCACAGTCCGCCGGGAAGACCGGGTCCATGCGCAGCGCATATTCCCCGTTCGCCGGCTGCTTCCACAGCACGTCGTACCGGCCGTGCGAAGTTTCGTTCAGCTCCAGATAGCCCGGGCGGGCTTCGTGGGCGGTCGCCAATGTCGGCCAGAGAAGAACGGCAATCAGTAGGGCTAGCAGATATTTCCCTCGCCTTAGCCAGGTTTCATCGCCTCCCCCCTTGAGGGGGAGGTCGGACCGAAGGTCCGGGAGGGGGGTGATGTCGCAGCTCGGGCGGTGACCATAAGAAGGCGGCGGCAGTACCCCCCTCCCGTCAACGCTCCGCGCTGCCGACCTCCCCCTCAAGGGGGGAGGCGAAGAGATAATGGGCGCGGTCACTTCGTCACCCCATCATCGGCCATGCCGACCTTTGCCCCGTTGGCCGGCTTGTACCGGTCCGGTGACGGGGGTGGCGGGACCTGGACGGTGATCACGTATTTGGCGCGCATCTTCCGATAGGCGTCCTGGTTGGCCTCGGCGCGATGCTCCGCCTGGTATTCGCGAACGACCTGGTCGCGCACCTCGGCCAGTTCTGGCGGCTTGCCGGCTTTGACGTCGCGCACCAGCACCAGATGCAGGCCGTAGCCGGATCGGATCGGGCCGACCCATTTGCCGACTTGCTGCTTGGGCAGGGCGGCGGCGAAGTCGGTGCCGAACATTGCGGTGACGTCGGGCAGGGCCGTCGCCTCGAAATCGTTCGGTACCGGCAAGGTGTCGCTGTCGGTACCGTAATCCAGCCTGCCGTCGCCGGAATTGAGCCTGGCCAGCAGCCTGTCCGCATCGGCGGCCAGATGGTCGCCGTGGCGGCTGGGATCGAGATAGATCTGGCTGAACACGATCTGCGGCCCGGCACCGAATTGGTCGCGATGGGCGTCGAGATAGGCCTGCAGCACGGCATCGGTCGGCTTGGCCTGATCGATCACGTCTTCGGTCATGAATTCCAGCTTCTGCCGGATGCGGCGGCGGATGATCTCGTCGTCGCGGTCCAGGCCCAGCGCCTGGCCTTCGCGGAACGCGACCTCGGTCTGGATTTCCTCCTCGATCAGCGGCTGCAGCTCGTCCGGGTCGGGCAGGCGCAGATGGGTCTGGTAGAAGTAATCCGTCGCCCGCTCGACCTGCTGCGCGGTGATGACGATCCGGTTCTCGGGCGGCGCGACCTTGTCCTCGACCTGCGACCAGGCGAGGAACAGCAGGCCGCCCAGCGCGACGAACTGGACCAGCGGCTCGCGCAGCAGGGTGCGGACGCGGCTTCTGGAAATGACGGGCATCTTTCGCCTCCTTATGGCGTGTACCAGATGGGCGAGGTATAGGCGCGCTGGGTGACCGATGCCGGCTGCGACTTGGGCAGCTCCTGGCCGAAGCGGACGGCGTCGTAGGTCGTCCAGCGCGGCGTCGGAATTTCGATCACGCGGATATAGTAATAGGCGCGCTGCGACGGCTCGAACGCGGGGTCGGACCAGCCGGTGCTGAACGACGCCGCGCCGATGCTGTTGCTGTAGCTGGCGGTCTTCGTGTCGACCGTGTTGCCGACCGCGGGCAGCTTGCCGTCCGCGCCGGGCTCGCGGCCGTCCGACCAGGCGGCGTCGTAGATCTTCTCGTGGGTGCTGCCGTCGGCGTCGACCCATCCCTTGATCACCTGGACGCGGTCCAGGTTGGCGCCCTCGGGGTCCTTCGCCGCCTGGATCACCAGGGTCGGTACCTGACCCTTATGCGCCTTGGCCAGGTCGCCGCCCATCGGCACGCCGTGGGCATAGCCGAACGGTGCGAAGTCCGACCGGCTGGCGTCGGCGGGTTTGAAGTCCCAGCCCGCGAATACCCTGACCGTGATGCGCGGCCCGGTGGTCGCGTAGACTTCCTTCCGGCGCAGCGCGTCGAAGATCGCCGCACGCGTGTTCTCCGTCGCCCAGACGGCGGACAGCCCAGCCGAATCGACCTCGGCTACCGAGGGGAGCTTCACCTTGGCATCGCCCTTCAGGCTCGCGGCGGTGAGCCGGCCCGGGCTCGGCTCGCCCGACGGCGTCATGCCGAAGAAATTGTCGGCGTCCACGGTGGTGAGGCCGGTATGGGCGTCGGTGCCGCCGACGAAGCCGAGCTTGAAGGGGTTGACCCCGATCTTGGCCTCGTATCTCAGGCCCCGCGTCAGGCTGGGGCGCAGATAGTTGAACGGCTGGTCCTCCGGCTTGTCGTCCTTCGAGCCCATGATGTTGGTCTTGTCCCAGCGTTCGAAATTGGCGAACTCGTCGTCGGGAGAGAGCGCCGGCAGGGTTTCGCTGTCGCCCTTGCTCTGGGTGATTTCCGCCACCGGCTCCCACCGCGCCCGTTGCTCGGCATAGGCGCGGTCGAGCGGCTTGCCGCCGAAGGTGCGGTCGGCGAACAGCAGACCGCCCGACAGGTTGCTGTTGTGCGGGATCGCCAGCACCTGGCCCCCGGTCTTCTGCTGATAATCCGACAGCCACTGCCACAATTTCTCGGGGTCCTGGCTTTCGAAGGTGGTGAAGGGCAGGACGCTCAAGGCCTTCTCGGCACCGTCGCGGAAGATGACGTTGCGGTGCAGGTTGTCGCCGCCGGGGGTCGAGCTCCATTCGAACCCGATGAAGGCGGTGAAGCGGCCCGGCTCGTTATAGGTCTCGGCCGCCTTCACCGCGTGCTGCCATGCCGACTTGGCCAGCGCCGGGTCCTTCAGCGACGGCTTGCCGGTCGAAATGTCGCCGATGAAGCGGTTGAAGAGGTTCAGCCCGGCGCCGTTCGGATCGTGATAGGCCTGATAGACCTCCTTCCCGACGGGATCGGACAGCAGCTCGGGCGCGCCGGCCTGGAGCGCGTCCGGCAGGCCCATATAGTCGGAATGGTCCGACACGACGAGGAAGTCGAGCGGGCGCGAGAGCTTGGCCGGCACACCGGTGGTCGATACGACCTGCTCGCCGCGGGCCAGCCGGAAGGCGTCCTCGGGCTCGACCCGCGTGCCCATGATGCCGGCGTCGAAGGAATTGACGGTATGCAGGTGTGTGTTGCCCCACAGTGGCCGCACCGGCAGCGCCGCCCCGGTCGGCGCCGAATAGGGCTTGCCGTCCTTCGTCGTCGTCGGCTTCGCCACGATCGGATCGGCCAGGGCCCCGTGGAGCGGAGCGATGCCGATCGCGGTCAGCAGCAGTACGGACTTGAATTGCATGGTCATGCCTTCTTGTTGAGTTTTCTTGGATGCTAGTGCTGGGGGCTCAGGCGCCGGAGGGCGCGTACCAGACGGGTGAGGTATAGGCCCGCTGGGCTATGCTCGCCGGGACATTGGTCGGCAGCGCGACACCGAACTTCTTGGCGTCGTAGGTCGTCCAGCGCGGCGTGGGTATTTCGATCACGCGGACGTAGTAATAGGCGCGCTCGGCCGGGCTGAAGGTCGGGTCGGTCCAGGCGGTGTCCAGCACCGGCGCGCCGATGCTGTTGCTATAGGTCGCGTTTGCCGTGTCCACGGTGTTGCCGACCAGCGGCACCTTGCCGTCGGCGCCGGGCTTGCGGTCGCCCGACCAGGCGACGTCGAAGATCTTCTCGTGCGTCTGGCCCTTTGTATCCACCCAGCCCTTGATCACCTGTACGCGGTCCAGGTTCGCCCCGTCCGGGTCCTTGGCCGCCTGGATCACCAGCGTCGGCTTCTGGCCGGCATGGGCGCCCGACAGATCGCCGCCCATCGGCACGCCATGGGCATAGCCGTAATCGGCGAAGTCGGAGCGCCGGTCGTCGCCCGTCTTGAAGTCCCAGCCTGCGAACAAGCGCACGGTGATCCGCGTGCCGGTGCTGGCATAGACCTCACGCCGCCGGATGGCGTCGAAGATCGCCTCGCGCGTATTGTCCGTCGCCCACACCGCGGCGAAGCCCGAGGACACCATCTCCGACGTCGGCGGCAGTGGCTTGCGGTCGCTGGCGATCGACAGCGGCTTGTTCAGCAATCGCGTCGGGCTCGGCTCCTCATGGGGCAAGGCGCCGAAGAAATTGTCGGGCGTCACCGTCGACAGCGCGGTGTGATTGTCCGACGAGCCGATCAGCCCGTATTTGTAGGGATTGGCGCCCAGCTCATTGGCGAACTTCAGGCCCCTGGTCAGGGCTGGGCGCAGATAGTTGTGCGGCTGGTCTTCCGGGGTGTTCTCGTGGGTGCCGGCGATGTTGGTCTTGTCCCAGCGTTCGAAATTGGCGAACTCGTCGTCGGGCGAGACGGAGGGGTCGGTCTCGCTGTCGCCCTTGGTCTGGGTGATCTCGGCCACCGGCTCCCATTTCGAGCGCGCCTCGGCATAGGCCTTGTCGAACGGCTTCCCGCCCAGCGTCTTGTCGGCGAACATCAGCCCGCCCGACAGGTTTGAGTTGTGCGGGATCGAGATCGCCTGGCCGCCGGTCTTCTTCTCGTAGTCGGCGAGATAGGCCCACAATTTCTCGGGGTCCTCGCTGTCGAAGGTGGTCAACGGCAGGACCTGCAGCGCCTTCTCGCCGGAATCGCGGAAGATGACGTTGTGGTGCAGGTTGTTGCCGCCCGGCATCGAGGTCCACTCGAAGCCGATGAAGGCAGTGAAGCGG
>Ga0105238_10005442_pt1 | contig 12576 bp, 12 predicted proteins | sample KBSC34metaG_FD_81526 | JGI IMG/M metagenome (GOLD analysis project Ga0105238, IMG submission 81526) | Corn rhizosphere microbial communities from Kellogg Biological Station, Michigan, USA - KBS C3-4 metaG | ecosystem: Host-associated > Plants > Roots > Rhizosphere > Soil | place: Michigan, USA... | reverse complement strand
GGTCACGTCGGTTGCCAACCGGCCGGAGCGGATGAAGGCGACGCACGTGGACGCCACGCCGCCGGGTGGTGGCGACATGCGCAGCTTCGGCGCCTCGCTGGGGACGATCCCCGACTACGCCGGACCACCGAACGGCGCGCCCGGCGTACTGCTGGCGGGCGTTCGCCCAGGCGGTCCGGCCGAGGCGGCGGGCCTGCGGCGCGGCGACATCCTGATCAAGCTGGGCCCGCACGACCTTCGCACCGTCGAGGACTTCATGTACGCGCTCGGCAGCAGCAAACCCGGCGAGACGGCGACGGCGGTGGTCCTGCGTGATGGCAAGCCGGTGTCCATGAAGGTCACCTTTCAACAGGGCCGTCATTAGTGCACCGCCGTCGAAATAGCATCACGTTCGGCCGACGATCCGCGCCGGCCGCTTCGTTGCTCCTCCTCACCATACCTACGGGTATGACTCGTCGTCGCGCCTCGCGTCCGGCGCGGCTTGTCGGCCTCGGCGTTGACGCTATTTCGACGACGGTGCACTAGAGCGGGCGCGGTTTTCGGCTTCCCTCGCGCGCGCCGCGATGCTTGGATGCGATCATGAGGATGGCATCGGTCGGTGCGGGAACGTTAGGCCAGGTGATGATCGCGGCGGTGGGCCTGCTGGGCCTGGCAGCGTGCAGCCGGGGCAGCGATCCCGTCGTGGTCCAGCTTGCGTCCGCGCGCGAGCTGGTGGGGAGCTTGCGCACCGGGGTGGCGCAGTCGATCCAGGCGACCGATCGGGCGGTGCTGGCCGAGACCGACGAGGCGTCGGAGGCGTTTGCCCGTCAGGCCCGTGAACTCTCGGGGCAGGTGGAGGGGCAGCGAGATCGCCTGGCCGGTGTACTGCAGAAGCTGGCATTCGATGAGGAGACCCGCGACCTGGGGGCGTTCACCGCCCGGTGGGGCGAGCTGCGCAAGGTGGGTGACGAGACATTGAAGCTGGCGGTCGAGAACACCAACCTCAAGGCGCGCCGTCTCTCGTTCGGCCCGGTGGCTCAGGCAGCCGACGCGTTCGAGGCGGCCCTGGAAGCGGCGCTGGTGCATCCCGCCGGGCGCGGGGACTCCGCCTCGGCGCGCCTGCTGGCCAGCCGCGCCGAGCTGGCGCTGCGAAAGGCGCAGCTGCTTCAGGGGCCGCACATCGCCGAGGCCGATGACGCGGCGATGAGCAAGCTCGAGGAGCGGATGGCGGCGCTGGAGAAGCAGGCCACCGATGCCCTGAGCACGCTCGAGCCCAGCCTGGGGCCGGCGTCGACGGCCGCGGCTCGGGCCGCCCTGCAGCGCTTCTCCACCCAGTCGAAGGAGCTGATCGCGCTCTCCCGGCGCAACACCAACGTGCTGTCGCTCTCACTCGCCATGTCCCGCCTGCCGCCGCTGACCTCCGCCTGCGACGCCGCGCTGGATACATTGGCGCAGGCGCTGGACAAGCGCGGCTTCACCGGGACGCGGTGACGGACGGCCCGCCGGCAGGCGTCACCGCGCCGGCCCGATTCGCACGCCGCGCGGGGCAGGGTATCCTCGCGGCATGGCCGATCTGGTGTTGACCCTGCTGGGGCCCGACGGGCCCGGCCTGGTGGAGCTGGTTGCCGACGTCATCGCCGCCCATGGCGGCAACTGGATGGAGAGCCGGATGAGCCACCTGGCCGGCAAGTTCGCGGGCATCCTACGCGCGGACGTTCCCACCGACCGCATCCCGGCGGCGACCGCCGCCCTGCACGCGCTGGAGTCGCGCGGCTTGAGGGTGATCGTCGAGGCGGCGGCCCGCGCCGCGGACGACCCGGCCGCCCACGACATGGACCTGGACCTGGTCGGGCTCGATCGACCGGGGATCGTCCGCGAGATCTCGCAGTTGCTGGCCGTGAACGGCGTCAACGTCGAGGAGCTGACGACCGACCGGGTGAGCGCGCCCATGTCGGCCGAGATGCTGTTCCAGGTGCGCGCGCACGTGCGCGTCTCGCCTGCCACCGACGTCGCCAAGCTGCGCGCCGAGCTGGAACGGCTGGCGAGCGATCTGGTCGTCGAGGTCAAGCTGACGCCCACCGCGCCGGGCTAGCCGCCAGAGCTTTCGGCGCCCCAGGGGGCGCGGTCAGTTGTACGTGGCAGAGAAGGCGACGACGAAGCCGGTCGAGGTGAAGGTGCCGTCACCGCCGGGAGCGACGCCGGAGTCGTGGTTCCGGGCGAGCAGCCCCTGAACGGAGGCGCCCAGGCCCCACTGCGGCGACACCCACCACTCCTTGCCCACGGACAGGTGAATGGACGCGCCGAAGTCGGTTTGCCCGAAGGAGTCGTTGTTCTTGTCGTTCACTTGAACCCTTCCCAGGAGCAATGACGCCGACAGAAACAGGTTGATCGGCATGAAGTAATACGTCACGCCGGGGCCGACGCCGAGGTGATCGAAGCTGGTGCCGTTGACCGTGCCCGAAGAGCCGTCCAGCGTCAGCGTGGGATCGCTGACGTTCAGGAAAGCGAGCTCGCCGTAGATGACCAGGTTCGGAGCGACGGTGCCGCCCACTGCCACGCCGAAGCCGACCGCGCCTCCCTTGAGGGCGAAGTTGCTTCCCTGGACCGTGGCGGAGCTGTGGAGGTACCCAGGGCCCAGGTAGAGGCGCAGGTAAGTTCCGTCATGCCGCTCCGCCGTGGGATCGGGACGCGCCGCCTGCGGGGCGACCCCAGCGGGGTAGCCGCCTTGGTTGGCCGGGGGCGGATAGCCGCCCTGGTTGGGCGGGGGTGGATAGCCGCCCTGATAGGCCGGTGGTGGCGGGTAGACGTCCTGATCAGCTGCCGCTGGGGCCGATCGCGCCAGCAACGCCACCAGGGCCGTCAATCCCAGCGCAATTCGCAACATCAGTACCTTCCTTTGCCATCGCCGTCACCGTTGCCGTTTGCCATCACCGTGGCCGTCGCGGTCGCCGTGGCCATTTCGCGGGTGGGCCGCCGACGCGCGAAGAAGGTAGGGCAGGGGCGCTCGCGCCGTCAAATGGGCGCTCGATGAGCGCCGCCGGGGGCGAGCTTCGCGCGTCACCGACCGAGGGCGGCAATCTTCTCGGCCAAACGGACGGCGTCGTGGGGAGCGTGGCCGCGGGCGTCGTTATCGAAATAGACGTAGACGTCGGCGCTGGTCGCCGTCCAGGCGACGATGCGCTTGGCCCACGCGCTCAGCTCTTCGTCTTCGTAGCGGCTCGCGTACAGCGCGGCGCTGCCGTGCAGCCTGACGTAGGCAAATCCGGCCGTACGCTCGAACGACAGCGGGTGCTTGCCGGCCGTCTCGGCCGCCACCAGCGCCACGTCGAGCGCGCGCAGCGTCTCCAGCGCCGTCTCCGTCAGCCACGAGGCGTGGCGGATCTCCACGGCGTGCCGGATGGCGCGCTCGCGGCCATCGGGGGCGCGCAGCGACGCCCGGCCCGTGGTGCGCGCGTCATGCCGGCGCGCCCACCGCTCGGCGGCCGCCACATCGCGTGGCACCGCTTCGAAGAAGCGCCGCGCCCGCTCCGCGTCGAACGGCAACTGCGGCGGAAGTTGCCACAGGATCGGCCCCAGCATCTCGCCCAGCCGCAGCAACCCCGACGAGAAGAAGTTCGCCAGCGGCTGGGTGAAGTTCCGCAGCTTCAGCATGTGCGTGATGAAGCGGCTGCCCTTGATCGCGAACGTGAACCCGGCCGGAACGGCCGCCCGCCACGCCGCGCACGTGGCCGGCCGGGTCAGCGAGTAGAAGGTCCCGTTCACCTCGACCGTCGGCATTCGCTCGGCCAGATAGGCGAGCTCGCGCCGCTGCGCCAACCCCCGCGGATAGAAGTCCCCCCGCCAGCGCGGATACAACCACCCGCTGGTTCCGACGAGCGCACGTCCGGGGGAGGGGGGCACCGGCCGAGGTTACCGCCCGAAAAACAAAACGGCCGGTCTCGCTTTCGCGGGACCGGCCGTGATGGACCGACGGAGGGGGCTGGTCGTTACTCTGGACCGGCCGCCTTGGACTTCGGGACGACCGCGAAGTTCACGTTCTGGTATCCGGCGACGGCGCAGGAGTACATGATCTTCTTCAAGACCTTGAACTCGACGCCCTTGTCGGACTGGATGATGGCGATGCCGTTGAACTCTTCGCCCGGGTGAAGGAGCTTGTAGTTGTTCTTCAGCGTCACCAGCTTGTCGTGCAGTTCGGTGATCTTGAAGTCACCCGTGTTCGAGTCCTTCATCAGATCGTCAGCCGTGGCGACCTGGCTACCGTCCAGGGTGACCACGTCCTTGCTGACGCCGATGACCGGCGCGCGCTCCAGCTCGGCCCAGTTCTGGGCGTTGGGGAGCACGATGTTCTTCTGGACGAACAGGATCTCGCCCGTCGCCGAGAAGGACATCAGCAGGAAGATGACCAACATCGTCATCATGTCGATGTAGGCAACCAGGTTCAGCGGAGCGTCCAGGCTCTTCCGACCGGCGTGGGTCAGCTTTGCCTTGGCGGTCTCCAGCGTGACCGAGTTGTAGAGATGGCTATGCGGTGCGTGGATGGCCATGTGAGTTCCCTTTTTCCTTTGCCGCTTAGATACCGGCGCCGCCGGCGTCTATCAGCGAGATGTCGGGGAATCGCGCTGTCAACGCGGTGTCCATCGTTCTCACCAGGACTTCGAACTTGATCTGGTCTTCCGAGGCGACCTGAACGTCGCCCTTGTCCGGGTGCGCATCCTTCAGCTTCTTCAGCTCGGTGCCGAGCTTCTCGTAGTCGTACTCCGTCCCCTTCTTGGGAATCGGCTGCTGATCCTGATCGGCGACGACGTTGAAGCCTTCGTCGTTGACCACAACCACCAGCTTGAACTGCTTCTCGGGCGGCGTGTCCTCGCCGGCCTGCCCCTGACCCTTCTGATGGGCCTCGAGGCGGGCGAGCTGAGACCACACCGCGGTGATCAGCAGGAAGGAGACCATGCACGTGAGCAGGTCGATGTACGGGACCAGGTTCAGGTCGGCGTTGACGGACTTCTTTCCGCCTTTTCCGCCGGTATCAACTGAAACGCTCATCGGTGTTTGTCCTCAGATGTCCTTTACGGACAGCTTGAACTAGTACTGGCCTTGCTGATTGTGGCCGCCCTGCTGCTGGCCCGCGACGACCAGGTTCAGCGTCTCGACCGTCACCTGGTTGATGCCGTCGAGGATGCCCTGGGTCATGCCGTTCAGCCACGCGAACGTGGCCAGACCGAGGATACCGGTGCCCAGACCGAACGCGGTGCAGTTCATGGCCTCGGAGATACCCTTCGAGAGCATGGTCGCCTTCATGGAGGGGTCGACACCGGCGACGCCGGCGAACGACTTGATCAGACCGGTGATGGTGCCGAGCAGGCCGGCGAGGGTCGCCAGGTTGCCGAGCATGGCCAGGTAGCCGGTCCGCTTCTCGATCTTGGGCAGCTCGCGAAGAGCCTCCTCGTCCATGCCCTGCTGCACGTCGTGGTCAGAGCCACCGGCGCGGCGCAGGCCGGCCGCCACGATGCGGGTCACTGGCGACGGGCTGGCCTGGCAGGTGTTCAGCGCGCCCTGGATGTTGCCCGAGACGATCTGCGACTTCAGCAGCGACATCAGCTTGTCGGTGTCGACCTTGGACTTCGAGATGTAGAGGAAGCGGTCGAACGTGAAGAACACGACCATTCCGAACAGCAGCAAAATGGGGTACATGCCCCAGCCACCCTCTTGAAAGTGCTCCATCAGAAACATGGTTGTCTCCTTGTATCTCTTGTGTCTGGAAAGGTTTTTAAATCGAGGTCAGCTGGACTACCCGTGGAGGGCGGCCTTCGCCTGGAACAGCATGTTCGCGACGTTCTTCTTCACCTCGGCGATGTCGTCGAGGGCGTTCTGCGTCTTGCCATTCAGCCACGCGAAGGTCGCGAGGCCGATGATGCCCGTGAGCAGGCCGAACGCGGTGCAGTTCATGGCCTCGGAGATACCCTTCGACAGCAGGGTCGCCTTCTGGGACGGGTCGACACCGGCGACGCCGGCGAACGACTTGATCAGACCGGTGATGGTGCCGAGGAGGCCGGCCAGGGTGGCCAGGTTGCCCAGCATGGCCAGGTAGCTGGTGCGCTTCTCGAGGGCGGGCAGCTCGCGCAGGCCCGACTCCTCCATGGCGGCGTTGATCTCTTCATCGCTGCGGTTGGCGCGCATCAGGCCGGACTGCACGATGCGCGTCAGCGGGGTGGAGTTGCCGGCGCAGACCTTGATCGCTCCCTGGATGTTGCCGGCGGAGATCTGCGAGCGCAGAAGTCCCACCAGCTTCTCCTTGTCGATCACGGCGCGGCGCAGGTACACGGCGCGCTCGATGACGATCGACGTCGTCAGCATCAGAATGAACAAAATGGGCCACATCCCCCATCCCCCCTCATGAAACGCGTCGGCAAGCATCTTCAGGATGGTCATCCGGTCCTCCTCCTCACGTGTGTCCGGGAACGATCAGGAGCCTCTAGGAAATCTGCCGGGGAAAAAAAGAGTCAGGCGGCGCCCAGGCAAATTGCCCCGTCTCAGGTGCGTGGAGCGCTGACATAGCACGAGCGATGCCACCTGCATAGAGCCGGATTGCCGAGGAATTTGCGTTTTCTCGCGCCTGTGAGCCGGGGCATTTCGCCCCGGTGCGGGGAAATTCGGGGCAGTTGATTCGGTGAGGTCCCTTGCGAGAACCCCCCACCGCCACCCGAGACCGACGAGCAGGGCCACTCGCCCACGCCACGCTCAATAGATGAGGCAGCAAGCGCCGACCTCCTCGGGCCACGCACGGGCCAGCTCATCAAGCGCCGACCTCCTCGCGCCACGCACGGGCCGGCGTATCAAGCGCCGACCTCCTCGCGCCACGCACGAGCCGGCGTATCAAGCGCCGACCTCCTCGCGCCACGCACGGGCCGGCGTATCAAGCGCCGACCTCCTCGCGCCACGCACGGGGCGAGTCGAGCGAGCCGCCGAATCGCGTGAGTGTCGACGGGCTCAGCCCGTCGATACTCTTCGCGGGGGGTCTAAGGGACCCTTTCAGGGTCCCTTTCAAAAGGAGTGGGCGCAGAAAGAATCGAACTTTCAACAAACGGATTAAGAGTCCGCTGCTCTACCAGTTGAGCTATGCGCCCGAATTTTTTGTCTTGGTCTTGTCTTGCTTCCCGCCGCTGTCCCGTGCGCCCGAGGTGAGTCGAACACCTAACCCTCGGCTTCGAAGGCCGATGCTCTATCCAGTTGAGCTACGGGCGCCCTGCGATTTTGATTTCGAAAGGTGGGTGATGATGCGGATCGGACCTGCGCCTGTCAAGGACTTCGAGCAGTGTTCCCGCAGCGGCGCGCCGCGCGGACGGGCTCGACGTCGTGACGGTCATGCGGGCATGCGATTTTCGCACTGCCATTTTCGCAGACGCGGCACCGACCCCGCCCGGCGCTGCGGCTTGACCGCTGGCATAAACATCGCATCCTTCCCGCCGGACGGACCCCTTCGATAATGGCGAACCGATCTCGTAGTGTTGTGGCCGCCGTGCTGGCGCTGGCGATCCTGGGTGGCGGCGCCTTCGCGGTCGTGAAGTGGCGCAAGTCGCACGCGAAGCCGGCCGTCGAGTTCGAGACGGCCAAGCTCGACAAGGGCCGCATCGTGTCGCGGGTGACGGCCACCGGCACGCTGTCCGCGCTGGTGACGGTGCAGGTGGGCAGTCAGGTCTCGGGCCGCATCCAGAAGCTGTTCGTCGACTTCAACTCGCCGGTGAAGGCGGGCCAGCTGATCGCGCGCATCGATCCGCAGCTCTTCCAGGCCGCGGTCGATCAGTCGCGCGCCAACTTCGTGGCCGCCCAGGGCGGCCTGGCCAAGGCCGAGGCCCAGGCGAAGGACGCCAAGCGGCAGTTCGATCGTTCCAAGGGGCTGCTGGAGAAGAAGCTGATCGCCCAGGCCGACTACGACACGGCCGAGGCGAACCTGGACGTGGCGAACGCCAGCGTGGCGATGGCCCAGGGCTCGCTGGCGCAAGCGAAGGCGACCCTGCAGCAGAACCAGGTGAACCTGGAGTACACGCGCATCGTCTCGCCCACGGACGGCGTAGTCATCTCGCGCAGCGTGGACGTGGGGCAAACGGTGGCGGCGGCGATGTCGGCCCCCACGTTGTTCGTGATCGCGAAGGATCTGCGGAAGATGCAGGTCGACACCTCGGTGGCCGAGGCCGACATCGGCAAGCTGAAGCCCGACATGCCGGCCACGTTCACCGTCGACGCGTTCCCCGGCGAGAAGTTCCGCGGCAAAGTCCGCCAGATCCGCAACGCCGCCACCACGGTGCAGAACGTCGTCACCTACGATGCGGTGATCGACGTCGACAACGACGAGCTGAAGCTGCGGCCCGGAATGACGGCCAACGTCACCTTCATCTGGGCCCAGAAGGACGACGCCCTGCGGGTGCCCAACGCGGCGCTGCGCTTCAAGCCGGCGGCGGAGATCTTCGCGGCGCTGGGACAGCCGGCCCCCGCCGGCGTGAAGGACGGCGCGGCGGCGAAGCGACCGGCCGGCGTGCCGGGCCTGCCCGGGCTGGGGCCGCCGGCGCCGCCCGCCGGTGGCGCGCGGCAGCGTGGTGCTGGCGGTCCGGGCGGCGGCGCCACCGCGCGCACGCGCGGCGAGGACATCAACGACAAGCGCACCGTGTGGACGAACAGCAGCGGCCGGCTGGAGTCGGTGGCGGTGCGCGTCGGCATCAGTGACGGCTCCCTGACCGAGATCGTCGAGGGCGCGCTGCAGCCGGGCGACACCGTGGTGACCGACGCGACGGTGGGCGATGGGGCGACGGCCGCCACGTCGTCGGCGCCGGGCGGCATGCGCCGCCTCTTCTAGCGAGACGCCGTGTCGCTCATCGACTTGCAGACGGTTTCCAAGACCTACCAGATGGGCGACGTCGAGGTCCGGGCGCTGCGCGAGGTCTCGTTCGCGGTCGAGGCGCGCGACTTCGTGGCCGTGATGGGCGCTTCGGGCTCGGGAAAGTCCACGTTGATGAACATCATCGGCTGCCTGGATCGGCCGAGCAGCGGCTCGTATCACCTGGACGGACAGGAGGTGTCGCGCCTGGACCGCCGCGAGCTAGCCCACGTGCGCAACCGGACCCTCGGCTTCGTCTTCCAGAGCTTCAACCTGCTGTCCCGCACCAGCGCGCTCGAGAACGTCGAGCTGCCCCTGGTCTATGCCGGCACCTCGGCGCGCGAGCGGCGTCGCCGGGCCAGCGCGGCGCTGGGGCGGGTGGGGCTGGGCCAGCGCATGGGGCATCACCCCAACCAGATGTCCGGGGGCCAGCAGCAGCGGGTGGCCATCGCGCGCGCGCTGGTGGCCGAGCCACGCCTGATCCTGGCCGACGAGCCGACGGGAAATCTCGACTCGCAGACCAGCATCGAGATCATGGCTCTGTTTCAGGAGCTGGGCGCCGCGGGGATCACCGTCCTGCTGGTCACGCACGAGCCCGACATCGCCGCCTACGCGTCGCGGGTGGTGGTGATGCGCGACGGGATCGTGAAGACCGACACGCGGCAGACGCCACGCGGGGCGGCGGCCGATCTGGCGTCGGGCGGTCCGCCGGAGGCCCATCCCTCATGAATCCCCTCGAGACCCTGCGGGTGGCGCTGCGCGCGCTGCTGCGCAACAAGATGCGCTCTTTTCTGACGGTGCTCGGCATCATCATCGGCGTGGGCGCCGTGATCGCCATGGTGGCGATAGGCGAGGGGGCCAAGGCGCGCGTGGAAGAGTCCTTCGCGTCGATGGGTTCGAACCTGCTCATCGTCATGCCCGGCAGCACGAACGCCAGCGGCGCGCGCGGGGGCTTCGGCTCGATGCCGACGCTGACCTGGGACGATCTGCGCGCCATCCGCAGCGAGGTGTCGTCGGTGCGCTACGCGGCGGCGCAGCTGCGCTCGCAGGCCCAGTTGATGAGCGAGGATCAGAACTGGAGCACGTCCGTCACCGGCACCTCGCCCGAGTACTTCCTGATCCGCAACTGGAAGGTGTCGAGCGGACGGCAGCTGCTGGATTCGGACATCGAGACCTCGTCCAAGGTGGTGCTGCTGGGACAGACGGTGGTGGACAAGCTGTTCGGGCCCTCGGCGGACGCGGTGGGGCAGATCGTGCGCATCAAGAACATCCCCTTCGAGGTCATCGGGGTGCTGGAGAAGAAGGGTCAGTCGGCCATGGGCCAGGACTACGACGACGGCGCCTTCGTCCCCCAGAGCACCTTCCAGTCGAAGATCCAGGGGGGGCTGCAGAAGTTCCTGTCGGGCACCATCTTCATCGGCGCCATCTCGACCGACGCCACGGCGCGGGCCGAGGAGCAGATCGGCGCGCTGCTGCGCGATCGCCACCGCATCGGGCCGGGGATGGACGACGACTTCTCGGTCCGCAACCTGACCGAGATGGCGAACGCCCAGCAGGAGGGGACGCGCACCCTGACCACCTTGCTGGCCAGCATCGCCGCGGTGTCGCTGCTGGTGGGAGGCATAGGAATCATGAACATCATGCTGGTCAGCGTGACCGAGCGGACGCGGGAGATCGGGGTGCGCATGGCGGTGGGCGCGACGCCGTTCAACATCCTGATGCAGTTCCTGGTGGAGGCGCTGACGCTGGCGACGGCGGGAGGCATCGTCGGGGTGGGGATAGGCATTTTTTCCGCCGGACAGCTGGCGTCGCGGTTCGGCTGGCCGATGTTGATCCGGCCCGACATCGTGGTCATCTCGGTCGGGTTCAGCGCGCTGGTGGGGATGGTGTTCGGCCTGTACCCGGCGCATCGCGCCTCGCGGCTGGATCCCATCGATGCCCTTCGCTACGAGTGACATGAGGATGACGATGGGACGGGGCCGACTGACCGTGGCGATTCTGGGGACCTGGCTGGCGCTGGCGGCCCGCTCGGGCCGCGCGGCCGACGCGCCGGGCAAGGCGGCCAGCGCGCTGGACGCCGAGAACAGCGCCGCGGCGAAGAAGAACCTGCCCGTCTTGACCCTGGCCGAGGCGCTGCGAACCGCGCGCGCCAAGCAGCCGACGTTACGTCAGGCCGAGAGCACCCGCATGCTCGCCAACGCGCAGGCCGACGGCGCGCGCGCGCCGTTGCTACCCCAGGTGATCGCCTCGGCGTCGTACGCGCGCGCCACCGCGAACTTCGTCCAGCCGACGGGGACGCTGCCGAACGGGGTGGTCAGCTCGGCGCACACCGTCACCTCGCTGGACACGTTTCCCTTCTATCGCATGGGCATCTCGGCGTCGCAGCTGATCTGGGACTTCGGCGAGACGCTGAACAACTTCCGCGCCGCGCGCGTGAACGCCGAGGCCCAGGATCAGAGCGTACGCGTCACGGCGATGCAGGTCGACTACAACGTGCGGGTGGCGTTCTTCACGGCGCGCGCCGCGAAGGACATGGTGGCGGTGGCCAAGGCGACCCTGGCCAACCAGGAGAAGCACCTGGGGCAGATCGAGGGGTTCGTGCAGCTGGGCAGGAGCCCCGAGATCGATCTGACGCAGGCGCGGGCCGATCGGGCCACGGCCCGGGTGGCGCTGATCAACGCCGAGAACACCTACGACACGTCGCGCGCCCAGCTGAACCTGGCCATGGGGGTGGAGCGGTCGGTCGACTACGAGCTGTCCGACGACGGCCTGACTGGCGTGGAAGGGGAGGACGCCGATCCGTCGACGCTGGTCGACGAGGCGGTGAAGGCGCGCCCCGAGATGGCGAACCTGACCTTGCTGATCACCGGGCGCGAGCTGAGCCTGAAGTCGGCGAAGGACGGGCACTACCCGCAGCTCGGCTTCAACACCAGCCTGACCGACAACGGCAACAGCCCGGATCAGCTGGTGTGGAACTGGAGCGGCGCCCTGACCCTGAGCGTGCCCATCTACCTGGGGGGCAGCATCAACGCGAACGTCCACCAGGCCGAGGCGCAGCTGATCGGCGTGCGCGCGCAGCTGGATGGACAGCGCCAGCAGGTGCGGCTGGACGTCGAGCAAGCGCGCCTGAGCATCCGGGCGGCGAAGGCGCTGATCGAGGCGGCGGACGACGCGGTGGCGAATACGCGCGATCGCCTGCGCCTGGCCGAGGGGCGCTATCAGACCGGCGTGGGCAGCATCATCGAGCTGGGCGACGCCCAGGTCGCCGAGACCAGCGCCGAGGTGCAGCGGGTGCAGGCCGAGTATCAGCTCTACACCGCCCGCGCCCAGCTCGTGAAGGCGCTCGGCAGGATCTAGGGATCGGGGAAATACCCTGGTTCCGGGAGCGCGGCCGCGCCGCCCCAGGCGCAGCCTGCGCTCCCGGTTCCCCATCCCCCTATGAGCCGTACACATCCTCCCCGACGGTACGGCTGCCTCGTCCTGAAGAACGAAGATAGTTCCACTGGAGTCGTCTGTCAATTAAAAAAGACAAACTTCCACTCAAAGACCGAGGGCTCGTGGGCGTTCCCGATCGATCGTGTTAGTGTCTTTTCCCGACATGGCGCGCGCTGCTTCCGTTTCTTCCGCCCCCTCCCGCCCCCGCCGTCCCACCTCCGCCCCCGGTGACGAAGCCGGCGCGATCGAGATGGGCAAGCGCATCGCCGAGAACCCGAGGGAGCGCCGCCGCG
>Ga0105238_10005438_pt1 | contig 12584 bp, 17 predicted proteins | sample KBSC34metaG_FD_81526 | JGI IMG/M metagenome (GOLD analysis project Ga0105238, IMG submission 81526) | Corn rhizosphere microbial communities from Kellogg Biological Station, Michigan, USA - KBS C3-4 metaG | ecosystem: Host-associated > Plants > Roots > Rhizosphere > Soil | place: Michigan, USA... | reverse complement strand
TTCCATGATCTTGCGAATGGTCTCATAAAGTCTGTCTAAAGAATTGGGATTGGGAGGTACAGTTAATTCAATCCATTCAGCCATGTCGTCCAGCGTTGCACTGTACATCACAGCTTCATCCAGAGAGGTGAATGGTCCCACGTATTGGACAGGACTACGCCCACGGTTCTTGAATACCTTAACAATGTATGCCATATTAAATCTCCTTCAAGAGCTTGACAGCTCTGCCCAAATCAACCCCAATGCTCAGCAATTCTTCCTGCACATGGGGTTTTATTCCCTTGACACAAGAGGCACACTCCAGACTCATCAGAGTCAGTTCAAAATCTCCATTGTTAAGATGTTTCATAACTTCCGACATGAAAGTAGAAAACAGAATTTCCCCTTCCTTCGTCATCACATTCTCCTTTTCAAGACATCCAAATTGGATAACAATTCAAGGCGATTAACAAATTGTTAGTCTCCACCGATCCCATTGAGCTACGTGCCATCACTAGGATGTAATCCACCAAAGCCTCCTGAATGCCTCCATCACGAAGCCTGATCCGTAATTGAGTCAGGGCGTAGTTCTTAATCCAAGCGTCGACCTCATGCAGCTCCGACAAAGGAAACTTACTAAGATCATGAGATAAATGTATCTCTTTAACCCGCTCTTCAGTTATTTTCATTTCTTTTCCCCTTGCTTGAAATCTCTGGATAAATTTCCAGTGTCATAATTGTAACACGATGGAAAAGTTAGCGCAATCTAACTTGACTTTGCCATTCAGGCTTATCTGAAAATCGGGTCTATTCGGGACTTTGATCCACCGCGTTAGCAACGACACACTGTGTGCACCGACCTGTCATAGTCGGAACATTGTGGCAGAATGGTGTTCATAGTCTGGAGAGAACAAGGCAGGACTAATTATACTTAATGTTTTAATTGTTTGGATAGACCGTCACACTGTTTGTTTGGACCTGTCATAAATAAAAATTTTGTGCGGTGCAACAATTCATATTGCAGTGCAACAAGAACATAACGCCACATGCACTTGCATGTTGCAACGCACAATGGCGGAAACCAGACAAAGAAAAACCCCCAGACCTTTCGGCCTAGGGGCTAGTTAGTTTAGCTGCTAGGGATTAAGCAGCGGCGGTTGTGCCGTTGTTAGCGGCCTTGGCCATCTTCTCATGCAGCGCAAGGTAACGCGGGCGAACGATAGTCCAAAGACTATCGAGCGCGAGGCAAACCTTGCCGATCGACAGAACGGTTTCATCAGCGTCTTTGTCCTTGCTGGAAACCTTAGCCAACAGTTGAGCGTAACGCTTCTCCCCTGCATCGTCTTCCTGATCGACGGCAGAAGCCAGCACATTGAACAAAGTCAATGTCTGCTCAACCGTAACAGGAACCTTGTAGTCAGTGCCTTGAGCATTGGCGGCCGCCTTACCAGTGTTGCGCGGCGCCCTTGCAGCGGTAGCCTTGAGGCTTTCAATTGATCCCTTGTCTTCTGCCTGCCCGGCCTTCTCGGTATCAAAGGCGAGGAATTGAGAGACGGTAACAACTTCGTCTTCCTCAGTCTGACCGGACGGATCAATTAGGCGGATCAGTGATCCCTTCACAACCATGACTTCCTCGCCCTTGTCATTCTTCTGCTTGAAGAAAGGCATCTTGATCGTAACCCGTTCCGGGTTCATCTTGGCAACTGCTTCAACCTGATGAAACAGCATGGCACCGCGAGTTAAAGCGGTGCGCATATCGGCGAGGAATTGCCGCAAGCGTTTCACCTCAACCGCGCGTTCACCCGTGTTCATCTTGATAACGTCGGGCGGTACGCCTTCACCTTGAGCCTGCTTCAAGTGCTCGATACGCTCACGGATAGAGATTGCCTTTGAGGTGGAGTTTACAACGTCGGTGAACCATGAGCCGGGAACCTTGCGCGTTCCGTTTTCAGTCTTCACCTCGGTTGTATATTTGTCATAAGGAAGATTGCCAGTCTCCCCAATCTTGGAGCCGACCACCGGAATTGCATGACCTTCTTCATCCGTGAAATGGGTTTCAAGAAATAGGAAGGTCTGCAACGGTCCCATACGTTCCAGCTGTTTGGCTTCTGCAACGCTGGAAAGCAGGTTCGACAAAGCCTCGCCGCCTTTGTTGGCGAAAGCCAAAGCCTGAATGTGGCCCTTGCGAGCGGTAATGAAAATGGTGTTGCCGTTGGTTTCAGTGTTAGACATTGTCTTCTCCGTTATGATAGGCTTAACTGGCCATCGTCAGGCACCGCGTTACGGTGCGACCTGCCAACGTGTGACAGGTTTCGGCCTTATCTTGATTGCCTTAGTTGCACCACATATTGAAACGGGTAAGGGCGATAAAGCAACCATAAATCCAGCGTTCTAACATCACGTAACGCTGGCATTGGATAGCGCGGCGGACAATGTTCCTTTGCCCGAATATAATCGTTCATGTGACATATGTTTGCACATTCATCACATTGTTTAGCACAAGCTTCCCGTCCCCAGTTTTCATCCTTCATTGACTTATCCGACATGCAACGGCGGATATGAGCATGAACCAAAGCACATTCATGCGAAGGGCGCGACATGCGCAATGGTCCGCTGAAATTGCCGCTTGGGTTATGTGGTTCCATTACATAGCCATCACGCAAAGCACTTTCGATTGACCAGATAGGATTTTTCATCGTTGCAACTCCCGTAGCGCCCACATTAGACGCGACCATGATCGCCGGCAATACGTGTAACGGAGAGACTTTCGGAGCAAACGTATTGCGTCGTTTGTCCGGCCTTCACTAATGGCAGTAACCGCAAAGTCCGCATATATCCGAGCTGTGCTATTCATTTCTATTCCCCTCTATCAATTCCAAAGAGTATTATACGCCTTTAGAAAGTTAGTGCAATGCTCCTAAGACATGGCAGCTATGATCTAAGGACATAACAGCCTTATCTAATTACCTTTAGTAATGAAATCAAAGACTTAGCCTATGGAAATCCCATAGCTAAGCCATTGATATTCTTTAGATATACCTAAGTAATGCCTTGGATTGCCTAAGAGATATATCCCTTGATTAGGTTACTTCAAGGTAACTTTAGGAAACTCTAAAGATACTAATGTTACTTAAGAGTAGAATACACTATCAGTGTTTTAGTTGTCTTTGGTCCTACCATTTCCCCCTAGTCAATGGTCCTACCAATACACTTCGGATATTCCGAAATCATGCAGATGCATCCTTTAAACCCTCCCAAGGGGGTCTAGGGGGGTCATTTGGCGCTGTTGAAGTACCCCTAAAAAATTACTCGGAGAAATTTTTCAAACGAAGATACTTCCACTTAGGCATCTTCCATTTCCAACGTCTAATTCCCTTTTTCATAACTCCCTCAAAAATTCAAATTCAAAAGGTCCATGTAACAAACCTGCAGGATAACTATCCCAATCCCATATATACCAACCATCACTCAATTCTATCTTTTTATAATGCATTTTAACCAATTTCCTTGAATTTCATCATATAGCTGTTTAAACGCAATTAGAAGCCCGTACGTGCGTTTTACATGTTCTCCGGTAGTCTGGTACTCCCAAGCCATTTAAACGCACCAGTGACCTTCTAATTGAATCCTAGGGCCTATCTGGAATGTCTTGCTCCTGTAATCTTTGAATTTCATACATTCCACGTTCTCCGGGAGTTCTTTTGCCCATTTCTTCCTTAGGAGCATTAGTCATTTCCTCCATAAGCTTACTAAGCTTCTCTACTTCCATCTTATGCTGTTTAACCTCTTCTATTACCTTCAGTAATTGTTTAGAGTTCATCTTACGATACATTGATAACCTTTACCTCTACACCTTTAGTCTTAGATTGATTAATCATATCTTTAGTTCCTATACTATCCTTAGCTAAGAAAGCTATTACTAGATCAGGTTTACCTTCTTCTAACATCTGCTTATTCCTTATACGACCTGCCGCTTTACCATACATATTCCAATCAGCAGGGTATTCTTCTATGGGAATATTATTCCTAAGTCCCCATAAATGGGCTTGCATATCTGCTCCTCTAGCGGACCCATGAATTACCGTAGTAACCTTTCCTATGTAATTATCCATTACTTCATCGAACGATTCTGTATCAATGAAATTTCTACTTCCACACACCAATACTCGCATCTTAACCTTTCTAATAAAAAATTTAACTTGACATAGTATTATAAACCTTGCTATAATATTGTCAAGTCAGTTTATCACCTCCGGTGTGATGTAAATATAGGAACATAAAGTGAGCTTTAAGACAGTACAGAAGAAGATAGCTAAGAAGGAAGGTATCTCTGCAGATAGAGCAGGAGCTATCCTTGCTAGTGCTTCCCGTAAAGCTTCTCCTTCAGCTAAACGTAAGAATCCTAATCTAAAGAAAGTTAAGTAATGGCTGACTATTCCATCCAATCTATTTCTTTATTCAATCTAACATATGATGGACCCTAACCTATTCATAGCCGCTACAGGCGTTCTTCTGACTATATTCGCTGCAATATGGTCCCTAGCTTGGTGGCTATCAGGACAGTTCTCCCAAATTAGAGATCTAATACATACTCGTGTTGAAAACGTGATGCATGAATTCCAAGATAAGCTTGAATATCACGAGAAACACGATGACAGCCGTTTTGATAAAGTAACCTCCGTTCTAAACAACATTAACAATCAGATTTGGGAAATGCGTGTATTCAACGCTTCCAAACTAAAGGAAACCCCTAAGTAACTATGGCCACCCTATACATTACTGAATTCAACGCTATCCCTTCTGCTACAGGTAATTCTATTCAGATTGCTTCCCAACCCCCTCTTGCTTCTCAGACCGTAGCTATCTCCGGAGCTTCTGCTGCTTCAAGTGCATTCAACGCTAATACTAACTTCGTGAGAATTCACACTGATGCAATCTGTTCCGTATCTTTCGGTACAGCTCCCACAGCTACCACATCCCTCATGAGACTGCCTGCAGACAGTACAGAATACTTTGCAGTGCCTTACAACCAAGCCTACAAAGTCGCTGTTATTTCTAACACCTAAGGTTTAACATGAGTTTAGGAACATTAGGAGCTCTAGGCAGATTAGGTTCATCTAAGAAATCCTCTTCCTCCACCAACTTTGTCCTCCTTGAAGATGGCACACCTCTACTGCTAGAAAATGGCAGCAATTTACTTTTGGAGTAATAATATAAATGTCTAGTAAACTATCCGCCTTATCTTCAATGAGCACACTAGATGGCTCAGAGTTGATCTATGGCAGCCAAGGCGGTACAAGTAAGAAAACTACCACTGCACAACTCCGTTCCTCTACTTTCGTAGCCCCAACATTCACAGCTAACGCCTACACCACTGTCCTCGCTGATCTCCAGACAGTCCTAGGTGTAGATGCATCAGGTGCAGAAAAGACAGTAACTCTTTTGTCTGCCGCAACAGCTGGTACCGATGCAATCCAAACTATCGTCAAGACAGATTCCAGTACCCTTCGGGTAATAGTCAAGAATCCCTCTGCCGTTATCATTGGGGTTCTTACTGCTAAAGGACAATCAATGTCCTTCCGAAGTGATGGTTCTAACTGGATGAGACTTGGTATTGATGGATATAAAACACCATTCTACGAAGTCGGTCGAGATTATCCTCCAGTTCCGTACCCTTCAACGTATTCGACATTCAACACTCCAGTTCAAGATAAGTTGTATTTCTGTCTTATTGTAGTACGTGATCAAGCTAAGATAGATGCTCTGCTATATAACCGCGTCAACGCAGCGACTGGAACCATTAAATGTAAACTAGCGTTATATGGTCTAAATTCTGCTAACTGGTATAAGCCAGACGGCGGATCATTGCTCGCACAGTCCTCAGCTGAAATCACCCAAAGCACTGGCGGCGGCGGTGTCGATACCTCTACCCTAGACAGCACTGTCTTAGTAGACCAAGGCGCTGTTTGGGCTGCTGTTATGTTCGGCGGTGGCGGTACTACTGTCGCTCAAACACTTTCGATGAACCAGCCTGTATCCGGACTTTTCGGTGGTGCTGCAGTAGCCGAAGCTGTTGGCTCATCTACTGCTACTGGCAAAGGTTGGACTGCAGCTAATACTTATAACAACGGTTTCCCCTCGACAGCTCCCGCGTGCACGATCTGCACCGGTACTACTGCTGATCCGGCGATACCTGCCATAGGATGGCGAGCTGCCTAATGCTACCCTTGACCTCGACAAGGTCTTATAAAGATTTTGGTCTTAGACCATGGCCTAACAGTTTAGCTCCATTGGCTATTTATCACGGTTACGGCAATGTCAATGCCGAAGATACCCTCACCATGGACCGCATGCTGAACAAAGTTGTTCCATGGGGGCATGGCTTTGTAGACCAAGCTGATTTTGCGAATCTTTCTTCATCCGTAGGTAGTGTCAGCAGTGGCAGCGGAGGAGCTATTGCATCACACCTACGTATGGGACGAACTAACGTCGTAGTGTCAGTTCCTCTGGCAACCAATACGGCAAGTCAAGCCTTATCGGACGTTGCTGCTGGTACACATGATTCTCGCTTCACAGCGATGGCAAATGCCATTCTAGCGTTAGGTCTCACTGCACCTGTATTTAGATTAGGATGGGAGTTCCAGATTTCATGGCCTTGGCAGGTCACTGATTCTACTTCTTCTGCAAATTATATAGCTGCATTTAGACGAGTTGTCGGACTGCTTCGTGCAGTAATTCCAAATTGCAAGATATGCTGGTGTATCAATCCCGGAGTCGGAGCTTATGATCCGGTATTAAGCTATCCCGGTGATTCCTACGTCGATTACATCGGAATAGACGCTTATGATTCTTCACAACATGCTGCTACACAAGGAGCAGACGGCGTAAACGCTGATATCCGTTGGACTCGGGATGTTGTAGGAAGTCTCGCCAGTACAGACGATGGCACCACAGCTCCTTACGGACTAGCTTGGTTAGCTTCGTTCGGTGCGTCCCACAGCAAAGGTATTTGTATTCCTGAATGGGGATGTATTTATCAACCGGGGAACGTAAACCATAATTGCGCTGATGATCCAACCTATATCACCAATATGTTAAATTGGATTGTAGCCAATAACGTCGTGTTTCATGGGTACTTTGAAAGCAACTCTACTCCTACGACCTTGAACTATTCGCTGTCAAGATCAACCAATATAATCGGTGTTGCACCTTTCTATCCTCTAGACAACAAGCCGAATTCTGCTGCAGCTCAAAGCTTTTTATGACCAGTATTAATTATTTTGAGTAAAACTCCCAAATCCGATATTTTATCTGCCCGAGAAGATCGCAGGAAACTGGCTGAATCTTCCTTGGAAGAATTCATTAAGCTGGTACATCCACGACGGTTTTTGGGTTCAATTCACAGAGAGATTATAAGCTGGTGGACTAGCACAGATGCTAAGTCTCATCAGCTTTTATTGCTTCCACGAGATCACATGAAGAGCGCCCTCATCGCTTATCGTGTGGCTTGGGAACTAACTAAGAATCCTGCGTTAAGATTTCTTTATATTTCATCAACAAGTAATCTAGCTATTAAGCAATTGAAATTTATCAAAGATATCTTAACCAGTGACATTTACACCACCTATTGGCCAGACATGGTCATCAAAGAAGAGTCCAAGAGGGAAAAGTGGACTGAAAGAGAGATCTCAGTTGATCACCCAAGACGGAGAGAAGAAAACATTAGAGATCCTTCTATTTTTACCGCTGGTCTTACTACGAATATCGTTGGCTTGCACAGTGACGTTAACGTACTGGATGATGTCGTTGTCTGGAACAATGCGTACACAAAAGAAACTAGAGAAAAAGTCCTAGATCAATACGGTGCTCTTTCTTCCATCGGAGGAACTAATAGCCGTGTTTGGGTTGTCGGTACAAGATACCACCCAGAAGATCTATATGGAACTTTACAAGCACGTGAGGTAAGACAATATGATTCAACTGGTAACTTGGTCAAGAACGAATCGCTGTATGATTTCAGAGAATGGCCAGTCGAAAATGTCGGAGACGGTACGGGAGAGTTCATCTGGCCCCGTTCCCAAGCCCCTAACGGACAGTGGTACGGCTTTAACGCCGAAATACTTGCGACGAAGAGATCGGACTATACAAATCAAACCCATTTCAGGGCGCAGTACTATAACGATCCATACGACGTCGATTCGTCCCCGATTAAAAGAGAGTATTTCCAATACTACGACCCCAAATACATTACCAAGCAAAACTACAGATGGCACTATCAACGAGAACCTCTGAATCTTTTTGCGGCGGTAGACTTCGCATTTACTACATCTAAGAACAGTGACTTCACAGCCATTGTGGTCATAGGCGTAGATATACACAAAAACTACTATATCCTAGAGATAGATCGTTTCAAAACAGATACCCCTTCAGAATACTTCCGTAGGATTATTAAACTCCATGAGAAATGGGGATTCAGAAAGATACGAGCTGAAGTTAACGTAGGGCAAATTGTCCTAGTGAATGACTTCAAAGAGAACTACATCCGTAAATATGGATTAGCTCTATCTGTAGATGAATATAGACCTACCAGATCATTAGGTGTCAAAGAGGAGCGCATCCTAGCTACTCTAGAACCTAGGTATCAGAACAGACAAATATGGCATTACGTAGGAGGTCATTGTCAGACTCTGGAAGAAGAATTAATTTACGTCAACACTGCACACGATGACGTCAAAGACGCCCTAGCTTCTGCAATAGACTATGCCGTAGCTCCAATCAATTATACACGCATTCAAAAAGAAAATTCTAATGTTTACACATATAACAATCGTTGGGGCGGTGTCGCTTGACCGGTAAAGTCCTTGAACTCGTAGGAGACGTAATCTCCCCTGATCGTAAAGCTTCTGAATTAGCCAGACAGTATCTGGTATGGGAGAATCAGAGGAGCACTTGGAAACGTTCCATGGAAGAAGTGATTCGTTACGTATTCGCTACGGATACTACCATGACTTCCAACGCCTCTTTGCCTTGGAAGAATAAGACTACTCTCCCCAAGATATGTCAGATTGCCGATAATCTTCTGTCTAACTACATCTTGACCATGTTCCCCAAACAGAAATCTATCTTCTGGCAGGCTGACAATGAAGACTCCAACTCCGTGGAGAAGAGAGATACCATTGAAAGTTACATGGGTTGGGTGATTTCCCAAGAGTCTTTCAAGAAAGAATTCTACAAAATCGTCTCTGATTTCGTCTACAAGGGCAATGCTATTGGCACTGTAGAGTGGACTGATGAACGTGTACAACAGCCCGGTAAGACTCAAGTAGGGTATGTAGGTCCATCTCTACGTCATCTTTCCCCACTAGATGTAGTCTGCAATCCCACTGCAGAAAGCTTCCTTCATTCTCCCAAGTTCGTCCGTTCTGTGATGAGCCTAGGTGAACTGAAGAAGTATCTGAATAAATTAACTAATGATGAAAATCGTGAACGTTACGAAGCTCTCTACGCATATGTGAAAGAGATTCGTATGCGTGCGCGTTCCTTGACTGGTGATTGGATCGAAAGAGACAATATGTACCAGATCGAAGGATTTTCTTCTTTCCAACAGTATCTGCTTTCAAACACCGTAGAGGTTCTGACCTTCTATGGTGATTACTATTCTGCGGATGACGATGAATTCCAAGAGAACGTAATGGTTACTTTCGTGGATCGACACAAGATCCTAGACGAAAGACCTAATCCTTCTTACTTCGGATACCCTCCAATCTTCCATTGTCCATGGCGAACACGCCCAGACAATATCTGGGGTATGGGTCCTCTGGAGAATCTCCTAGGTATGCAATACCGCATAGACCACATGGAGAATCAGAAAGCCGATCTAATGGATCTTTCTACCTTCCCTGTGATCAAGGTCAAAGGTTTCGTAGAAGACTTTATCTGGCAACCTGCCGAGAAAATTTATGTGTCTGATGAAGGTGATGTTGAGTTACTGCAACCTAACATTCAAGTTCAGCAACTAGTCCAAGACATTGAAATCCTCCAGAACAAAATGGAAGAAATGGCTGGAGCACCTAAAGAAGCTATGGGCTTCCGCTCTCCCGGTGAAAAGACTAAATATGAAGTCCAGCGCCTAGAGAATGCTGCTTCACGTATATTCCAATCCAAGATTAATCAGTTCGAAGAGTTCATCTTAGAGCCTATTCTAAACGCTATGCTAGAGATTGCTCGTCGTAACATGTCTGGTGTGACTGCCATTCCAGTTATTGATGATGAATTCAAGATCCAGATTTTCGAAGATCTCACTGTAGAAGACATTACAGGTGTAGGTAAGATTAAAGCTATTGGCTCAAGACATTTCGCAGAACAAGCTGAATTGATTCAGAACATTAGCGGACTAGCTAATACAGCCATCTGGCCTTACATTCAACAACATTTCTCTTCTGTCAACCTTGCTAAGCTCTACGAAGAAATATTCGACATTGAAGAGTATAACATCGTAATTCCTAATGTGGCTATCTCCGAGAGAGCTGATGCTCAACGTCAGATGCAAGCCTTGCAGGAACAGGTTCATCAGGAAGCTGGTACAGCAACAGGGTTAGGGGAAGATCACGATCTACCTCCAGACCAACAGATGCAAAGTAATCAGCAAATGCTTCAAATGGCGCAAGGACAGTAATGTCGTTAGTCGCAAACTGGACTTCACACCTTAAAGACCCTGAGGAACGTAAGAGGTTCTCCACATACATCTATTCTTCTCGCAGCATCCTTGATCGTCTCAAGACGATTGTAAATGAAATGCAGGAAGAACTAGACCAGAAAGAAACCAATGAGGAACAATACGACAGTCCTTCTTGGGCAGCTCTCCAAGCCGATAGAAATGGCTTTAGAAGGGCATTACGTCGTATTCACAAACTAATCAATCTAGACCAAAAGGACTGATATAAAATGACAATCTTCGACGACCAGAACGAAGAAATTATCCAAATTGACCCTAACAAGGATTACCTCGCTGAACTCACCGGACCCGGTGGCAAGTTCGATAAAGCCAAGTTTGGAGGCTCCGAATTGGAAGCCTACAAAGCTATGGCCAGAGGAAAGGCAGAAGCTGACCGTATGATAACAGTCAAGAATCGTGAGTTTGATCAACTACGCGAAGACTATCTCAAAGCAAAAGCTAATGCCGACGCACAGGCTAAATTCGAAGACCTCCTGACCCGATTGGAGAGTAAGTCTGGGAATGACAACAATAATTCCGGTAGCACCCAAAATAACGGTAATGTTGAACAGCCTGTTTTAGACGAAGCTAAACTAGATACTTTGATTGAACAACGTGTTCTCGATATTGAGAATCGTAAGCGAGAGAAGGCTAATTTAGACGCCGTCGAAAACAAACTCAGAGAACGCTTTGGCGACAATGCTCAAGCTATTCTCCGAGATAAAATGAATACTCTTGGAATCACCAACGAAGACATTAAGTTCTTGGCAAAGAAATCACCGGAAGCGGTCTTCAATGCTCTAGGTCTTAATAGCCAACCTCCTGCGCAACAGGAAGCCGGCCTTCCGAGGTCCAGCTTTAGAACAGACCGTTCTAACAACACAGATGGTGTACGTGACTATCTCTTCTATGAGAAGATGCGTAGAGAAGAGCCCAAGAAGTATTTTTCACAGGACATTTCCGTCCAAAGGCTCAAAGATATGGACTCTCCAGATTTTCTGAAGAGGTATCAAGAGCTTCGTTCAACTCGATAATTTTTAGGAGACTACATGGCTTCTTTTTCTGATGCCACACAGTCAAACATGATTAGGACGCAGATATTCTCTTCGGATATCACGTCTCTACTCTTGGATGACTTAAATGCCATGCAGTTCGTCCGCACTCTAAACGACTTCCCCGACGGTTTCAACTTCAACATCCCAATCTTGGGTCAGGCTGAAGTTGCCACTTTCAACGAGGGTCAGGCGCTTAAGTATAATCAGATGGATACTGGTAACTTCCAGTTCAACTTCACTGATTATGTCTATTCTGCCAACTCGATGACTGAGAAGTTCAAGAGAGATTCATGGTTGTCGCCCCAGATCATCGCTGCTTTCCCGCAGCGTCAGCATCGGGCGCTCATGGAGTACTACGAGACCCGCGTTTGGGCCGTAGCTAATGCTGGACAGACTGCCTCGTCGCTCAACTCAATTAACGGCGCTTCGCACCGTTGGGTTGCTGGCGGCACGACCCCCGCAATTTCCTTCCAAGATTTCGCCAAGGCTCGCTATGCGCTTGCTAAGACGAATATCTCGCCGAAGAATCTTGTTGCGGTTGTCGACCCCTCCACCGCCTACACCTTGGAAACATCAGCTAACGTTACCAACCTGATGACTCCCATGGGTGATTGGCAATCAGTAACTCGCAGTGGTTTGACCTCTGGCTTCAAGTACCGTTTCAATGTATACGGCTTTGACGTCTATGAATCCAACTACCTGCCTTCCATCGTTAGTGAAACGATCAATGGTGTCTCTTCGGGCACCAATGGTGTCGCTAACTTCTTCTTCGACGCTACCCCGGGCGATACGTTGCCTCTGGTTGGTGCGTGGAGGCAGATGCCGACGGTCCAGTC
>Ga0105238_10005437_pt1 | contig 12585 bp, 8 predicted proteins | sample KBSC34metaG_FD_81526 | JGI IMG/M metagenome (GOLD analysis project Ga0105238, IMG submission 81526) | Corn rhizosphere microbial communities from Kellogg Biological Station, Michigan, USA - KBS C3-4 metaG | ecosystem: Host-associated > Plants > Roots > Rhizosphere > Soil | place: Michigan, USA... | reverse complement strand
CGCGTGGTAGCGCTCGGGGTGGGCCATCACGGGAAGCTTGCCCGCCATGCGCAGCTCGAACAGCCGGTTTTCGATGCCCGCCGGCATCAGCGCGGGAGGGATCTCGAACAGGAACGCCGGGCCCCCGTCGTAAGACGGAATCTCACTGCTCCTCAGCCGGCCGAGGAAGATCTCGTCCCAGAAGTTCTCGGCCGCGAGCCCCAGTCGCGGAGGAGGCGCTGTGGAGCCGGCGTGACATATGGCCTCTCCCATGTCGCGAAACGCCTGATCGATGGCCTCCCGGGTGGGCAGGAAGAGGCCCTGTCGTTGGTGCGGCGTGGCGTAAAGGTGGGTGAAGCCGAGCGCCGCCACGCCTTTCGCCATCTCGAGCGTGGCGCGGAGGTCGGCGGCGCCGTCATCGACCGCCGGTAAATAGTGGGCATGTAGGTCGATGAAGCCGCGGTCTGCTCCCGGAGGGACGTTTCCCGACCCGCTCTGGCTTGAGCCCTGCGCGGAGCCCGACATCGACATCGGCGCGGACCATAGCTCGCCGCGCCGGGAGGCGCTACAATGGTCGCCACGTCCTGATCGACGTGGCATCGGGGCGGAGCGGACCGGGTACGATGAAGCGGGTGGGGCACGGAGAGCCGGCAGCCCGCACGAGAAGCACGAAAAGATTGACGCCGAGCTCGCCGCCTTCTGGAAGGCGATCCGGTTGCGCAACGAGGTGAGCGAAGGTACCTTCGCTCGAGATCGATTAACAGTCCGAGGAGGGCCGAACGAAATGGGTGAACCGATCCTTCTGCCGAAATTCGAGCTGCCCGGCGAGAAGACGCATTGGGCGGTCCGGCTGGCGGTGATCTCCGGGATCGTCCTCCTCGTGGCGGTAGTCGGCCTCGGCGCCGTCATCATGAACCGCCACAAGCTGGAGGTGGAGGCGCACGTGGCGCGTGAAGAGGCGATCGCGCGCGTGAAGGCGGAGGCGGAGGCGAAGGTGGCGGCGGCGGTTGCGGTCGCGAAGGCCCAGCGCGAGGCCGAGCTGGCGGAGAAGCGCGCGGCGGCTGAGCGCGCCGCTGCCGCGCTGGCCGCCAAGCAGGCAGCCAAGGACGCGGCCAAGGCGGCCGCTGCCGAGGCGCTGGCGGAGGCCGGGAAGGGCAAGGCCGGCGGGGCGAGGTTTCATCGTGGCCACTACGCGCATGGCGCGAAGGGAACCAAGCTGGCCTCGGCGACCCTGATGAAGGGCGGCGGATCCGGCGGCGACAGCACGGGCGGTCTGAAGGACCTGTCGACGGGAGGCAAGGCCAGCAAGTCGGGAAAGCCCGACCCGATCGACGAGCTCATGAAGAAGATGAAGTGAAGGGGCGCGCGGATATCGTGGTAGAAACGGCAGTCCTGACGGGGAGAGAAGTCTCGTGAGTGATCAGACCTCCGAACGCCGCGACAACTCGGTTCTCATCGCGCTGAAAGAGCTGCGCGGAATGGAAGACGCCCGCGTCAAGCGCGAGCGAGAAGAGGCCGAGGCACGGGTGGCGGCCGAGCGCGCCGCCGCCGAGGCAGCCGTCCGGCGGGCGCGCGAAGAGGAAGAGGCGCGCCGGCGGGCCGAGGAAGATCGGGTGCGGCGGTCCGAGGAGGAGAAGCAGAACCGCCTGCGGGAGGACCAGCTCCGCGTCGAGGAAGCCGAGCGGCGCGCGCGCGTCGAGGGCGAGATGAAGCTGCAGGAAGAGCGGATGCGCCTCGAGATCCAGTCGCGGGCGCAGTCTCGATCACCTCTGAAGGCGGTGATCGGCGCGGTGGTCCTGGTCCTGCTGGTGGGCGGCATTTTTCTTTACCGTCTGAACGCGCAGCACAAGGCCGAGCAGGCCGAGTCGGAACGGCAGCGCCAGCTGGTTCAGGAGAAGGCCAGCGCGCGCGAGGCGGAGTTCCGGGCTCAGCTCGACGGCATCAAGCGTGAGATGGACCAGAAGCTGATGGCGGCCAAGAGCGAAGCCGAGCGGATCAAGATCCGCGCCGACGCCGAGGCCAAGACCCGCGAGGCCGACGCCGCCCTGCGTGCGGCCGGGGGCAAGTCGCGCAAGAAGCCTGGCGAGGGGACGATTGGAAACCCCGCGACCAAGGCACCCAAGTACAAGGATCCCGGCAAGCGGGACATCAACGACGACATCCTGAACGGACTCTGACCGCCCGTTCGCACGGCTGGTCACCGAGGGAGGTCCCACAGGAGGGGAGCGGCCGCCGGCTCGCCCTCCAGCCTGCGCTAGTGGTACAACAGCGCTCGAGGTGCCGAACACGATGATCGAGACCCTGGGCGACGAGCTTTTCGAGCTGAAGCGTGCGCGACTGCTGGCGTTGCTGGCGCGCCTTTCCTACGAGCGACGCGAGGTGACGCTGGCCTCCGGACGCAAGAGTGACTTTTACATCGACTGCAAGCAGACCGTGCTGACGGCGGAGGGGCATTTCCTGGCCGGCTCGCTGTTTCTCAGCGTCATCCGCCAGAGGCCAGAGGCCATCGAGGCGATCGGGGGCCTGACGATGGGCGCCGATCCGCTGGCCTCCGCCGCGTCGACGCTCAGCTACGTGGCGGGCCGCCCGCTCACGGCCTTCTATGTGCGCAAGGAGGCGAAGGGGCACGGCACGGGGCAGTGGATCGAGGGCGTCAAGTCGCTGCGCCCAGGCATGCCGGTCGCCATCGTCGAGGATGTGGTCACCACCGGCGGCTCGGCGCTGAAGGCCATCGAACGCGCGCGGGGCTTCGGGTTGGACGTGAAGCTGATCGTGGGCTTGGTCGATCGCGAGGAGGGCGGGCGCGAAGCCCTCGAGGCAGAGGCGCCGCTCGTGACGTTGTTCCGGAAGCGGGACTTCGCGTGACGCGAGCGCCGGGCGGTCGCGCCTCGACGTGGCGGCGGTCGCTCGGGGCCACGCGACGAGGTTCGGGCCTCGCGCGATCTGCCGGCCTGGTCGTTCTCGGCATCGTCGCGGGCGCGGCCAGCCTGGCCAGTTGTTGGCGCGCGGCGCCCGTGATCGTGGACTTCTCGACGCCGGCGCGTGAGTACCGCTCGGCGGAGTATCACGACGTCTACGAACGGTGGACCCGCCACGAGAAGATCATGTCGGGGGTCGAGCCGGCGCTGGAGGTCTGGGCCACCTACAAGAGTCAGGAGTTTCGCCAGGCTTTCGTCGCGCACTACGCGGAGACCTACGCGATGAAGGAAGAGGCCCGCGAGACGTTGCGGCGCACCCAGCTCGAGGCGGGGGCCGCGGCTTACGAGTTCGAGGTCACCGCACAGAGCGCCAATTACAAATGGAACGATCTGGAGAAGAAGAGCTCGCCGTGGCGGGTCCTGCTGGTCGACGGCGCTGGCCATGAGCTCACGGCGGAGCGGATCACGGTCGAGCGGCTCCCCGACCTCTTCGAGCGGGAGTTCTATCCGGCCAAGACGCCGTTCTCGAAGACCTACTTGATCCGCTTCATCCGGGGAGGGCACGAGGACGGCTTCACGGGCGAGCGATCGGGCCAGCTGGCCTTGCGTTTCGCGGGGCCCCTCGGCAGCACCGATCTCCGCTGGTCGAACCGCCCCTAGCGCGGCTTCGCCGCTGGCGGGGGGCCGCGGACGGCCCCCCACCTTCCCCCCTCGGAGGGTACGCCGGCGACGTCGGCGCGGCGAAGCCGCGCCTCCCGGGTGCTTGGACCCGCTCGCTTTGCTCGCTCTGATGTTCGGGTCGCCCTCGAAACTTGTTCTATTCGTCTAGATTTGGAACGGGTAAGGCGACGAGTGCCCGTCAGGTCTTGCTCGCCGGCCCTCGCTTGCCGGGCACGAGGTCCGGCGAGCTGGTGCTGGCATCGAGGTCGTCGAACGTCTCGGCCGGTTTGTAGAGGTCGGCCTCGCGGTTGAAGAAGTCGGCCTCCACCGCGCTGAATCCGTTCGACGGTGTTCGAGACCGATGGGGGCTCGGGACGGCGCCTTTCCTGCCCGTGACGGTCGTCGGGATCGGGACGGCGCCCCCGGGTGAGGGAGCCGGTGTCGCCAGAGGAGGCGGCGGCGTCTGCGAAGCCGAAGGCGGCGTCACCGAGGGGGCTCCAGGTTCGGCTCCGGTGGATGGCGGGGGAGGACCTGGCGAGGGGGGCGGCGCAGCGGCAGCCACCGGCAACGGCGGGGGCGTGACGACGTCCGCTTCGGACAGCGGGGACGTCTGAGGCGCGGGCGTCGGGATCCGAGGGCGCGACGGGGGCGTGACCGGGCTGGGCACCGGGGTGCGCGCGCGGGGAACCCCGGCGGAAGAGCTGGAAACGGTGACAGGTGGCGGTGTAGCGGGACCGGGAAGATCGCGCGGCGACGGGCGCGCTGCCAGCGCCTCCGGAGCTACCGTGACGACGGGCTTTGGAGTCGGCATCACCTCGGGCTCGACGAGCACGGTGGGTGTGGCAGGCGCCGGAGCGGTCACGGCCGCACGGGGGCTGACCGGCGTGACGTGGATTTCGCCGCGCGCGAAGGCCCCCGAGGATCGGGTGGGGCGCGGCGTGATGGGTTCGGGAGAGCCGGGTGGGGCCGAGCTCGTGGCGTCGGCCGTCGGTGGCTGGACCGCCGGAGCGACGATTGGTGCTGGCCTCGCGCTCGCGGGCGCCGGCGTCACGGGTGTCGTCCGTGTCGCGTCGGTTGCCGCCGCGGCGGAGGGGCTCGCCGCCAGCGTCCCGGCCGCCGTCGGGGGCGAGGAGATGTGCGGGGCGGCCGCCGTCGCGGTCAGCGGCGATGGCAAGGGGGCCGTCACCGTGACCGGCGGCGGCGTCTTCATGGGGTCGACGCCCACGTTCGGCCTGACCGCGGCCGCCGCCACCCGACCCGAGTGCTGCTTCTGGGTGACCGTGCTCGACCTGCGATCTTTACCCGGGCCGTGTCCCTGGCCGTAGCCCCGGCCCTGGGTCAACGGCATGGTGGGAGATCGCGCCGGGGCGGTGCCCGACGAGGTGGCCCTCGCCGGACCGTGGACCGGCTGCGAGGAGGGTCCTGCCGCTGGACGCCCGATCGGCGAAGGCACGCCCGTACCACGCGCGTCCGGTTGGCGCAGGCCCGGGGCGCGGTCGGTCGGTCCGGAGGGCGCCGCCGGGCTGGCTGGGGCTGACGTCGCATGCTCAGCCGCGGTCGTCGTCGGACCCTTGCGCTCGAACCACGCGTCCAGAGCGGCCGGCCCGTTCGCGATGGGCGCTTCATTGAGCGGGGTGGCCTTGTACGGCGGGTCGGTGACGACCGCGCCCGCCATCATGAACTGCCGCGCGATCCGCAGAGTGTCAAAGGTCCGAAAGGGGCTCTCGTCGAGGATCTGCGCGAGATCTCGTTGCCCGTCGAAGAGGCGCAGGAGGGGCACGACCTCGCTCGGCAGCGCCGAGGTGGGTTGGACCGAGCGGTCGCTGGGGCGGTAGATCGTGCGAGCCGAGCCCATGTCCCGAACCTCGTGGGCGAAGTCGCGCAAGAACCGATCACACTGCTCGATGATCTCCTCGTTCTTCAGCGATATCTGCCCGCCACGACGGACCACGTTCCGGAACTTGAGCCGCAGGTCCGCCTCTTGCCAGAGGAGCAAGTGCGTGAGGGCCGCCATGCCGGACAGGCTGCCGAGCTGCACCGAGGACAGGTTGCCGTCGAGGAAACGCAGCTCGCCGCGGCGGCCCCGGCCCTGGATTTCGACGGCCGCGGAGCGCCCGCTGGCCGCCAGCGCGCGGATCAGGAAATAGACGCCCCCGATCTCGCCGAGCCCGATCGAGACCTCCGTATCGGGTGACGGGCGGCTGCCAGGTACGGTCGCAGCGGCCGCCAGCTTCGCCGCGTCGATCACGTCGCGCACGAACAAGGGGGACGGGAGGAATCCGAACGCGCCCGCCGTCAGCGCCGCCGCGCGCAGCTTCTCCGGACCGAGCGCGAGACACGGGATGTTCCGCGTGCGCGGGGTGTTGACCGCCGCGCGAATCAGATCGAGACCGCCTTGCTCCGGATCGTGGAGCGACACGAGCACCAGGGATGCGCTCGTGGTCTCGAGGAGCTCTCGCGCCTTGCGGGCATCACCCATCCCCGTCACCGCGATACCGTCCTTGCCGAAGGCGTAAGTCAGCGTCTCGAGGCCACTGGGATCCGGGTCGAAGAGCAACAGTTGCGAGAGCTTGGCCATCGATGCGGAAAAGCCGAGTATAGCTCTCAGCTCGCACGATCGCCTAGGAACGTGTCGCGCGATCGCGCCACGTTCCATTCGGTGACGTTCCCGCCCTCCCTGCACCCGTCCGGCTTCCCCCGCGCGCCTCGGCGAAGGCGTCGATTGACGCGAGAACGATGGGTGCTAGTTTTCACCGCCCTTCGCCCTTCGCCCTTCGCCCTTCGCCTTTCGCCTTTCGCCTTTCGCCCTTCGCCTTTCGACCAATTCGGCCCCTCCGGGGCTGCCGGCCCATCGGCCCCAAGCTCCGAGGAGAAATGACCGCCCTTCTGGGAACGGATACGACCCCCATCGGCTCCATCACGGACTTGGTGGCGTACTTCGAGAGGGGCGCCAAGCCCGTCTCCGAATGGCGCGTTGGCATCGAGCAGGAGAAGATCGCCGTGACCCTCCAAGGCCGGCCCGCGCCGTTCTCTGGCGCAGGGGGGATCGAGGCGCTCCTCGCGCGTCTCGAGACCACCGGTCTCCACGGTGAGAGGGAAGATGGCCACCTGCTCGCGGTTCGTGGTCCAGCCGAGAGCGTGACCGTCGAGCCCGGCGGTCAGTTCGAGTTCTCGGGGCCCGCGTTGCCGACGGCGACGGCCTGTCGCGATTCGCTCGTGCGCCACGTGGCCATGGTGACCGAGCTGGCCGCCGAGCTGGGCCTTCGTTTCCTCGCCATCGGTTTGCGACCGTGGGGCGCGCTCGACGAGATCCCGTGGCTGCCGAAGCGACGCTATGGCGTGATGCGCGAGTACCTGCCGACCCGCGGCCGCCTGGGCCTGGACATGATGAAGCGGACGGCCACGGTCCAGGCCAACGTCGACTTCGACGGCGAGCGGACCGCGGCGGAGAAGATGCGTACGGCGTGCGGTGTCACTTCGATCGTGACGGCGCTCTATGCGGCGTCGCCGATCAGCGAGGGGCGGCCGAACGGGCACAAGACCTTTCGCGCCGCCGTCTGGCTCGACACGGATCCCGATCGATGTGGCTTCGTGCCAGGCGTGTTCGGGACGGGCTTCGGCTTTCGAGATTACGCGGAGTGGGCGCTCGACGTCCCCCTGTTCTTCGTGGTGCGCGGCGGTCAGTACCACCCGGCCGGAGGGATGACTTTTCGTCGGTTCATGACCGAGGGGTGGCGCGGCGAGCGCGCCACGATGGGCGACTGGCAGACTCACCTGTCGACGCTGTTCCCCGAGGTCAGGCTGAAGCGCTACATCGAGGTGCGGGGCGCCGACGCCGGACCCATGCCGATGGCGCTCGGTCTGGCGGCGCTGTGGCGTGGCTTGCTGGACGAGCCCGAGGCGCGGCGCGCGGCCTGGGAGCTGGTCCGGGCCGCGTCGGTCGATGATCGCGAGAGGTTGCGGCGCGAGGTTCCACGGGCCGGCCTCGAGGCGTCTTTGGTCGGGCGGTCGCTGCGCGATCTGGCGGTCGATCTGGTGGCCATCGCGGGTGCGGGGCTCCGGCGGTTGCCAGGGGGCGTGGCCGACGCGGCCCTGCTGGAGCCGCTGGCGGCGCGCGCCGCCGATGGACGTTGTCCGGCCGACGACCTGCTCGACGACTTCCGCGCGGCGAACGGCGATCCGGCGGCGCTGGTCGGTCGCTGGCAGCTCGCCTGAGCCACGAGCCGTCCCCGTCCGGAGAGGCTCGGACTGGCCGCCGCGGCGCGGTCAGCCGAGTCGGGTCGCTGGTGAGGTGCCGCCCGGATTTGAACCGGGGAATGAGGGTTTTGCAGACCCTTGCCTTACCACTTGGCCACGGCACCGAATCGAACGAGACGCGTGTCTAGCACAGCCGCGACGTCCCGTCAGTACCCGCCGGGGACTTCGTCTCCCCTCGAGGCCGCAGAGCTCGGAGCATCGACCGCGGCGCCAAACGGCACTAAATCGTTTCCGTGGACGGCGGGCGTTCGTTGGCGGGGGAGGTGGGGGCCCCGGCGCGCAGGTAGCGGGACGCCATCTCGTACTCGAAGAACGAGATCATTCGCGTGTCGATGACCTTTTGCCACAGGTCGTGTGCGTCGCTGGCGCGCCCCTCTGACAAGGCTTGCATCGCTCGGTAGAAGTACACCTCGGCCCGCTTGCCGCTCGTGTCGGCCTTGGCCAGGAGCTGGTTGTAGTCGATGCGCCCGATGGTGAGCGCGCAAAGCTGGCGGTACCAGGCGGCTCCGCGCTGCGGTCGAATCTCCGGGTGGCGCAGGTCCATCGTGCGCAGGAAGGCCTCTGCCGTGGCGTCGGGCGTCTTCTGAGCGCGTCGCGTGAGATCGTAGATCCACAGCGATGAATAGACCTTCACGTACTCGGAGACGTTGCGGTCGGGACGGGACAGCGCGCGCCGGTAGATGTTGACCGCCGCGTCGACCTCGCCGTTCTGGACCAGAAACGCCACCGCGTCGATGTAGGACTGATCGCGGTCGCTGTCCTGCTCGATCGCCTCCTCGAACTTCTGGATGCCGTCGGCGTGCCGGCCGAGGTTGTAGAGGAGCCGCCCGATCTCGAAGGCCGCCTCCGCCGAGCGCGAGAAGTTCTTGCGGTGGAGGTGCTCGAGCATGAGCCGCTCCCAGCCCGCGGCCGCCATGCGCCAGGCCCGTTCGGCTCCGTTGCGGTCACCGCCCAGGTCCAGCGCATCGCCGAGGAGGCGCTCGAGCCGGGATTCGCCCTCGACGCCGCCGATGGTCTCGCGCGCGCCGCGCGCCCCCTGCAGGGAATCGAGGCTCTCGCGCAGCAGCTGGCTGGCGCGCTCGGGGTGGCCCTGCTTCATGAACAGCCCGGCCAGGTCGGCCGCCACCTCGGCTTTGTTGTCAGAGGGCGCGCTCCGGGCGCGCATCAGCAGGGGCTCGGCGCGATCGAGGAGGCCCGCGTTCACGTAGCTCCGGCCGAGCTCGAAGTCGATCTGTGCGTCGGTGACGTGCAGCTCGGCGCCCTGATAGCGCCGCCGCGTCTCGGAGGTGCGCCGCCGAAGGCGTTCCGCCTCGTCGGCGGCCGGCGGGGCGGCGCGCTCCGGATCGAGCGAAAGGCGCAGGCGCAGGAAATAGAGGTCGAGGAGCTCGGTCGACAGCCGCGCCGACAGCTCGCTTTGCCCCTGACCGGCCCGCTCGAGGAGCTGCTGCGCCTCCTCGAGCATCCGGATCGACACGAACGGCGACGAGAGCAGCTTGGCGATCTCCGCCGACAGCACCAGCGACTCGACGTCATCGGGATGCCGCTCCAGCCCCACCTGCAGCACCCGGTAGGCGATACCCAGATCGGCGGTCTCCGTCGCCGTACCGCCGAGGAGATCGACCCGTGGCAGGTAGCGACGCGCCAGGCGCACCGTCGTCTCCGCCTTCGCCGAGGGTTCGGCCGCCGCGTCGACGAGCGCTCGGAGCTCCGGCTCGTCGCCCGACTTGCCGGCGAGGGGCCGGATCGCGGCGGCCGCCCGCTCGATCTGCCCGCAGCGCAGGTAAGTCGCCGCCACGTTTCCCACCGCCCGCTGCATCTCGCCGCCCTGGGCGATCAGCAGATCGCCGAGGGCGCGGCGCGCCTCGTCGTTGCCGGGCAGGGGCCGGCCCAGGATCGTGGCCAGCTTCTCGCGGCGCTCCGTCAAGAGCCGCACCAGGCGGTCGGCGACCTGGGGCGCTGGCCAGTCTCCCAGCACCGATTGCAAGAGCTCGACGGCCGTCATGTTGCGGCGGGCGCTGCTCTCGCCGGCCGCGCCGGCCTGGTCGGTCCAGTCGATCACCTTGTCGAACCGGTTCGGCCACTCGCCGTTCTGCGGGTCGACGGCCATCAGAACGCCCAGCGCCAGGGCCGACTGGGTCTCGGCGCCGCGGGGTCCGAAGAGCGCCAGCACGAGGCGCGAGCTGCGCGCGAGCAGGTCCCGCTCGGCGGCCGAGACGCCGTCGGGCCGGCCCCACAGGTCGATGGGCTCGTACAGGTTCACGGCGTCGCGCAGGGAGTCGAAGATGCGATCGAAGACGTCGGTGTTGCCGAGGTCGCGCGCCTCCTGGCGCAGCTGATCCGCCGACAGCGCGGCGAGCGGACGCAGCAAATAGGTCACCAGCTTGGCCCGCAGGAGCGGGCGCTCGGGAGAAGCGACGGGGAGCGCCTGTAAGACCAGACGGCCCTCGACCAGATCGTCTTCGAATTCGATGACCCGAACGCGGGACGCGTCGGACTGGAATCTCTGCGCGGGGCCCTCGGGCGCCTTGCCGGATTGGTGAGCGCACGAGAGGGCGCCGCCGCCGAGCGCCAGCAACAGGAGAGCGGATCGTGCCCAGCGCCCACGGCCAGGAGCTGGCCTCCGCGGCCCGTCGAGGACCGGCTCGACACACGAGATCTTCATGGGCGCGTAGTCTAGCAGGAGGGAGACCGCGGACGGCCCCCCTGCGACCCCCCAAATCCTGTGAGACGGCAGGCGCGCGCAACCCGCGCCTGCCGTCGACACACTCGCGCGCGATGGTCGCTCTGGCGTCGAGGCACAGAGTCTCGCTCTCGGCGTTGGCCGAAATGCCGGGACACGAATGGCGGTCGCACCCGAGCTCGATCCCGATCCAGGGGAGGGCAGCGGAGGGCGGGGGCTGCTAAAGTTGGGCGGTGTGAAGCTGAGGAAACAGGTCGTGGTCGTCGGCGGAGGCTTCGGCGGCCTCTCCGTGGCGCGGGCGCTCGCCGATTCGCCCGTGCGTCTGATACTGATCGATCGTTCGAACCATCACCTGTTCCAGCCGTTGCTCTATCAGGTCGCGATGGCCGGGCTGGCGCCCGCGGAGATCGCGGTTCCCATCCGGAGCGTCCTCGGGCGGCAGGAGAACGCGCGGGTCCTCCTCGACGAGGTCGTCGGCGTCGATCTCGCGGCGTCGCGGATCGCGACGCGCGCCTGCGGCACGCTCGAGTTCGACTACCTGGTCCTGGCGCCGGGCGCCGTCAACAGCTACTTCGGTCACGACGCGTGGGCGACGGTCGCTCCGGGGTTGAAGGACCTCGACGACGCGGTCGAGATCAGACGCCGGGTTCTCCTGGCCTTCGAAGCCGCCGAGCGCGAGGCCGATCCCGTGCTGCAGCGCCGGCACCTCACGTTCGTGGTGATCGGGGGCGGACCGACCGGCGTGGAGCTGGCGGGCGCCATCGCCGAGCTGGCCACGTTCGTGCTGTCGCGCGACTTCCGCGCGGTGCACCCGGACCAGACCCGGGTGATCCTGGTCGAGGCAGGCTCCCGGGTGCTGGCGTCGTTCTCGGAGGAGACGTCGGCCCGCGCGCGCAAGAGCCTGGAGGAGATGGGCGTCGAGGTGCGCACGGGCGTGCGGGTCACGTCCATCGACGGCACGGGGGCCCAGCTCGGCGGTGAGCGCATAGAAGCGTCGACGGTGTTGTGGGCGGCCGGGGTCAAGGCCTCGCCGCTGGTCGCGATGCTCGGCGTCCCCTCCGACCGCGGCGGGCGCGTCCTAGTCGAGGAGGACTGCTCGGTGCCGGGCCACCCCAACGTGTTCTGTGTCGGGGATGCGGCGGCCTTCATCCCGCGCGACGCGAGCGGGTCTCTGCCCGGTGTCAGCCCGGTCGCCATGCAGCAGGGGCGGTTCGTCGCGCGCGCGATCGAGAACGCCATCGCCGGCCGCGCGCGCGGCTCGTTCCGTTACCTGGACAAGGGCTCGATGGCGACGATCGGACGGAGCCGGGCGGTGGCCGAGATCGGAAGGCTGCGCCTCGGCGGGTTCATCGCCTGGCTGGCGTGGTTGTCGGTCCACATTTTTTACCTGATCGACTTTCGCAATCGCTTGCTGGTCCTCATCGATTGGGCGTGGTCCTACTTCACGTACCGGCGCGGCTCGCGCCTCATCACGGGCGGCCGGCTCGATGCAGGTGCACCGGTGCCGATGTCGTCCGCTCTCGGTCCTGACGGCACCGCGTCGCACATCGAACGCCACCCGACGGCGAGCTGAGCGCATTTTCGGCCGGAAAATGAAGGTCCGAGCCTGCCTGGGTTGGATCTCTTGGGCGTCCTCCGGCTTTCGCGGACCCCAAAAATGAAGCATCATTGAAGGCCTATGTCGCGGCTCGCAGGTCGGCGGTTCTTAGCTTCAGGTTCACTTCCGATCGCCCTCGCGGTTCTCGCGATCGGCGCATGCGACGGAGGCGGCGGTAAGCCCTTCGGCGGCGGTCTCCCCGGCGTGGGCGGAGGGCCGTCGAGCGGCGGCGCCCCCGGCGACGACGGCGGCCTGGGTACGGGCAGCGGCGGTCTGTCCGGTGGCACCGGAGCGGTGGCCGGTGATGCCGGTCGGGAGGGCGGCGTCGCGGGCGCCGGCGCGACGATGATGAACGGCGGCGCGGGCGCGGCCGGTCGGGGCGGCGGATCGGGGGCCTCGGCGGGCCGCACCGGAGCGAGCGGCGGCGCGGGCGGTCGCACGAACGGCGGCAGCGGCGGCGCCAATGGGAGCGGCGGAGTCGGCGGCAGTGGCGG
>Ga0105238_10005436_pt1 | contig 12586 bp, 8 predicted proteins | sample KBSC34metaG_FD_81526 | JGI IMG/M metagenome (GOLD analysis project Ga0105238, IMG submission 81526) | Corn rhizosphere microbial communities from Kellogg Biological Station, Michigan, USA - KBS C3-4 metaG | ecosystem: Host-associated > Plants > Roots > Rhizosphere > Soil | place: Michigan, USA... | reverse complement strand
GTTGCCGAGCATGTTCAGTGTCTGCGGATAGTCGCCGTTGTCCTCGCCGATCAATTCGCGATCGGTCGCTGCCGCTGCCTGCATCAGCTGCAGCGCTTCGTCGTAGTGCTTTTGCGCCGACAGGACGACCGCGAGGTTTTCCTCGATCGCGACCGTGCGCCGGTTGCGCTCGCCGAACAGGCGCCGCGCGATGCGCAACGCGTCCTCGTACGCGGCCTGCGCCTGCGCGTAACGATCCATGCTGTAGAGCAACAGCCCGTAGTGATCCTCGACCGCGGCGACACGCGCATCGTCGTGCGCCGCGCGCGCCGCGGAAAGCGCCGCCTGATGACTGGCGAGCGCGCCATCCAGGTCGTTGAGATGCTTCTGTGCCAGCCCTTTCTGGTCGAGCACCGCGGCAAGCTCGGACTGTGCCCGCGGATCGTTGCGCAACAGGTTTTCGGCCTCGATCAACAGATCGCGCGCCTGCGCAAACTTGTCCAGCTTGTGTTCCGCATGCGCATATTCGCTCAGTACGTGCGCGAGCTGCGCATCGTCGCCGCGTGCCGGCCCGCGCTGCAGCGCCAACGAGCGCGCCAGCAGCGGCTCCGCGCGCGGATAGTCGCCGAGGCTGGAATAAACCTCGCCGATCACCAGCAGCAGGTTGGCCTGCAGCGCGACCTGTCCGGCCAGTGCTTGGTCGACATCGGCCGCGCCGCGTTCCAGGATCTGCGTCGCAGTGAGCTTGTCGCCGCGGTTCACGTTCGGGTCGGCCACCTTGAACATGCCCACCAGGAAGTCGCGCACCTGGTTGGCGCGCGCTGCCGCCTGCTGCGCCGCCAGCGCCGATGCGCGCGCCTGGTCACGCTCGGCGGCGAGGCGAAAAGTAAACATTGCCACGGTTGCAACAAAAGCAGCAATTGCGACAAATGTCGCAACGCTCGACCAACGGTGGCGGCGCAGGAAACAGCCGAAACGATACGCCGTGCCGCCGCCCACCGCGAGCGTCGGTCTATGGGCCAGGAAATTCTCGACGTCCAGCTTGAGTTCCGCCGCCGTCGCGTAGCGCTGCGCCGGCAGCGGTTGCAGCGCCTTGGCGATAATCGCCGCCAGATCGCCAGGCAATGCCTTCGAGACGGCGTCCGGGTCGCGCCGCGGATCGAGCGGCTGCAGGGTCGTGCTTTGCGTCGCACCGCTCTCGCCTTCGTCCTCGGCCGCGCCGCCCCGCGGCACCAGCATGCTCTGCAGCACCCGGCCGAGCTGATAGATGTCCGACGTGGTCGTGGCCGGCTCGCCGCGCAATTGCTCGGGGCTGGCGTAGTTCGGCGTCAGCGCGCCTTGCGCCAGCGCATCGTCGGCGCCCGGCGCGAGCAGTTGAGCGATGCCGAAGTCGAGCAGCTTCACCGTTTCCTCGCGAGTGACCAGAATATTCGCCGGTTTGATGTCGCGATGGATCAGCAGCCGGCTGTGCGCGAACTGCACTGCTTCGCACAGTTGCGCGAACAGTGCCAGCCGCCGCTGCAGCGGCAGGCGCCGCTCGTGGCAATAGCGGTCGATGCGCGTGCCATGCACGAGTTCGAGCGCGAACCACAGCACGCCGTCGGTGCTGCGGCCGCCGTCGAGCAGACGCGCGATGCAAGGATGCTGCAGGCTGGCCAGGATCTGGCGTTCCTTACGCAGCAGCGCCTGCGCGAACTCACTGTCGCCGTCGGGGCGCACCAGCTTCAGCGCGACACTTTGCTCGAATTCGCCGTCGGCGCGATGCGCCAGGTACACCACTGCCATGCCCCCGCGACCCAGCTCGCGCTCGATGCGATAGGGGCCGATCAGCGTGCCGGGCGTGAGCGCCTCGGCGCCGCCGATGCGCTGCAAGGCGCGGCCCAGCAGCGCCGATTGCAGCGCACCGCCGGGAATCAGAAAGGCCGGGTCGATCGGCATGGCACACGTCAGCCCGAGGCGTGGTTCTGGATCAACCAATCACGTGCGGCGTCCCAGTCGCGCGCTACGGTGCGCACCGAGATGCCAAGCGCGTCGGCAGTCTCGGCGTCGGTCATGCCGGCAAAGAAACGGCATTCGACCACGCGCGCCTGGCGCTCGTTGTGTTGCAGCAGCTGGTTCAGCGCTACGTCGAGTTCCACGAACTGTTCCACCTCGGCCTGCTCGGCGCTGCTCAAATCCTCCAGCGTCACCGCGATCGCGCCGCCGCCGCGCTTTTCGGCCAGACGCTCGCGGGCGTAATCGCAGATCACCTGGCGCATGACGCGCGCGGCCAGACAGAAAAAATGATTGCGGTCGTTCGGCGCGGCGCCGCCGGACTGCGCCAGGCGCAGGTAGCACTCATGCACGAGCGCGCCGGTGTTGAGCGTCTGGTCGCGGCGGGCACCGCCGAGCACGCGCCGCGCCAGTTGGCGCAAGTCGGCATAGATCAGGCGCACGAGGCGTTCCCACGCCTCCGCGTCGCCGCTGCGTGTCGCCGCCAGCATCTGGGTGATCTCGCCAGGTTGAGTCATGCGCCTTCGCTGTCCCCGCTGCGAATTGCCGCGACAGTGTCGGCGGTGGTTGCCGGCAAGTCAAAGCGGCAGGTGCCTGAGCGGCGCAACGGCTGGCGGCAGCGGTCGCTGCCGGCGCGAATGGCAGAGATCGCGCCGCCACTGCGTTTCCACGTGCATGGGCAAGCACTGGAGGCGAGTCATGGCTGCTGGTTCGGCCGCACCTTTCCGCAACACGGGCGCACGCATCGTGCGCGTCTGCAGAGGCATCGCCGCGCTGGCGCTGTTGTGCCTGAGCTTCGGCGCGCACGCCGCACTGCATGTCAGCGTGACCACCAGCGCCGACGAGTTCGGCGCCGGCGCAGGCTGCTCCTTGCGCGAGGCGCTGTACGCCATCGGGCACGCCAGCGCGTTCGGCGGCTGCACGCTCGGCAGCGGATTGTTCGTCGACTCCATCTCCGTGCCGGCCGGCACATACACGATCACGCGCGTGCCGGTGATGGGCAACCAGGAGGCGGGCGGTGCGTTCTACGTGTCCAAGCAGGTTTTCATCAGCGGCGCCGGCGCCGGCAAGACCATTCTCGACGGCGGCTTGATCGACCGCGTGCTCGATATCGAACCGGCGGCGAACGGCGCCTCGGTTAGCGTGTATTCGCTGTCGATACGCAACGGCCTGACGCCGTTCAACGGCCTGCACGGCAGCTACGGAGCCGGCATCTACGCCGACTTCACCGGATCGATGTATGTGAACGGCGTGGTGATCTCCGACAGCGGCGACGACTCGGGATCGGCGTCCGCGCTGTTCGTGCAGTCCGCGACCGCGAACGTGGCGTCGACCACCGTCATGCGCAACCGCGGAATCGCGGCTTTCCTCTACCACACGGCAGTCAGCGAGTTCGACAACGTAACGATCAGCGGCAACACCGCTTACACCTATTCGGCCGGTCTGGTGGTGGACAACACCAGCGGCTTGCTGACCATCAACAACTCGACGATCGTCTACAACACGGGCGGCAATACCGACAGCGTACCCGGCAACGATGGTGGCGGACTGCACGTATTCAGCGCGCTGGTAAACGTGCGCAACAGCATCGTCGCGCGCAATTCGATCGGCCCGCGTAGTGGCGGGGCGGACTGCTACGGCGTGATCACCTCGCAGGGTTACAACCTGATCGAAGACACCGGCAACTGCGTGATCTCCGGTAGTAGCGTCGGCAATATTGTCGGCGTCGACCCGAAACTCGCGCCATTGTTCGACTATGGCTCGGGAGTGCCGACGCATCTGCTGCTGCCAGGCAGTCCGGCGCTCGATACCGGCAATCCCGCCGCCGCCGGGTCGGGAGGCAGCGCCTGTCTGGCCGTCGACGCACGCGGTGCGTCGCGCACGCCGTCGCGCTGCGACATGGGCGCGTACGAATATGGCGCGGACTTCGTCGTCGCCAGCACGGCCGATGCAGCCGACGCGAATCTCGGCGACGGTGTGTGCGCATCGACGTTGCCGGGCAGCCCCTGCACGCTGCGCGCCGCGATCGACGAAGCAGGTTCCGGCAGCGCATTCCGCACCATTCGCGTTCCGTTCGGCAGCTACGCGCTGACACTCCCGACAGCGGGGCCAACCCTCGCTTCGACGCACGCCGTCACGCTGCTCGGTGACGGCGCGGACCGCAGCAGCATAGTCGCGCAGGCACAGAGCAGTGTGCCGCTCAGCGTGCTGCAGCCCGGCGTTGCGTTGCTCGGCATGCGCATGGGCGGAGCAGGCGGTGCGCTGATCGTGGGCAACGGCAGCGTGCTGCTCGATGCGATGCGCATGACCGGCAGCAGCGGCCTGCCGGCGATCCTGCTGCTGGAGTGCTGCGCATCGGATCTGCTGATGGTGGATTCCAGCGTCGATCACAACAGCGCCGATGTGGTGTTCGGTGGCGGCGGCATGTACGTCGGCAGCGGCAGCACGGCGACCATCCTCAACTCCACTTTCGCCGCCAACAGGACTTTGCACGACGGTGGCGGCATCTACAACCACGGCGGCAGCGTGGCAATGGCCTTCACCACGATCGCCGGCAACACGGCCCACGCTTCGGCCGCGGGCGATGTCGGCGGCGGCGGCATTGCGCGCGGCGGCGCCGGCAGCTTCTACGTGACCAACTCGATTGTCGCCAACAACATTGATACAAGCGGGCAGGGACCCGATTGCGCGGCGATCATCCAGGTCACGGTCGGCCGGACGTTGCTGCGCGACACGACCGGATGCACGATGGGCGGCCCGCCGGCGTACGTGTGGAGCGGAGTGGACCCGGAGCTTACCTCGCTGGCAGCGCAGGGTGGGCACACGCCGACCATGGGACTTTCGCAGACCAGCCGGGCGCACGGCCTGCTCACCGACTCCAACGATTGCGTCGACGCCCGCGGCGTCGAGGTCCTCACCGATCAGCGCGGCACGGTACGCCCGGGTGCGGGAATCACATACGGCATCAACGACCAGTGGACCTGCGACCTCGGCGCCTTCCAGGGCGTGACCGACGTGATCTTCGCCGACGGGCTGGAGTGATTCGCCGCCGGCACTTTATATACGTGTATACAAAGTCCAGGCGGTGCGCGCAACGCGCGCGTTCGTGCGGGTGTGAGCGCGCTTCGAAATGCCAAGTCTAGCCAGGCGTGCGTGGCAGAACCCCGCACGTGATCGCGTTTCCTCAGTACACAAGTCCACTGAACGGAGAGCAAGATGAAAACCGCTGCACGACTCGGCGCGATGTTGCTGCTGGGACTGCTGGCTGGGCTGGCGCAGCGCGCCAGTGCCGGCACGATCACGGTCAACGACACGACCGATGCATATGGCGGGTCGACCTGTTCGCTGCGCAACGCCGTGCGCTCGATCGACACTGGCACGCTCTACGGTGGCTGCCATTTTTCCGGCAGCTTCGGCCTGCACATCTCATTGCCGGCCGGTACCTACCGTATCACCCGTCAACCAGATCCGAACGATGTCTATGCCGGTGGCGGGTTTACGTTCAATGTCGGTGTATTCATCCTCGGCGCCGGCCCGGACAACACCATCGTCGACGGCGGCGGCATCGCCGAGATCTTCAAGTTCACCGGCAACGCGGTGTTCGTCTCGATCGGCAACTTGCAGTTGACCGGTTCCGGCGGCCAGTACGGTGCGATCACCGAAACCGGCAAAGGCGTCAACCTGGCCGTGGATCGCGTGCTGGCCAGGCGCAACCATGCCGGTTACGGCGGCAGCGCGTTGTGGGTCGACGACAGCACCGGCGTGGTCTCGATGACCCACAGCACGCTCAGCGACAACGACGCTGATGCCTACGGCGGCGCGATCGAGCTGCTCAATTTTCTCAGTCTGACGATGGAGAACACCACGGTCAGCGGCAATCGCAGCGACTTCGTCGGCGGCATTCTGGTCGACGGCGGCGCCGCGAACACGTCGATCAGATTCAACAACGTGACGATTTCCGGCAATACAGGCACGCGCTCCGACTTGCCCAACAACCAGTACGCGGAAGGTGCCGCCGGTCTGTTCATCCGCGAAGCCTTCAAGGGCAGCATCCACATGAGCAACAGCATCCTGGCCGGCAATTCTTCGCATGGCCGCACCGCCGGGTCCTATTTCAACGCGGATTGCTACGGCGCGTCGATCACATCCGACGACTACAACCTGTTCGGTTTCGCCCTGAATACGTACTGCACCGTCAACGGCAGCACGCTGCATTCGTTCCTGAGCGCCGATCCGAAGCTGCTGTCGTTGTTCGACTATGGCGGCGGGCTGCCGACGCAGGCGATCCCGCCGGACAGTCCTGCGCACAACAACGGCAACCCGCAGACCTGCGCCAGCGACGACGCGCGCGGCACCTCGCGCACGCTCGACACCTGTGATATCGGTGCGTACGAACTGCATGTCGACTACACCGTCAATTCGACCCTCGACGCGAACGACGCCGTGCTCGACGGAAGTTGCGATGCGTCGCCGCCGAATCACGTGTGCACGCTGCGCGCGGCGCTGGACGAAGCCAACGCCGCGGCTTCCTTCCGGACGATCCTGCTGCCAGCGGGGCGCTACACACTGAGCGTGCCATTTGGCGGCGGCGGCAATCACGGCGAACTGGATGTGATCAATCCGCAAGGCACACTGATCCTCGGCGCCGGTGCGGACAAGACCAGCATCGGTTGGGTCGCTGGGCGCCCGAGCTTCGTGGCCGCCACGCCCGCCTTCGCGCTGGCGCACCTGGCGATCGCGCGCGCGGTGGCGAACCAGAACAACGGCGTCGACGGCAGCGTGAGCCTGTTGAGCTCCAATGCCCTTCTCGAAGAAGTCTCGATCACGCATGCGCGCAACTGCCAGGGCGGTGCGGTCGACATTCGCTCGACGCCAGCCGGCCTGTATTCGCTGCGCGTCGAGCGCAGCACGCTCGCCTACAACAGCGCGCTCGGCTGCTTCGGCGCGCCATACGTCAACAGCGGCGGCGCGATCTCGAGCCAGGGCGCAGACCTGTATTTGCGCAACTCCACGCTCAGCCACAACCGCGCCGACAACTCCGGCGGTGCGATCTTCGCGACCAACAGCACGGTCTATCTGAGCGCCGACACGATCGCCGACAACGTCGCCGACGCGGCATCGGCGGGGCAGGGCAGAGGCGGCGGGATTGCGCTGGACCCCGGCAGCGGCGGCAGCTTCGTCCTGGCCGCGACCATGCTCGCGCGCAACACGCGCGGCAGCGGCGCGCCGGACGACTGCGCCGCGCTGCTGGCCTCGCGCGACCAGAACTTCATCGGCAACAGCAGCGGTTGCACGATCACCGGCAGCACGTTCGAAACCTACCGCGATGCCGATCCGCTGCTGGGTGCCCTGGCGCACCAGGGTGGCCCAACGATGACCCATGGACTGCTGGCGGACAGTCCCGTGTTGAACTGGATCAACGAGCGCAACTGCGTCGATGTGTTCGGCAATGCGCTTGCCGTCGACCAGCGCGGCGTTGCGCGCACGCCGTACCAGAACGACTACAGCACAAACTGCGAAATCGGCGCGTTCGAAGGCGTGACCGATGTCATCTTCGCCGACGCGTTCGAGTGATCGAGCCATGTATACATTGCGCAAAAATGCAATCATCCTGTTGGCGCTGGCTTGCGCGGTATCAGGCCGGGCCGCGACGATCACGGTAACCGGTGCCGGCGACACGCCTGCGGTTGACGGCATGGTCACGCTGCGCGAAGCGATCACCTCGCTCAACAACGGCGCCAACGTCAACGCCGATGTGGTCGCGGTCGGCGCGTACGGCAGCAACGACACGATCGCGTTTGCGATTCCCGGCGCCGGCGTGCATACCATCGCAGCGGCGAACGGCTTGCCGCTGATCGCCGTGCCGATGTTGATCGACGGCTATACGCAGCCCGGCGCGGTACCCAACAGCAACGGCCCGGAGCAGGGCAGCAACGCGCAGCTGATGATCGAGATATCGTGCAGCAATGGCGGCTGCATCGCCATTGCCGGCGGCAACAGCACGCTGCGCGGGCTGGTGGTCAACGGCCGTACCGGCTCGATCTACATCCAGGGCAAGGGCGGTAACACGATCAGCGGCAACTTCCTCGGCACCAATCCGGCCGGAACGGCGGCGGTTGCGCATGCCGGCGCCAGCCTGGTCGACATCCTGATCGGTCCCAATGCCTCAGGCAACACGATCGGCGGCACCACGCCCGCCGCGCGCAACGTGATTTCCGGCACCGCTGACGTCAGCAAGGGCGGCAACAGCGGCATCCTCATCGACTCGGCCAACAACGTCGTGCAGGGCAACTTGATCGGTACGAACGCGGCGGGCGATGCTGCACTTGGCAACGACCTCGGCATCGAGATCCTGATCGGCGGCGCCGACAACAACCGCATTGGCGGCCCGAGCGCGGCCGAGCGCAACGTGATCTCCGGCAACCGCCTCGACGGTATCGACATCTACACCGTCGGCAACCGCATCGAAGGCAACTACGTCGGCACCGATGTGAGCGGCACGTTTGCGCTGCCGAACGGCAACTTCGGCATTGCCGCGGCGGGTACCGGCAACACGATCGGCGGCACCGCTGCCGGCGCCGGCAATCTGGTCTCCGGCAACGCCAATGTCGGCATCGTCATTCCGTTTGGCACCAGCGGCAACGCGGTTCAGGGAAATCGTGTCGGCACGGATGCAAGCGGCAGCGGTTTCGTCTGCGGCCACAGCATGGCCGGCATCGAGGTCAGCGGTGGCGGCAACCTGGTCGGCGGCAGCCAGGCCGGCGCGGCCAATCTCATCGCGTTCAACAAGAACGATGGCGTGCGGGTCGACGGCGGCAACGGAAGCAGCATTATCCACAATTCCATTTTTTCCAACGGCGGCGCGGGCGTCCGACTCGGTTCCGGAGTCGTGCCGAACGTCAACGATGCCGGCGACGCCGACAGTGGGCCGAATAACCTGCAGAACTATCCGCTGCTCAGCGTCAGCGCGGTCGGCGCCGGCGGATTCAATATCGACGCCACGCTCAACAGCACGATCGGCACCTTCCATCTGGAGTTCTTCTCCAGTCGGCGTTGCGGCCGGCTCGGCCACGGCGAAGGCCAAAGCTACATCGGCTCGGCCGATGTGCTGACCGACAACAACGGCAACGCCACGTTTGGACCGCAGTTTTTTTTCGCGAGCGCCGGCCAGACCGCGCTCACCGCCACCGCCACCGACGCGGCGGGCAATACCTCGGAGTTCTCGGCGTGTCTCGACGACCGCATCTTCGCCGACGGTTTCGAGCCGCAGCCCGGAGTCTGCCAATGAGCGGCGACCAGGACAAATTCCACCGCGGCACAACACGTCGAACTCGAAACCTATTCCCATTGGAGAACACTGTGTTCAAGTCATTGTTGATCGCTGGTTGTCTGTGTCTGGCGGCCCCCGTGGCGTGGGCCGAGGCAAGCGCGCCGACCAAGGATATTGCGGCGGCGCAGGACGCTGCGCTCAAGCGCTACGAAGGCGCGTTTATCGTGGAGTACAGCAGCAAGGCCTACGATGAATTCGCGCTGCCTTTGTCGCCGCTGGAGAAAGTCGGTGACGACGTGCGCGATGCGCGCAACAACCTGCGCTTCGCGCCGAAACAAAAGCTCGACTTGGAAGGCAAGCTTACGCGCCTGGCATATGTGATTCCGGCCGGACGCAGCCCGCTGGAAGTGCTGCGCAACTACCAGGACGAGATCAAGGCAGCTTCAGGCAGCTTGCTGTTCGAATGCAAGGCCGCTGAATGCGGCGGCGATGTCGAATCCGGCAGCGACCACGGCGGCGGTCACAGCGGCCTTCTGGAAATGATTTTCCCGCGCGAGGCAATCGTCTCGCCGGATTTCAGCAACGGCAACTGCGCGGTCAATTCGCATCATGCGGACCAGCGCTTTTTTGCCGCGAAGCTCGGTGATCGCGACGCGCAAATCGCGGTGATGACCTACACGCTCAAGGACGCCTTGTACTGCAAGGCGCTGAACGACCGCACCATTGCCGTCGTCGTGCTGGTCGAAACGAAGGCGCGCGAACAGAAAATGGTGACGGTCGCGGCCGGCGAAATGGCCAGCACGATCGCGCAGACCGGCAAGGTCGCCCTATACGGTATCCAGTTCGACTTCGACAAAGCCGACATCAAGCCCGAGTCGAAGCCGCAGCTGGACGAAATTGCCGCGTTGCTCAAGAACGACGCGAATCTCAAATTGCTCGTCGTCGGCCATACCGACAACCAGGGTGGGGTGGCCTACAACCTGGAACTGTCCAAGCGCCGCGCCGATGCAGTTGTCGGCGCGCTCGAGCGGCACTACTCGATCGGCGCCGTGCGTCTTGTGGCGCAGGGCATGGGCAGCGCGGCGCCGGTGGCGTCGAACGACAGCGACGCGGGGCGTGCGAAAAACCGGCGCGTTGAGCTGGTCAAGCAATGAAAGCCTGTTCCTGGGAATTTCCGCAGGAGCCTTCATGTTTTTTTTGAAGCGTCTGCTCGCGACCAGGATGCTGCGTCCTGCGGGCTCCTCGGTCAGCGTTGCCGAGGCAACCGCAGCCAGCGTCAGGGACTGCATGGACGGCGGCGACTTCTACCGTGCAGTTCCCGAACGCGCCGTCAGCTTGATCGTGTGCCTGGTCGGCTCTCCGGCAATGCGCTTGAGCGATACGGATGCTGCTCGCGCTTACGCCAGCGCGAATCCGACGTGGAGGCGCTCGCATCCGGTGAAAGTGCTTTACGCATCCCGCGAACTGGCCTCGAAGCGCGAGTGCAGTCTCGAGTGCGTGCAGGCGATCGTCGGCGAAATGGCTCATCGCGAGACTGTCCTGCAGGCGCGCACGGCGGAAATCGCCATTCCAGGCAGGGCGCTGCAGATGTGTTTTGCGACGGTGTTTGGCCACAGCAGCAGGACCGAGGTTTTCCTGCTGGATGAGCCGATTCCGTTTGCGTAGGCATTTGTCCAGCGCGAACATGCATGGCAGAACGTGGCGCATTCCTGCGTTTCAATACACGCACGGCATCCGTGCAGACAGGGGAACAACATGAATGACGCACCGACCCATTCCCATCGCGGCGCTCCGGCACTAGCGCTTTTTCTGGGGTGCATGTCGATCGTTCCGGCAGCACAGGCGCACCTGCTCGCCTCCGACAGCATTGCCTGCGGCGGCACGACACAGGTAGGCCAGGCGGGTGGCGTGGGCTGGAGTTCGGCCTGGATCGCCGATGTCGGACAGAACGCGGTGTTCGTGCCGGCGGCAAGTTCGCTGCAAGGTCCGCTCGGTCCGCCGACGCTGGGCGGCGCGCTCAACTACCACGGCACTGGCTTGAACTCCAACGGCGCGCGCATCTACCGTCCGTTGGATATCGATCCCGGCAGTGCCGCGAACACGCTTGGCCTGACCGATTCGCACACGACCTTTTTCGGCAACCAGCAATACGGCTACGGCGCGCCGGGCACCGCGCTGTGGCTGGGCTTCCTGTTGAACGGCGGCAGCGCGGGCAATGGCCTGCCTGGCGCGACCTATGAGGCGCAGGTACATCTGTACGACGGCATGGATCTGACGAAGCTGTCACAGCGCGACAACAACAAGGACGGCGAGGTGATGGCGATCGGACGCGGCGCCGGGAATTTCCAGTGGAACTTCGAGCGCACCTGCGCCCATTCGCCGTGCGGCGGCAATACCAACTCGGTGAACGCACTGAGCACGCTGGCGATGGACAGCCAGACGCACTGGGTCGTGCTGAAATTCGATTTCACGAACACGACTTCGGCGTTCGGCGCGAACGGTGGCACGAAGATCACATTCTGGCTCGATCCGGCGCCAGGCGCGGTCGATCCCGTTGCGTCGGCGGCGCTGACGCTCAGCGGCAACAGCCAGACGAACGTGAAAACCATCGCCATGCCGGCGCTGCATTTCAACTGGATCGAATTCGGTGGCCAGCAGGCGACCTTTGCGATGGACGAGATGCGCGTGGCCGATACGTTCGCCGACCTGAGTAACGGTGCCAGCAGTTTCGGCTGCGACGAGATCTTCTACGACGGATTCCAGTAGCGCCGCACGCATCGTGAATCGTATTGCTGCATTGCTGGCTCTGCTGTGCGCCGCGCCCGCACAGGGCATTCTTGCCGGGTCGGCGGCAGGCAGCAGCGCCAACCTCAGTGTCGATCCGCGTTTCAGCGCCGCAGACGATTGGCATCTGCGTCCAGACTCCACGCTGCGCAACGCCGGCTTGCTGAATCCGCCAGGCGGACTGCCGTCGTTCGACATCGAAGGTCAGCCGCGCAGCTACAACGCCAGCGTCGACATGGGTGTCTATCAGCATGGCGACAGCATCTTCGCGGATCGCTTCGGCGGCTGAGCCGTCGCGGTCGCGGCGCTTGCAACGCAAGCGGATCCGCTGCCGCTGCTTGCAGCCGCTGCGCGCCACTCTGCAGCGCGGCGCGGGCGGCAAAACATCCGCTGGTCGCAGGCAGAAGGCTATCTGGAGGCGACCGCGGCAGTCAGGCCGTTCTGCTCGGCATTGCTGACAAACGCGGCATAGCGTGCGCGCACCTGCGCGTAGGCCGTCGGGTATTCCAGGTAGGCGGTGGCGGCACCGAACAGCATGCCGATTTCGCGCGTCGAGAAATT
>Ga0105238_10005435_pt1 | contig 12587 bp, 6 predicted proteins | sample KBSC34metaG_FD_81526 | JGI IMG/M metagenome (GOLD analysis project Ga0105238, IMG submission 81526) | Corn rhizosphere microbial communities from Kellogg Biological Station, Michigan, USA - KBS C3-4 metaG | ecosystem: Host-associated > Plants > Roots > Rhizosphere > Soil | place: Michigan, USA... | reverse complement strand
GCCACAGGCACCATTAACAACGACGATACCCAGGTGTCAGTGGCGGTGTCGCCGAGCGCGGTGGCCGAAGATGGGGCGACCAACCTCGTCTACACGTTCACCCGTAATGATTCCAGCGGTGCGTTAACGGTCAACTTCTCGATCGGCGGAACGGCCACCTTCAACACCGACTACACGCAGACCGGCGCGGCGACATTTACCCCGCCCACCGGCACCGTGACCTTCGCTGATGGCAGCTTGACGGCTACAGTGACGGTTGATCCTTCGGCTGACTCCACGGTCGAGCCGGACGAGACAGTGATCCTGACGGTGACCGCAGGCACTGGCTACACTGTCGGCGCCCCCGCTTCAGCGACGGGCACGATCACCAATGATGACACGGACGTGACGGTAGCTGTATCACCGTTATCGACCACAGAGGACGGGGCGACGAACCTCGTCTACACGTTCACGCGAACCGGCGTGACCACCGACCCGCTCACCGTCAACTTCTCAGTCGGCGGAACGGCCACCTTCAACACCGATTACACGCAGACGGGCGCGGCGACGTTTACTGCCACAGACGGCACAGTGACGTTTGCCGCTGGCAGTAGCACCGCGACTGTCACGGTTGACCCGACGGCAGACAACACAGTCGAACCTGACGAGACGGTGATCCTGACCGTTGTTGCTGGCACGGGCTACAACGTCGGTGTGCCGAGCGCGGCCACCGGCACCATCACCAACGATGATTCGTCGGTGTCAGTAGCGGTGGCGCCGACCATCGTGGAAGAGGACGGGGCGACGAACCTCGTCTACACCTTCACCCGCACCGGCAGTACCACCGGCGCGCTGACGGTGAACTTCACGATCGGCGGAACGGCCGACTCCAGCACCGACTACACGCAGACGGGCGCGGCGACCTTTACCCCGCCCACTGGCACGGTGACCTTCGCGGCTGGCAGCTCGACCGCAACGGTGACGATTGACCCAACGGCCGATACGACAACTGAGCCTGATGAGACGGTGATCCTGACCGTTGTTGCTGGCACTGGCTACGAGGTCGGCGCGCCCGACACGGCGACAGGCACCATCAACAACGACGACAACTCCGTTTCGGTGGCGGTATCGCCGGGCGCGGTGAACGAGGATGGCGCGACCAACCTGGTCTACACCTTCACTCGTACAGACTCCACCGAGGCGCAAACCGTTAACTTCTCTGTTGGTGGAACGGCTACTTTCAATACTGACTACACGCAGACGGGAGCGGCCACCTTCAACGCGACAACGGGGACGGTGAGCTTTGCGGTCGGCAGTCTGACGGCGACGGTGACAATCGATCCGTCGGCCGACATCACGGTCGAACCCAACGAAACGGTGATCCTGACGGTAACTGCAGGAACGGGTTACAGCGTCGGCGCACCAAGCTCGGCCACAGGCACCATCAACAACGATGACACGGACGTCTCAGTGGCGGTTTCTCCTTCCTCCGTTCTTGAGGACGGCGCGACCAATCTCGTCTACACGTTCACGCGTAACGGGGTAATCTCAAGCGGATTGACCGTGAACTTCAGCGTGGGTGGGACTGCAACCTTCAACACTGACTACACGCAGACCGGCGCGGCAAGCTTTACGCCGCCCACCGGTTCGGTGACCTTTGCCCCCGGCAGCTCGACGGCGACCATCACGGTTGACCCGACGGCTGATGGCTCGGCTGAAGGTGATGAGACGGTGATCCTGACGCTGACAGCGGGGACGGGCTACAACGTGGTAAGCCCCAGCGCGGCTACTGGCACCATCGTCAACGACGATACAGAGGTGAGTGTGGCGGTATCACCGTCCTCAGTACTTGAAGACGGTGCGACCAACATGGTCTTCACCTTCACGCGCGTCGGCATCATCTCCGGCCCGTTGACGGTGAACTTCGCAGCCAGCGGAACAGCCATCTTCGCTCCTCCGGGCGGTGATTACACGCAGTTCGGCGCGGATACCTTCACTAATGGCGGTCCCGGCACGGTGACATTCCTCGCCGGCAGCTCGACGGCAACCGTAACGGTTGATCCGTTCGGCGACGCGGACCTGGAGCCAAACGAGACGGTGATCCTGACGGTGACCGCAGGCGCGGGCTACACGGTCGGCACGCCGGCTTCGGCCACGGGTACCATCCTGAACGATGACAATAGCCCGCCAACTATCCAGGTCGGCTATGGTCAGTGCAACGCCGATACAATTGGCACAGTGAACCTCCTCGTCGGAGACGTAGAGACACCTGCGGGCAGCCTGACGCTGAGCGCTACCTCGTCGAACACCTCGGTGGTGCGGCTCAGTGACATCATATTCGGCGGCAGCGGCGCCAACCGCACGTTGAGGGTCAAAGCCCTGACGCAGAGCGCCGTTGCGTTCTCAGACCTCACCATCACGGTGAGCGACGGAACGTTCACGAGCTCGATCAACGTCAGAGTCATCGTCGGCACCAACAAGACCGAAGTGATCAACATCGGCACCACGACCGTGGGAACCGATATGATCTTCGGCGGCAATGGCGACGACACGATCAACGCTGGCGCCGGTAACGACCTGATCTGCGGCGGCAACGGCGGCGGCACGATCAATGCCGGTCTCGGCAACGACACGATCGACGGCGGGAACGGCAACGACACACTGCTTGGTGGGGACGGCGACGACCTCATCATCGGCGGGAACGGCAACGACACCATGACCGGCGGACCGGGCGCTGACTCGTTCTTCGGCGGCGGCGGCACGGACACGGTGACCGACTTCAACCCGGGCCAGGGCGATACCAAGGATGCCACGGTAGAAATCGCGTCGCTGTTGCGAGTAAACGAATGGAATACGGGCGGGGTGTTAGCTTACCTCGCCTTTCCACCGCGGTGGTGGATGAGTCCATTCCCACAGCCGGCTGGTTACTCCGTGGATTGGCGTGATCCGATCGCGGGCAAGCAGTAATCACTTAAACTTGAACCCTAACCATCCGTGTAATCCGTGGCAGCTTCAAGCCACGGGTTACACGGATTACTACTGATTATGTCCGCACCATTAACCGAAGCAGAATTCTCCAAACACGTAAACACGAAGTTTCGCGTTGCCGGCGCACAGCCGCTCGAACTTGAATTGGAGCAAGTGAAAGGCTATCTAAGCAAGGCGCACGAACAGCAAGGCATGGAACGGTTCTCCGCGTTCTTTCGTGGCCCACGCGATCCTTTAATGCGGCAATCCGTTTATACCCTCGAGCATGAGGGCATGGGCACGTTCGAGTTGTTTCTGGTTCCGATCTCGCAGGATGAGCAGGGGAGCCGGTACGAAGCGGTGTTCAATTATTTCAAGCCTACGGAAGATTAACGCCGCGGCTTATTCACTCGAACTCCACTCCATGTGTTTGTAAGCGCCGAAATCCTCGATGCGCTTAAAGCCCAGCCGTTCATAAAACCGCTCAGCGTTATTGTTCAGCACGAAGACCATGTGACGCAGTACCTTGCCTTGCTTAGCGGCTTCCTTGATCAGACGACGCAGTAGTTCAGTGCCTACACCTCGGTTCTGAAACTGAGGCAGCAGAGCAATATCGAGTAGCCGGATCTGCTCATTATCACTTCCTACCCAGATCCGCCCTGCGGGTTGTTGGTCAACCAGAACGACGTCGTAAGCAGCGTCAGGAAAACGTGACTCATATTCCCGCCGCTGTAAATCAAGCTGCCAACGCAGGAACATCTCCTTCTGCCCTTCGGCCCACTCAGCTTGTTCGAGTTCATCTTCGCGCGTGCTCGCGTAGACCGATAGTAGAAACTGATCGTCGTTGTCGGAGACGGGACGGAGTTCGACCGTACCGCCATCCGCGAGCTGAAAATTCTCAGTCCAGCTTTGCATGGCGACGACAATACCACACGCGCAATATTTAGCCGTGGATTTTCGCGGATGAACGCAGATGAGATCCGCGTTCATCCACGGGCTGAATTACTAAACCAGTTGATTGATGACCGCTGTGTGCTGGAACGTAGCGCCCTCTTTTGACTGAATCATGAAGAGGTCGAAGCCGCCCAGTTGGGTGTGCTTCAGGCTATGCACTCTGCCAGTGCCAGGAAGTTGCGTTCTCGCCTGAAATCGCAGTGAAAAGCAATCTGTGCGGGCAGTCTTTCGGGTTGTGATTTTCGGGGAGGCAGGTTTCGAATCCTCGAGCGCAACCAGTTTGAGAGCAACCATTTGCTTTCCAACACGAACGTGAAAAACGTCGCCGACATAAGGCTCAAACATCTCGCGGCTGTAAGATTGGACGGGATTAGGGGAGTTAGACCACAGGGAGTTTCGGCCGAAAACCAACGAGCTGGGCTTCAACACCAGAGCAGCAGACAGAACGGCACCGGCTTTCAAAAACCTACGACGTGAAACTGACATTTTATCGATTCTCCTTAGGCAGGATTGTTTGTGGATTGATTAGGCGGAGGAGCCTGTTTATAGAACGGTGGGATGGGGCGGCTTGGGTGAGGTGGTCCAGCCAGATCGCAGTGTATGGTCTAAGCGGAGGTTTTGACAACCACTAAATTTGCTTGAGGTTTAGCTTGATATTCTGCGGCGCTGCGAGTAGAATCTCCGGCGCTTCGGTGCAAGTCTTCAAAATGCCCTCGAGCAGGTTTTCCTAAGGTCTTCAGCTAAGCATTTCAGTTCGCGCGCCATTTCAAGTTTCGAGTTCTGCGTTTCGTCAATATGTCACAAAAAATTCACGACTGGACGCTCCCACGGACAGTCAGTGTCAACAGTTCTCGAAGTTCAATCTACGAGGAGTCAATATGGCAGAACCCTTTTTGTCTGAAGTCAGAATCATGAGTTTTGTGTTTGCCCCCAAAGGCTGGGCCCTTTGCAACGGGCAACTTCTACCCATTAACCAAAATCAAGCTCTCTTTTCTTTGTTGGGCACAACCTTCGGTGGCGATGGCCGCGTCAACTTCGCCCTGCCGGATCTTCGCGGAAGGACGCCTATCCATGTCGGCAGCGGCCACACCCTGGGTGAGAAGGGCGGCGAGCAGGCGCACACGCTTAGTATTGCAGAAATCCCAACTCACACGCACGTTGCGAACGGCACAACCAACGCGGCAAGTACGAACACACCGGACAACACAACGCTCCTTGGCATAGTCAACGATGCTTATGGTGACCCAGTCAATCTTCAGGCTATGGCAGCGAGCGAAGTTACCAATGTCGGTGGTAGTCAAGCGCACCTTAACATGCAACCGTTCTTGACGCTGTCGTTCTGCATTGCCCTTCAGGGAATATTCCCCTCCCCAAATTAAAAGGAGAAATAGATGGCACAACCTTATGTCGGAGAAATTCGCATGTTCGCGGGCAACTTTGCCCCCGCCGGCTGGATGTTCTGTGAGGGTCAGTTGCTTCCTATCTCGGAGAATGAAACGCTGTTTCAACTGATCGGAACGACTTATGGTGGCGACGGTGAGAGCACCTTCGCGCTTCCCGACCTCAGAGGCCGAATTCCGATTCATCAGGGAAATGGCTTCATCCTCGCCGAAACCGGAGGCGCAGAGGAGATTACGCTGACCGTTAACCAGATCCCCTCCCATACTCACCCGATGCTATCCACGAATGACTTGTCGACCTCCACTACACCGCTCAATCACGTGCTGTGTCAGTCGGCAAACAAAAATTTCCGATCGGGTAATCCGTCGGTCTTTCTTAATCCACAGGCGATATCGGCGACTGGTGGCTCGCAGCCACACACGAACTTTCAGCCTTACCTGTGCGTTGACTTTATCATCTCGCTCTTCGGAATCTTTCCGAGCCCAACATAAAAAAAGGAGACGAAATCATGGCAGACCCATTTGTTGCTGAAATACGAATCTTTCCCTTCAACTTTGCGCCGAAGGGGTGGGCATGGTGTGATGGGCAGTTATTGCCGCTTTCACAAAACACTGCTCTTTTCTCGCTCCTTGGTACGACTTATGGTGGGAACGGAAAGTCGAACTTTGCATTACCCGATCTTCAGGGTCGTGCCCCGATGCATCCGGGACAAGGACCAGGGCTTTCGCTGCACGATCTGGGAGAAACCGGCGGCTCCGAAACGGTGAGTTTGCTGGAAAGTGAAATACCGTCTCATGCCCATGCAATGGGAGCGCAGAATTTGCCTTTGGGCGGTGTTGCCACTCCGGCGGGAAACACGATCAACCGCCCCGCCAGTGGCAATCTATTCACTCCCACGCTGAATCCGCTTGCCAATATGGCCCCTGAGACACTGGCGCCCGCAGGCGGCGATCAACCCCACAACAACTTGCAACCGTATCTTACCTTCTACTTCAATATCGCGCTTCAGGGCGTGTTCCCGCCGCGCACGTAGGTACGGGTACGATTTAGACTTAACTAGAGGTGGCCCTCCCAGGCCACCTCTTTTTGTGTGCTAAACCGAGAAAAACATTGACTATTACTCGGCCCTTGGACTATTTTCGGGTTTGTCTGCTTCGTTTCCGCAACGCGAACCCAAACCGGCGTTGCGTAGTTCGTCTTTAGAAAAATCTCCGATCTTGTTCACTACTCGCAGAAGTGCGTTTCTCGCATCAGGTCAGTACCAAAATAGAGGACTCAGATGAACTCAACATTTGCCCGATCTCAAACCTCGAAAACCATAATCGTGTGTCTCATCATTTCGATGATGATACTGGGGCCGCTGGCCCCTCTTTCTTTGGCTTCTCCGAGTTCCTCTTCACGGGCCACAACGGCGAGCACCAATGCTGCGCCAGCTCCGGCTGTGCCACTGCCAGCTCCCGCGCCGTTCGTGCCGGCCATCACGGCAACCAAGGTCGATTCGTTCCCTGATCCGGATGGGGACGGCAAGGCGGCACCCGGTGAGGCAATCACTTACGACGTCAACATCACCAACAACGGCACTGACGCCACAGGGGTAAATTTCACTGATACGATCGACGTCAACACAACCCTGGTCCCAGGCTCTTTGAAAGTTTCTCCGCTTGCTTATGCTGATACTTACTTCGCAGCCCGAAACACGCCACTGAGCGTAGGGGCTCCGGGCGTGCTAACGAACGACACGGGTATTCCTTCACCCACAGCGGTTGCGATCGCGGGCGGGGCCACTGCGCAAGGCGGAACGGTCACGCTCAATACTGACGGTAGTTTTCTGTACACTCCGGCTGTGGGTTTCACAGGCGTTGATACCTTCAACTACACAGTCACGAATGGCTTAACTCCAAACGATACCGCACAAGTCTCGATCACCGTCGATGCGCCGCCGAGCGTCACGGCTACGACTCCAACGAACGGCGCTTCTAATCAACCGAACAATACGGATATCACAGTCACCTTTAGCGAGCCGGTTAACGTTACCGGCAACTGGTTCCAGATCGTCTGCACGTCGAGCGGTACTCGCAACGTCGCGGACACAGTTGTAACCGGTGGTCCAACTACTTTCACGATCAATCCAAACGTCGACTTTAACCAGAATGAGACCTGCACTGTTACGGTGTTTGCCGCGCAGGTTTCAGATCAGGATACAAACGATCCGCCGGACAACATGACGGCGGATTTCATTTTTAGTTTTACGACAACGGATGCCGCGCCAAGTGTTTCGACCACCAATCCAACCAACGGCGCCGCCAACCAGAATACGAATATAAACATCGATATCACCTTCAGCGAGCCGGTTAACGTCACCGGCAACTGGTTCCAGATCATTTGTACGTCGAGCGGTACTCGCAACGTGGCTGACACCGTAGTCACTGGCGGACCTTCTGCTTTTACGATCAATCCGAACGCGGATTTTGCAGCGGCCGAAACTTGCACCGTAACGGTCTTTGCCGCACAGGTCACCGATCAGGATTCGGACGATCCGCCGGACAATATGGCGGCCAATTTTGTTTTCAGTTTCAGTACTGAGGCCGCACCCACAGTCAACGCCACTACGCCTACCAATGCCGCGACGCAGATAGCGAACAATACGAACATCACGCTCACGTTTAGCGAGCCAGTCAACGTCACCGGCAATTGGTTCCAGATCGTCGGCTCGACGAGCGGCACGCGTAACGTCGCGGACACCGTTGTAACGGGTGGTCCAACCACCTTCACGATCAATCCGAATGTCGACTTTGCCAACGGCGAGTCAGTCCTGGTCACGGTCTTTGCTGCACAAGTGACAGATCAGGACGCAAACGATCCGCCTGACAACATGGCGTCGGACTTTGCCTTCAGTTTCACTATCGACCAGCCGCCATCAGTGACGGCAACCACACCGACCAATGGCGCGACGAATCAGTCAGCCAGTACGGACCTGACGGTTACCTTCAGCGAGCCGGTAAATGTCACGGGCAACTGGTTCCAGATCGTCTGCACGACCAGCGGCACGCGCAACGTTGCAGACACGGTTGTCACTGGTGGACCAACGACCTTTACGATCAATCCCACCACTGACTTTACAGCGGGTGAATCGTGTACCGTCACGGTCTTCGCCGGACAGGTCTCAGACCAGGACAGCGGCGATCCGCCAGACAACATGGACGCGAACTTCGTCTTCAGTTTCCAGACGACAGACCAGGCGCCTACGGTTACGGCAACTACGCCAACTAACGGCGCAGTCAACCAGACCACGAACACTAACATTGACGTCACGTTCAGTGAGCCGGTCAACGTCACCGGCAACTGGTTCCAGATCGTTTGCACCACCAGCGGCACCCGCAACGTCGCGGACACAGTAGTAACGGGTGGTCCAACTACTTTCACCATCAATCCAAACACGGATTTCACCCAGGGCGAAAGCTGCACGGTAACGATCGTTGCCGCACAGGTCACCGATCAGGATTCGAACGATCCGCCTGACAACATGGCGGCCAACTTCGTCTTCAGCTTCAGCATGGACGCCGCGCCCAGCATCACAGCGACCACGCCGACCAACGCCGCCACGCAGATCGCCAGCAACACGAACGTCAGCCTCACGTTCAGCGAGCCGGTCAATGTCACGGGTAATTGGTTCCAGCTTGTAGGCGCGACCAGCGGCACGAAGAACGTTGCAGACACAGTTGTAACCGGTGGCCCAACCACGTTCACGATCAATCCGAATACTGATTTCGCTCCGGGCGAATTAGTCACTGTGACGGTCTTCGCCGCGCAAGTGTCCGATCAGGACGGCAACGATCCGCCGGACAACATGACGGCGAACTTTGTCTTCAGTTTCACGATCGATCAGGCACCGTCGGTTACGGCAACGACGCCGCCGAACGGCGCTACGAATGTGGCGCTTAATTCGAACCTCTCGATTACGTTCAGTGAGCCGGTCAATGTTACTGGCAACTGGTTCCAGATCGTGTGCCCGACCAGTGGCACCCGCAATGTCGCTGACACTGTCGTAACCGGTGGCCCAACCACTTTCACGATCAATCCGAACGTTGACTTCGCGTTCAACGAGACGTGTACCGTTACTGTGTTTGCGGCACAGGTGTCTGACGTGGACAGCGCCGATCCGCCGGACAACATGACGGCGAATCATGTCTTCAGTTATACGACGATTGACGCGGCGCCGACTGTCAGTGCGACCACGCCAACCAACGGCGCGACTAATCAGGCCACCAACACCAACATCAGCGTGACCTTCAGCGAGCCGGTCAACGTCACCGGCAACTGGTTCCAGATCGTTTGCACCACCAGCGGCACACGCAATGTCGCGGACACGGTTGTGACTGGTGGTCCAAGCGTGTTCACGATCAATCCCAATACCGATTTCACTAACGGCGAAACTTGTACCGTCACGATCTTCGCGACACAGGTTACCGATCAGGACACGAACGATCCGCCGGATAACATGGCGGCTAATTTCGTTTTCGCTTTCACGATGGACACTCCGCCTGCGGTTACTACCACCATACCGACGAACGGCGCTACCCAGGTGGCGACCGATACCAACATCACGATCAATTTCAACGAGAACGTGAATATTCAGGACTCGACTGCGTTCACAGTCGAATGCCCTGTCGCGACGCCGATCGCTTTCACCGTCTTGCCGGCTGCGCCTGGCGGGACTAACAGCTTCGTTCTCGATCCGACGTCAGATTTGCCTGTGGGAACAATCTGTACGGTGACGGTGGTGGCGTCGAAGGTGACGGACGTCGATGCCGGCGATCCGCCTGACAACATGACGGCAAACTTCGTCTTCAGTTTCACAACTGATCAGGCGCCGTCAGTTACCGCAACCGTTCCGACCAATAATGCGACTGACGTCGCGCTGAACTCGACGATCTCTATTACTTTCAGTGAGCCTGTTAACGTCGCGGCAAGTGGTGTGACGATCAACTGCGGCAGCACCGTAAACTTCACGCCGGCATTGCCGCAAAACAATGTCACAAACCTCGTGTTGACTCCGACCGGAGGTCTCCCGGGTGGCAGCAACTGCACGGTCACTGTCGATAAGACGAAGATCTCAGACGTCGACACCAGTGATCCGCCTGACAACATGGTCAATGACTTTGTCTTCAGCTTCAAAGTCAAACCTGATGCTATCAACGACACCTATCCGGGAACACTCATCGGCAATGTCGGCGTTAACTCTGCCTTAGTTCCTTATAGCATCACCACGAACGACGTCTCCGCCAATGCTTTCTCAATTACGGCTGTCCAGGCAGTCAACACGGTCGTGACAAACACGATCACCGCCGCGACAGCGAACGGCGGCACCGTTGTCATGATTGTTTCCGGCGCGGATAGGGGCAAGTTCATGTACAACCCGCCTGCCGGATTCGAAGGCACGGACACGTTCAATTACACGATCAGCCGAGACGATGGCGGCGGTACTGACTCAGCCACCGTCAGCATTCCTATCAGCGGCATGATCTGGTTCATCAACAACAACGCCGCGTCCTGCGTTGTAGCAGGTTGCGGCCGTCTGTCGAATCCATTCTCGACGCTGGCTGCGTTCCAGGCCCTGAATAACGGAACCGGCAACAATCCGGCGGCGAACGACAACATCTTCGTCTTCGAGAGTGGGATTGACTACGTTGGTCCAGTGACGCTTCTCAACGGTCAGAAATTCATCGGACAGGACGCCACGGCAACTCTTGCCGCGATCACGGGCCTTACTCCGCCGGCGGGCAGTGATCCTTTGCCCGTAACAAACAGCGCCAACGGTACGATCGCCAACATCACGAGCGCGGGCATCGGAATTACCGTCGGTCAAAACAACACCCTGCGTGGATTCACCGGTGGTAACGCAACCTCGGATATCACCGGCACTGGCTTCGGTACGCTCAACGTTTCGGATGTCACGTTGAACGGCAACGGAAATACCTTGAACCTGACGACCGGTACCCTCAACGGTACGTTCGGAAGTCTCTCTTCGACGAACAGCGCCACTACTGGTCTCAGTCTTACGACAGTCGCCGGCAGCCTGACCAGTGGTTCAACCACGATCACGAACCCCACCGGCATCGGCATCAGCGTTAACACGTCAAGTCTGACGCTGAACTTCGCCAACACGTCGGTCACGAGCTCGGGGGGCACCGGCGTCAGCCTGACAACCAACACCGGCGCAATTACCTTTGCCGATCTCGATATCTCACCGGACAGTGGTCAACGAGGTCTGCTCGCCACTGATAACACCCAAACGATCACAACCACGAGCGGCACGATCGGCACAACCACCGGAACTGCCGTCGAGATCACCCGCGCTTCCAGCACGACGCCATTAGCCATGGTCCTGACCAGCGTATCCAGCAACGGTGCGCCGAATGGGATTATGCTCAGAAACACGTCAGGCAGCTTCTCGGTTATTGGTGACGGGACCAACACCTCCGTCGGGGGTAACGCAACGGGCGGCACGATCGCTAACGCTACAGGCGCGAATGGCGCGACGAGCGGTGCCGGCGTCTATGCCGAAAACGTCTCGAACCTGAGCTTGCGCCGTTTGACAATCAACGGCACAAATCAGAACTTTGGCATTCGTGGTAACCAGGTCAACAACTTCACGCTCGAATATTCAACTGTCAACGGCACCAACGGAAACTCCGCCGCTTTAGCGCCGCCCGAGGGTGCTGGTGAGGGCAGTGTCTATTTTGGCAACACCACTACCACCGGCTTGACGGGCACGGGCACGGTCACCAACTGCATTATCAGTGGCGGTCGCTCGCGGAATTTCTCCGTGATCAATTCGTCAGGCACGCTCAACCGGTTGACGGTTACCGGCACAACCTTCGGTCTGAATCAGAATTTCATTGATGCACAGCGGAGTTTTTCAGTTGAGGGACGGCCGTCTGCCGCTGGTACGATTTTGAATACCACGGTGACCAACTCGACCTTCACCGGTTCGCCCGGTGACGTGGTGAACTTTACTGGCCAGGAGCCGAGCACGACGACGTCGGTGGCGATGGACGTCATCTTCCAGAGCAACGCCGTGTCAAACACCCACGCGTTCAACACCATCGGTGGCTTCGGGTTGAAACTCGCCGATTTCGCTGGGATGACCTTTAACGTTTCGAGCAATAGTTTCCGCGACGCCAACGGCAGTACGATCGTCCTGCAAATGGCTACCCCGGTAGCCGGTTCGACGATAGCTACTAACCTCAGTGGCACGATCAATAACAACACGATTGGTGTGGTTG
>Ga0105238_10005430_pt1 | contig 12595 bp, 8 predicted proteins | sample KBSC34metaG_FD_81526 | JGI IMG/M metagenome (GOLD analysis project Ga0105238, IMG submission 81526) | Corn rhizosphere microbial communities from Kellogg Biological Station, Michigan, USA - KBS C3-4 metaG | ecosystem: Host-associated > Plants > Roots > Rhizosphere > Soil | place: Michigan, USA... | reverse complement strand
ACGCGCATGCTGGATGCGGAACGCTCGACCCTGTTCCTGCATGACGAAAAGACCAACACGCTGTTTTCCCGCGTCGCCCAGGGTGACAAGGTGGGCGAAATCCGCCTGCCCAGCCATGCCGGCATCGCCGGCACCGTGTTCACGACCAACCGCACCGTCAACATCCCGCACGCCTATGCCGACCTGCGGTTCAACCCGGGGTTCGACAAGCAGACCGGTTTCTTCACCCGGTCGATCCTGTGCACGCCGGTGGTCAACAAATACGGTAAGGTGATCGGCGTCACCCAGGCGCTGAACAAGCGCGGCGGCCCGTTCTCCGACGAGGACGAATCCCGCCTGAAGGCATTCACCGCGCAGGTCGCCATCGCGCTGGAGAACGCCAAGCTGTTCGACGACGTGCAGAAGATGAAGAACTACAACGAGAGCATGCTGCTCTCGATGTCGAACGGCGTCGTGACCCTCAACGAGAAGCACGAGGTGGTCACCTGCAACGAGGCCGGCCTCAAGATTTTCCAGTGCGAGACCGGCGACATCATCGGCAAGAAGGCCGAGGATTTCTTTACCGGCAAGAACGCCTGGATCCTCGCGCGGCTGGAGAAGGTGCAGACCAGCAAGACCTCGGACGAGCAGATGGACGTCGCGCTTGAGGTGGCCGGCCAGACCGCCACCGTCAATCTCACGGTCCTGCCGCTGAAGACCGATCATGCCGACCAGCTCGGCACCATGATGATGATCGAGGACATCTCGACCGAGAAGCGGGTCAAGGCCACCATGTCGCGCTACATGGACCCGACCATCGCGGCGCGCATGCTGGAGAATGACGACGGCGGCATGCTGGGCGGGCAGAGCAGCCGCACCACCGTCATGTTCTCCGACATTCGCGGCTTCACCCCGATCACCGAGCAGCTGGGCGCCCAGGGCACCGTGTCGTTCCTCAACGAGTACTTCACCATCATGGTGGAGCTGATCTCGAAGGAAGAGGGCATGCTGGACAAGTTCATCGGCGACGCCATCATGGCCGCCTTCGGCCTGCCGATGCCGCATGACGACGATGAGGACCGCGCCGTCCGCGCCTCCATCGCGATGATCCGGGAATGCTGGAAATACAGCAAGGAGCGCCAGTCCAAGGGCTTCGTGCCGGTGGACATGGGCATCGGGCTCAATACCGACATGGTCGTGTCGGGCAATATCGGCTCGGCCCGGCGCATGGACTACACGCTGATCGGCGACGGCGTGAACCTGGCTTCACGGCTGGAGAGCGCTTGCAAGCAATATTCCGCCCGCATCCTGATCAGCGAGAACACCTTCGCCCGGCTGCGCGGCACCTACCGCACCCGCGACATCGACAAGGTGATCGTGAAGGGCAAGACCGAGCCGGTCGGCGTCTACGAGGTGCTGGACTATCACACCGAGGAGACCTTCCCGAACCTCGTGGATGTCGTGGGCTATTTCAACGAGGGCATCCGCATCTACCGCGACCGCCAGTTCAAGAAAGCGATCGAGCGCTTCCAGACGGCGCTGGAGCGCAACCCCAAGGACAAGCTGTCCAACACCTACATCGAACGCTGCCACTACATGATCGAGCATCCGCCCGAGGATGACTGGGTGGGCGTGTGGACGATGAAGGAAAAATAGGCCCATAGGCGGGCCGACGGCCTTCTGTTTTGTTTTTGTCAGCGTAGGGCGGATTAGCGTCAGCGTAATCCGCCAGCCGCGCAGTGCGCGGCATCGGCACTACCGGCGAAATCTATGCGAATCATCTTTGATCCAACCACCCTTCACCAGAGCAAGAGGGGCTCCGTTACAGGAGTCGTTTACTTCGATTTTGGCTCAGTTGGACAGTTTCCCTGCGCAGGGTGGAACGACTTCGTTGTCGTCATCCTGACTTGGTGGTGGGCTGCGCTGGAGGAGCTTATTCAAGACTCAGAAGAAGTCTGCCTTCACTTTATGGACGGTCCCTACTGGATCACCGCCATCGCTCAGGGGCGAGACATCTTGCTTCGGTGTACAGAGGACCGTACCGGCGCGGGAGTTCTTTATGAGGTCATTATCGCGGTCGAAGATCTCAAATACGAATTGATGTCTTTTTCTAGCCAGCTGTTGAGTGCCTGCACAAAAGCGGACATTCGATCGGAGATTTTAGACGACCTGAGGCGTCATTTGCCAAACTGACGCCCAACAAGCGGCGTAGAAAACCTCACAAAGGCGCCGGCGCTAGCGGCGAAGCCTTTTGTCGGATTACGCTTCGCTAATCCAACCTACTTTCTGCCTTCGCAGGATAGCTAGAGCACAGCGAAACCCATCAAAAATATTAAACACTAAGACCACCAAGACAGCGCCGATTTAAGCGCCTGATGTCTTAGTGATCTTAGTGTTTAATTTCTTTTGGATTTCCTTGGCGCCTTTGCGCCTTGGCGGTGCAAAATTCTATTTCGCCGCCGTCTCGGCCACCCCAAAATCGTCATGCCCGGACTTGATCCGGGCATCCACGGGGTGCCGACGCACAGACATTCGACGATAGCGCTGGTGGGGACGCGTGGATGCCCGGGTCAAGCCCGGGCATGACGGTTTAGGGAGGTGGTTGGCTTACTCCGCCGCCACCGGCATCGTCTCCCCCTCACCCGGCTTGGCCTTCGCGCGCAGCGGGATTTCGGGCAGGAACAGCACGATCAGGATGCCGAGCGCGACGATCACCCAGCTGTTCTTGAACATGCCGGTGATGGCGTTGGAGAAGGCGACCTTGGTGCCGCGTTCGACCTTGGCGACGATGTCCGGCAGGCGGTGGTCGAGGGCCTGGCGGATCGCCTTCAGGGTCTGGTCGACATTGCCGAGGTCGCCGCCGGCTCTGAGCTTGGTCTTCATGCCTTCGGGCACGGCGGGGTTGGCCAGCACTTTTTCCACCGCTTGCCTGTCGCCGTGATAGGCCCGGTCGAACTGCGCGTACTGGTCGTCGAAGGCCTTGGCGATCTTGTCGTGGATGCTGTTGGGGTTCATCGCCTCGGACTGGGCCTCGCCCATGTCGATCTTGCCGACCTGCATGCCCGGCACCTGGGGAAGCTGCTTCGGCAGCTCGACCAGAAGGCTGCCGGTCAGCATGGTGCCGAACACGGTCACGCCGACGGTCGAGCCGATCTGGCGGAAGAACTGGCTGGTCGAGGTCGCGACCGCGATCTGCGACGGCTGGACGGCGTTCTGGATCGCCAGGCTGAAGAGGCTCTGCGTCGGCCCGATGCCCAGCCCCATGATGAACATGCGCCAGCCGAGATCGGGGATCGTCGTATCCGGCCCGATCTGCGACAGCAGCAGCACCCCGACCAGGACCAGGACATAGCCCACCAGGATGAACGGCTTGTACCGCCCGGTCTTCGACGCCAGGAAGCCGGACAGGATGCTGGTCGACATCAGGCCGCCCAGGAGCGGCAGGATCGACAGGCCGCTGTTGGTCGCGCTGATGCCGCGCACGACCTGCATATAGAGCGGCAGGAAGCTGATCACCCCCATGAAGGCCATTCCGACCAGGAAGCCGGCCGAGTTGGCGACGGCGAAGACCTTGTTGCGGAACAGGCCCAGCGGCATCAGCGCATCCGGATTGCCGAGCTCGACCGCGAAGAAGCCGGCGAAGGCGGCAGCCGATGCGGCGAAGGCGCCGAGCACCCGCGCCGACAGCCAGCCGTGGGGATTACCCCAGGTCAGCGCCAGCAGGAAGGGCGTCACCGCCGCCATGAACAGGATGGCGCCGAGGTAATCGACCTTGCCCGGCACGCGGCGGCCGAGCGCCGGCATCTTGACGATGATCATGAAGAGGGCGAGCAGGCCGATCGGCACGTTCACGTAGAACACGCCGCGCCAGCCGGCGAAGTCGTAGCCCAGGATATGGACGGTTCCCAGGTCGGTGAAGAAGCCGCCGGCCAATGGCCCCAGCACCAGCGACACGGCGAAGACCGAGGCGAAGATGCCCATGAACTTGCCGCGTTCCCTGGGTTCGAACAGGTCGGCAATGATGGTGAATGTCATGGTGAACAGGGCCGCGCCGCCGATGCCCTGGATGGCGCGGAACAGGATCAGCTGGTTCATGCCGCCGCCGATCAGCGGCAGGTCCCCGAACTCGCCCGCGGCGCCGCAGGTCCATGAGCCGAACAGGAACATGACGATGCCGAACACCAGGATGGTCTTGCGGCCGTAAAGATCGCTGAGCTTGCCGTAGATCGGCACAAATACGGTGGAGGTCAGCATATAGGCAGTGGTCAGCCAGGCGATCAGCGACAGGCCGTGCAGCTCGGCGATGATGCGCGGCATGGCGACGCCGACCACCGTCTGGTCCATCGAGGAGAGGAGCAGCACCGCCATCAGGGCGGCCAGCGTCAACCGCCGTTCCTGTGGGGTAACGGCGGGCCGTACGAACTCAGGCGACGTCATTTCTTCTCCGGATCGCCTGCCAGTGCCACGAGGGTTTCGATGAAAATGGCGCGCCGGTCGTTCGGGATGCGGGCCAGGCGCTGCCCGACCATGCCGGCCAGGATATTGTCCGAGCTGTTCATCAGCTCGACGCCCTTTTTCGTCAGGCTGATGCGGATGCGCCGGGAATCCTCCGCATCGATGCTGCGCTCGAGCAGCAACTTCTGCGCCAGCTGATCCAGATGCTTGGTCACCAGGCTGTTGGGCAGCTTCATCACCTGCGCGATGGCGCCGGGGTGGACCGCGCCGTTATCGATGGCGTGGAGGATGTAATAAAGCCGGAGGTCGATCCCCTGCTTCTCCTCCAGCACGGGGGAGAGTTGCTGCACGATGCTCATATTGAGCCAGTGCAGGTTGCGCAGGAATGTGGAGACTTCCGAATTCGGGTCGGGACGGTCCGTGGGAGATGGGCTCACCTTGATCCTATGGGGTCAGTGCCGGCGAAATTGCCTGGAGTCAGAAACCGATAATATTTCTCAGAGTGAAATGTCTTACGGCATTTCGGACCCTGGCTGCAACCGCCGGAGGCTTCCGCAAGAACTTCGAGTCGGCCTGACCGGCACCTAATTCGTATTTTGAACAATCTGTTGCGGATATGTCACGTCAATTTTAACTTTCGATGTCTTGCGTAGCAGTGCATTGACTATGACTACGCGTTCATCAATTTTTCCCCCGCCAAATCCCGTCTTGCAACGAAAACTGTACAATCTGTTACGCAGGTTGGACCTGGGATTTCCTCCACATAGGGAAGATTATGCGCACTGTGTCTGCGCCGTCTCGCGACGGCATGAAAATTCGACTCCTCGCCGCGACGGCACTGGCCGCCGGCTTTGCCTTTCCCGCCTTCGCCCAGCAGGCGGCCCAGCCCGCCGAGCAGGCGGCGGCCCAGGGCGGCCTGGAAGAAATCGTCGTCACCGCCGAGCGCCGCGAGGAGAAGCTCCGCGACGTGCCGATCGCGGTGACCTCGTTCAACGCAGCCACGCTGGAGAACCGGGCCATCACCGACATCCGCGGCATCCAGGGCTTCGCCCCGAACGTCGCGCTGGTGCAGTCGCCGGGCTATCAGACCGAAACCGATCTCGTCATCCGCGGCGGCGTCACCATCAACCCCGCCCCGTACTGGGATCCGACCGTCGGCCTCTATGTCGACGGCGTCTTCGTTCCGAAGGCGATCGGCAACGTCACCGATATGTCGAACATCGATCACATCGAAATCCTGCGCGGGCCGCAGGGCACGCTCTATGGCCGTAATTCGCTGGGCGGCGCGGTCAACGTCGTGACCAAGAAGCCGACGGGCCAGTTCGACGGCTTCATCAGCGCCGGCGCCGGCGACTATGGCTCGACCAATTTCCGCGGCCTGCTGGACCTGCCCAAGATCGGCATCTTCTCGATCCAGCTGTCGGGCGTGGCCCAGGGCCATGACGGCTATATCAATGCCGTCTCCGACCCGTTCCACAGCCCGCTGGCCTCCAAGTCGTTCCTGGGCAAGTACAATAGCGTCAACAGCCAGGCCGGCCGCATCGCCATCCGCGCCGACGTGACCGACGACATCACGCTCGATTACGCCTACGACATCAGCTACCAGGTCGACACGCCGAACTATTCGCAGCTGACCAATGTCGACGGCACGACGCTGCCGTTCCTCGTCCCCTATGTCCAGCACGGCGAAGGGCCGAGCCAGGGCGCGACGAATAATGGCGGCTATCTCAGCACCCGGCCGTTCGAGATCGCCGACGTCCGCGCCCACTCGCTGACCGCGACCTGGGACGTGAGCGACGAGCTGACCCTGAAGTCGATCAGCGGCCTGCGCTGGATCAGCTGGTCGAACAATCTCGACCTCGACGGTTCGCCGATCAACATCGCCGGCACCGAGCTGTTCTCGCACTATCACTCGGCCTCCGAGGAGCTTCAGGCCAGCGGCCAGATCGGCAGCGTCCACTACACGGTCGGCGCGTTCTACTTCGACGACGGCGGCTATACCTACAATCCGCAGCAGTTCTTCGGCGCCTTCGGCCCGGCCGGCGTGAACTACAACTCGCAGTACGGCTATGGCACGCAGAACTATGCCGGATACGGCCAGGTCGACTATGTGCCGCCGATCCTGGACGACAAGCTGACCGTCACCTTCGGCCTGCGCTACAACAACGAGACCAAGTTCGGCAGCCGCTTCGAGACGCTGACCACCGGCGCGCCGGCGACCACCCTCACGGTGATCCCGCACGTCAATGCCAGCAAGAACTACGACTCGACCACCCCGATGGCCGTGCTGAAATACGCGGTCACCGAGGACATGAACGTCTATGCCAAGTTCGCCGAAGGCTTCAAAAGCGGCGGCTTCAACGGCGAGGCGCCGACCCTTGCGGAGTCGATCATCCCGTTCGCGCCGGAAACGGTCGACGAATACGAAGTGGGTATCAAGAGCCGCTGGCTGGACGGCAAGCTGAACGTGAACCTGGCCGCCTTCTATGACGAGCACAGCGACCTGCAGCTGTCGGTGTTCCTGGGCTCGGGCTCGGCCGCCTCGGTGGTGCGCAATGCCGGCTCCGCCGACATCAGCGGCGTCGAGTTCGACTTCCAGGCCCTGCCGGTGGACTGGCTGAGCGTGTCGGGCGCGGTGGGCTATCTGAACACGGCCTACAACACCTTCATCGACGGCGGCGTGAATGTCGCCAACGACCGGGCGTTCCCCTATGCGCCGCAATTCACCGCCAGCATGAGCGGCGATGCGAGGCTGATGGACAACGATATCGGCCAGCTGCACCTGATCGTCGATTACCGGCACTCGGACGCGTACTACCAGTATCCGTACTCGTTCAGCGCCAACCCGGCGATCAACGGCGGCTATTATGCCGGCTCGACCAAGGCCAGCGCGCAGAACATCTTCGATGCGCGCCTGCGCCTTACCGGCATCGAGGTGCCGGACGGCACGGTCGACGTGGAGATGTGGGGCAAGAACATCTTCAACGACAAGTATCGCGTGAACGGCATCCCGTTCCCGCCGTCCTTCGGCAGCATCACCGTGTCCTATTACGGCGATCCACCGACCTTCGGCGGCGACGTGACCTATCACTTCGGCAAGCATGAGGCCGCGCCGGTCGAGACCGCGCCCTACACGCCGCCGGCGCCGCAGGCCGTCGCCCCGTCCGTCGCCAAGAGCTATCTGGTGTTCTTCGACTTCAACAAGTCGGACCTCACCAGCCAGGCGACCCAGGTCGTCGACCAGGCCGCCACCAATGCCGGCGTGGCCCATGTGACCCGCCTGACGGTCACCGGCCACACCGACACGGTCGGCTCCGACGCCTACAACATGCGCCTGTCCCGCCGCCGCGCGGAATCGGTGGCGGCGCGGCTCGAACAGGACGGCATCGCGTCGTCGGAGATCGAGATTGTGGCCAAGGGCAAGCGCGACCTACTGGTCCCGACCGCCGACGGCGTGCGCGAACCGCAGAACCGGCGCGTGCAGATCGTCTATGACGGCGGCGCGAACTCGTAAGGGTTCGGTCTTAGGCTAAACGGAGCGGCGCTTCCTGGAAGGGAGGCGCCGTTTTTGTTTGGGCTGCGCTGGGACGCAATCCAGCCCTTCAACTTCCGTAACCGTCATGCCCGGGCTTGACCCGGGCATCCACGCGCTTCCATTCGCATCGACCTCAATCATTCGCACAAGCGGCACACCGTGGATGGCCGGGTCAAGCCCGGCCATGACGGTTGATAGAGGATGCTGGAATGTCTGTAAGGGACGAAATGCAGATGCCGCCACCTTGGCAAACGCCTCCGTCCCGCTAATCTGGCGCCAACATATTCAGGGGAAAATCACATGAGCAGGCGGTTCGAGGGTAAGGCGGCGCTGGTGACCGGGGCGGCGTCGGGGATCGGCCGTGCCAGTGCGCACCGGCTGGGGGCCGAGGGCGCGGCGCTGGCCATATCCGACATCAATATGGAGGGGCTGGAGACGGTTGCGGCCGCCATCCGCGAAACCCACGGCGTGCCGGTGACCGCGATCCATTTCGATGCCCGCAAGCCCGCGGAGTGCCGTTACATGGTGGACAAAGCGGTCGCCGCGCTGGGCAGGCTGGACGTGCTGTTCAACATCGCCGGCATCTTCGACTGGCATCACACGACCGAGTTCGACGAGGACAAGTGGGACGAGATCATCGGCGTCGACCTCACCAGCCTGTTCCATATCTCGAAGCGCGCTTTGCCCCACCTGCTGAAGACCAAGGGCAATATCGTCAATGCCGCCTCGACCGCGGGCCTGAAGGGCCAGGCCTATTGCGCCGCCTATTGCGCGGCCAAGCACGGGGTGGTGGGCCTCACCAAGGCGCTGGCAATCGAATATGGCGAGGCCGGCGTGCGGGTGAACGCGGTCTGCCCGGGCGGCATCCAGACGGCGCTGTCGGACAAGGTCGCCTGGCACGAAACCTACAACCCGCAGCTGATGATGCTGCTGAATTCGAAAATGAACGGCGGGGCGATGGCCGAGCCTGAGGAGGTGGCGGCGATGTTCGCCTATCTCGCCTCCGACGAGGCCAGATACCTGACCGGCGGCACCTATGCCATCGATGGTGGCCAACTGGCCGGTTAGTGCCATATTAGCTTCAAACCACTGGTGAATGAGCATGTCCAAGGCGATGCCCGGGCCGACGTCCCGCTTCTATTTCTCGCAGCGTCTCAGGATGCATTACGTCGATTGGGGCAATGAGGGCGCGCCGCCGCTGCTGCTGATCCATGGCGGGCGCGACCACTGCCGCAACTGGGACTGGGTGGCCGAGGCGCTGCGCCATGACTATCACATCATCGCGCCCGACCTGCGCGGCCACGGCGATTCAGCCTGGGCGATCGGCGGCTCCTACGCGCTGGGCGATTTCGTCTATGACATCGCGCATCTGGTGAAGCAGAAGACCAGCGAGCCGGTCTCGATCATCAGCCATTCGATGGGCGGGGCGATCAGCCTGCTCTATACCGGCGCCTTCCCCGAGACGGTGAAGAAGCTGGCGGTGATCGAGGGCATCATCATGTCCCCCGCCGAATTCGAGAAACGGCGCAACACGCCACTGCGCGAGCGCATCAATACATGGGTCGGACAGCTATCCGACCTGTCCGCCCGGCAGGCGCGCAAATACGCCACCCTGGACGAGGCGCTGGCGCGCATGCGGCACGAGAACCCGTTCCTGTCGGAGGAGCGCGCCCGCCACCTGACCATCCATGGCGTGAACCAGAACGAGGACGGCACCTATAGCTGGAAGTTCGACAATTACGTCCGCGCCTTCGCACCCTACGGCTTCAGCGCCGCCGAGATCACCAGCCTCTGGCGGGAGATTTCATGCCCAACCTTGCTGATCCACGGCGCCGACAGCTGGATGGACACGCCGCAGAAGAACGGGGCGCTGGAATTTTTCGCCAATGCCGATTCGGCGACCATCGCCAATGCCGGCCATTGGGTTCATCATGACCGGCTGGAAGAGTTTCTCGCCATCGTGACGCCCTTCCTCAAAGCCTGACCCAGAGAAAAAAGAATTGGGAACGATCTTCGTCGCGCGCAGCAAGACCATCAGCGACTGGGGCTATGACGTCGGCCTCAGCAAGCATCTCTTCAAGGTCGGCTATACCGAGGCCCCGGTGAAGGACGTGGTGGCCGCCGGCTGGGCCGGAGTCTCCGACTGGTCGCTGGTCAAGAAGCAGGACGATGTGGACGGCTTGAGCGACGACGATGTGCTCGCCCGCGTGCAGGGCAGGGTCAAGATGGTCGATCCGAAGCTTTACCCCAAGATCCGCGAGGCGGTCGGCATCTTCAAGGTCACGCCGGCGCAGGTCGAGAACCACATACTGGTCAAGAACGCCATGGCCGGCGAGACCGAGCTGAAGCTGGTCAAGCCCAAGGCGGGCGACTTCGCCGACTATCTGATCGCCACCGCCCAGGGCGCCCAAGAATGAGCGAAATCCCGCTCGAACGACCTTCCAACACCAGACGCGGCATGACCGGGCGGGCGCAACCGTCGCAGCGTATCGCCACGTCGATCGTGGACATCGCCCTGGTTCTGCTCGGCATCTGGGTGCTGCGCGGGTTCATGAGCGCGCTGGCCTGGGCGCTGGTGCTGACCCTGGCGACATGGCCGCTCTATGAGCGCTTCCTGACCCTGTTCAGCCCGCCACGGCGGCGCAACCTTGCGCCGGCGCTGTTCACCCTCGTCATCGCCCTGGTGTTCATCGTTCCCTTCGGGGTCGCGGTGATCGAGGTCTGGCGTGAGACCAGGGCCATCATGCATTGGGTCACCGAGGCCGAGCATAACGGCATAGCGGTCCCGGCCGCAGTCGCCGGCCTGCCCTTCTTCAGCCAGCAGATCACCGACTGGTGGAACGCAAACCTGGCGGCGCCCGGCGCCATCACCGAGCTGCTGGGCCGCACCGATACCGGCCAGTTCGCACGGGTGACCCAGGAGGTCGGCATCATCATCGCCCGGCGCCTGACCTTCTTCCTGTTCACCATCCTGACCCTGTTCTTCCTGTTCCGCGACGGCGTCTCGCTGGGCAAGCGGTTCCATACTTTCGCGCATCGCCTGCTCGGCCAGCCCGGGGAATATCTGGCGACCTTGACGATGTCCGCCGTGCGCAGCACCGCCGACGGGCTTGTGCTGGTGGGGCTGGGCGAAGGCGCGGTGCTGGGTGTCGCCTATTACATCTTCGGCGCGCCCCATCCCGCCTTGCTGGCAGCCTTCACCGGCCTTCTCGCCATGATCCCGTTCGGGGCGCCGATCATCTTTACCCTCGCCAGTGCCGTTCTGTTAATCGATGGCAGCTATTACGCAGCCGGGGGGCTCTTCGCGTTCGGATGGGTCGTGATCGGCATCGCCGATCACGCAATCCGCCCGATCCTGATCGGCGGCGCGGCCAAGCTGCCCTTCCTGTGGGTGCTGCTCGGCATCTTCGGCGGGCTGGAAACCTTTGGTCTGGTTGGGCTTTTTCTGGGCCCGGCAATCATGGCCGCGCTGGTGTCGCTGTGGCGCGAATGGACCGACACGGTGCCGCGCCGGCTCAATCTCAAGACCGGCGGATAGAAGCGGCTTCCAATCTGGAATGAAAATAAAGTGCGTCAAGCGGCTGCAGACCCGCCTTTGGGGTCTGGCAATTTCGCACGAACGGATTATATTGAAGTGTGGATGCCGGCGCTGACACCGGCACCCTCCCTTAGACTAAGCTCGGCCCCTTCGGGTGCCGGGCTTTTTTTTGGCTTCTAACCGGTGGTCAGTCGCCATACAGTTATGAGCGTTTCCTGCGCGTCGTCCATACCAAACGCGCGCGTTAGAACATTTCAGCTCTGACTGTTGCATTTTAGCATCATTGGCGGATAGCGCCGAAAACGGGTCCATGTTGCCCCGGCAGATGCTAAGGGCCTATTCTGGGCGGGCTTTTCGGAGACTCGATCTTGCATATCGACAGGCTTGCCGCCGCGACATTGTCCACCGACCCGTTCGACTTCCTGTATGTCCCAGGCATGATCGACGCGGCGGAACTCACTGAAATCGTACGTGATTTTCCCGAGGTTCCCGCCGGTGGCAGCTTCGACGTGGCGACCCTGGATTGCGGCCCGGCCTTCCAGCGCCTGATCGCGGACATAAGCAGCGACGCCTTCCGCGCCCCGTTCGAGGACAAGTTCGGCATCGACCTCGAGCCCTATCCGCTCCACATAACCGTGCGCGGCCATGTGCGCGGCAAGGACGGCCAGATCCATGTCGACAGCAAGGACAAGATCCTGACCGGCCTCATCTATCTGAACCTGGACTGGCCCGAATCGGGCGGCCGGCTGCGGCTGCTGCGCAACGGCAAGGATATCGAGAATTACGCGCTGGAGATCCCGCCGGTCGCGGGAAACATGGTGGTCTTCCGCCGCGGCGACAATTCCTGGCACGGCCACCTGCCGTCGAAGAACCGCCGCCTGTCGCTGCAGTTCAACTGGGTCTCGGGCGACGCCTATGTCCGCCGCGAGCTGGCGCGGCACCGTTTCTCAGGCTGGATGAAGAAGCTGACCGGTCAGGCGGCGCGGGCGTGAAATGTAGGATGGGTAGAGCGTAGCGAAACCCATCATCTGATGCGCTGAACGATGGGTTTCGCTACGCTCTACCCATCCTACAAATCCAGCACGTTT
>Ga0105238_10005427_pt1 | contig 12597 bp, 3 predicted proteins | sample KBSC34metaG_FD_81526 | JGI IMG/M metagenome (GOLD analysis project Ga0105238, IMG submission 81526) | Corn rhizosphere microbial communities from Kellogg Biological Station, Michigan, USA - KBS C3-4 metaG | ecosystem: Host-associated > Plants > Roots > Rhizosphere > Soil | place: Michigan, USA... | reverse complement strand
TGGTGAAGCCGCGATCGATCGTGAAGCTCCACACCATCACGTGCGGCAGGCCTTCGAAGCGCTGCCACACCGGCGTCGCCACCGTGATGTCGTTCGTGAAGTACAAGCCCCAGTCGGTGCCGACGAATACCTGCTTGGTGTCTTTCGGATTCGCGATCACGGCGTTCGCCGGAATATCCGGCAGGTTGCCGCTCTTGTTCGCCCAGGTGAACGAGGCGCAATTCGCCGTGCAGGTCACCTGGTAGACGTGTCCCGGCGTGCTCGGCGTATTCGCAGCGAAGCCCGCGATGGCGGCGTAGCCCACCAGCGGGTTCGTCGGATCGGTGTTGACGTCCATGATCGTGCGGTTCGGCAGCACGGCATTGCTGCCGGTCACGTTGACGGCCGTCGCACTGCCGGTGCCGCCGAGGCCGAACACGTATTGCACGTTGCCGTCCGTGGTGCCGACGATCGCGATCGTCGGATCGGTAAATGAGTAGTGCAGCTGCTGGATGAAGGAGCGGTTGTCGGTGCCGATGATCAGGTTGTTCTTGCTCAGGTCACCGGTCTTGGCTTTCCACGACGACGAACTCGCGCCACCGTCGGTCGCTTCCCAGATGCGATAGGTGCCGTAGATGACACGCGTGCAGCCGGCGGTGGTGGTGCAGCCGCTGCCGCTGACGCTGGTCGAACCGTAGCGGTACAAGTCGTACGTGGTGATGAAACTCTTGCGGTCGCCGCTGGTTCCCGATTGCGCTCCCCAGCTGCCGGCAATGGCGCCTTGCGAACCGCCGGCGCCGGTCTTGCTCGAATACAAGTCGCCGTAGTACACCGACGAGTACCAGGTCTTGCCAAGCACCGGCTCGATGCGCGAGTAGAAACCGTCGCCGCCGTTGTTCGAGTTCCACGCCATCGGGCCGGGCGTGCCGCTGAAGGTGACGGTGCCGCTGCCGTTGTCCTGGAAGCCCGCCGCCGCGCCGCCGCTGCTGGCGGTGGCGAAATTCGCCGTGATGTCGCCGCCATACACTTCGATGGTCGGCAACTGGTTGTTCATGTCCGTCCATGTGGCATTCGACGAACTCGTCGCGGTCAGCGCATTCGACACGTAGTACACGCCGCCATCGTTGCCGTTGAGCACCTTGTTCGCATCGCCGCCGACAATCGCGCGCGAATGGTTGTCCGGATGCACCGGACCGCCGCCGTACGCATTCGTCAGGTTCTTGTAGGTCGCCCCACCATCCTGCGAGATCAGCAGATCGACGGTGCTGACGAACAACACGTTCGGGTTCGTCGGCGACACGGTCAGGCCCGCGTCGTACCACATCTGCGTGCCCGCATCGGTGCTCGACGGTGTGGCGCCCTTGGTCCACGACGTGCCGCCGTTCGTGGTTTTCCAGATGCCGTTGATGCCGCTCGACGAAATGTCGGAAATCATCGCGTACAGCACCTGTGTGTTGCTCGGTGCGACGGCGATTTCGACGCGGCCCAGACTCGTGCTCGGCGTGCCGTTACCCAGGCCGGTCGGCAGACCATTCGAGAGCAGCGTCCACGAGCTGACCGCCGGGCAGCCACTGCTCGGCATGGCCGCGCTGTAGACGCCGTTCGCCCCATTCTTGCCAAGGTCCGGTTGCACCGGCGTGGCCGAACCGCGCGTGCCGATCGCGACGTAGAGCTTGGTCGCGGTGCCGTTCTTGACGGCAAGCAGACCGGTCGCATCCTGCCGTTGCGCACCGCTGCCGCTGGTGAACGCATTCGTGTAGCAGGGCCCCGTCCAGTTCGTACCGGCATCGTAGGAGAAGTACACGCCGGTCTTGGTGCCGGCAATGACGTTGTTGGAATTGTTTGGATCGACGACCACCTTGCTGATCGCCTGATACTGCGGATAAGCGCCGGCCGAAGGACCGTACATCGGCGTGAACACGTTCGAGCCCAGCACCGTCCAGGTTTCGCCGCGGTCGGTTCTCTTCAGCACGCCCGCCGAACCGAACGAGAACGATCCATAGTTCAGATCGCCGGTCGCCGCGTACAGCACGTTGTGGTTGTTCGGGTCCATCGTGATGTCGTCGATGGCCATGGTGGAGAGCTGCGGAAAATCCGTCTTGACCGTCCACGTGGTGCTGGACGTGCAGCAGTTCGTCGTCTTCCAGACGCCGCCGCCGTCGGAGCCCAGCCAGGCAACCGCGGTGTTGTCGGGATCGGAAAGCAGCGCATTGACGCGGCCGGCGGCGCGATTCGCGCCGAAGCCTTCGCCGGTCAGCGGCTGCGGGCCGATCATCGTAAACGCGTTGGCATTCAGCGCGAACGTCTGCGCCGCATTGGCCTTGTAGGACTTGCGACCACCAGGCACCGCGGAAAGGATCTTCGCATCCTGCTTGGCGGACTCGCGCAACCATGCCGGCTCGAAACGCAGATTGCCGGCATCGCCGTGATAGCCGAGACGAATCGCCGTGGCCAGGGGATCGCCGGGCGTGCGGCCTTCAGCCTGATCCGGATCGACGAATTTTGTCGCGTGCTGAGATTCGAAGTAGACGCCGGCGGCAGTCGCCGCGACGGCGGCAAACGCGAGCATGCCCATCAAGCTTTTCATGACCTGACTCCCCAAGTGAAATTTGGCCGCGGCGCTACCGCCGGCGGGCAAAGGATATGGCCGTCTATGCGGCCAGATTGTTTTTGTCGAGACAGGTCGTGCGAGTGATTCGCCTGCCTCTGCTTCGATGGCCGCTAGCGGAACACGCCGCGCGAAGTCGCGACGGGTGGCGCAGTGGCGAGCGGTGCCGGTTTCGGGCTGTTCATGGCGATGGAATCCCTGGCGAGTGAAGTGGAATTGCATTGCCGCGGTCGATGCCGCAGCGTTATGTCGTGCTTCCCCGCCGCATCCCACGCCAGCACGAGTTCACTCCCGCGATCTCGTCTACAGGCATGTCCGCATTCGGCCTGGCGTAGCCCATCCACGGATGGATGGCGCCGCCTTTCATGGTCCGCCGGGGTTACCGCCTCTGGGCAATGCTTCCCCGCCCAAAGCGCGACGCACCGTAGCAGGCGCATGAACACCGGTCAAGAAATTTTCACGTCTAACTTATTGATATTGCGTAGCTTATGCTGCTTCGCAGCACTTATGTCCGGACAATTATCGCAAAGCAGAAACATGAATTTGGACATCCATTCTAGGTCCGTGGAACTATTTCAAATCAGCCCTCACGCCTACAGGCCGCGTCCCTATTGGCTCTCAGCACCGCTTCGACCCACCGCGCCGCGCGTCATCGGCCGCGCGCCGTTTGTATACGTATTTATTAATATATATTTATACTATAAACCACGACTGCAGCGGGCTGGCCGGGACGGAACTGCACAGGCGCCACGCTGCAGTGGCTGCGGTCACCATACGCACGCGTCCGCAGCCCGGTAGCGTCACGCTCGCCGCGCTTGTTCAATGGGCGGACTGCATCGGGATTCGTGGTCCTTCGTTCATGCCGCTCGCCCTCTGGCGGAAGAGAGGGATCGCGAGGGTAGCTCGTGAGATCTCGTTGCGTATGAACGCCAGAGTGCTCGCGATATCAGACGCCACCCTCACCCGTCGCGCTACGCGCGCCGGCCTCTCCCGTTGGCAGGAGAGGCGAAGACGGCGTCGCAAGCTCGAACACGGTCAAAAAAAAGGGGCCGCATCCGCAGCCCCCGTAGGGCGAAGCAGTCTGCGCAATCAGACTGCTTCGCTTCTCGCTGTTGCTTCTACTGGATCGTGCCGGTCAAGGTCACGCCCGAGTACGTCGCGTACGCACGCACACCCACGTAGTAGGTTCCCGCCACCGGCGAGTTGAACGTGCACGTCTCGTTGTCGCCGCTCAGGTACGGACGGCAGTCGTAGGTGGCCGTCGTCGGCGCCGAGCCGATGCGCACATACAGGTCCGCATCGCCGGTGCTGCCGGTGATGGTGAACGTCACCTTGGTCTTGCCGGCCGGAACCGCCAGCGTGTAGATCGTGCCGAAGTTGCCGGTCGTCGCCGACAGGCCTGTGACCGGCACGCCGCTGGTCAGCGCGGTGCCGCCGCCACCGGTGCTGTAGCTGCCCTTCAGCGTGACGCCGGAGTACGCCGCATACGCATTGACCATCACGTAGTACGTGCCGGCCTGTGCGGTCGCGATCGGGCAGGATTCTGCGTTGCCCGAAACATACGGGCGGCAATCGTAACTCGTCAGTGTCGGCGCGGAGCCGAACTTCACATACATGTCCGCGTCGCCGGTGCCGCCGGACATCGTGAACGTCAGACCCGTCGCGCCGGCCGGAACGACCATCGTCCAGTTCTGCTGATGGTTGACGGTTGCGTCCGCGATCGTGATGCCCACGCCGTTGCTCAGCACGTTGCCGCCAGTGTTGGACACCGTCACGGACGACGTCTTGCTGCCGGTCGCGCCCAGATTGTCGGTCACTGTCTCGGTCACGCTGTAGGTTCCCGCCGCGGCATACGTGTGACTCGGGTTCGTTGCGGTCGACGTGCCGCTGTCGCCGAACGTCCACGAGCGCGACGCGATCGTGCCGTCGCTGTCAGTTGACGCATCGGTGAAGGTCGCCGTCAGGCCCGACGTGGTGAACGTGAAGTTCGCCGTCGGCGGATTGTTCACCGGCGCCGTCACCGTCACGGACTTGGTGATGCTGTTGGTTGCGCCGCCATTGTCGGTCGCGGTCAGCGTCACGCTGTACGTGCCGGCCGCGGCATAGGTGTGGCTCGGATTCGTCGCGGTCGAGGTGCCGCTGTCGCCGAAGGTCCACGCACGCGACGCGATCGTGCCGTCGCTGTCGGTGGAGCCGTCGGTGAAGGTGGCGGTCAGGCCATTCGTGGTGAAGCTGAAGTTCGCGACCGGCGGCGTATTGGCGACGGGTGTGCCGGTGAAGTTCGTACCGGTGACATTCGCGCCGTTGACGGTCACGCTGCTGCTGCTCGGCGAGAAGGTGTAGCCGCTGAGCGAAGGCGTGAGCGTGTAGCTGCCGTTGGCCAGATTGCTCAGCGTGTACGCGCCGCTCGCATTGGTGGTCGTGCTGGTCGAGCCGGTGCTGATGGTGACGCCGGAGATACCCGCGCCCGCGCCGGTGCTGACCGTGCCCGACACCGACCAGGTCGTCTGCGTCGTGCCGCAATCGCTGAACTTGAAGTCGGCAATGCGCGTGTTCCAGCTGCTGGCCGGGCGATACATGCCGACCGTCCAGAACGTGCAGTCGTCCGTGGGATCGACCACCGTCGAATAGTAGTCGCCCCAGCGGCCCGAGGTCTCCACCGCGGTGCCGGCGGCGATGTCGGTTGCCGCCGTCGTCATCACGCCGAGCGGATCGCCCGGCTTGCGGCCGGTGTAGCGCAGTGTCGCGAACACCGTCGGCGAACTGGTCTTGGTGACGTTGTAGCCCATGCCGATGTTGCCGTTCTTGTCGACCGCCAGCGAACCTTCCAGATGGTTGGTGCTGGTGTCGCCTGGGCCGTAGGTGCCTTCCTGATACAGGCTCCATGCGGTGTAGGTTCCATCGACGTTCTTGGTGCGGCGCAGTTCGAACCAGCGGATGCCGGCGTTGACGGTGGTGCCGCTGCGCGCGGAGTTCATGTTCGTGGCAAAGTCGCCGACGATCTGCTCGTAGCCGCCGAAGTTGCGGTAGTTCATCGTGTTGAAGATGACTTCACGGATCGGATCCAGGCGCGACGTGGAACCCGGCTGCGGCACGGTGTCGAACGTGCTGTAGTCGCGGAACCAGCTGTTGAATTCGGTGATCGCGATGTGCGGCAGCGTGGTGATCGCGCTGTTTGCCGGCGTGGTCCAGTCGAGCTTGAGCGAATACATATCGATGAAGTCGTGGGCCGGATCGGCGCTGGCGCCGTCATGCGCCTCGTCGTCGTGGTGACGCGCGAGGATCTGCTGCTCGCCCGCCGGCGGCGCAAAGCCGCTGCCGCCCATGAAGTTGGCGGGCGTCAGCGTCTGGAAGCCGTAGCCCGACAGCGCCGGAACGCTGGAGAAGCGCTGCTGCGCGCGCGCCGTGGCGCCGTTGAGCATGTTGGCGCGATCGAACGCATAGAACGTGACCGTGCTGCCGCCTTCGTTGTCGGTGCACACGTACGCGTTGTTCCACACGCCGCAGTGAGGGTAGTCGTTCTGGCTCGGCGTCGAGAAGCCGTAGAACCACCAGCCGCCAGAGACCGGATTTTCGGTCTTGGAAATGTATACGCAGTTCTTCGCCGCCGACGAGGTGCCGCCCATCTCGAGCAGGAACCAGCGATTGGCCATGCGATCGAACAGCACGATCGGATCGCTGACCGACGTGCGGCAACCGTCACCGGCCGGCGCGAGCGAGGAAAACGTGGTCGGTCCCGACAGCTTGGTGCCGGTCTTGTCGTACACGGTGAACGTGGTGCCGCTGGAGCTGTTGACGCCGTACACGACGTAGTTGGGACTGACGTCGATGACCGGATCTCCAGGCGAAACACCGGTGCCTGAGTTGTTGATGCTGACGTGCGACCTGGGCTGACGGCCCGTCGCCGGAGCCTGCTCGTCCCACAACTGCTGCAATTCCGGCAAGCGGTCTGGTGCGGTTTGCAGCGATGCGGGCGCCGACGGATCGGCACGATTCAGCGGAAAAAACTGCCGCTTGTGCGCTTCCTGTATCGGCATGCCCGGCTGCCATGCAGGCGCTACCGGCATGTCTCGCAGATCGACGTCGATGCCGATCGCGGTAACCGGCTCTCCGACCGACACGCCGGTGGCGTGTACCACTCCCGTCAGCAGCAGCGGCAACAATGCCGCACCGACAATTCTTCGTATGCTTCTCATCGAGTGTCTCCTCCCTAGCAAAGTGAGATCGCGTTTCGTCTTTTTTTCGCGACGCGTCGATCGAAAAATTCAGTCCGCGTCGTTGTCTTCGTGCTCCTCATCCACGGGCTTGCCGTCCAGTGCGGTGAACTCCGCGCGGCGCAGCAGGCGGATTTCTCCGCGCTTGCTGGCCACGTCGATGCGCGCAGTGGCCGCACCGATCACGCTGCGCGCCCGCTTGTTCGGTTCCTGTCCCTGCTGCGGCACCACCTGCAGCGAATACTCCGTGGCGAACACGCCCGAAGTGGCCAGCTCGACTTCGGCGTCGAGCTTGTCGCTGACGCCAAGCACGATGTTGCCGGTGGTGGTGGCGAGAAGCTGTTTCGATTTCGGCGGCGCGGGATTCAGCGACGCCTCGATGGATCCGGCGCCGGTCTGCGCCTGCACGCTGCCCTGCGTTCCGCGCACGGCGATGTCGCCGGCGGTGCTGTGCAGATCGATATTGCCGCGGATGCCGTGGCTCTCGATCAATCCGTGCTCGGTGCGCACCGCAACCGAATGTCCAAGTGGAACGAACACCACGAGGTCGACGCGCTGACCGCTCGCCAACGTCGAGCCTTCGGCGATGCGCGGCGCAACAACGTAGCGGCCGTTGTCGGAAGCCGGCTGCAGCGCCATGGCGGGTGCACCGGGCGGTGTCTGCATGACGGCGTCGACTTCGATGGCTTGGGCAAATCCACCGAAGCGCAGACGCACATCGCCATACGGGTTGTCGACAGCGACCGCTTCGCCCTCGACGAGCGTCGCGGTGAATTCCTTTCTTTCCGGTTGCTGCAGTGGCAGTGTCGGGGCAACGGATTCAGCGCGCGCAGCATGGTCGGCCGACGCGGGCGCAGGTTTGCTCCCATCGGCGCCAACAAGCGCACAGCCTCCCAGTGCGGCAAGCGCCGCACCGAGCATCATTGTCCTCATCCTGTCCCCCAGGCTAGAAGACCATCGGTTGGGGCTCCATCCGCAAGAAATAACCCACAAGATGGAGTTTGAATCAGCCTAAAGGCCGAAACGCGGCGGCACCGTAGCAGGGAGCCCAACGGCCCGTCAACAAACTTTTGCTGCTAAATCAATGATTTTGATGCTTTGCAGCAGAGTTGTACGGACATCTTCGGCCACTCGCCTGACTTACACTCAGCAATACGCAGCGGAGTTCCGGCAAATGCGCTTTTCCAAATCCTTCATACCGTGGCTACTGCTGATCGGAGTTGCGCTTCCGCCGTCGCTACCGGCAACGCCTCCGCCCGCGTCCGAAACAGCCGTCTCTACCGACGATGCTGATCCTCCCAAACCGGAATGCCCCGACCTCGACGCCTGCATGGCATGGCTGGATGCACGCGTGCCGGCAAAAGACGACGGCAGCTATGGACGGTTGTGCAATCCGGCGCAACGCGAGCTGCAAGCTTTCGGGGCGCAGGCAAAGCAGCGGTTGTTGGAGAAACTATCGAGCGGCCATAACGGTTGGGAGAACCTTGCCAACTGCATCCTGCAGAAATTTCCGGGATTGGATGATGCCGACGTGCCAGCGCTCCGAGCATCGCTGCGCGTCCACCATGGCGGCTGGGGCGCGAACGCATTGGGACGCATCGGCACGGATTCCGCGATCCAGGCCTTGATCGAGGATCTGCCGAATGGCGCGCCGAGTCAGACCGGATTCGCCCTGAAGAATCTCGGCGAACGTGCGCTCACGCCGCTGCTCGACTTCATGGCGCTGCATGCAACAGCGGATGATCGCATCGGCTACGAGGCCCAAGTCGTTATTACCAAGATGGGTGCAGTCGCTGCCGTGGCTGCGGAGCCGTGGCGTGATATCGCAATGAATCCCAGTGAAGCGCTCGCTCGCCGGATTGCCGCACTGCGTGGACTGGAGGCCATGGGCAGCAACGCAAAATCCGTCGGCCCGTCGCTTGCCGAACTGCTGCACGACAAGTCGCACGAGATTCGCAGCGCCGCCCAAGCAGCTGTGCAGGCGATGCGGGATGCTTCGGCACTGAAGCACATCATCGATGAATGCCCAGCGCCGGGACCGGACCTCGATCAATGGTCGCCGGCGTCCTGCCTGTACGACGTCGCGATGTTCGGCAACGTGGCCGCGCCTTACGGGCCGAAAATACTCAGCCACCTGCGTTCCGGCGTCGGCACTGATCGCGCCTTCGCCGCGGTCACGCTGGGAATGATCGGCTACCGTCCTGCGACCGCCGACCTGATCGCTGCACTGCAAAGCGACGATTGGCGACTCGTGCTCGCGAGCGCGCGCAGCCTCGGCTGGCTGCAAGCGTCGGAAGCTTCCACAGCGCTGGCGACCACGGCGCGCACGCACTGGTTGCGCGCCGTCAGGGACACGGCCGACGAGGCAGCCACGGCAATACGCGAAGAAACAATTTCGGTACCCGTGTACAACCGGGACGCAGACCCGCTTGGCAGCAAAGATCCTTTCAACTTCGACATGGCGCCGTTTCGCCATGATGAATCCGGAGCCTGCCCCAGTGCGCATTGGAGCTGGAGCACGGCAACGGCTTCACAGGTGAAGGATGACGAAAACGCAGAATTGTTCAAGGGACTCCGTGAGCAATTCGGCCTGCCCCACTTGCACGCCTATCTTGAAGTCGATGCAGGCCACCTGCTTGGCACCGATGCCGGTGAATGGGGCGGCAAGTTGCTGTTCCAGCCTACGCAGGGCGCACGCGTAGAACTCTACGGCGAAAACATCCGGGACATCGAAGAAAGCGCGAACGGCATCATTGCCCTCACCGGCATCGCGCACATCGTCATGAACTATGGCTTGGTGTTGGGCGTGAAGCACACCGCCGACGGCGCGTACGTGGTGAACCACAAGCTTCCGCTACCCGGTGCGCCATCCTTCATGGTGCCGACGGCCGGCGGCGAGTTCGTGATTGTCACCACGATCGGTGCTTACGTGCTGCATAGTGGATGGCGCATGGAGGAGGCGCATTGTGTGGAGTAGTTGCAAACTACGAGAAGAAATCCGCATGCGTTTCGAACGCAGCCTTGGTCAATGCCGAGCCGAGGAAGCGATAGCTCTCGAACTGCGATTCGTCGAACCACTGATCCAGCGTCGTCTGCTGCGGAAAGCTGCTGTCGCCGCGCGCATAGTTGTAGATGTCCGCGGGCTCGGCCAGCGCATCGCCGAGCGTCGGCTTGATCAGCAGGATTTTTCCGGTCGCGCGCCCCGCGCCTGACGCGTAGGTAATCGTCCCAGAAATGAAACCGGCTTTGCTGCGGCCATTCGGCAGCGCATACAGATCGTCCACGTTCAGATCGATCTCGGCCGCCAGGTCGACGCGGCACTTGCGGATGAGATTGCCCAGGTCTTCGAACGCACGCGCAGGATCGGCACCCGCATCGACCATGACGATGTGCGAGCAACGGCGGCGCACGAGTTCGTAGACGGCGGTATTTTCGAAATGGCCGCCATCGGAAAGATACACATACGAGCTGCTTTCGTTGGTGTTGCCCGTCGCCTCCGCAATCAGCCAGGCCAGATTGGATTTCGGGCTGGCACGCCGCCAATCGTCACCGGCCGGATTCGGGCACCAGCGGCCGAGCCGGATATTGAAGATCGTCATCAGCATGGCCAGCGCCGGTTGCGAATTGGCGCCCATGTTCGGACTTACTGCTGCACCGGAAGTCGCCATCGCCATGCCCAGCGTGAAGCCCGTTCGATTGCCGTTGGTCACGCTTGTCGGCATGTTGTTGTCCGCGTGCGTCGTGTACTGCGCTTGTTCCGAGCCGCTGGCGCCATCGGCATACAGCGCCGTGGGGCGAAACGCCTGCTCGTGCGCCTCATTGCCCGCAACCTCGCGAGTGTTTGCGGACAACGGCTTGTCGCCACTGGCCGGCGACAGGTTGAAGCCGCAGAAAGTCGGCGTGAACACGAACAGCGCGGCTTTGCGCTCCTGCCACGAAAGCTCCGAGCCATGCACCAGATTCAGCGCCGTGTTGAAAATATGAAACGGACGCTGCGGCTGCGCGCGCAACGGTTCGTCCGGCGTGGCACCGCGCACGAGCGGCGCCAGGTCGGCCAGCGCGATGTCGTCGGCGGGATCGAACCCGGTGAACAGGTTAGGCGCGCGCTGCGGATTCGATGCGCCGAGATAGCAGCGAATCAGGCGATTCTTGTACATGTCGTGCAAGGAGAAGCGATTGATGTCGACGCGCCAGCCGAGCAGCCCGGCCACGAATACGCTGATCAGCAGCAACATCCACGCCGGCGGCAGCGCATGCAGCCACGTCGAGGGCTGCGCGGAAAAGGCGCCTGGCACCAACCATGTCCAGTTGGCGACATTTTCGAAAAACGATGTGCCCGCATAGCCGCCGATCGCGCCGAGCAGGACATGCACGCCACACGCTACGGCGATCGCCAACGCGATCAGCACGATGCTCGCAATGGTGACTGCGAGATTGGCGAACCGCGGCAGCGTCTTGGTTGCTGTCGACGAACTGGAAAAGCTGCGCACCAAACCCAGCGCGGCTCCGAGTGCGCCGAACCATCCCGCGGCCATCGCGCCTTTCACCCACATCTCCACAGCGGCGACCACCTTGGGAATGAAAATCGCGAGTGCGCACCAGGCAATCCATGCCGCACAAATGGCGATGAGTGCACCGCCGACACGGCTCCACCATTCGCGATACATCTCCGGATAGGCGCGCCCCATCAGGCCGATCCACAACGTGACAGTTAGCGCCACGACGCCGACGAGCAGTGGCGGTCCAGCCATCAGCATGAGCGCCGCATTCTCGATCTGATTCTGCGGCGGAAACGAAAGCCATGCGTGGGCGAGCCCATACAGCATGGCGAATCCGACCGGCACGGAAATCAGCGTTGCCAGCACGTACCACATATGCGTGTTTTGGCTGACCGCCGGGCCCGACGCTGCAATACCGTTGCTGCGGCTGATGATAGACAGCACAACCACTGCGATCGCCATTAATACAATCACTACCACCACCGCGATGCCGCACGCCAGCAACCAGTGATCCCACGCTGCTGCCGTGGCCAGCCACGGCGCGCCGAAGTAGGCGGACAGAAATCCCGGTGCGACCACGCTCGCATACACGATGCGGGACCTCGCCCCGCCTGGCCTTCGGCTCATGGCCGGCGACAATTGGAATGCCGTTGCAAGCAACGCGAAGCTGCCAAAACCTGCCGCCAGCCAACCGGCCAGTGGCGCACTGCCGAGCAGATGCAGCGTCGGCTGGATCAACAGCATCGGGACCAGCACGAGAACGCTCACGCATGCGGCGATGATCGTCATGTTGAGCAACACGTTCCGCAGATAGGTCGCGGCAACAGTGAGCGCATCCAGGCTGAGCGCGCCGACGCGCGGCGTCAGGTAGTTGCTGTAGCGGCGCAGCCACTGCACTTGCTTGGGCTCGATGCCGCTGGATTCCGGGCAGCGTTTGAGTTCGCTCGCGACCTCGCGCAGCGACGTGCGTTTGATCCACGCCGACAGCCACGCGCTGATGTAGCCGCCGCCGGAAACACTCGACAGCAGATCGATGCGCTCGAGGAGATTCAGCATCGCCATGCGTTGCAGCACACCGAGACTGAACGTGGCGCTGCGGATGCCGCCGCCCGAAAATGCCAAGCCGACCAGATGATCCGGCGCAGGTGCTGTTGCAGCCGCAGGTGGCGCGGGCGGCGATGCCGATTCGATACCGCCAAGCAGTCCGCCTTGCTCAGCCGGCGACTTGCCGCCGACGACGCCTTTCGTGACGTCGCGCAACCTGTCGCCGGCTGCCGGCGCTGGCGCCCTCGCTGAC
>Ga0105238_10005424_pt1 | contig 12598 bp, 9 predicted proteins | sample KBSC34metaG_FD_81526 | JGI IMG/M metagenome (GOLD analysis project Ga0105238, IMG submission 81526) | Corn rhizosphere microbial communities from Kellogg Biological Station, Michigan, USA - KBS C3-4 metaG | ecosystem: Host-associated > Plants > Roots > Rhizosphere > Soil | place: Michigan, USA... | reverse complement strand
GCCGTGGCTGGCGCCGGCCAGGCAGATCAGCCCGAACCCGGGCGCGTAGACGTAGCCGAGCTCGCCGGCGGCCGTGAAGAAGCCGGCAGCGACCAGCAGCCGGCGCCGGCCGAGCGCGTCGGCCAGCGCCCCGGTCGGTACCTGCGCGACCAGCATGCCGCCGTGCAGCGCGGCCTCGACCAGGCCGAACTGGGTCAACGTCAGCCCTCGCGAGAGCAGGTACACCGCCCACACCGGGCCGGTGAAGATGATGCCGTTGAAGAGCTGGTAGAGCCTGAAGATTGTCAGCGTGCGCGCGTGCATGGAACCCCTCGAGTGATCGGAAAGCCGGACAGATCAGCTGAGCGGCACGCCGATTTTGGGCGCACCACTCCCTGGCACCCGGCCTCGTCAGTGCGAGACGCGCGAGATGCTGAAGCGCAGCCGGCGGATCACCGACGTGGCGAACTCGATGTTGGGGCTGCGGTGGTGCATCGGCGAGCAGGATACCAGCGATTCCGAAGTACTCCGGCGCTACGCCGGCCCGTCCAGCGCCGCCGGCAGCGCCGCCAGGTCGGCCAGATCGAAGTCGACGTCGACGTCCCCGAACGACGAGCCCTTGCCGGTGCGCACCAGGCAGGTGCGCATGCCGATCCCGGCGGCGGGCGCCAGATCCGACTCCGGGTCATCGCCCACCATCATCGCCTCCGCCGGATCGACTCCCAGCAGGCGGCAGGCGCTGCGGTAGATCTCGGTCGACGGCTTGCCCACCACCACCGGCTCGGTCGCGGCCGCATAGCTCAGGCCGACCACGAACATGCCCGCGTCGAGCGCCGGGCCGCCGGCGGTCGGCCACCACCGGTTCTGCTGCATCGCCACCAGCGGCACACCGCCGAGCAGCGCCCTGAAGACCGCGTTCAGCCGTCCGTACGTCCAGCTCTCGTCAGGCCCGCCCAGCAGCACCACGTCGGCGGTGCCCGGGTCATGCACCAGCTCGATCCCGTCCAGTTCACCGACCGCACCGCGCTCGACCAGCGCGTACACGCGCTCGCCCGCGTGTTCGGCGCGGAGGTGCTCGGCGGCGGCCGATGCGGCCGTCGTGATCCGCCCGACCGGCAGCTCGTAGCCGATGCCGGCCAGCCGCTCCGCGATCGCCGCCCGCGTTTTGCCCGTGGTGTTCGTGAGCACGCCCAGCTCGATGCCGCCGGCAGCTAGCTGAGCGACGGCTTCCGGCGAGCCCGGAATCGGCGACCAGTCGACGTGCAGCACGCCCTCCATGTCCAGGACGATGCCGCGCACGCCGCTCACCGCAAGGCGTCCTCGATCATCTGCCGCGCGATCGGCGCCGCGGTCGTGCCGCCCACGCCGCCGTGGACGATCAGCACCGAGACCACCACCCGCGGCGCCTCGGCCGGCGCGTAGCCGACGAACCATGCGTCGGTCTTGATTCCCGGCCCCAGCTCCGCGGTGCCGGTCTTGCCGTTGACGGTGGCTATCGAGCTGGACGCGAGCGTTCCGGTGCCGTAGGCGACGACCGCACGCATCATCTCGGCCACATCGTCGGCGACGTGCTTGGTGATCACCCGGCGGCTGGGGCGATGATCGTGGATGCTGGACGGCGAGCGCGCGATCCACGGCGGATGCAGCACTCCCCGGCTGGCGATCACCTGCCCCACCGATGCCATCTGCAGCGGCGTGGCCGAGACGCCGCCCTGGCCGATGCCGGCCACGCCCAGGTTGACCGGGTTCTGGAGCGCGCTCTGCGACGGCATCACGCTCTCGTCCAGCGGGTAGGCCATGTGCGAGCGGGTGTTGAACCCGAACGCCACCGCCGTGCGCGCCAGCTGCTTGCCGCCGGTGGCGACGGCGACCGGCCCGAACACCGAGTTGCAGCTCTGAGCGAACGCCTGCACCAGCGTGCCACCGCACAGCTCGTGGTGGAAGTTGACCAGCTTGAAGCCGCCGACCAGCGCGTAGCGGGCCGGCGTGTAGCTGGTCTCGGGAGTGACGACGCCCTTCGTCAGGGCGGCCGACGCGGTCACCATCTTGAAGGTCGAGCCGGGCGGCTGCACGGCGTCCATGGCGATCCCGGCCGCGGCCCGCACGGCGCCGTTGCGTGGGTCCATGATCGTGATCCCGCCCAGGCGCCCCTCGAGCGCGTCGGTCGCATCCGTCTGCAGGGTGGGGTCAAGCGTGGTCACCACATCGCGCGGCCGGCGCCCGGGACGGTGGGCGATCAACCGCGTACCGGTGGCGCTCCGCGCCCGCAGCGTGATCGACGGGACGCCGCCCAGCACCGGGTTCAGCGACTGCTCGAGGCCACCCTGGCCGTACATGGAGTTGGCCGGCCAGCCCAGCGCCACGCGCTGCCTGCGCTGGGCCGCCGTCTGCGGCGCCCGCACGAACCCGGTGAGCGTGTAGAAGGGCGCTCCCTGCGGGTACTGGCGATCGTCGGCCGGCCCGCGGGCCAGCACCATCCGGTTGGTGGCCAGGATCGCCCCCCGGTGGTCGGGCGCTTTGGACGTGCTGACGAGCTGCTCGCCCGGCTGCAGGCCCGGCCACACCAGCTCCGGCGCCCAGCGGATCAGGTAGCGGCTGCCGGCCAGCACCACCGGCACCTGCAGCTCGCCCTCCAGCCGCCCGAACTCGCGGGTGCGAAGCGCCATCGGCACCGTGTCCACCCCGGCCGCCATCACACCCGGCCCCGTCACCTTCATCGACTTCAGCGTCGACACCGTCGCCGCCTGCCCGTAGGCCCGCCGAAAGGCGCGATAGGTGGTGGCCGCTCGCGACTGCGGCGACAGCTGGCGGTACATCGCGTGGTAGTCGCCGGCCACCCAGGCGGCCGTGAACGCCTCCACCGGCGTCCTCGGGTTCGGCCCCGAGTTGATCAGCGGCACCGCGTCGTCGTGGAAAACCAGAAACGCGACACCGCCGACCGCGACCACGGCCAGCACCCCACCGGCGATGACAAGCAGCCGGCGCAGGGCTCGCCGTGGCCTCTTCCGCTCGATGCTTCGCGCGCCGGCCACCGGGGTAGTGTGCCTCAGCCGCGCTGCCGATCGACCCGATCGAGCAACACGCGGCCGCGGGCACGGTCGATCGACTGCACGCGCACACCGATCGAATCGCCCAGACGGAACCGGCGGCCGGTGGTGCTTCCCACCTGCGCGACTCCCAGCCGGTCGATCTCGAACCGCTCCCGCCCCAGGCGTCGCACCGGCAGCAATCCCTCGAACACCTCGGCGAAGCGGACGAACAGCGCGCCCTCGATCATGCCCACCAGCTCGCCCTCGAACGGCTCGTTCCAGCCTCTGCGGTACAGCTCCTGCTCGAGCAGGAAGGCCAGGCAGACGTCGTCGCCGCGCCGCTCGATGCGCGCGGCCTCGCGCTCGCGCTCGCTGCTCACGACACCCTCGTGCTGGAGCAGCACCGGGTCGTCCGCAGGCCGCTCGGCCGCGCCGATCAGGCCCAGCAGCGCCCGGTGCACCACCAGGTCGGGGTAGCGGCGGATGGGGGAGGTGAAGTGACAGTACGCGGCGCTGGCCAGGCCCGAATGGCCGAGGTTGCGGGGGTCGTAGCGCGCCCGCTCCAGCGCCCGCAGCACCAGCGTCGGGAAGGCCACGCGGCCGCGGCCGGCGCCGGCCACGTACTGGGTGACGCGCTCGCTGATGCGGGCGGCGTGCGCCGCGGCCTGTGCGGGTGTGTGCAGGTCGGGCAACGCCGGCGTCGGCACCTCCAGCTCGGTCAGGCGCGCCGAGAGCAGCGCCACCGCATCCGGGTCGGGAGCCTCGTGCACGCGGTAGAGGGCCGGCACGCGCGCCTCCGCCAGCATCTCCGCGACCCGCTGGTTGGCCATCAGCATCAGCTCCTCGACCAGCGCATGCGCCTCGTGCTCGGCCGCCGCGACGGCGTCGACCACCCGTCCCTCCGCGAAGCTGAACTCGACCTCACGGGAGTCGATGCGCGCGGCCCCGCGTGTGAAGCGTGCGTCCCGCAGCCGGCCGGACAGGTCGCGCGCGTCCCACAGCGCCTCCAGCAGGTCGTCTGCGGCGGGCTCGTGGCCGGCCAGCATTCGCTCCACCTGCGGGTAGCTGAGCCGGTGGTCGCTGCGGATGGTGCTGCGGTAGGCCGTCGCCGCACCGTCGGGCGCCACCTCGATCGTGACCGCGTAGCGGTCGACGCCCGGCTGCAGGCTGCAGGCGCTGCTGGAAAGCGCGTGCGGCAGCATCGGCTCCACCCGGCCGGGCAGATACACGGAGCAGCCGCGCCAGGACGCCTCCTCGTCGATCGGTCCGCCCGCGACCACGAACGCCGACACGTCGGCGATGTGCACGAACACCCGCAGGCCGTCCTGCTCCCGCTCGACCGAGATGGCGTCGTCGAAGTCGCGTGCGTCCGGCGGGTCGATCGTGAACGTAAGCCGGTCGCGCAGGTCGGCACGGGCCGGATCGGGCGGCAGCGGGTCGGCGGGCAACGCCGCCAGCTCATCCTCCACCTCCCGCGACCAGGGGGCTGCCACGCCCTCTGAGACCAGCACCCCGCGCAGCACGGCCGTGACGTCGTCGCTTCGGCCCAGCACCTCCAGCAGCCGCGCCTTGCGCCCCTCGAGCTCGACGGCAACCAGGTCGCCCTCCCGCGCCGGCAGCGATCCGCGCCGGCCCAGCGTGATCGGCAGCCCCGGCTCGAAGAACGGCTCTGCCACCAGCAGCTTGCCGCGCCGCGCGACCTCACAGACCGCCGGTGGCGGCCGCTCGTGATCCGTCACTTCTGGGCGAGCACGCCAAGCGCCCTGCGCAGCACCTCGTCCACCCGGGTGAACGACCGGTTCACGACCCGCACGTCCGGAATGATGCCGCGCCGGTTGACCCGCTCACCGCCGGCCAGCGAGAACACCGCGACCGTCAGCTTCAGGGCTCCGCCGCCCTGCAGCGGCTGCACCGCCTGCACCGTTCCCTTGCCGAAGCTGCGCGTGCCCACGACCACCGCGCGGTGAGCCCGCTGCAGCGCCCCCGCGACCACCTCGGCTGCGCTCGCCGTGGAGCTGTCCACCAGCACCGCAACCGGCAGGTGCGCGACCGCGCGGTCGTCGGCAGAGTAGACGTGCCGCGGCTGGTGCAGGCCGTGCGTGGCCACGACCATGCCTGAATCCTGGAACACGTCGGCGACGCTGACGGCCTCGTCCAGCAGACCGCCCATGTTGCCCCGCAGGTCGAGGATCAGGCCGGCCCGGTGGTGCTTGCTGGCGCGCTCGGCCAGATCACGGATGCGTTGCGCGACGCCGGCAACGAAGCCGGGCAGCCGCAGGTAGGTGTACCGGCGGTCGTGGTAGCGGATCGACCGCGAAAACACGTTCGGCAGGTCGAGAGCCGTCCGCTCCAGCGTGACGGTGCGCGGCGGCTGATGGGCGCGGCGTACGACCAGCGAGACCCTGCTGCCGGCCGGCCCGCGCAGCAGCCGCAGGTCCCTGCGGTAGCTGAGCCGAGCGAGCGGTTCCAGGCCGATCTGCGTGATCAGGTCGCCGCGGCGGAGGCCGGCCGCGGCCGCCGGCAGCCCCGGCAGCGTCGCCGTCACCGCCAGGCCGCCCGGCGCGTGCGTGAACGCCATGCCCACGCCCACGAACCGCGACTGCTCCTCGGTCACGACCAGCTGGTAGGCGTGCGGCGACAGGTACTGGGTGTAGGGGTCGTGGAGCGCCCGCAGCACGCCGTGCAGGCCGTGCGCCCGCAGCACCGCCTTGTTGATCGGCAGGTAGTAGGACTGCTGCAGCGCCCGCACGACCTGGTCGCGCACGGTCGCGGCCTGCGCGGTTCCGTCCCCGCCCACCGTCGACACCCCGCGGGAATGCAGCTCGAAGCTGCCGAAGAACGCGATCAGAAGCGATACCACGGCCACGAGCCAGATGAGTCCGCGACGCCCCATGACGACCTTGTATCCTACCCCGATTCGCGGCCGCTAGATTCTCAGGAACTTGCGGAGAGTGAGCCCGGAACCGAACGCGCCCAGGAACATCCCGAACGCGATCAGCGCGGCGCCGAGGCCGACCACGCCGGCCGGGAAGCTGCGCGCCGGGTCGGTCAGCCCGCCGTTCACATTCGTCAGGCCGATGTAGGCGATCGAGAGCAGCGTGACCGCCCCGGCGGCGCCGGCGAACCCGGTCAGCATCCCCTCCAGCACGAACGGCACCCGCACGAACCAGTTGGTGGCGCCGACCAGCTTCATCACCTCGATCTCCCGCCGTCGCGAGAAGATCGAGAGCCGGATCGTATTCGCGATCAGCACCACCGCGGCGATCCCGAGCAATGCCATCAGCGCGCCCAGCACGACCAGCACCCACTTGGTCACCGACAGCACCTTGTCGGCGATCTCCTTGCCGTAGGTGACGCACGGGGCCGACCCGCAGTTCTGCACCTCGGGGATCTGGCCGGCGGCGGCGGAGACCTGCGACGCCTTGTCCGGATTGGTCAGCTTCATGTAGAAGGCCGGCGGCAGCGGGTTCTCCGTGAGCGAGCCGGCGTCCTTCTGCAGGTCCTTGTTGAGCTGCTTCAGCGCCTCCGCCGGCGACACGTAGGTGACGGACTTGACGTACGGGATCGCGACCAGCTGGTTGTGCACCTTGTCGAGCGTGGCCGGATCGCTCTCGGTGCCGACCTTCATGTAGGCCTTGACCGTGATGTCGTTGCGCACGCCCTGCGTCTTGTCGTAGAGGAACAGCCCGACCGAGGCGAACACCGCCAGCAGGAAGGTCACGATCAGCACGGTCACGCTGGCCGCCACGGTGGTGGCGACGTTGCCGCGGATCGAGTTCAACGCCTCCGAGACGAAGAAGCGCCACCTCACGCCTGGTAGCCCCCGCGCCGGTCGTCACGCACGACCCTGGCGTTCTCGAGCTGGATCACGCGGCGGCGCATCTTGTCCACCATCTCGCGGTCGTGCGTCGCCATCACGACGGTGGTGCCGGCGCGGTTGATGCGGTACAGCAGCTGCATGATGCCGACGGAGGTGTCGGGGTCGAGGTTGCCGGTGGGCTCGTCTGCGATCAGGAGCGGCGGGTGGTTGACGAACGCGCGCGCCACCGAGACGCGCTGCTGCTCGCCGCCCGACAGCTCGTTCGGGAACCGGTCACTCTTGTCGGCCAGCCCCACCAGCCCGATGATGTCGGGCACCTTGCGCCGGATCTCCGCCCGCGACTTCCCCTGCACCTGCAGCGCGTAGGCCACGTTCTGGTAGACGTTGCGGTTGGGCAGCAGCTTGAAGTCCTGGAACACGCAGCCGATGTTGCGGCGCAGCACGGGGATCTTGGAGCGCTTCAGCTTCGGCAGCGAGCGGCCGCCCACGATCAGGTTGCCCGAGGTCACCTCGAGCTCCTTCAGCAGCAGCTTGATGAAGGTCGACTTGCCGGATCCGGACGGCCCCACCAGGAACACGAACTCGCCCTTGTCGATCTGCAGCGAGACCTCCTCGAGGCCGGGGATGTTGGGCTCGTAGACCTTCGTCACCTCGTCGAACAGGATCATCGCCGCGCCCGGCTGGCGGGCGGGCTCGGCGCCGTTGGCGGCGACGGCGGGATCCAGCGGCGGCTCGCTCACCGCAAGCGGGGCGGTGGCAGGCGACGCAGCGAGGTCGGGGAGGTGAGGCTGGTCGGTCATCTGCGATCAGTTGGCGCCTCTGTGGGCGCGTGCGAGAAGGCATTCAGGGTACCTGGCCGGTGGAAGCCACGCAACGGCGACCCGGCCCGCACAGGCCGGTTTGTGCCGCTTTCGGAGCGCATTCGCGGGGTATCAGGCATCCGCCGCCTTGCTCAGCAGGTAGGCGTGGATCAGCTCGTCCAGGTCGCCGTCCAGCACCGCTTGGGCATTGCCTATCTTGATGTTGGTGCGATGGTCGTTGACCATGGTGTAGGGATGCAGGACGTAGCTGCGGATTTGACTCCCGAAGGAGATATCCTGCGCCTCTCCGCGTTCCTTCGCGAGCGCTTCACGTCGTAGCTCTTCTTCCCGTTCGATCAATCGGCTCTTGAGAATGCGCATCGCCTGAGCCTTGTTTTGCAGCTGGGAGCGCTCGTTCTGGCACTGCACCACCAGCCCGGTGGGCAGGTGCGTCAGGCGCACGGCGGAATCGGTCTTGTTGACGTGCTGCCCGCCGGCGCCCTGGCTGCGGTAGGTGTCGATGCGAAGGTCGCTCTCGTCGATCTCGAGGTCGACGTCGTCCTCGACCAGGGGCGACACCTCCAGCTGCGCGAAGCTGGTGTGGCGGCGGTGCGCGGAGTCGAACGGCGACAGGCGCACCAGCCGGTGCACGCCCTTCTCGGCCTGCATGATGCCGTAGGCGTTCTCGCCGGTCAGCGTGAAGGTGGCGCTCTTCAGGCCCGCCTCCTCACCCGGTGTCTGCTCCAGCAGCTCCACCTTGTAGCCGCGCCCGTCCGCCCAGCGCTCGTACATGCGCAGCAGCATCTGGGCCCAGTCCTGGCTGTCGGTTCCGCCGGCGCCGGCGTGCACGCCGACCACCGCCGGACCGGAGTCGTACTCGCCGGTGAACAGCGCCTGCTCCTGGAGCATCCCGATCTCACGCCCGAGCCGATCCAGGGCCCCGTCCAGCTCGTCGCGCCAGGCGGGGTCCTCGGCGGCCTGCTCCAGCATGAAGTCCAGCTCGCCGGAGTCTGCCTGCAGCTGCTCGAAGGTCTCGATCTTCTTCTGCGTGCGGGCGCGCTCGGCAGCCACCTTCGCAGCCGCCCGCTGATCCTCCCAGAACCCGGGCGACTCCATGGCGCTGTCGAGCTCGCTCAGGCGCGCGGCCAGAGCACCCGGGTCAAAGGTAATCACGAACCCAGTGCAGCTGGGCTCTGATCTCCTCGACGGCGCCTTTCAGATCCTCCAGCGACCGCGGCTCGCCGGCGGTGGCCTCGCTATGCGCCATGGCACCGCTTGTACTTCTTGCCGCTGCCGCACCAGCAGGGGTCGTTCCGGCCGACATCGCGCTCCGGGTCGAGCTGGCGCTGCTCGACCACCGGCATCATCATGTCGACCTCCTGGTCGCCAACGTCCGACCCTGCCGCGATCGCCTCCAGCGTGGCCGCGTCCTCGTGGCGGTAGGTGAGGTCGCCGCGCGGCGCCTGTGACTGCGGGAGGGCGCCGTTACCGGTGCCGGCGTCGACCTCCACCTCCGCGTGCATCAGCACCCGCACGGCCTCCTGCTTGATCAGGAAGCTCATCTCGCTGAACATCTCCTGGCCCTCCTGGCGGTACTCCACCAGCGGGTCCTTCTGGGCGTAGCCGCGCAGGCCGATGCCCTGGCGCATGTAGTCCATGTTGTCGAGGTGCTCGCGCCAGCGGGTGTCGGTCACCTGCAGCGTGATCCAGCGCTCGAGGTCGCGCGGCAGGTCGGGGTTGTTCGCGGCCCACAGCTGCTCGCGCTCCTCGTAGTACTCGACGGCATCGTTGTAGATGACCTCGATCAGCTCCTCGCGCGGCGTGGCGGCGCCCTCGTACTCGGCCTGCGGGATCCGGATCGGATAGATCGAGCCCAGCGCCACCCACATGCCGTCCCAGTCCCACTCCTCGGCGTAGTCGCCGCCGGCGTGGGCGTCGACGGCCGCCTCGATCACGTCCCACAGCCACTCCAGCACGCTGTCGCGAATGTCCTCGCCACGCAGGATCTCCTGCCGGCGCGCGTAGACCTGCTTGCGCTGCTCGTTCAGCACGTCGTCGTACTTGACGACGTTCTTGCGGTTGACGAAGTGGAACTCCTCCACCTTCTTCTGGGCCGACTCGATCCGCTTGGTGAGCATGCCGTGCTCGATCGGCGCTCCGTCGGAAGGGCCAAGCTTGTCGAGGATCGAGTAGATGCGGTCGCCGGCGAACAGGCGGATCACCTCGTCCTGCGCCGACAGGTAGAAGCGGGTCTCGCCGGGGTCGCCCTGGCGCCCGGAACGGCCACGCAGCTGGTTGTCGATGCGCCGCGACTCGTGGCGCTCGGTGCCCAGCACGTACAGGCCGCCGAGATCGACCACGCCCTCGCCGAGCTTGATGTCGACGCCGCGGCCGGCCATGTTGGTGGCGATCGTGACCGCGCCCCGCTGCCCGGCCTGCTCGACGATGTGGGCCTCGCGCTCGTGGTTCTTCGCGTTCAGCACCTCGTGCTCAACGCCGCGCCGCGTCAGCAGCTTGGAGAGGTACTCGGACACCTCCACCGAGATGGTGCCGACCAGCACCGGCTGGCCGATCTGGTTGCGCTCCTCGATGTCGTCCGCGACGGCCTCGAACTTCTCCTCGGCGGTCTTGAAGATGAGGTCGTTCTCGTCGACGCGCGCGACCGCGACGTTGGTCGGGATCGGCACCACTTCGAGGCCGTAGATCTCGTGGAACTCGGCGGCCTCGGTGGCGGCGGTGCCCGTCATGCCGGCCAGCTTCTCGTACATGCGGAAGTAGTTCTGGATCGTGACCGTGGCGACGGTCACGTTCTCCTCCTGGATGCGCACGTTCTCCTTGGCCTCGACCGCCTGGTGCAGGCCCTCCGACCAGCGGCGGCCCTCCATGATGCGGCCCGTGAACTCGTCGACGATCTTGACCTCGCCGTCGATCACCACGTACTCGTCGTCGCGCTTGTACAGCTCCTTGGCCTTGATCGCCTGGATCAGGTGATTGACCAGCTGGCCGTTCTCGGGCGCGTACAGGTTCTCGACGCCGAGCGCCTTCTCGATCTTGTCGACGCCCGACTCGGTCGGCGACGCGGTGTGGAACTTCTCGTCCACCTCGTAGTCCTCGCCCGGATCCAGGTTCTTGACGGCGCGCGCGAACGCGTAGTAGGTCTCGGCCGCCTGCTCGGGCTCACCGGAGATGATCAGCGGGGTGCGGGCCTCGTCGATCAGGATCGAGTCGACCTCGTCCACGATCGCGAACCAGTGACCGCGCTGCACCGTGAACTCGGCCGATGGCGCCATGTTGTCGCGCAAGTAGTCGAAGCCGAACTCGGAGTTGGTGCCGTACGTGATGTCGGACTCGTAGGCGGCGCGGCGCTCGTCGTCGGGCATCATGTTCTGGATCACGCCGACCGAGATGCCGAGCGCCTGGTAGATCGGCCCCATCCAGGCGGCGTCGCGACGGGCCAGGTAGTCGTTCACCGTGACCAGGTGCACGTTCACGCCCGCGATGGCGTTCAGGTAGAGCGGCAGCGTGGCCACCAGCGTCTTGCCCTCGCCGGTCTTCATCTCGGCGATGCGGCCCTCGTGCAGCACCATGCCGCCGATCAGCTGGACGTCGAACGGCCGCAGGCCGATCGAACGCTTGGAGGCTTCGCGGACGGCGGCGAAGGCCTCGGGCAGCAGCTCGTCGAGGTCCTCGCCCTGGTCGAAGCGCTCACGGAACTCGATCGTCTTGGCGGCCAGCTGGTCGTCTGACAGCGCCTCGTACTCCGGCTCGAGCGCGTTCACGTCGATGACGCGCTGCTCGAGCCGTTTCAGGGTGCGGCCCTCGCCGGCCCGCAGGATCTTGTGGAACACGCTCATCGTAGGAGGATGGTACCAACCGGACCTTGGGGCACCATGGGACCGACCGCGGGCGGCCGGCTAGGCGCGCGTCGGCTCGATCAGCCCGTAATTGCCGTCCCGCCGCTTGTAGATCACGTTCACCTCATCGGATTCGGCGTTCACGAAGACGAAGAAGTCATGGCCGATCAGCTCCAGCTGCAGCAGCGCCTCCTCGTCGCTCATCGGCTTCATGTTGAACTGTTTCGTCTTGACGATCATCGCCTCGTCCTCCTCGGGCAGCGTGGCAACCGACGCCGGATCGGGCTGGTGGGTGTGGTGGTGGGCCATGTGCTCGGCCTGGCGGCGGGTGCGCTTCTCGCGGTAGCGCTTCACCTGCCGCTCGAGCTTCTCGGCGACCAGGTCGATCGACGCGTACATGTCCGTGGACGACTCGCGGGCCCGCAGCACCGGCCCCTTCGTCCAGACCGTCGCCTCGGCCACCTGGCTGTTGCTGATGCTGGGATTGTGCTCCACGATCAGCTCGAGCTCGCAGCGGCTCTCGTCGGAAAGGTGGCGTGCCAGCTTGCCCAGCTTCTTCTCGGCGTACTGGAACAGGGAGTCGGTGACATCGACGTGCCTGCCTTTCACCTGCAAACGCATGGCATGACCTCCCGCTTTCGTCGTTCCTGAACAGACTACCCGGTGTCCCCTATGTGTGCTCGGCTCGGGCCAGGGTGGCGGCCACCACCGCCCCGGCGCCGGCCCGGCGCAGCTCCAGCGCAGCTGCGGTGAGGGTGGCGCCGGTCGTGTGCACATCGTCGATCAGGCCCACCCGACCGGTGACCGCGACCGGCGCGGTGAAGGCCTCGCGCACGTTCGCCCGCCGCTGTGCGCGGGTCAGCCCGCGCTGCGGCCGGCGCCATAGCGGTGCCCGCAGCAGCGGCCGCGCGGGCACGTCCCAGCGCTGCGCCAGCTGCTCGGCCAGCAGCCGCGCCGGGTGGTAGCCGCGCATGGCCTCGCGCAGCGGATCGGCCGGCACCCAGGTGACGACGTCGACCGCGGGATGGCCCAGCACCAGCGCCATCAGCGCGGCGGCCGGCACCGCGAGACCGCGCAGGGCGCCGTCCTTGAAGGCATGCACCAGGTCGCGGGCGG
>Ga0105238_10005423_pt1 | contig 12601 bp, 7 predicted proteins | sample KBSC34metaG_FD_81526 | JGI IMG/M metagenome (GOLD analysis project Ga0105238, IMG submission 81526) | Corn rhizosphere microbial communities from Kellogg Biological Station, Michigan, USA - KBS C3-4 metaG | ecosystem: Host-associated > Plants > Roots > Rhizosphere > Soil | place: Michigan, USA... | reverse complement strand
CGGCGCCCACAGCCTTCACATTGTAGGAGGGGTGCCCGATCGAGGCCTGCGCCTGTGCTCCGGTAATGAATTTGGCCTCCGCCATCGCGGTAAGTACGGTCTGGGCGCGCTTCTCGGCGCCTTCGGGATTGCGGTTCGGCGCCAGCCGCGACGGCGATTTGACCAGGCCCGCCAGCATCGCGGCCTCGGCCAGCGTGACGTTCCTGGCGGATTTTCCGAAATAGCGCTGCGCGGCCGCTTCCACGCCATAGGCGCCGGAACCGAAATAGACCCGGTTGAGGTAGAGTTCGAGAATTTCCGCCTTGGAATGCTTGCGCTCCAGCCACAGCGCGAGTTCGACTTCCTGCAATTTTCGTTGCAGCGTGCGCTCCTGCGTCAGAAACAAATTCTTGGCGAGTTGCTGGGTCAATGTCGAGCCGCCTTGCGAAACGCCGCGATGCACCAGATTCGCTACAGCTGCGCGCAAAATGCCCAGCGGATCGACGCCGTAATGCGAATAGAACCGGCGGTCTTCGATAGCGATGAAGGCCTTCGGCAAATATGGCGGCAGTTCCTTCAACGGGACATTGGCGCCGGGCATTTCGCCCCGCGTCGCCAGCACGCTGCCGTCGAAGCCTGTGATCTGGATCGTCGGCGGCCGTTTCGGAATTTCAAGCGCCTGGATCGCCGGCAGATGCGCGCCCACCCAGACGATGACGCCAACCGCCGCGATCGCCGCCCACAGGCCGAGCACCGCGCCCCAATAGACCAGGCGATAGAGGCCATTGCGCGCGCGCGTTCTGGATCGGCGCTTGCCGCCGCCTCGATTGGCGCGCGGCTTGCGCTCGCGCGGCGCATCGTTGTCGGTATCGGGAATTTTGCGTTGTCGCTTCTTCGGCGGCTCGTCGGCGGCGGCGGGGATGCGATCCTGCGGCGAAAGACGCAATTCCGAAAGCGCTGCGGCGAGCCCGAATTGCGGCTCCCGGCGTCCGCCGCTCTTTTTCCGTCCCCACGCCATACGCAACAATGCTCGCGCCACCCGAGGCGGCAGACTAGCGAGCGGGGTTTAAGGCCGTCTTAAACGATGGTTAATGCGAAACCGGCGAGGGGCCGGCAAGTGCTTCACATGCAACGCATTCAACAACGCTTAACCCTACCGCAGATGAGAATTCCATCTGAGTCATGGCAGGGCATAGCCGTCCGAAGGACGGCGTCGCTTCCGCTCCGGCGGCCGGCGTTGCCTGCGCCAACAGAATCCCGCGGCTCACGGTTCGCGGCGCCGATCACGCCGCCGGCTGCGCCACGGCCTCGTCATTGGCGAGCAGGTGGATCAGCGCGCTCTTGATCGCGGCCTGCCGCGTCGGCGCGTTGATCTGGGCGCCGAGCAGGTCGGTGACGTAGAACACGTCGCGGGCGCGCTCGCCGAAGGTCGCGACATGGGCCGAGGCAATGTTGAGGTTGAGTTTCGAAATCGCGGTGGTCAGTTGATACAGCAGGCCCGGCCGGTCGAGGCCGGACACCTCGATCACCGTGTAGCGGTCCGACCACTGGTTGTTGATGATGACTTCCGGTTCGACCACGAACGGCCGCACCTTGCCGCGGCTTGCGGCGCGGCGCGCCACCACTTCCGGCAGCCGCAATTTGCCTTCCAGCACGTCCTCGATCATCTCGCCGATCCGCGTCGCGCGCCGTCCTTCGTCCTCGTCGCGGTCGTATTCCCGGGTGATGGCGATGGTATCGAGCGCGCGCCCGTCGGTGGTGGTGTAAATCTGCGCGTCGACGATGTTGGCGCCGGCGGAAGCGCAGGCGCCGGCGATGATCGACAGCAGCCAGGGATGGTCGGTCGCCAGGATGGTGAGCTCGGTGACGCCGCGGGCTTCGTCGAAGCCGACATTGATCGCGAGCTTGTGGCCGGCCTGTTCGCTGGCGCGCAGGAAGCGGGCGTGGCGGATCTTGCGCGGCAGTTCGACCTTGAGCCAGTACGCCGGATAGTGCCGCCCGATATAGGCGTTGAGTTCCGCTTCCGGCCATTCGGTAAAGGCCGCGCGAAATTCCGCCTGCGCCACCGCAATGCGCTGCGCGCGGTTGACCTCCGAGAAGCCGCCGGTCAGCACCGGCTCGGTTTCATAATACAGCGTGCGCAACAGTTGCGCCTTCCAGCCGTTCCAGACCCCGGGACCGACGCCCCTGATATCGGCGGTGGTCAGGACCGTCAGCAGCTTCATCTGTTCGACCGATTGCACCACCGCTGCGAAATTTTCGATGGTCTTGCGGTCCGAAAGGTCGCGCGATTGCGCCATCGTGGACATCGTGAGATGTTGTTCGATCAGCCACGCCACCAGCTCGGTGTCGGCGGCGTTGAAACCGAGCCGCGGGCACAGCCGTCGCGCCACTTTTGCCCCGGCAATCGAGTGATCCTCGGGGCGGCCCTTGGCAATGTCATGCAACAGCGTGGTGATATAGATCACCGCGCGGTGCTCGGGGCGAATTTTACGCATCAGGTCGCTGGCGACGGTGAATTCGTCGTTGCCGCCGCGTTCGATCTCCTGCAGGTAGCCGACGCAGCGCAACAGATGCTCGTCCACGGTATAGTGGTGGTACATGTTGAACTGCATCATCGACACGATCTTGCCGAAGGCGCGAATGAATTGGCCGAGCACGCCGGTCTCGTTCATGCGCCGCAGCACTACTTCCGCGTCGTTTGAGGTCAGGATCTCCATGAACAGCCGGTTGGCTTCCGGGTTTTCACGCAGTTGCGTGTTGATGAGCTTCAGCGAACGCGTCACCGTGCGCATCGCGTCGGGATGAAAGGCGAGATTGTTTTTCTGCGCCAGCCGGAAAATCCGGATCAGGTTGACCGGGTCATGCCTCAAGACATCGGGCGCGGCAAGATTGATGCGGTTGTTATCGACGATAAAATCGTCGCTGTCGGGCACCCGCCGCCGGTTCATGCTCGGCCGCAACCGCGCCATCATCCGGCTGAGCACCGGCGCCGGCTTGGCCTGCTGGTCTTCCAGCTTGGCGCACAGGATCGCTGTGAGATCGCCGACGTCTTTGGCGACCAGGAAATAGTGCTTCATGAAGCGTTCGACGTCCTGCATGCCGGGATGCGAGGTATATCCGAGCCTGATGGCGATCTCGCGCTGCATGTCGAACGACAACCGCTCTTCGGCGCGGCCGGAGAAGAAATGGATATTGCAGCGGACCGACCACAGGAAATCGGCGCAGCGGCGGAAGGTGCGGTATTCCTGCGCGTCGAACACGCCGCGTTCAAGCAGCTCATCGGTCTCGCGCACGCGGTAAACATATTTCGCGATCCAGAACAGCGTATGCAGATCGCGCAATCCGCCCTTGCCGTCCTTGACGTTGGGTTCGACCAGATAACGCGATTGCCCGGCGCGGCGATGCCGCTCTTCGCGCTCGGCAAGCTTGGCGGTAACGAATTCGGCCGCGGTGCCCTGCACCACTTCCCTGTCGAACCGCGCCACCAGTTCGCCATAGAGCGGCTGGTCCCCGGCCAGAAATCTTGTCTCGAGGATCGCGGTGCGAATCGTCATGTCGCCGCGCGCCTGCCGGATCGATTCATCGACCGAACGCGTGGCGTGGCCTACCTTCAGCCCCATGTCCCACAGGCAATACAGAATGGCCTCGGCGACCTGCTCGCCCCAGGCGGTTTGCTTGTAGGGCAGGATGAACAACAGATCGATGTCGGATTCCGGCGCCATCAATCCGCGGCCATAGCCGCCGGTGGCGACAACGGCCATGCGCTCGGCGCCGGAGGGGATCGGCGAGTAATACAGATGGCGCGTGGCGGCGGCATACAGGATGCGGATGATTTCGTCCTGGACGTAGCACAGCCGTTCGGCACAGCGCCGGCCGTGACGATCCTTCAGCAGCAAGGCCTGCGCGGTGGCGCGCGCGGCGATGAGTTCGGCCTTCAGCAGTTGCGCCACATTGGAGCGAAAAAGATCCTCGCGTCCGGCGAATTTTTCAGCCAGCGCGTCGACTGCGGCGGTGATCCTCGCGGTATCGAAACGCTCGTCGGTTTCGGGTCGGGTCTCTATCACAACGCTATCCATGACCTACCCGGATATCGGACGGCGCTGACGCTGTCACGGGACATTCCGGGCTGTCCGATTAAGTATTTGGAATAAAACATCATTTTTTGAGCGGCGAAGGTGCTGCGGTGCGGAAAACGCCTTCGACGCGACACCCTTCAAGGTGACAGCGGCACAATCTTTCATTACATCCGGCACGCCACTCATGCTGGAGCAATAAATGGACGCCGCCGAACTCCGCGCCACCCAGGCCCCGATCAAGGATCGCTACAAATCCGATCCCAGGGCCGCGATGATCACGCTGAAAGCCAAGGGCTCGATCGAGAACGAGGGCATCGCCTGCAAGGTCGAGACCGGCCGCGCCCTGGCGGTGGCCGGCCTGCATCCCGCGTCCGGCGGTTCCGGGCTTGAATTGTGCTCCGGCGACATGCTGCTGGAAGCGCTGGTCGCCTGCGCCGGCGTAACATTGAAGTCGGTATCGACCGCGATCGAGGTGCCGCTGAAGACGGGAATCGTCACCGCCGAGGGCGATCTGGATTTCCGCGGCACGCTCGGCGTCGACAAGGAGGCGCCGGTGGGCTTTGCGGAAATTCGCCTCCGCTTCGACGTCGATACCGAGGCGCCGCAGGAAAAACTCGATCTGCTGCTGAAGCTCACCGAGCGCTATTGCGTGGTCTACCAGACCATCAAGAACGGCCCGAAAGTTTCGGTGACGATGCAAAGGGTGTGATCCACGTCGTCCCGGCGAACGCCGGGACCCATACGCCGTGTCCTCTCGTTTTTAAAAAACGCTGTTCGACGGCCTTTGTGCAACACGAACACTTGTGGTTATGGGTCCCGGCGTTCGCCGGGACGACGGAAAATGTCCCCCGATTTCGCTTTCATCCTGACGCTTGCGCTGCGCATGGCGGTGACCGCCGCGTTCGTGGTGTCAGCGTCCGTCATCACCGAGCGATCGGGACCTGTGATCGGCGCGCTGGTTGCCACATTGCCGATTTCGGCGGGCCCTTCTTATGTGTTTCTCGCGCTCGATCACAATGCGGCCTTCATCGCCGAGGGCGCGCTGGCAAGCCTGCCGATCAACGCGGTGACGATTTTTCTGGGCCTGACCTATGTGGTGCTGGCGCAGCGCCGGAGCGCGGCCGTCAGTTTTTCCGGCGCGGTTGCCGTCTGGATCGCGCTTGCCGCGCTGTCGCGGACGGTGCACTGGTCGCTGGCCGGCGGCCTGATCGCCAATGCCATTGCTTTTGCGGTCGGCCTGCCGCTGCTGCGGCGCTTCCGCCACGTCAAGATGCCGCTGATCAGGCGCCGCTGGTACGATATCCCGCTGCGCGCGCTGCTGGTTTCAACGTTGGTCGCAACCGTCACGACGCTGTCGGGTTGGGTCGGCCCCAGCGTCAGCGGCACCATCGCGCTGTTTCCCGTGGTGTTCACCAGCATGATGCTGATCCTGCATCCGCGCATTGGCGGCCCGGCAACCGCGGCCGTGCTCGCTAACAGCGGATGGGGCTTGATGGGACTGGGCATCGCGATTGCCGTGCTGCATCTCGCCGCACTGCGGTTCGGATCAGTGGTCGGCCTCAGCCTTGCGCTGACGGTTTGCGTGAGCTGGAATCTCGGGCTGTGGTGGAATGGCCGGAGGAAGCTCGCGCGCCGATGAACCAGACCCTCATGGTGAGGAGCGCATCTTCGCGCGTCTCGAACCATGGGGCCGCTACGCATCCTCATCCTTCGAGACGCCCGCAGGAGCGGGCTCCTCAGGATGAGGAACAGTCATTGCTTCGGCAATTTTGCCTTCAATGCATACAGCGCCTCCAGCGCGTCGCGGGGCGACATCTCGTCGGGATGCAGCGCCCTTAACGCTTCGATCAGCTGCTCGGCCTCGTTCGGCGGCGCCACTTCAGTTGCGGCGCGTGACGGCACCGCAAACAGCGGCAGGTCGTCGGCCAATGCGCGTGCGGTCTGGCCGCGGTCCTGCGCTTCGAGTTTCGCCAGCACCGATTTGGCGCGCGCAATGACCGGCACAGGAAGTCCTGCGAGCTTCGCCACCTGAATGCCGTAGGAGCGGTCGGCCGAGCCCGGCAGCACTTCGTGCAGGAACACCACGTCGCCCTGCCACTCCTTGACCCGCACGGTGGCGTTGAACAGCCGCGGCAGTTTGGCCGACAGCGCGGTGAGTTCATGGTAGTGCGTGGCGAACAGCGTCCGGCAGCGGTTGCTCTCATGCAGATGCTCGATCGCCGCCCATGCGATCGACAGGCCGTCGAAGGTCGCGGTGCCCCGGCCGATTTCGTCGAGAATGACCAGCGAGCGCTCGCTGGCCTGATTGAGGATGACCGCGGTCTCCACCATCTCCACCATGAAGGTAGAGCGGCCCCGCGCCAGGTCATCGGCGGCGCCAACGCGAGAAAACAACCGGTCGACGATGCCGATCCGCGCCCGTGTCGCGGGGACAAAACTGCCGATCTGCGCCAGCAGCGCGATCAGCGCGTTCTGCCGCAGGAAAGTCGACTTGCCCGCCATGTTCGGGCCGGTGATCAGCCAGATCTGACCCGACGTCTGTCCCGGCCCCGGCGAGAGGTCGCAGGCATTGGCAATGAACGGTTGCCCGTCGCGCTTCAGCGCCTGTTCGACCACCGGATGCCGGCCGCCTTCGATGGCAAAGCTCAGCGAGGTAACGACCTCGGGCCGCACATAATTGTCGTCGACCGCGAGTTTCGCCAGCGCGGTCGCGACGTCGAGCAGCGCGAACGCATGCGCGGCGGCGCGCAAGTCCTCGCTGGCGGCTGTGGCAAGCGCGCAGAGCCGGTCGAAGATTTCCAATTCCAGTCCGAGCGCGCGGTCGCCGGCGTTGGCGATCCTGGCTTCGATCTCGCCGAGTTCCGCGGTCGTAAAACGGGTTTGTCCGGCCAGCGTCTGGCGATGAATGAAGGTCGCATTCAGCGGCGGCGCCATCAGTTTGTCGCCATGCTGCGCGGTGACTTCGACGAAGTAACCGAGCACGTTGTTGTGGCGGATCTTCAGGCCCTTGACGCCGGTCTCGTCGGCGTAGCGCGCCTGCATCGCGGCAACCACGAGGCGCGATGCGTCGCGCAAATTGCGGGTCTCGTCCAGCGCGGCCTCATAGAATTCGCGAACGAAACCGCCGTCGCGTTTTATCAAGGGTAGTTGCTCGGCCAGCGCGCGTTCGAATTCGCGCGCAAGCTCCCGCGAGGGGCGCCGCAACGCCTCCATGATCGCGACGATCTCCGGCGGCGGTTCTTCAAGCCGCGCGAGCCGTGCCAAGGCTTTATCGGCCGCAAAAATACCGTCGCGCAATCCGGCGAGGTCGCGCGGCCCGCCGCGCCCGACGGACAATCGCGCCAGCGCGCGCGACATGTCGGGCGCCGTCCGCAGCGTGGTTCGGATTTCGTCGCGAACCGCACTGTCCGCAACGAAGGCCGCGATCGCATCGAGCCGCCGCGCGATAGCGGCAGTTTCGGTCAGCGGCGCCGCCAGCCTCTGGGCGAGCAGGCGCGATCCGGCCGGGGTCACGGTGCAGTCGATGGCATCCAGCAGCGATCCGCGCCGCTCGCCGGCCAGCGTCCGGGTCAATTCGAGATTGGCGCGGGTGGCCGGGTCGATTGCCATGGTGGTGCCGGCGGCTTCGCGCGACGGCGGCGACAGCGGCGGCCGTTTGCCGACTTGGGTGCGGTCGATATAGGTGACGGCGGCGGCGGCGGCGGTAGCCTCCAGCCGCGACATCGCGCTGAGGCCGTCCATGGTGGCGACCGCAAAATAATCGCAGAGCCGTCGTTCCGCGGTGGCGCTGTCGAACACGTCGCGGGTCAGCGGCGTCACCGCCGGCAATTCGCGCAACAGCGGTCCCAGATCGGGATCGCCATAGAGCGCGTCGGTGACGATGGCCTCGTTGGGATTGATGCGCGAAAGCGTCGCCGCAAGTTCGCCAGTCGAGCATTCGGTGACGATGAACTCCGCGGTCGAAATGTCGATCCAGGCGAGCCCGATGCGGTCGGCGCCCGCCGAGCCGCGGGCGCGCGCGATCGCCAGCAGATAATTGTTGGTCCTGGCATCGAGCAGGGTGTCTTCGGTGAGCGTGCCCGGCGTCACCAGCCGCACCACGTCGCGGCGGACTACGCTCTTGTTGCCGCGGGCGCGGGCTGCTGCGGGATCCTCCATCTGCTCGCACACCGCGACGCGATGGCCCGCTTCGATCAGGCGATGCAGGTAATCGTCGGAGCGCTCCACCGGCACGCCGCACATCGGGATATCCATGCCCTGATGCTTGCCGCGTTTGGTGAGCACGATGCCGAGCGCGCGCGAAGCGATTTCGGCATCCTCGAAGAACAGCTCGTAGAAATCGCCCATCCGGTAGAACAGCAGCAGCCCGGGATTAGCGGCCTTGATCTCGAGATATTGTTCCATCATCGGCGTGACGCGCGCTTCGGCGGCTGGCGCGGCGTCTGATGGCACGGGAACGGATTGCTGGATCGTCATTGGCTGCGCAAACTACAAAATTTTGCCGTCCGATCCTATCGGTTTGCCGCCGCCATGCATGTTTTCCACGCCCTCGGCCGCCCATCGCAGCCACCCCGGACCTGCGGGCATAACGGACCTCACGCGAATGCGCCGCAGGACGCGAAAGCGTCAATTGACCTGCCGCGGCCCCGCTCCTAAAACTCGCCACCATTCCGGCCGTTCTGCGCGGAAACGCGGCATTCAGGGAGAGATTCAATGCGCGATGTGTTTGTTTGCGATGCCGTGAGAACCCCGATCGGCCGCTTCGGCGGTTCGCTGGCCAAGGTGCGCGCCGACGATCTGGCGGCCGCCCCGATCAAAGCCCTGATGGCGCGCCATCCCGAGCTCGACTGGTCGGAGGTCGATGAGGTCTATTTCGGCTGCGCCAACCAGGCCGGCGAGGACAACCGCAACGTGGCGCGGATGGCGCTGCTGCTGGCGGGCCTGCCGGAATCGGTTCCCGGCCTCACGCTCAATCGCCTCTGCGCCTCGGGGCTGGATGCGGTCGGCGCCGCCGGGCGCGCGATCCGGGCCGGCGAGATCGATTTTGCGATTGCCGGCGGCGTTGAATCGATGACGCGGGCGCCGTTCGTGATGGGCAAGGCGCCGGAGGCATTTTCGCGCTCGGCGGATATTTACGATACCACCATCGGCTGGCGCTTCATCAATCCGCTGATGAAGGCGCAATACGGCGTCGATGCGATGCCCGAGACCGGCGAGAACGTCGCCGAGGAATTCCAGGTGTCGCGGGCCGATCAGGACGCATTCGCGATCCGCTCGCAGCAGCGCGCCGGACAGGCCATCGCATCGGGCTATTTCGCGGAAGAAATCACGCCGGTTTCGGTGCCCGGCGGCAAAGCCGGGCCTGTCAGCGTCGACAAGGACGAACATCCGCGCCCCGAGACCACGCTCGAAGGCCTGACGAAATTGAAGCCGATCGTGCGCAATCCCGGCACGGTGACGGCCGGCAACGCGTCCGGCGTCAATGACGGCGCAGCCGCAATGATCCTCGCCTCGGAAGCTGCGGTGAAGAAGCACGGGCTGACGCCGCGGGCGCGGATTCTCGGCCTCGCCTCGGCCGCGGTGCCGCCGCGCATCATGGGCATCGGTCCGGTGCCGGCGACGCGCAAGCTGATGGAGCGGCTGGGGCTGAAGATCAGCGATTTCGATTTGATCGAGCTCAATGAGGCCTTTGCCAGCCAAGGCATAGCGTGCCTGCGACAGCTGGGTGTCAAGGAGGATGCCGATTTCGTCAACCCGCATGGCGGCGCCATCGCGCTCGGTCATCCCCTGGGCATGAGCGGCGCGCGGCTGGCGATGACCGCGGTGCACGGCATGGAAAAGCGCGGGGGAACGCGCGCGCTGGCGACGATGTGCGTCGGGGTCGGACAGGGCGTCGCGATGGCGATCGAGAAGCTGAATTAAATAGGTCCCTCATCCTGAGGAGCGGCCACTTGGCCGCGTCTCGAAGGATGAGGAATAACTCTCATGGTTCGAGACGGCGCTGAAGACGCGCCTCCTCACCATGAGGGCGCAGGCAGGAGTTACAGATGACACTCGCCTACCCCATCGCAAGCAATGCGGCGCATCCGGCGCGGTTGTCGCCGGCATACCGCAGCACGATCAAGCGATCGCCGCAAAAGCCGCTGATCCCCATGCGCCACACGCTGTCGGAACTTACCGGACCGGTCTACGGCCACGAGACGGTGCGCGAGAACGACAGCGATCTCACCACCCAGCACAAGGGTGAGCCGCTCGGCGAGCGCATCATCGTGCACGGCCATGTGCTGGATGAAGACGGCCGCGGCGTGCCCAATACGCTGCTCGAGATCTGGCAGGCCAATGCCTGCGGCCGTTACATCCATGTCGTCGATCAGCACCCCGCGCCGCTCGATCCCAACTTCACCGGGGCGGGCCGCGCGCAGTCCGATAGCAATGGTTACTACAAGTTCGTCACGGTAAAACCCGGCGCCTATCCCTGGGGCAACCATCACAACGCCTGGCGGCCGGCCCATATCCATTTCTCGGTGTTCGGCCACTCCTTCGTGTCGCGGCTGGTGACGCAGATGTATTTCCCCGGCGATCCCCTGTTCGAATTCGATCCGATCTTCAATTCGGTGCCGGATGAGAAGGCGCGGATGCGGATGGTTTCGTCATTCGATCTGGAAAACACCCAGCCGGAATGGGCGCTGTGCTACCGCTTCAATATCGTGCTGCGCGGCCGCGGGGCCACACCGATGGAGACGAAATAGTGGTGGGAACCAAAGCCCAGGGGATTACGCCATCGCAGACCGTCGGTCCGTTTTTCAAATACGGGCTGACGCCGGACGGCAAATACGACTGGAACGACGCCTTCACAAACAACCTCGTCACGGCGGACGCATCCGGCGAACGCATCCGGATAGAAGGCCGGGTGTTCGACGGCGACGGGCAGCCGGTCCCCGATTGCATGCTGGAGATCTGGCAGGCCGACGCGCAGGGCCGCTTCAGCGATCCCAAGGACAAGCGGGCGTTGCCGAATTCGGCGTTTCGAGGGTTCGGCCGCTGCGGCACCGACGCCAACGGCGATTATGCGTTCGACACCATCAAGCCTGGCTCGGTGCCCGATCCCGACGGAAAGGCGCAGGCGCCGCATATTCTGCTGGCGATTTTCGCGCGCGGCATGCTGCTGCACAACTATACGCGGATTTATCTGGACGGCGAGGCGGCCAATGCCGCCGACCCCGTGATGGCGCTGGTGCCCACGGAGCGCCGCGGCACCTTGATCGCCAAGGGCCAGCCGGGCAACGGCAACGCGGTCTATCGTTTCGACATCCGCCTGCAGGGCGACAACGAGACGGTGTTTTTCGATATTTGAGATTTCCCCTTCGTCATGGCCGGGCTTGACCCGGCCATCCATCTGTTTCGAAAAGGCTTCTTGCGAAGATTGATGGATACGCGGGTCAAGCCCGCGTATGACACACTGGTGATGTGGCATGGTGCGTTGCCTCATGGGGGATCATCAATGATAACAGATTCCTTGCCGCCTGCGGCGAATGCGGACCATCTCACCGGTGCCCTGCGAAAGGCCGGTGTGCTCGGCGATGGCCGCGTCCGAGATGTCGTGGTGAAGAGTTCGCGCGACACAATCGTATCGCACATCATCCGGCTGGACCTGAGCTACGACGGTCCAGCTAACGACGCGCCGCGATCGGTGATCCTCAAGATAGCGCATTCCAATTACGCAAGCACGTTGTGGAATGCCGGCCGCCAGGAAGTTGCTTTCTACACGGAGGTCGCCCCGTTGATGTCGGCGCACCTGACCCCGCGCTGCTTCGAGGGCAGTTGGAACGCAGAAACCCATGCCTGGCATCTCCTGCTCGAAGATTTGACAGATTCACACCACATCGCGACCGTCTGGCCTTTGCCTCCCACCTTCAAGCACTCCAAATTAATTGTCCGCGCGCTGGCGACCGCGCATGCCGAGTGGTGGGACCACCCGCGTCTGGGTAACTCCGTCGGTGCGTGGTTGGATACTGAAGTCATGAACCAAATTATGCAGCAATTCGCCGAGCATTTCGGGCGTTTCGCCGATCAGGTTGGCGATCGTCTGCCGGATGAGCGGCGCGATCTGTATCACCGCTTGATCGATGCTGCACCCCGACTGACGCAACGGTACCACTCGCGCCGCAACGTCACCATCGCTCATGGCGATGCGCATGTCTGGAATTTCCTGCTGCCGCAAGACCCCGCGCGCAATGATGTCCGACTGTTCGATTTCGATCAATGGCGCATCAATGTGGGGTCTCATGACCTCGCCTACATGATGGCGCTGCAATGGTATCCCGATCGCAGGCGGTTGATGGAACGGCCGCTGCTGGACTGCTATCACGAGACACTTCTGGCCCATGGGGTGCGCGGCTACGATCGCCGCGCACTTGACGAAGACTATCGCCGGTCGGTGCTGTGGCACATCACGAATCCGGTTTGGCAATGGACGGCAGGCATCCCGCCGGTTATCTGGTGGAATAATCTGGAGCGGATTTTTATGGCGGTCGACGACCTCG
>Ga0105238_10005422_pt1 | contig 12601 bp, 9 predicted proteins | sample KBSC34metaG_FD_81526 | JGI IMG/M metagenome (GOLD analysis project Ga0105238, IMG submission 81526) | Corn rhizosphere microbial communities from Kellogg Biological Station, Michigan, USA - KBS C3-4 metaG | ecosystem: Host-associated > Plants > Roots > Rhizosphere > Soil | place: Michigan, USA... | reverse complement strand
GTCGGAATGGCGGAAGTCATACGCGTCATTGGCGAGAACTGCGAAGGAGTGGTGCGCGCGAATATTCCGATGGAATCGGCGGCATCGTTGCCGGCCAGCAATAGTCTGACAACGAGACAGCCCCTTGGCGTCGGGCAACAACGCGGACGTAGCCCAGATAGCGGCCCAGATCGAGTTCCAACGCGTTGATTTCGGCGGTGTTGTCGGGATACATGGCCTGATGCCAGTTGAGCCACAGTTCCCAACCGTTCGGCATTGCGTCCGCCAGTTCGACGTTGACGATCCCCGTTTTCTGCCAATGGCGACTCCACCACTGCGCTGAATGAATGCCCCACAAGTCTTGTGTCCAGAACTCTCGCAGATGTTCCGGGGGCGGTCCATCGAAATCCTGAGTCAGGCCGGCGCCTGCGATCGCGATCAGTCCGTCTGGTTTCACGAATCGAGACAGGTAATTCAGATACAGGTCATCGGAACCGTAGTAATTGTATGAGTCGATACAGATGATCGCGTCGAAGAAATTGTTGGCGAAAGGCAATGCTCGTGCGTCGGTACGAATCGGGAATACGCCATCATCGACACCCGCATCACAAATTCGTTGCCAGTTTTCGGACGCACGGAAGCACAGATCGGTTGCCCAGACCTGCACATCGAATTCGCGTCGCAGGAAAATCGAAGAGGCCGCTTTTCCGCAGCCCAGATCCATGACACGCATACCCGGTCGCAGTTCCAGCGCCGATGTCAACCATTCCGTCAACCAGAGCGCATTGGCGCCGCCGCTGGTGCTGGTGCGAATCCAGTCGGGGTTGTATTGGGCAGAGCGCGGAAAATGGTGTGACACTGTCGCGGTTTCCAGTCCCATGATTTGGCATCCCTGGCCAGGAAAAGGTCGTCGTCATTTCGATCAACAAGTCTGAACGCGCCGTGATCTCGAATCAGACTGGATCGCTGCGACGTCGACACACACCATGGGGACCAGGTTCGCATCATTTCGGCCACGAAATGAAAACAAATCAATTCTCACCTCGCCAACTGTACGAGAAACATGGTGAATTTCCCTTCGCTAGTGCGTTACACATGAAGGATGAGACTCACTGTGCTATGCTCGCCGCACTGTCTTTGAGGGACGTCGTCGAATCGTTCGCGACGGATCGGTCGCCCGCAAGTTGGGTGCGGTGACCCGTCTCGCGACCTCATCGATTTGAAAGTGGGAATGTTGGCCGCGCCCAGAGTGTGATCCTGGACGTTCGCAGTAGGAAACATTGTTCATGCCGCCTCGAGCCATCGACAGAGTGGTGGAGTTCCTCGTGAAACGCCATCGGCTGTTGCTTGTCATCGGGCTGATTCTGACCGCATTGTCCATCGGTCCTGCCAGACGCTTGGCGTTCGACGAATCGATCGAATCGCTCTATGCGACTCAGAATATCCACCTGCAGGATTACGTTGAGGGCAAATCGCTGTTTGGCGGCGACGAGTTTGTCTTCGTCGTCTATACCGACCCCGATGCCTTAACCGACGATGGATTCGAACGGCAAAGGAAGCTGGCCGAACGCCTGGCCGAAGTCAAAGGTGTTTCGACGAAGAGTATTCAGACTCTGGACAGAACTCTGATGATCGCACGCCTGCCGTTCTTCAAAAGCAAACGCGACGAACTGATCGAGTTCAGTCGCGGCATTCTGTTGGGAAATGACAATCAAACGACGGCAGTTGCGATGCGGCTGGACGATGCCAACAAATCGCCCGTGTCGCGTGGTGAGACCTTGGGTGAGATCAAAAGGATCGCCGCCGAACAATCGCTCAAGACTTATGTCGTCGGCGAACCGATTCTGGTGCATGACATGTTTCGCTATGCCCAGGAAGACGGCGAATGGATGGGTTGGGCCGCATCCATCCTGCTGGTGCTGGTCATCCTGTTTTTTCTGCGCAGTCTGCGAGCGGTCATCCTGCCATTTATCATCGTGCAGTTGGCGATCGTCTGGACCAAGGCGGTGCTGGCTGAAAGCAGCATGCAACTGAGCATGGTCAGTTCCATTCTGAACTGCCTGGTCACAATTATAGGCGTGTCGACGGTAGTCTACATGTCGCTGTTCTATCGCGAGATGCGCGAGCATCACGAACGTGAACAGGCCTTTCGTGAAACAATTCGCATCATCGGTACCGATGTCTTCTGGGTCTGTCTGACCACGGCGGCCGGCTTCGGCGTGCAGTTATCCAGCAGCCTGCACCCCGTCCGATCATTCGGCTTGACGATGGTGATCGGTTCATTGCTGGTGCTGGTGGCGATGGTGTTTGTCCTGCCCGCCGGATTCTTGCTGGGAAAAGAAAATGCACCGCCGCCCCGGCCGCGTGGTGATCAGCAGGTCAATCAGGGATTGCAAGGGCTCTCGCGTTGGGTCCTGCAGCATCCGTGGGCTGTCTGGATCACCTGTGCCGCCTTGATGTCGTTCGCGGGATCGGGATTGTCGCGACTCAAGATCGAGACCGATTTCAGCAAGAACTTCCGGTCCAACAGTCCCGTCGTCCTGGGCTTGGATTTCTTGGAATCAAAGCTGGGTGGGGCCGGAATCTGGGAAGTCAATTTCAGTTGTCCGGATCATTTGAGCGAAGAGCATCTGGAGAAAGTCCGCAGGCTCGCTGACAAGTTGCGCAAGATCGAATTCGATGGCAAACCGGGTTTGACGAAGGTTGTGGCGGTCACCGACGGTCTCGATCTGATACCTAAAATCCCGTTGGTGTCGTCAACACTGACTCAAAAAGAGGCTCGAATAAATGACATTCAACCCGAGTTCCTGCCCAGCTTATACAATCCAGGGCGGGGACGTATGCGCATCATGTTGCGTTCCATCGAGCGACAGTCGACTGAAGACAAGCAGCGACTGATTTCCAAGGCGGGCGAACTTGCTCGAGAAGAATTTCCCGAGGCCAAGGTCACAGGTCTGTTCGTGCTGCTGACCTACCTGATCGACAGCCTGTTACACGATCAATGGATCGATCTGATTCTGGGCGCGATCAGCCTGGTGACGATCATGACGATCGCTTATCGCAGCATCTGGATGGGTGTCGTTTCGCTCGTCCCCAACGTCATCCCGATAGTGCTGCTGCTCGGTGGAATGGGCTGGCTTGGAGTGCGAGTGAACATCGGTACGGCAATGATTTCAAGCGATACGATGGGGCTGACGATCCACGACAGCATCTTTTTCCTGTCGGCGTTTTTGCGTGCTCGACGTTCCGGACAAGATTTCCATCAGGCGTTACAGCACGTTCAAACGGAAGTCCGTCAACCGTTACTCTATTCCAACGTCGCGCTTGTCGTTGGCTTTATGGTCCTGGCGACATCACACTTCGTACCACTAATTTACTTCGGCGTGATGGTCAGCGTCGCGATCGCTGGCGGACTGGCCGTGAACCTGTTGCTCTTGCCATCACTGCTGCAGTTTGGCGAACTCTTCACTCGTCAAAAACCCGCTCAACCAGAGAACTCGGTCGACGTCAAACAGGTTGGTTGAGCCTTGTTGTATGCCGGTCCTTCGCGTTGTGACCGAGCCGCGGGTCGGCGGGATTCGCGATTGAGTTGGGTTCGGAATAGCTGGATCGCACGCGCGTTGTGACCCGGCCGCGGGTCGCGAAGGATTTATCACTCGGCCTGTTCGAACAATGACGTACTGAAATAGCGTTCGGCTCGATCGCACAACAAGGTGACGACGTACTTCTGAGGTCCCAGTTCTCGTGCCAGTTGCAGGGCCGCCGCGACGTTGGCACCGCTGGATGTTCCCACCAGCAGACCGAATTCGCGATGGAGTCGTCGAGTCATGGTCATCGCATCGTCACTGGTCACTTTGACCGAACCATCGAGCGGAGCCCCCTGCAGCAATTGAGGTAGAAATCCGTCCGCGATTCCTTCGATCTGATGGCAGCATGGCATTTCACCCAGTAACAAGGCGGCTTCTGCGGGTTCCATCGCATAGATTCTGGACTGTGGATATTTCGCTTTGATCGCCTTGCCAACTCCCGCCAGTGTGCCGCCCGTTCCATAACCTGTAATAAACGCGGCGACGGGGTGACCGAGTTGCCGGATGATTTCCTGGCCAGTGTGATGTTCGTGGTCGACCACGTTCAGCTCGTTTTCAAACTGCCGTGGGAGAAAATAGCGACTGTCTTTCGCGGCCATCTCGCGCGACATGGTAATGCCCGTCTGATAGCGTCCGCCACTTTCGAACAGAATCAGTTCCGCTCCCAATTGACGGATCAGGTGACGTCGTTCGACGCTGGCGCCTTGCGACATCAGGATCTGCACGCGATATCCCATCGCGGCGCCCAACATCGACAGGGCGATCCCGGTGTTACCACTGGTGCATTCCAGAATGATCGAGTCGGACTTCAAGAGTCCCCGTTGTTCGGCATCGACGAGCACTGTTTTGGCGAGCCGATCTTTAATGCTGCCGCTGGGGTTGAGGAATTCGCACTTGGCATAAATCGTCAGACCTTCGTCGACGAAAGGTAGCGGAATCAGCGGAGTGTTCCCGATCAGCGACAACACCGCGCCCGCGCGGGCCAGACGAGGGACAATATTCTCGGTGACCATCCGTTGACTCCAAGATTGTTGCAATCCGAATAACACACTCGTTCAATCGGTGGCCAGAAAATGACCACTCTTTCCACCACGTTTTTCCAGCAGCCTGGCCGGTCCAAGCGTCATCGTGCGATCGATGGCTTTGCACATGTCGTAAATCGTCAGCGATGCAACCGTGACGGCCGTGAGCGCTTCCATTTCGACACCCGTGCGGCCGTGAACTTGCACAGTTGCCTCGATCCGAACAGTCGTTTCGTTCGCAACGGCCAACGACACCTCAACGCTATCGATGCCGAGAGGATGGCATAGTGGAATCAAGTCGGCCGTGCGTTTGGTGGCCATGATTCCTGCCAATCGTGCGACTTCGAAAACATCGCCCTTCTCCACGGTTCGATCGACGATGCGAGCCAGAGTCTCACGGGTCAACTGGACAAAAGATTCGGCGCGGGCAAAACGCGATGTGATTTCCTTGCCGCCGATGTCGACCATGCGACTCGCGCCCTGTTCGTCGAAATGAGACAACCGGGACATGCGAACCCTTTCAGACCTTACGAATGAAGTCGGCCGCGAAGCTGCGAATGTGTTGCCCGTTCAGCACGTGAAAGACTCGCAGTTGCTGAACCGTTTCCTGGCTGAATCGCGACAACGGCACATGGATCAGCTTTTTGCCGAATCGCTTGGCCAAAGTTCGCCAGGCAACCCCAGGCGGTGCATCGCTCAGGATCGCAATGTGCCGCTCGCGAGCGTGATAGCAGGCTGCCGCCAACAGTCGTTCTTCGAGCGTGTCCGTAAAATCGAACTGCGGATTCGACCAGATGTCTGACACCGGCCTGGGCGGAAACAGGAAGACCGCACCACCGTATGTCGCCTGGCCGATTCCCGGCCCGACCAGATTCCCGAGGAAGTTTGTCGCGAAGAGTGCGAGCGTTGATTCGTCGTGGTGCTCGGCATGCCAGGTCACTCGCCAGGGATAATCCCGCGGATCGGCCGGGCTGTCGAAGATCATCACCACGCAATCCAGACTGCCGCGGGTGGGCGGTTGGACTTTGACGTACAGGTTTCCGGTATGCCAATTCCGTAACGTCTCGCGAATGTCCAATCCATCTTTCAGACTGGTCGAGAATTTTTCACTACGAGCCAGATCGACTCCCAACATGTGCAGTGCCGCGTCCTTGACGTGCGTTCTGAACTTCTCGATCGAGACATCTTCGAGTGGCCAGCTGCATTGACCATGTGGGTTCCATCGCATCAGCCAATCGTGCTGCTGAGGCTTGGGTGGTTGCGGCTTTAGCTTGCACGTACGCCATTCCAGTGACTGGCCCGGCAGACGCGTCTTCAGCGACAGCATGTCGCCATCCGGCGAACGGCCTTGATCGATACCCAGTTTGATTTCGGGAAACGGGATCAGTCCGTTGTACGGGTATTCTCGAGCCGCTTCTGCCAGCGCGATCGCAAACTGATCGCCTGCGAATTGTTGTGCTGCAATGATCAGGGTGTACAGCGTCGGTGACAGGCGACGCTCAGAAAGAGTCAGGTTGCGAACGTACTGCAGGTACAGCCGCAACATCTTTGGCGTGATTTTGCGAGCGCGTTTGCCCAAGTTCTTCTGATAACGATCACGTGCCGCCAGCAACATCGCTTTGACGCCGTCAATTGACAGATTCTCGTCTTCTTCCAGTTCCGCTCGGGCTCGTTCGTAGAGACCGGTGATATAGGGCAGCTCCCCCAGGCCGAACAACAATGTTTGCGGGTTGGCCCCGTAAATGGCGGTTAAATTGACATCATCATCAATTGCATCCGAAGGAGTTTCGTCGATGTATGCTTCGCGAATCCAGGGCCAGTCGAGCAACGAACAGAGGAACAGAATCTTGTCGTATTTTCGTTCCAACTGTCGCAACTGGGCCGCCATATGGACCACGCGGTCTGCTGGCTGTCCCGAGACAACTCGCGGAATCGTCGGCAGGATTGCCGCGGCGAATTTTTCGGGCGAAACATGTTTCAAGGCGTACGGATCTGGCATCGCCGCGAAATAGCCTTCGAATCGTGCCGTTTCGAGGTCGATGAATGCGCGTGTCATCCGTTCGTCGATGGCGATCCGCAGTCCGGCGATCACTCCCTGGCAGGGATCGATTGGCACATAGCTCGCCACCCGCGGTGTGTCACCTGATTCAGATCGTTCGTCGTCTTCGTTGTCGAACCCATTCCAATCACGGACTTCAAACGATTGCTGCTCTTCTTGCAGGACCAGCGAAATGCTCGGCAGGAATCCGATCGCACGTTCGACGTCGGTTTGAAAGGACGGCGGCAAAGGAACCGCCAGGCAATCAAACCGTTCGGACAGCATCAAGCGCCGCACTTCGATGGCGAAATCGCCACTGCCGTGAATGATCGGTAAGCAGGTGATGCGGTCACTGAATTGAAGAGCGTTCATATGAGTTGAGTATAGCCGTCGCACGCCGATTCGTCGCCAGTGGTTTGTCAAACGACGAGAATTGCAAATTGCAGAGCGTCGAGAACTGTATGACCCGGATCAGGCCGTGCGGCGCCAAGGTATTTACCTTTCCTGTCTGCGGCGGGTCGCTCCCGTCATCGGGACGCCTCAGATTCTGAAGTGCCAGATGGGCAACGCTCAATTCGGAGTTGCCTTGCGTGTGTAAGGCCAATTCGGAAAGGGTCGTCACCTCATTAACTGCTCAGATTCATTAACTGCACAGATTCTCATCGTTGAGGAACCCGAAAGGTGACAAAACCTTGATATTGACCCAGTTCCGGGGATGACTAAGCTTCTCGCGCATCATTCCGGCAGATTCCGCCGCGCGCGAACAGATTGGCGAGAATCGACCACCATTCACTGCGGTTCCATGGAAGGAACGTCATGAAACGCTGGTTATCGAACCTGGTAATCGGTCTCTATTTGTCAGCGCTGTCGGGTGGAATCGTCTCGTATACGTTGAATTTCGGTCCGTCATGCCACCCGATCATGTACTACTTTGTGTGGGACATGTTCTGCGGCTGGTCGTCTCATGAGATCCGCTATCACGTCATCGGCGAGGGGGAGAGCGGAACGTGTTACCAGTTGGCGCCCGGGCCCTGGTTAAGGTTCATGCCGTACGGCGATCTGGATCGATTGCACTACGATGTTCTGGGCAACTCGCACCGCAAGATGGCCCTGAACACGCTGAAGGTCACCGATCACGAGCCGATCCGACGAGTGGTGATGCTCGAAGAGGTCTGGCCGAAAAAATACAACTGGTCCGACGCAGTTTGGGCCATGCGCTATGACGAGCCCAAAGAGCCGATGAGCTATTTCTGGCAACGGTCCGAAATGACCGAGGACGGTCACGTGCTGAGTGCCGTGCCCGACTACACGACGTACCTGAATTCCAAAAGCATTGCGAACAACCCGCGACTCGTGAACGACACTCAGATTGGCAAAAAGCACTATATGGTCAGTCCAATCATCCGCACGGGATTTCAAGAAAATACCGACGAGTAATCTGTCAGCCGGCCGAATCGCAATTTGCGGAAAGAGAAATCATGGAAAGTCGAGAACCGCTGTCGGTCCGCATCAAGCATTTCTTCTACGATGAAGAAGTTCCGTACGGCTTGGCCTTGTGCCGAATCAGCCTGCCGCTGGTGTTGATGGGACTGGTGCTGCCGCGCTGGATCGTTTGTCGTGAACTTTACTCCGCGGATGGCGCGACAGGGCAACTTTCCGTCGGGTACCTGGGCTATGACCTGCTGCCCGAACTGCCGGGAAGCGTGGTGGCAGCGCTGTACACGGTCATGGTCATCAGCATGCTGACGTTGTGTGCTGGTTGGAACACGCGCATTTCTGCGATCATCTCGTTCGCGACGTTCACCTATTTCTGCATGCTCGATTGCGTCAGCACGATGACCAAGTACACGGCTATTTCGTCGCATGTGATGTTCATTCTGTCGTTGTCAGACTGTGGCGCCATCTGGTCTGTCGATGCGTGGCTCGCCAGGCGTCAACGCAACCTCAATCCCACCAAACCGATGTATGTGATGCCAAAGTCAGCGGCCTGGCCACGACGAATGATGCAACTGCTCATCTGTTACGTCTACTTCGGCGCCGCCGTCACGAAAATTCACACACCGTCGTTCTTTAGCGGCGATCAACTGCAATACTGGATGTTGACGCACCTGAATTACCAACATCCGATCGGTGAATTGCTCAGCTTGTATCCGATCCTGCTGGTGGCTATGGGGTATGTCACAGTGATCTGGGAAGTCACCTTCTTTTTCTGCGGGTGGAAAAGTTCCTGGCGGTCATTCTATCTGCCAGTTGGCATTCTGTTTCACTTTCTGACCGCGCTGACCCTGGGTCTGTTGATGTTTCCGATGGTCTGCTACTGCACGTACTTCTCGTACCTCGACGACGAGGACATGGCGACGTCGTGTGCGTGGTTGCGTCGTCAGACTCGTCGGTTCGGCTGGTTGAAGACTGCTTCCGTGCGGCTGACCGATTGGCGAAATCGCTTGGGAGAACGACCCGAATGGAGCCGACCATCGCCGATCTGGTTCGCAGGGGCGTTGCCGGTCGTTGCCTTGCGGGGCGCCGCGTTCGAGTAGCAATTCGATCTGTATGGCGAACGGAACTCCGCCGGGCGTCATCAACTGCTCGAGATCGACCCGGACCTGGCGGAACAGATGCTGGCTCCCGTAACGCCTCAGCGAGACATCGACAAATTCTTCGCCGTGGATCTTGGAACATTCCTGATCAGCGATTTGCTGGCGGATCGTCGCACGACATTCCGTCAGGGCGAAAAGATGATCGCTCAGTGCAACTTGATCCCGCCGCACGACGACATGACCGTGGAGTGCGAGATTCGCGATCAAGCGAATCGAATCGTCGATCGGCTGGTTGCCATCGGGACGCGAGAAATGTTTCGTGTGAACCTGGTGTTTAACATTGGTATCAACATGGAACCGGGCGAATACTCAATGAGTGTGGAGACGGCCGGTCGACATGTGATGAACAAGAAGTTCACGGTTTTATCGAAAAACCAATCCGTCGCGACGCGATGATTGTCTGATTCGCACAGGACTTGCGCGAGGCTTAATTGCCTGGCACAGGTTCTTTGCCTTTCTCACCTGGCAATTGCCGGATCCATTCCGCCAGCATTTCGACGGCCGCTTGATCGACGCGTGATGTCGCCAGTTGAGGCATCTGGCCTCGTCCACGAGTTCTCATCCGGTGTAACAGCACAGACCGTTCTGGATCTCCGGCCGCGACCAGGCGGGCGTCTTTGAGCCCGAATCGATCATGCAGCGGAACGGCGTCGACCAGTTTCATCTTTTCGAGCGGGGTTGAGAACTCAAGCTGAATCTGTGCATTTCCGCCACCCGCATCTACGTGACAGATCGCACAATTCGCATGCAGGTATGATTTCGCTCGTGCTTCCAGCGGCGCCTTCGAGTCGTATGGATCAACCAATCGCTCCTGCTGATCAGTCGCCTTTTCGAGCTTCAGTAAGCCCAGTCGTTGCAGCAGGTCGAGTTGATTCTCGGCCGAGGCCGCTGTGTTTGAGCCAACCTCATGATCTCTTGACCTGCGATCTGCACTGTCAGCCGTTACCAAGACACAGTCTCGGTTCATTTGAGCTGTGTTGAGTCCCAGCACAAATCCGGCGGCCCTTGCGTGACAGACCATGCACTCGGTCCGGCTGGGATAATGCCATGTTTGCCGTCGCTCGCCGGTCGCTTCTGCGACTGCATAATCGACATCCAAGCCCGCTTTTCCGACCAGTACGGCGTCGGTCTGTTCGTTGTTCCAACGATACGAGTAACCGATCCATTCGTTTTGCTGTTTCGTCAGTAGGCGCGTCTCGATCCAGAGTTTGGACCGAGGATCGCCCGCCGTCATTTCCAGCGAGAACGATTTCACCAATACCGTTTCGTTTGGGAAATTCCAACCGCGATTGCCCGTGATTTCGATTTTGGGATCGTCGCCTGGGATGGCGATATACCGAGTCTTTTCGGCACCGTCGGACCACAGCGGCGCATTCACAGCGTACGGAATCAAGGCCGGTTCGACGACGTGGTTCTGAACCGAACGAAATAGGCCCGTTTCGCTCAGCTTCTGTGGAAAAGGCGTGGTCGTTTGTCGAGGAGGAGTCGGAACCAGCGTATACAGGCCTCCTTCTTCCTGCCCAACGTAATCACAAATCAGGATTTCGCCCTGTGAAGTCGTGCCGAAGCCTGAGATGTGGAATGGTGTGTCAGCTAATTCGATTTGCGAAACAACCCTGCTGCCATCGTGACGTCCGGCCCAGATCCTGCCCGTCGAATGATCGCCATACATATACTGACCAACGAGATCTGGTAACCGTTTCCCGTAGTAGACAAGACCACCGGTTAAAGACCTGGCCTCGGTGTGATGATGTTCAAAGGCCGGTTTGATGTGCGGTGCTGGCCCCAGTTCTCGACTCAGATAGAAGGGGTAACTGCCCTCATAGACCGACCAGCCATAGTTGTCACCCTTGCGGATGAAATAGACCTGTTCCCACAAGTCCTGACCGTTGTTTCCGACCCAAATATGTCCTGTCTTCTGATCGGTCGTCATCCGCCAGGGATTGCGGAGGCCAAATGCCCAGGTCTCGGGAGCAATCCCGGTCTTTCCGACGAATGGGTTGTCGCCAGGCACTGAATACAGTTTATCGGCTGTTGGACGATCGATGTCGATTCGCAGGACCTTGGCCGTCAGCAGTGACATTTCCTGCCCTCGCAGGTTGGTGTCACTATCGGAGGTTCCATCACCCGAGGTGACGTACATCATCCGGTCCAGCCCGAACGTGATCGCTGCACCGTTATGTCCATCGGACGGCCATTCGATGATGATTCGCTCGCTTTTCGGATCGAAATCGTACGGCAGTTTGGGATTCATGGTGAAACGCGAGATCCGCGAATACTTCTCGCCTCCGTCCTTCACCGGCTGATTGTGTCCAATGTAGACGAAGCCATTGGTCAGAAAATCGGGATGAAAACAGATGTCATAGGCGACTCGGTCGTCTGCTGGAAGCAACGTTTCGGTGTCAGACACGTCGGCCTGATCGACGAAGCGTCGCAGTACGGTGGCGCCCTTCGGCCCGTCGAGCGTGATTGTCCAGATTCGATCGCTGCCCGGTTGATGTGCGACGGCAACCGGAAAGTTCAGTTTCAGTTTCGGGTAGATCCTCTCGGTTGTGTAGGGCAAAGGTGGTTCCGGAGAACCCACGACGCGCGAAGTCGTCAGCTTGGGAACTTTTCCATCGGGCCACAGTCTGGCGGTCGGTGACTTCGCGGCCAACGCCTCATCAGCCAGCGTGACGGCTGACAAGGTCATTACAAAGACGAGCGACATGACAGGCTCGAGAATCGATCGCAGCATCGCGTTCCCCAATAGAACTGTGCAACAAACATCCGGTTTAGCGTAACGTGCCTAGCGGCCTCGTTCACGCGGACTGACGATAAAAGTTGGAGTGATTTTCGGTCTGCCGCGAGTCGGATTGGGGGTCTGGTTGCCCGAAGACCGCCAGCACAAAGGCACATCAATCACAATTCACCTCTCAGCGAACCACAGCGCACAGTACTCCAGCACCAACGGTCATTGATCGACCGCCGTCGCCAGGGACTGAGTGCTCGCAATCCCAACCATTTCTGAAATCACAATCGCTGTTCGTTCGTCAACGACAAACTTTGGCGGTACTATTCTCAGATCATTTCGATCATTTCCGTTCCGGCACCTTCTCTTTTCAGGAACGTATTATGCCTCAAACTGCGCACGAATCTGCTGCCGCTGGTTCCAGGGGATTACCGGCGTGGGTCACCTCAGGAGCTCTCGGTTTGACGCTAGGTGCGGGCGGGATGCTGATGGGAATTCAGTACTATCATCCCGAACTCAATGCGAAAAAGACGACTCCCGCCGCTGCTGAGTCATCTCAATCTTCCGGTGCGCCGGCTGCGCCCGGCGGAGGTATGATGGGCGGTGGTATGCCGGGCGGCATGATGGGTGGAGGAATGGGTGGCGGC
>Ga0105238_10005421_pt1 | contig 12604 bp, 10 predicted proteins | sample KBSC34metaG_FD_81526 | JGI IMG/M metagenome (GOLD analysis project Ga0105238, IMG submission 81526) | Corn rhizosphere microbial communities from Kellogg Biological Station, Michigan, USA - KBS C3-4 metaG | ecosystem: Host-associated > Plants > Roots > Rhizosphere > Soil | place: Michigan, USA... | reverse complement strand
GTCGTCGTCGGTGCGGACGCCGGCAGGCCGGGCCTGACGGGATCGAGCTTCGTGGCCGTGCAAAGGTGGACGCACGACCTCGTCGCTTTCCGGCGCTTTTCGGCCGAGCGCCGCGATATGACGATCGGGCGTCGCTTCGATTCGAACGAGGAGATCGAGGACGCGCCCGCGAGCGCCCACGTGAAGCGCACCGCGCAGGAGAGCTACGACCCCGAGACGTTCATGGTCCGCCGATCGATGCCTTGGGCGTCGGCGGGCGAGCAGGGCCTCGAGTTCGTCGCGTTCGTCGAGTCGCTGGACCGCTTCGAAAGGCAGCTCGTGCGCATGATGGGACTCGACGACGGTGTGACGGACGCGCTGTTCACGTTCTCCCGGCCGGTGACGGGCGGCTATTACTGGTGCCCGCCCATCGCGGGCGCGCGCCTCGACCTCTCGGCGCTGGGGGTGTGAGGCCATGGGATCCCCGTCGCTGGCGCTCCGCGGCTATTACGCCATCCTCGACGTGAAGGTGGGCGACGTCGAGGACGTGGCGCGCGTCACCGAGCGGGCGGAGCGCTTGCTCGCCGCCACGCCCTGCATGCTTCAGCTGCGGGTCAAGGGGGCCTCGGCGCGCGCTCTGGCGGCGCTGGCGCGCGTGATCCATCCACTGGCCACGCACGCGGGCGTCCCTCTGTGCGTGAATGACCGCCTGGACGTCGCGCTCGCGGTGGGCGCGGAGGCTGTCCACCTGGGTCAGGAGGACCTGCCGCTGGCCGAGGCCCGGCGCGTCGGGGCGGGGCGCCTCGTCATCGGCGTCTCGACCCACAGCCTCGAACAGGCGTCGGCCGCCGTCGCTGGCGGCGCCGATTACCTCGGGTTCGGGCCGATCTTCGCGACGCGATCGAAGGAGAACCCGGATCCCACGGTCGGCCTCGAGCTGCTCCGCCGTGCGGTCCACGCCAATCCTCGCATCACGATCGTCGCCATCGGGGGCATCACGCCCGAGTCCGCGGGAGCGGTGGCCGCGACTGGCGCCCCCGCGGCTGCGGTGATCAGCGCAATCGACAGGGCGCCGGACGCGACGGTGGCCGCGCGGAGCGTCGCCGCCGCCTTTCGTTCGTGACGGGCACCGAGCGGCGAGCCTGCGTCAGGAAGTGCAGGCGCTCTTCGGCAGCTTGGCGATGGTTTTCAGCTCACCCTTTGCGTCGCCCGCGCGCTGCGATTTCGGGTAGCGCCGCACCAGATCGCCCAGTAGGGCGCGCGCGTCGCTGCAGAACTTGAGCTGGGTGAAGGTCAGCGCCAGCTGCCACATCGCCTCCGGCACCTCGGGTGAGCTCGAGTAGTTGTCGAGGACCTTCTGAAACTCGGCCGCGGCGTAGGGGTACTTGCTCTCCTGGGTGAACGACTGCCCGATCGCCAGGTACGCCTGCGGCGCCCGCGTGTCCTGAGGGAAGCGCTGGATGAATGCACGGTAGAAACGCCGGCCCTCGTCGCGCTGCCCGGCCGCCAGCCGCTGGCCGGCCTGGACCCACAGCTGGTCCTTGTCGTCCGGCATGTTGAGGCCGACCTTGTCGCCGATCTTGCCGGTCGTCTGCTCGATGGCCGCGATCCGCGTCTCGAACCGCGATCGCGCGTCGTCGTTGACGCGGATCTGCTGCTCGAGGGTGTGGTTCATCTCCTCGACCCGGCCGACGACCGCGGCGATGTCGGACTCGTTCTTGGCCGCCTTGGCCCCGACGTCCGCCGAATTGCGCGCCAGCAGCGCCGTCGCGTCGTCGAGCACCTTCTTCAGCCGAACGACCTGCTCCTTGTACTCGGCGTCGCGTTTGTCGATGGCGTCGAGCCTCGCCTTCAACTCGACGATGTCGTGGTGCATGGCGTCCCCTTCGGAGCTCGTCACGCACCCCGGGCCTGCCGCTCCCGTTCCGAGCAGCAGGGCCAGCGCCCAGGCGGTCACGGCCCGCGAGCGGACCGGCGCGCCCGCGCTCGTCCTAGCGCCAGGTGAAGTCGGCACGGCGGTCCTGCGCCCAGGTCGGCTCGTTGGTGCCTGTCGCGTCGATCGCGCCGCGGGGCAGGACCGCCATGCGCCCGCCTTTGACGCCGAGCCGCTCGAGATAAGTCTGCACCGACTGGGCGCGCCGCTCGGAGAGCGCGATGTTGTACTCGGCCGTGCCGCGCGGGTCGGTGTGGCCGACGATGGTGATCGAGTTCGGCACCTTCTTCAGGCACTCGCCGTTGGTGTTCAGCGTCGAGGTGGCCTCGGTGGTCAGCGCCGACTCGTTGAAGTCGAAGTACACGCTCGTGAGCCGGCAGTCCACGGGCGGCGGCGTCTTCGGCTTGCCCGAGGTGCATACACCGGCGGTGCAGTCCTCGTTCTGCGCGCACTCGTCGTCCTTCGAGCAGTGCTTCTTGTTGTCGCAGGTTCCCTTCCAGCACTTGGTTCCGCTCGGACAATCCTTGTCGGCGGCGCAGGGCGCGCAGCGGTTCGCCACGCACGCCATGCCGGCGGGGCACTGCGCCGCGCTCTTGCAGAAGCTGGGGATCTTGTCGCAGCGGCCGCTGTTGCAGGACTGCCCTTCCGAGCAGTCCTTGTTGTCACGGCATTGTTGGCATTTGCCAGCGACACAAAACTCCTTCTTGTCACTGCAGTCCTTGTCGGTCTCGCAGCTGGGGTAATCGGGCTTGCAGCCCACAACGAATGCAGCAGCGAGGACGGTACCGATTACGAGGACGCGAGGAGCATGCATGGGGTGGCCTCCGGTGACGCAAAAACCTACGTGTGGCTCCGAGTGATGTCAACGGTGGCGACCCGGAATCGGCCCGTCGGGGGAGACCCCGCTCACCGTCGAGGACCTGCTCGCTCAGTCACGGTCGAGGTCCGCCGGGCGGCTCGACCTCCGTCGGAGGCGGGCGGTCTGACACGTCCGCGGCCTCGATCTGACGGTCGGCAGACGTTCGCGGGCAGTCGCGAGAGAGGCGCCGAACAGGCCGGAGACCGGCAGAAGAAAGGCACCTCGAGGCCAAAAGAAGGCCGGGGGGGCCGTCGCTCCCTCGGGCGCTTCGTGATATGTGAACGAGTCCCGAGCACCCAACCCATGGAGTGGTTCATCGAGCATCTGTCCCAGCTCACGCCGCTCGGGGCGTATGGGTGGCTCGCCGGGATCTTGCTGTTATGCGGGCTCGGAATGCCGATCCCCGAGGATCTGTCGCTGATCGCCGCCGGCTACTTTGCGTACAAGGGCGTGCTCAACGTCCACAAGGCATTCTTCGTTTGCTGGAGCGCCGTGCTCCTCGGCGACACCTGTGCGTTCCTGATGGGCCGCTGGTTCGGCCGGCGGGTCCTGGCCAGCAGCTTGGCTCGACGTTATTTCACGCCGCGCCGGCAGCGCCGGGTGCGGGCGTACTTCCGGAAGTTCGGCAACCGGGTGGTGTTCCTGGGGCGCTTCATGCCGGGCCTGCGGTTCTCGATCTTCTTCTCGGGCGGCACGCTGCACCTGCGGCCGTCGGTGTTCTTCATTTACGACTCGCTGGCGGCAGCGATCTCGGTGCCGGTGCTGGTGTATCTGGCGTGGTTCTTCGGCGACAAGATCGACCGGGTCGTCTCCTATGCGCGTCACACCGAGCACGGCATCCTGATCATCGTGGTGGTCGGCGGAGGCGTGCTGCTGATCCGCCGGCTGGTGCAGCGCCGCCGGCGGCCGCTGCCGGCCGACCAGAGCGACGCCGCCGCGCCGTGAAGGGCGCCCTGGCCGCGTGTGTATAATCGCCGCCGCTCGACCCCATGGCTTGGCCCTTCCTCTCCTTCGTTGCTCGCTCGGAGGCTTGAAATGGATCGATTGCGCTCGGCCCTCGCTCTTTCGTGCTTGATGTTCGTCGCGGGCACCGGGGCCGCCCGTGCGCAGGCGGCGCCGGTGGAATCGCCGCCGTCGGCCGCCCCCTCGAGCAGCGCGCCTGACTCGCCGGGCGGGACGCCATCTGCGGGGCCGCCCTCGGCGGGCTCGTCGACCTCGGTAGCAAGTGGTGGCATCGAGGGCGACGCTCCGACGGTGGCGGGCGTTCCGATGGTCGACGCCCGGCAGCAGGACACCCGTTCGGCCCGGTACGGCATCGGCCTGCGCGGACGCTGGGCGACCGTTCCGAAGTGGCTCCTGGGGATCTTCCTCAAAGAGAAGCAGGCGCTCAGCTCTTACACCGTGGGGCTCGAGGGCTTCCGGCGCAGCGGTAGCTTCGACCTGGTGCTCGGGGTCGCGTGGCAGGCGCTGTCGCCGCCCGACGGCAACTGGCTCGGCAAGGGCAAGGATCCGTTGACCGAGACGGACTACGTCCAGTTTCGCGACTTCGGCTCCGTCTCTGTGGATGTCGCCTTCCTCTCGCGCACCGAGCTAAACCCCTACGTCTTCCTGCACTACGGCGGCGGGGTCGGTATCGGCATCGTGACAGGCAAGATCTTGGGAACGTCAAATGGAAGCCCGGGGTGCATGACCTCGCCAGGCGACCCCACCAAATGCTATCCGCTGATTTCCGGCTGCCCGAGCGGGCCATGCTCCGAGACTGCACTGTCGAACAGTGAGGGGACCTTCGATAGTCCCGCGCGGGGCTCGAGACATAACGAGCCGAACGTGCCCTCGGTCTATCCGCTCGTGAATCTGCTCGTCGGACTCGACTTCAAAATCCCCAACGCCGGGGGGCTGGAGCTCAAGATCGACGGCGGCTACTTCTTCCCCTACTTTTTCCTAGGCGCCGGCACCGCATATCAGTTCTGAAGTTGTTTCAACACCTCGGCGCGGGCGGGGGCGTCGGCGGGGGCGAGCTCGAGGTAGCGGCGGAAGGAGGCGGTGGCGCGATCGCGCGCGCCCTGTCGCTGCTCGGCGAACCCGAGCTGAAAGTAGAGGTCGGCGCGCCAGGGCGCGGTGGCGGGGACGTGCTCGGCCGCGGCCCTCAGGTGGGGCAGCGCCGTCGCCACCGTTCCGCGATCGAAGAGCAGGCGGCCCAGGCGATAGCGAACCTCGGCCAGCCCGGGTGACAGCCGCGCGGCCGTCCGATAGGCGGCCTCGGCCTTATCGATCTGCCCCAGCCGGTCCTCGGACTGGCCCAACAACAAGAATGCCTCCGCGTGGGCGGGCAGCTTGGCGGTGGCGGCGGTGAGCTCCTGAACGGCCAGGTCCAGGTTTCCCCGACGCAAGTCGATCCGGCCGCGCTCGATGGCGGCCTCCGGGATCTCGCGCGCCTCCGCCAGCGCCGTGAGCGCCTCGTCGTCGCGGCCCATCGACGCCAGGATCCGCCCGTACTCGAGCTGGACCTCCGGCGCGCCGTCGATCGCCTGAGCGCGGCGGAGCTCGGACACCGCGTGCGCCAGATCTCCCTTCGCGCGCAGGGCCTCGGCCAGGACGAACAGGGCACCGGACGTACGCGGATCGTCGTCGACGGCGGCCTGGGCCAGCTTTTGCGCGGTGTCGGTGTCCCCCAGCTCCAGCGCGAGCCGCGCCGCCGCCACCTTGGCCGCCGGAGCGGCGGCGCCGGTCGCGATCTCTCGCTGGTAGGCCGCGAGCGCCTCGGGCCGGCGCCCCAGCTTGACGAACAGCTCGCCGAGGCGCGCGCCCAGCTTCGCGGTTTCGGGGAGGGCGGCCAGGGCGGCCAGCTCCCGGCTGGCGCCGGCCGCATCGCCGGCCACCTGAAGCGCAGTCGCCAGCCCCACCTTCGCGGCCAGGTTCTTGGGATCGTCGCTCTGGGCCTGCTTGAAGGCGCGGACGGCCTCGGGCCCGTTCCCCGCCGCCAGCAGCGCTTCGCCCAGGGCCATCCGCAGCGCGACGGGCGCCGTGCCCTGCGCCTCGGCCCGCTTCAACACGGCCAGCGCCTCCTGGGTGCGATGGCGGCCCAGGCACAGCCGCGCCAGATCGAGGCTGGCGGGGAAGAACTTCGGATCGCGCGTCAGGGCCTCTTGGTAGAGGGCCTCGGCCACCGACAGATCCGAGGCCTTCGAGCGCTCCGCGACCTGCCCGCGCCAGAACGGGACGCGCGCGTCCTTGGGCAGCGCCTTTTCCAGGACCTGCAGCGCGGTCGTCGCCTCGGCCGTGCGCCCAGCCGCCAGGTAGGCGCCCACGCGGGCGAAGTGCCACGCGGCCGTGCGGGCGGTGGCGGGCGTGGGCGCCAAGGCCGGCTTGTAGAACGCGAGCGCTTCGGTCAGGTGTCCCTCGGCGATTGCGCGATCGCCGAGCGCCACGGCCAGCGCCACGCCCGCGGGATCCGCGCCGCGCGCCCGGCCCAGCGCCGCGTCGGCGCCCGCGCGATCTCCCATCTCGAACGCCGCCTCGGCGACGCGGACGTGGGCCTCACCGCGCTCGGCGGGGGAGGCGTCGCGCCCGTGCAGCGCCAGCAAAGTCTCGGCGGTCTTGCGGCGGGCGGCCGGCTTGGTGGTCGTCGCCGTCGATCGCAGCAGCCCGAGGCCGGCGCCGAAGTGATCGGGGACCTCGGCGAGCACCGAGCGGTACGTCTCGCCGGCGCTCGGCAGCAGGGCCCCCTCGCGCGCCAGACCGAGGGCGAAGCGGGCGGCGATCTTGGACGGCGCGGGTGGCGGAACGCTCGACTCGGCCTCCGCGAAGCTCCGAGCGGCTCCGGCGAAGTCCTGGCGCGCGAGCGCGCTCGAACCCTTGATGAAGGCGCGATCGCCCTCGGCGAGAGGCGCGTCGGCCGCCAACGCTTCGGCGTCCTTGCCGCGGCCTTTGCCAAGGGCGATGAAGGCCTGCGCGCGCGCGACGGCCGCGGCCGCGCGGCCGGTTCGGGCTTCGCCAGACTCGGGCGGCGGCAACAGCGCCTCGGCGCGCGCCAGCCGTCCGCGCTCTCCGCCGTGGACCACGACCGACGCCGCCAGCAGCGTCGCCGCCTCGGCGCGCGTGACCGGGGCGCGCTTTCGTGCCGCCACCGCGTCCTCCAGGCGCCGGGCGCCCTCCGAGAGAGCGGCGAAGCGGTCTTCGGCGATCCCGGCGGCCTCGGGTCCGAGGACGTCGGCGATGGTGGGCTCGGGGCGCAAGCGACCCGGCAGCTCGAACATCACGGCCGCTCCGGTCAGAGCCGCGGCAATCCCGATCCCAGCGGCGATCACCAGAACGCGGCGCCCTGGCCGCCGCCCCTGGTCTGCGCCGGCGGTGGCACCCGGCCGGGCAGCCGTCACGGTGCGCACCCGGGTTCGCGGCCTGGCGGATGCGGGCGGGGCCTCGGCGGGCGCGTCGGCACCGTTGGTCTCGAACGCCGACGACCCAGCCACGGGGCCCGAAGGCGGCGGCGCTGTCGCCTGGCTGCTCGGGGCGGCGGTACGCCCCGCGCCAGCGGTCTGGAGCTCGGCGGTCGACAGCCCCGCACCGCGCATGGTCAGCGAGGGCGCGTGCGGACGTGCCGGAGCGAGGTCCCGGCCGGGAGCAGCACCGGCGGGCGACGACGGCACCGGGGCAGCGGGACGCGTCCCCACCCCCGGTGCCTTGGGGGGCGGCTTTCGTTCGACCAGCTCGAGAGAAAGGCCCAGATCCACGCTCGCTCCGGGCCCTTCCTCGCGCGCTTCCTCCGTGACGGGGAGCTCGGGAGCGTCGAGGTTCGGCAGCGTCGCCGGGGCGCCCAGGTCCGTGACGACTGGAATGCCCCGGCTCGCCGTCCGCCGTTGCTCGAACATGCTCGTCAGCGCCGCTACCCCTTTCGAGCCAGTCCCCGCCGCGGAGGGGCCACCTTCGGGACGGGAGCGCGGTGCCTCCGGCGGTTTCGGGTCCAGCGAGAGGCGGGGTGCCACCGGCGCCGCCAGGGAGATCGGGGGACGCGATCGATCGGGCGGGGAGTCCCGCTCCCGGTCCTGATCGAGCGACAGCGCGCGCGTGGGTCCGGAGCCGCCCTTCGACGCGCGAGGCGCGTCCAGATCCAACGAGGCGGGACCTCCAGGTGCGGCCGTTCCGAGCTCGAGCGGCGCATCGAGCGCGGGCAGATCGATGAAATCCGAGCGCGCACCGGGACTGGGGCTCGCGTCGAGCGAGGGGCGTCCGAGCTTCATCGGCGACGCCGCGGGCGACGCGGGTGGGGCATGTCCCACCAGCAACGACAGCGGCTTCCACGTTCGCCGATCGATGGCGATCTCCTCCGTGCCTTGCAGCTCTGCCGAGGCCAGCATCGCCATGATCGCCGCCTTTTCGTGCGGCCCCGTGACGCGGCCGTCGAGCCGGCGAACAAAGAACCGCGCTTGGGTCTCGGGCGGGATGGGAGGCAGTGGCATGGCGGCCTGCTCGGTACCAGAGGGCACGAGACGGACTTCGCCAGATTCTCGGACTTTATGAAGGCCCCGGCGGCAACAGCGGCCCCGTCAGAGGGCCTCGGGCCTCGGGCCTCGGGCCTCGGGCCTCGGGCTCTGATGATGGAGGTCTGCTTTCCGGCGACCCGGACATCAAGCGAGCGGCGCGAGCGGGTCCAAGCACAGGGAGGCGCGGCTTCGCCGCGCCGGCGCCGACGGCCTACGGGGGGGAGCCCGCGAGGGGGTTCACCCCCTCGCGCCGCTATTTCGGGCCCTGGCCGTTCCCCATGCCCTTCTTCGTGGCGGCGGGGGCGCCGTGATCGTTGCCGTGGCCGTTTCTCTCGCTGCCGATGCCTCCGGCGTGCTCGCGACCCTCGAGCGACCGGTTGACCGCCGCATCCAGCGAATTGCCGGCCGCCAGCAGGTTCCGGCCCAGAAGCTCCAGCGCGTCGGCGCGGCTCACGGTCTGGCCGTGGCGGATTGACTCCAACCCGCCTGGAATCCGGCCCACCGACGAGGGATCGCGCTCCAGCACGTCTCGCACGAGCGCGCCGCTCCCTCGCTCGGGGTAACCACGCAGCGCCAGATCGGTCAGCACCTCGACGGCGCGCACCAGACGCGCATCGTCAGCGGCAGAGGCGACCACCGGTCGAGCCGTATCGGCGGCGACGCCTGCCGCCCGCGCGTCGGCCACTGCTTTCACCAGCGCCATCGAGGCGGGGGCCTTTCGCTGTTGCCGCAAGAGCGCGCTCGCCTCGCCCAAGGTCTGCGCCTGCCGCTCCACCGCCCGCCAGATGGCGTCGGGCGAGGCGCCCTTGGCCAGCCCCTCACGCACCTTGCTGGCCAGCCCATCGGTGGGCAAACCCTCGCGATTCGCTCGCTCGATCACGCGCTGGATATCCGCCGCGCGAGGGCCCAGGCGATCGGTTTCGCTCGAGGCCGGCGAGTCGCTCGCGTAGGCCCGCGGGGCCGCTGCGCCCGCGACGGCCAAGCAGACTGCCAGAAAGCCACCGGCCCATAGGCGCCGGCGAGCGCGGAAGCCCTCGTTACGTCGCGCCTGCAGCTGCACTTTCTTCGTCGTCCTCATTTCCTTGGCCTGCCTGACGGTCCCTCTTCAGGCAACGACGAGCCTACCTCGCAGGATACGTCGTCCGGACATACATCGACGATCCCGTCCTCGCCGCCGAAGTCGTCTCGACGGTAACGAACAGCGTCAGGCGGGCGCACCGGCTGGCCATCGACGATGAACCGGTAGCGGTGGGATCCGGGCGGCAGCGCCAACCAGGCCTCCCACAGGCCCGTCTGCGCCGAGGGGCGCAGCGTTTGTTCCGGCAGGTTCGCGGCCCAGTCATTCCAGGACCCGACGATCGCCACCACGTGGGCGCGCGTCGATTCCAAGCGAAAGCGGGTGCGGAGCCGCGACGACGGCGGCGGTTGGCCCGGCCCGTGGCCCGTCACGGGATCGGTCCCGCTCGCCTGACTCCGCGGGCCGAGTCGCGAGGTTCGGGTCACCGCGTCGCTCGTGGCCGTCGCATGAACAGCGAGCCCGATCGCCGCCACATGGCGTGCGAAATCAGCCTGACCGGCCGCCGTCTCGCGCCGCCGATCCACCAGCAAATCGTAACGAGCGAAGACGTCGAGCGAGGCGGCGAGCCGCACGGATATCGCGGCGCTGCCGCCCCCCTGGAGATCGGTCACCGCCCCCTCGGTGCGGAGGGCACCTAGCCAGAGGCCCGCCGAGCCGCTGGCCGGACCGCCGAGAACCACGCTGGCGTCGAACGCCACCGACGGACGCTGGAGCTGCGAGCTGCTCGAAACTTCGCCGGACACGGCGGCCGGCCCCATCGACATCCCTTGCCCGTCCGGCGCCGGCTGCGCCTCCGAACGGAGATCGACGTAGGAGACCGCCACGCCGAACGCGACCGACGGCCGGGGCGTGTAACCGAGGCGCAGCTCGCCTTCCTGGGTCAGATCGCGCGTCACGCCGAGGCGCTCGGGCGCGCCGAACCAGCGGCGGACGAGGCGGTAGGTCCCGGCAATGCGCCAGCTCTCCGCCGCTCGCCAAACCGCCTGCAGCACGCCACCCGCGCTCCAGAACCGCAGACCCGCGTCGACCGTCGCATCGAACCGGCCACCCACAGCCGTCAGCCGGAGATCGACGGGGCCCACCTCGGGCCGCAGCAAGCCGAGCTGGAGGTCCTCCACGAACAGCGCGCCGCTGCCTTCGGTCTGGCGCAGGTCAGTCCCGAGACGCAGCTCGAGCCGCAGGTCGTCGCCCGCCAGGCCGCCGGTCACCGCCGGGGCGACGCGCGCGAACGGGCCGCGGTAGGGGCGGTAGAGCGGGCTCTCCGGCGCGGCGGCCACCAGCAGGAACAGGTTCGTGTCGTAGCCCGTGCTGGCCGCGATGTCCCCGGCCAAACTGGCGTTCGGTGCGGCCGCGGCCGCGCGCAGGTCCGCTCCGGCGATGAACGCCAGAGCCAGGAGCGGCCAGAGCCGTGCGCCGGTGGGCAGTCTCACTCGCCTGGGGAGCGTATCTCACCCGCGACCGACGGAAAGGATCGCCACGCCATCTTCCGAGCAGGCGTGCTCCTTCCGGAGCTCCGGCCGAACCCGGTCGGGGCCGGTTCAGCTCAGAGGCGCAAGAGTGAATTTTGCCTGCCAAAGCCGTCGGGCCGGCGCTCGGTCGCGAGCGGGTCGGCGATCCAGCGACCGTCGACGACGAACATGTATTCGTGCGTGCCGCGCGGAACCGCCACCGTCGTCACGAAGACCCCCGCGTTTGGCCCGTCGCTCCCTCCGTCCTCCAAGGTCAGCACCTGCTCATTCCAGGCATTGAAAGAGCCGGCCACGGCGACGCGACGGGCCCCATGCGCCTCGAAGACGAAGCGCACGAGCACCGGCGCTCCGTCCTCATCGCCCGCCGCCGGCCGATCCTGCCCGCCGCGCGCTTCATGGCCGGCGCGCGCGGGGGGGAACGACACTCCGGGCCGCGCCGCGGCCCCGGCGACCGGCGCGACGACCTCGTCTCCACCGGCCGCGAGCCCCTCCTGGGACGAGGACCGGGCCCCGCGAACCAGCGCCGTCGCGCCCACCGTCAACACCAACCCCACCGCCAGGACCGACAGCGCCGACAGGCGGACCTCGAACTTGATGGGCCGGCGCAGCCAGCGCCACAGAGAGAACGGTTGCGGGGCCGCAACCTGGGTCATCACGCGCGCCGCCAGCGAGGCTGGTGGCGCCACGTCTCGCAACGCACGGAGCTCGTCCACGAGCGACACGCGCGGTTCAGTGGTTTCCGAGGCGCCCGAGGGCCTGATTTCGTCGTCGTGATTCACCGGAGGTCACCCTCCTTTCCCGGGACTGGTTCGAGCAGGGCCCGCAGCATCGCGCGCGCGCGGACCACCCGGATCTTCAACGTCGTGATGGGCAGCCGCAAGACCACGCGGATCTCTTCGTAGGACAGATCCTCGACGTCCTTGAGGACCAGGACCTCCCGATACTTGGCGGGGACGGCGAGCAGGGCCGCCTCCAGCTGCCGGCGGCGCTGGCCACCCGACGCGTGTGCCTCGGGATTCGATGGATCATGGGCGAAGACCGCGTCTCCTCCGGCCACCTCGCGCTCGAGCGGCTGCTCGGTGCGCCGCTTCGATTTCAGAACGTCCTTCGAGCGATTGACCACGATGCGCAAGAGCCAGGTCGAGAACGCCCGCGGCCGCCCGTCGTCGCGAAAGCGATCGAGCGCGTTGAAGGCGTCGATGAACGACTGCTGGGCCACGTCCTCGGCATCGGAGCGGGATCCCAGCATGCGCAGCGCGACCGCGAAGGCCTGCCTCTGGTAGCGGACGACGAGCGGCCGGAAGGCCTCGGGGTCGCCCGCCACGCAGTCGGCGATCAGGCGCCGCTCTTCCTCATCGCGTGCCGTCCACGCCGGCGCGGCTGTGCCGGCATGGGCAACGCTGGCGAGGAAAGCCCCGCTCTGGTCAGGCTTCAAAGCCACGAGGAAAGCCACCGAGTGAAAACGACTGCTCGCGAAAAAGGATACACCTTTCTCGCGACGCGCCGATGAACGTCGAGCCTGAAGCGCGGGCCCCGGCACGCGCGCCAGAGCGGACGCAGGTCGCGCCGATCAGCGTATCCAAAAGAATGCGCAGTCGTTGAATTGCCAAGGAGAACAAATTGATGTCGTCCAAGACCGTTCATGTGGTGGCTCTGGCCCTGACCTCGGCTCTTGCCACCGTCGTGGGTTGTGGTGGGTCGTCCAAGTCCAATTCGACTGGGTCGGGGGGCCATGGAGGGGGAGTCGTGACGGGCGCGGGCGGGACGGGAATGGGAGCCGGTGGAAACACCGGCGCCGGTACCGGG
>Ga0105238_10005420_pt1 | contig 12606 bp, 8 predicted proteins | sample KBSC34metaG_FD_81526 | JGI IMG/M metagenome (GOLD analysis project Ga0105238, IMG submission 81526) | Corn rhizosphere microbial communities from Kellogg Biological Station, Michigan, USA - KBS C3-4 metaG | ecosystem: Host-associated > Plants > Roots > Rhizosphere > Soil | place: Michigan, USA... | reverse complement strand
GCCCCTACGCCCATCCCACATCTTCAAGGTTCCATCAATAGAAGTCGAGAAGATCGTCGCCCCATCCGTGCTGATCGTACAGTCTCGCACCGCACCTGCATGGCCAGGCAGCGTAAAGCGCTCGGCTCCGTTGCGCCCATCCCACACCTTCAGCGTCTGATCATCGGAAGCCGAGATGATTGTCACTCCATCCGCGGTTGTCGCGCAGCCCCATACCCGATCCGTATGCCCCCTCAGCGACAATCGCTCAACGCCACTGCGCCCATCCCATACCTTCACTGTTCCATCTTCGGAAGCCGAAACTATTGTCGCGCCATCCGCGCTCACCGCGCAGCCCAACACCCCATGCTCATGGCCAATCAACGTGAAACGCTCCGCTCCACTACGTCCATCCCACACTTTCAGCGTGTCATCATTCGAAGCCGAGACGATCATAGCGCCATCCGCGCTTACCGCGCAGCCCAGCACTGCACTCGCATGACCACGCAGCGTGAAGCGCTCCGCTCCACTGCGCCCATCCCACACCTTCAGCGTCTCATCATCCGAAGCCGAAATGATTGTCGTACCATCCGCGCTCACCGCACAGCGCTGCACCGCACCCGCGTGGCCAAGCAGTGTGAACCGCTCCGCTCCACTGCGTCCATCCCACACCTTCAAAGTTTCGTCAGCAGAAGCCGAGACGATCGTAACTCCATCCGCAGTCATCGCACAGCCTCGCACCGAACCAGCATGGCCCCTCTGCGTCAAGCGCTCCGGAATACTGCTTCCATCCCACACCTTCAATGTTTCATCAGCAGAAGCCGAGACAATCATCGCGCCATCCGCGCTCACTGCGCAGCCCAGCACTTCACCGGCATGACCAGCCAACGTGAAGCGCTCCGCTCCGTCATGCCCATCCCACACCTTCAAAGTCTCATCATCCGAAGCCGAGACGATCGTAGCGCCATCCGCACTAACCGCGCAGGCATTCACCGAACCCGCATGGCCGCGCAACACGAGGCATTCCGTGCCACCGAGCCCTTTCCACAGCTTCAGCGTTCCATCTATGGAAGCTGAGACGATCGTAGCGCCATCCGCACTAACCGCGCAGGCCTGCACCTTACCGGCGTGACCAGGCAGCCTGAACCGCTCCGCTCCATTATGTCCATCCAACACCTTCAATGTTTCATCAGCAGAAGCCAAGACGATCGTCGCCCCATCTGCACTCATCGCGCAGTTCCGCACTCCGTCTAAACGGCCCTTCAGCGTGAAGCGCTCCGAGTCACTGCGCCCATCCCATAGCTTCAGCGTCTGATCCCAAGAATTCGAAATGATCGTCGCTCCATTTTCGCTTACCGCGCAGCCCAACACCCCACTTGCATGACCACTCAGCGTAAAGCGCTCGGTGCCGTTGCACCCATCCCACACCTTGAGAGTTAGATCTTCCGAAGCCGAAACGATCGTCGCTCCATCTGCGCTCACCGCGCACCCATTCACCCAATCCGCATGGCCGCTCAGCGTGAAGCGCTGCACGCCACTGCGACCATCCCACACCTTCAGCGTTCCATCGTGCGAAGCCGAGACGATTGTCGCTCCATCCGCGCTCACCGCGCACCCATTCACCACGCCCACATGGCCGCTCAACGTCCGCACCAGCGCTGGATGTGGCAGGTCAGGCAATTTTTGGGTCGGCAGAAGATACGGGCGTTTTAAATGCTGTTCGAGATCACTCGTGAGCGGCTTCAAGTCGTCGAGATGTTGCAGGCGTGTAAACAGAGTGAGTTCAATATTGTCTCTGTTCTCGCATCGATTCAAAATATGACCCGAATTGACGAAGTTGCGCCGGAGTAACCGCAACGTATCATCGTTACTCACGACCATCTCTGCTTCCAGCAGATCCGCCTCGACTGCGAGCGACTTACGTATTAGCGTCTTCGCTACGAGATAACGCCAGTCTTTAACTGTCTCCACCAACTCATCGCCGCGTCCGGCTTCGAAGAGGTGAGACGCGAGCTGATCCCAAAGGTAAGGCTCATCAGTAGGCATGTCTGCCCACCGAGAAAAATCGGCGCCTCGGTGCGCATCGAGCAATTGCACATGGATTGACGACAGCCTATCCCCTTGCTGCTCGATCAAAAACTTGCGCACCACGTCGTGTAACCGAATTCGTCGCTGGTTGGCGTCGTAACTCCACAACAGAGAAAAGCGATTCAAACGGCTGCATAGCTCTTGGGTGTCGAAGTCATCGAGCCTACCGGTCTTGCCCCACAGTCTTTCCAGCGTTGCGTGTGGAATCTCCGCATCTTCCGGAAAGACCGCCAACTCACCATAGCGTTCCCGATCTGCCGGGCTCAACAAATCGAGACTGACTCCGATGGTCCGCGCCACCGCCTGATGACGTGCGTCAGAATTATTGGCGTCAAAATAAGTCAACCCACGTTTGGTGAGGGCTTTGTTGATCCAGACGATCGCGTCGTGAACGGATTGGTTCTCGTCTTCGATACTATTGCGCAGAGCGCTATTGACTAAACGCAACAGCAGCGGCCACTCACCCAATCGCGAAGCAAGCTCTCTCAACTCACGCCGCAGGGTTCGATCATTGAGATCAATCTGTTCCAGCCCAGCCGCGAGCAGCGCAGTCGCCTCGTCCTGATGCATCGCATCAACCCGCACTCTGGCTGCTCCCGCCGGCAGTGTGTCGAAGTTGCGCGTGGTGATCAGGCGAGCGCAACGTGGCCCAGCCTGTAGAAAAGGATTGAGATGAGCGCGATCCCAAACGTCGTCAATAACGATCAGGATATCGCGATCGGCTAACAGATCTTTTAAGCGACTGACCGCCGCATCAAGCGTGGTAAAGCCGGGTCGTTCATCCCCCAGTGTGACAATCAGATCTTCGACTCGGCCTGTTAGGTCACCAGGATTCTCACCGAGCGTGACCCACAGAATGCCGTCATCAAAAGCATCCTGAACCCGCTCGTCATGACACAGCGCTTTTGCCAGGGTCGTCTTACCGTATCCGCCTGCGCCTCTGAGCGCCGCAGTGATCGCCACCGGTTCTTCGCGACTTTCATTAGTAAGCAGCTTGAGAAGCTGATCGAATTCACCAGGCCGCTCGATAAAGCCTTCCGGTAGATCTTCGACCATGAACGGAACGCGCTTGGTCTGGCAGCGAGTCTTGAGATCGTTGACGAACTTCTCCCACTCATGATCCAAGTCATAGAAGTGCGCGTCGCGCATCCAGCGTGGCAGACTAGCAAAGTCAAGTTTCGGTGTTCCTTTGATTGGATAAACACAGACACCTTGCTGTCGAGCATAGCGCCATTCCTTCCGCACCGTCTCGGACTTCAGTGCATTCGGTGTAATCACGAGAGCCATGAACTCAACTCGATCGAGTGCTTCCGTGATCTGCAACCACCAGTCACGCCCGCCTTCCATGCCGACGCGATCCTGCCAGAGCGGAATGCCTTCTTTTTCCAATCGCTGACGGAGAACGTTGGCAAACTTCTCCCCATCGCTGCGGGCGTAAGAAATGAACACGCCGCTACGTGGTTTGGTGAGTTTTGAATTACTGGGCATAGAGGCCTACCCTCGAAGGAAGTTGAAATACGGATGCTATCTTACAAGCGCGCTGTCATTCGCTCCAAAAACAATAAGCGACCTCGTGAGTTAACTATGCTATAGTCCCGCGTACCCACTCCAAAAGAAACGGCGACTCTGGTGACTCACAAACCAGGACCGCCAACTACATCATCAATGCCCTTGAAACAGACAGCGCTGGGGTTTGGATCAGAACTTCTTGAAGATTGAAAAGTTTATTTGGCTTCACCACATAATTGATAAACTAACGTTCAAGCATCATGTTGACACCAGCGAGGTTGAAGAAGTATTCGATAGTCGTCCTAAATTTCGGTTCCTTCAAAAAGGCAATCGCAAAGAAGAGGATGTTTACATGGCTCTGGGAAGAACTGAGGCTGGACGCTATTTAGCAGTAGTATTTATACGTAAGAAGAATAAACACGCCTTAATCGTCAGCGCCCGCGATATGGTTAAAAAGGAGCGCAAACAATATGACAGAAAATAGAAGTAAGACCTTACCGGCTTTTAAATCAATTGATGAGCTTGTAGCCTTTTTCGAAACCCATGATATGGGTGATTACTGGGAGAACATGCCTGAGGTTGAATTCGAAGTCAGCCTAAAAAAGCGCGAAGCCAAAACTAATACGGGTAAGCGCTGGACAGCAACTCAGGTAAAACAGCTTCGCCGTTTGGCCCGCCAAAATACGCCGACGCGGCTCATTGGCCTAAAGTTGGGACGTACGGAACACGCCGTACGAACAAAAGCTAGCGAGAAAGGCGTCTCACTAAAATCAAGAAATCAGTCTTCGTCGTATAGACGGAAAAAGTAGCTCCTTTGACTCAATCACTACACGACAGTCCATTCATGCGAGCGTGCCGGCGGGAGCCGACGCCTTATACGCCCGTCTGGTTGATGAGGCAGGCGGGGCGCTATATGCGCGAGTATCGGGAGGTCAGGGAGAAGACAACGTTTCTCGAGCTTTGTAAGAATCCCGCGCTGGCGGCGGAGGTGACGGTCACTGCGGTGGACAGGCTGGGGGTCGATGCGGCGATTATCTTTGCCGATATTTTGTTGATACTCGAGCCGCTCGGGATTGAGCTGGAGTTTGCGAAAGGTGAAGGGCCCGTTATTCATAATCCGGTGCGAAGCCCTTCGGATGTGGATCGGCTCAGGGAACTTCAGGATCCGGGAGAGCTCGATTTTGTTTATGAGGCGATCCGGCAGACGCGCAGCGCGCTCAAGCCTGATATTCCGTTGATTGGGTTTTGTGGGGCGCCGTTTACGCTCGCGTCATACATGACTGAGGGTGGTGGATCGAAGAATTATGTACACACGAAGCGCCTGATGTATGACGATCCGGGTGCGTGGCACGCGATGATGGAGCTGGTTTCGAGAGCGCTTGTGAAGTATCTGAACGCGCAGATCGAGGCGGGCGCGCAGGCGGTGCAGTTGTTTGATTCGTGGGTTGGTTGTTTGAGTCCTGATGACTATCGCGAGTTTGTGTTGCCGCACACGAAGAGCGTGATCAGCGGAGTAACAAAAGGTGTTCCGGTAATTCATTTCGGGACGGGGACGGCGACGCTGTTGGAGTTGATGCGCGAGGCTGGTGGCGATGTGATCGGACTGGATTGGCGTGTGCGACTGGATGAAGGATGGCGGCGTGTCGGTCACGATGTTGCGGTGATGGGGAACCTCGATCCGATTGTGTTGTTTGCGAAGCAGGATGTGCTGCGCGCGCAAGCCAAGAAGATTTTGGAGCAGGCGGAAGGAAGACCTGGGCATATTTTCAATTTAGGGCATGGGATACTGCCGGAAACGCCGGTGGAGAACGTGATCGCGCTCGTTGAGATGGTACATGAAGGATTTTGATGCGTTGCTGTTAGTGTCGTTTGGTGGACCGGAGGGGATGGATGATGTGATTCCGTTCCTCGAGAATGTTCTGCGCGGAAGGAACGTGCCGCGCGAGCGGATGCTTCAGGTCGCGCATCATTATGAGTTGTTTGGTGGTGTTAGTCCGATCAATCAACAGAATCGAAATTTGATTGCGTCGATCGAGAAGGAGTTTGAGCGGGAAGGACCGCGGTTGCCGATTTACTGGGGTAATCGTAACTGGCGTCCGCTGTTGCCTGACACGCTGCGCCAAATGGCGGACGATGGAATCAAGAATGCGCTGGCGTTTGTAACGTCCGCTTACAGCTCGTATTCGAGTTGCCGGCAGTATCTTCAGAATATCAGCGACGCGCAGGCGGCAGTTGGACCAGAGGCGCCGCGCGTTGAGAAGTTGCGCGTGTTCTATAAGCACCCGCTGTTTATTGAAGCGAATGTGGATCAGATTCGAGCGGCGTTGGATCAACTGGAAGATCCGGAACGAGCGCATCTTGTGTTTACTGCCCACAGCATTCCGGAGTCGATGGCGGTGAACTGTGATTACGCGGCGCAGCTCGGGCATACGAGTGCGTTGATTGCGCGTGAGCTTCCGATCGAGAAGTGGCATCTTGTGTATCAGAGCCGCAGTGGGTCGCCGATGCAGCCGTGGCTTGGACCGGATGTTTGCGAGCATTTGCGGACGCTGCGGAATGAAGGTGTGACAAACGTCGTGGTGGCGCCGATCGGGTTTGTTTCGGATCATATGGAAGTTGTTTACGATCTTGATGTTGAGGCGCGGCGAGTGGCGGACGAGATTGGGATGAAGATGGTGCGCGCGCAAACGGCCGGAACGCATTCGTCGTTCGTGAAGATGATTAGGGAACTGGTGATGGAGAGGATTAATAACGAAGTTCCACCTAAACTTTGCGCGCCCGATTGTTGTCGTATTAGTTAGACAGGATTTACAAGATTTTGCAGGATGAACAAGATCGTCATTATCGGTGGCGGCATCTCAGGACTCGCGGCGGCGCATCGTGCTCTCGAACTCAATCAAGCAGCACAGGTCACGATCCTCGAAGCGTCAGATCGACTCGGCGGCACGATTCAGACTGAGCATCGCGAGGGGTTTCTGCTCGAGCGTGGTCCGGATTCCTTTATCTCCGAAAAGCCTCACGCAATCGCACTCGCTAAACGATTAGGACTCGAGTCGCAACTGATCCAAACAAACGAAGAATACCGGCGGAGCTTTATCGTTCGAAATGGACGTCTGCGCGCCGTGCCCGAAGGGTTTCAGTTGATGGCGCCGTCTCGCATGTGGCCGTTTATCACGAGCGATATTTTCAGCATTCCCGGCAAGGTGCGGATGGCAGCCGACTTGCTTTTGCCGCGCAAGAGCGCCAATGGTTCGACTGACGAGAGCCTCGCGAGTTTTGTGCGGCGCAGACTAGGTGAAGAAGCGCTTACACGTATGGCCCAACCGATGGTTGGCGGGATTTACACTGCCGATCCCGAAACGCTAAGCCTGCGCGCCACGCTGCCACGCTTCCTGGACATGGAGCAAAAGCATCGCAGTTTGATACTCGCAATGTTGCGGCTAGGCCGGGCGCAGAAAACGGGGACCAGCGGCGCCCGCTACAGTTTATTCGTGTCGTTCGAACGGGGCATGCAGACGTTGGTCGAGCCGTTAACACAGATTAAGGCGGATCTTCGCGTGAGCACACGAGCGCAAAGACTCACCTTCGATCATGGGTGGACGATTACCACGGATAAAGACGAGCAGATTAAAGCAGACGCGGTGTGTTTGGCTGTGCCGGCGTATGTTGCAGCATCATTGTTGGAAGACACACACAAACAGCTCGCGCAGAAACTGAGAGAGATCAAATACGCGTCGACAGCGACCATCAATTTTGGTTACAGGCGGACGGCGATTGCGCATCCATTGAATGGGTTTGGGTTTGTGGTCCCGTTCGTTGAAAAGAGATCGTTGATTGCGTGTACGTTTAGTAGCGTGAAGTTTGCCGGGCGCGCGCCGGAAGGACATGTGCTGCTGCGCGCGTTTGCAGGAGGCGCGTTGCAGCCGGAGATCTTCGCGCTTGATGGGGCGGAGATGTCGAAGAGAGTTGAAGCTGATCTGCGAGAGCTACTGGGCATCAGCGGAGATCCGTTATTTATTGAAGTTGCGAAGTGGGAACGCTCGATGCCGCAATACGAAGTGGGCCATATTGATCGAGTTAGTGAGATTGAAAAGCTCGTCAGCGGACTGCCGGGACTGAGCCTGGCTGGTAATGCCTATTGCGGGGCCGGAATTCCGGATTGCGTTCGCAGTGGTGAGGCGGCAGCGGAAGCATTGCTGTCCACAGATTACGCAGATTACACAGAATCTGCGTAATCTGTGGATGGTTTATTTTGCGAGTGCGTGAATCCAGTCGGCGTTGGATTGCATTAACGGTCGAAAAGCTTCACGCGGCACCGTCATCTCGATGTGCATGTTGTCGTCGGTATTAATCTTCGCACCCGCGACTGCTGGACCAAGCTTCGATTCATCGCAAACGTACCACCCTCGAATATCCGCTTCCGACTTCAAATCAACACGCGCAAGCTCAGCCGCCATGCGTGGATCGCGGAAGCGTTCCGATAAGTGGTCGAGATTCAACGGACGATTGCTTCCTATCAGCAATAAGTCCTTGCCGTTGCTCAAACCGCCCACACGAAACACGAGCACGTGCGGGAAGACTTTTTGATATGTCGCGAGTACGGAGCGCAAACTCTCGGTAGATAATTGATAGATCTGCACCCACTGCACCCAGATTCCATCGTCACTTAGCCTTGCGCGACCGAGCTCAAAAAATTCCTGCGTAAACAAATTCGCCACGCCCGGCACCCACGGATGGCTCGGCTCACTCACGATCATGTCGTATCGATTCGGCGTCACGCGCAGAAATGTTCGCGCATCATCGATGATCAACGTCGTGCGCGGATCGTCGAGCGGCCGATTGTTCACATGATTGAAAAACTGCGAGCCCGCCACCGTCCCGGGCTCGAGCTCGATACACGTCACTGACTGCACGGGACTCTGCAACATCGCGCCGACCGTCACGCCAGTCGCATAACCAATGATCAACCCATGGTCGATCTTCGGCGCGACCAGCACCGGAAGCTGCCCCAGCATCACCTGCGTCGGCATGTCGTAGTTACTGTCAGAAGCGTTCGTGCGACCGTTGATCGCCATCGAGACTGTGTTCTGATCGCGACGCACGGAAACCGTCGCCGTCGGTCCTTCTTCGTACATCAGCAGCTCGTGTACGTTTGGCCCAGTCTCAGCTTCTTTCACACCTTCGCGGGTTTGCGCTAACACACGCACCAGACTGTCGTACGCACCGATCGAGAGATCAGCGAGGTTCATCGGCGGCGCGATGATGAAAAGTACGATAACGAACACCGGTATCAAACCGACAGCGAGGCTACGCTTCAACGCGGGATCGCGTCCTTCTGGTTGATAAGCAACCGCGGCGACGACGAGACAACAGATCGCAGCAAACAACAACGTGAACCGCGTGCTGGTTTTGGGGATCAGGATGAAGCCGGTGATGAACGCTCCCGCAATCGCGCCGATCGTATTCACCGCATAACTGCGCCCAACCTGCGCGACCGCCCTCGCCCGGTCGCTACTGGCCCAAACCAGGACGAGCGGCATTACCATTCCCATCAACACAGCCGGCACAAGTATCAGCAACGTTGCTGAAAAGATCTGAAGCGAGAGCAGTCCGGCCCACGAAGAAATGTGCAAACCGAGGCCGAGATTGATCATGAGGGCCGGAATCTTGTTCAGTACATATAGACTCAGCAACAGGCTGACCGCCGTCAGTGCTTCGACTTTCAGGATCGCAGAGCGCAACCGTGGCAAGCGATCTTTTCGTGTAACGAGCCAGGCGCCGATTGCGAGACCGATCAGGAACAGTGCGACGACGATGCTGAACGCGTATGTGCTCGAACCGATGATCATGGTGAGCGTGCGCGTCCATGAGACTTGTGAGCTGATCGTGACAAAGCCGGATGCGAGCGCGGCGAAGTACCAAAAGCTGTTTACAGGATTTGCCGGATTTTCAGAATTGACAGGAAGTTCGTTGGGTTCCGAGGACGCCTTTGTTCGACGCTGTAAGACGATTGCGAGCAAACCGACGATGACGTTCAGAACTGCCGCAACAGCGATTGTCATGCGAACGCCGAGCGCCGGCAGCAACACAAACCCCGCGGCGAGTGTTCCGAGGATTGCGCCCGCGAGATTGCATGCGTAAAGCTTTGTGACCGAGTTCGAATCCGACGAACGCGCGAAAGCTACGGTGAGGACTGGAAGCGTTGCGCCCATCAACGTCGTCGGCACAAGCAGAACGAGTCCGGAAAGGAGGAAACGCCAAACACTGAACGTGAAATACCCTGGGTGAAGCTGCTGCCAAATTAGCGCGTACAGGTGATCGATCCAGCGAAACAGCAACGGCACGAGTAGCGCGTAAACAGCGATACCGATTTCCATCACGCCGTACGTGCTCAGCGGCTTTTTGATCCTCGGGGCTAACCTACCCGCCAACGCGCTGCCGAGCGCGAGGCCGCCCATAAACGCCGCGAGCACGGTGCTGACTGCAAGCGTCGTTGCGCCGAAAACGAGCCCGAGCATCCGCGCCCAGAGGACTTCGTAGATCAGTCCTGTAGCGCCCGAGAGGATGAAACACAAACCGATCAGTCTTAGAGATTTAGGCACGCAGTGTCTTTGAAGAAGTTGCTCCCGCAGCGGCGCGACGCGCAACGTGTCTTTCGCTGTGCCGTTGCGCCGCTGCGGGAGAAAATATCACAGGTAGATCACGTGGCTCGTGCGCCAGATGTTTGCAGGTATCGATCCCGGCGCCGCGGCGGTCAAGAGAATCGCGTAATCGTGCTCAACAGCGTTCCAACTAATATTCGCAAGTCCAGGCCCGGCGCTATCCGATGGGATCACCAAAGCAAGTCGACGCAAACAGCGATAAAGTTGCTCAGTTCCCGAACCAAATGGTCCAACATCGTCACCTAACACAAGCCTGACTTCCGCACGCTCCTCGATGAAGTGCTTGATCAGCGACGCCGCCTGGACCACACCACGCTCAAACCGCTCCGGAAGATCATTACCCGCGCCGTGCGACAACTGGGTATCCAACACGATCGTGATGCGACGCTCATCTTCGGAAGTAAACTCGCGCACCGTCAATCGTCTCGATCGCGCCGTCGCTTTCCAATCGATGTGACGCAAGTCGTCCTGCGGCTGGTAGTCGCGCATTGAGAACAGATCGTGCCCGGCGCCACGACGCATCGCCGGCATCCGTCCCGCATACATCGGCAACAAGTGCAACTCGTCGCTAATCACTTCCGGCTTCGGATACACGATGATGTCTACGTTCCGGGCACGCAAACGGCGTCGCCGTCGAAAAAACCCAAACGGAAAACGAGTCGAAAGCTCAAACCCATCGATCAGCACGTGCCCGCGCGTCGGAAACAGTTGCTCAACTCGCTGTTCGGCAGCCGCACGATGCGGGACGTAGCTAAAGTAGGCGAGTAAACGTTTGAGGTGACGCCGACGCCGTTTCGGATCCACTTCGTTAACCGGACCACGCGCCTCGACCAGGATCGAAAAGGACGGCAGTAAACGCTTCGTGTTCCGCAACGTCACGATCACCGGCGCCGCCTCTGCTGCAAAGATGTGATCCGGAAAACGCGCGGAGACAGTGAGGTCGCGCAACGAAGTGCCCGCATGTATCCAACCGACAAAGAGCGTCGAACACAGCAATGAAAACACGAGAAACAGCAGATTGTTTCCGGTATTCCACGCCGCAAAACCAACGACGATGATGATCACCAGAAACACGCCACCGCCACTCGTGGGCTCGAAAGGAAAATCGATGTTTGCGACTTCAACTCGCGCCGAACGCGCGAGCGGCGGAACGATAAAGATCGTCAACAGCAACGCGATCACGAGCGACAAAATCGCAGCCGCACCCGCGAGACTATTGTCGCCATTGCTCCGCGCCAGCACCGTCACGAGCGCAGACGTCAGCCCCGCGATCACCAGCAGCGTTCCCAGGATCACGCGCAGCCATGACGCTTTCTGAGGAGCCGCGCGATCGATCTTTACCTCGGGATTCACAGCGGGACACTGACAGTTTTCAGGATTTCGTTAAGGACGGCTTCGGCTTCTTCACTGCGACGTAACGACGATGAGAATCGCGAGCTGACCACGATACGGTGTGCAAACACGGGCACGACGAGTCGCTTGATATCGTCGGGAATGCAGTACGTACGATCTTCGGTGAGTGCGAGCGCCTGCGCGGCGCGGAAGAGCGCAAGCGTGCCTCTTGGACTGACGCCGAGATCCAGCATCTCCGAAGTACGCGTCGCCGCAACGATCCGCATCAGGTATTGAACGAGTACGTCGTCAACGGCAACACTCGCGACAGTCTGTTGCAACTCGACGACTTCACGCGCGGTCATCACGGGGCCGAGATCATCTAACGGATCCCTGTACTCACGATCGCGCAGGATCTTTTGTTCGTCAGCCGGCGCCGGATAGCCGATACGCAGACGCAGCATGAAGCGATCGAGCTGCGACTCCGGCAGCGGGTACGTTCCGTGATGCTCGATGGGATTTTGCGTCGCGAGCACGATGAAAGGCGCGGGCAAATCGTGCGTCATACCTTCCACGGTCACGTGCCGCTCGGCCATCGCTTCCAGTAACGCTGATTGCGTCTTCGGAGTGGTGCGATTGATCTCGTCCGCCAGCACGACATTCGCGAAAACCGGCCCCGGTTTCCAATCGAAAAGGCCGCTGTGCTGGTTGAAGACGGAAAGGCCGATCACGTCCGACGGCAACAGGTCGGAAGTGAACTGGATACGCTGGAAAACGCAATCGAGCGCCCGGGCGAGTGCGTGGGCCAGCGTCGTTTTGCCCACCCCCGGAACGTCCTCGACGAGCAGGTGACCACCGGCAATGAGCGTAACAATGGCCAGTCGAATCGCCTCCGGCTTGCCCTTGATGACGGTTTCGACAGCCTGCTGGAGCCGTTCGATCTGCTCGACCGCGTTGGCGCTGGCTATCTGTTCGCTGCTGATTGGCTCGAGGTTCCGCATGAACTGTCCTGATTCTACATGCTAAGAGCACGTGT
>Ga0105238_10005419_pt1 | contig 12608 bp, 12 predicted proteins | sample KBSC34metaG_FD_81526 | JGI IMG/M metagenome (GOLD analysis project Ga0105238, IMG submission 81526) | Corn rhizosphere microbial communities from Kellogg Biological Station, Michigan, USA - KBS C3-4 metaG | ecosystem: Host-associated > Plants > Roots > Rhizosphere > Soil | place: Michigan, USA... | reverse complement strand
GGTGCGCCAGGCCCGCGGCGAGGCGCACCCCAAGGTGCAGGTGCCCAACTGCGACCTCGTCATCGCCCACGGCACGGGCGGCTCGCTGGGCGTGCGCCACGGGGCGGCGACCGTGATCATGGAACGGGAGGGCTGAGCATGGCCGATCTGATGACCCGCGCCATTCCGGCGCCCGGCGTGACCCTGGAGTCGAAGCCGTTCTTCGACGCGGCGGCGGAAGGGCGCTTCCTGATCAAGCGCTGCACCGCCTGCGGCGAGGCGCATTGGTATCCCCGCGCCGTCTGCCCGTTCTGCCACTCCGGCGAGACGGTCTGGGAGGAGAGCCCCGGCGAGGGGGTGATCTACACCTACTCGGTCATGTGGCGCTCGCCCTCCGGCCCCTACGCCATCGGCTACGTCACCCTGAACGAGGGCCCGGCGGTGATGACCAACTTCGTCGACGTCGCGCCGGACGGCCTCTCGATCGGCATGAAGGTGAAGGTGAAGTTCCAGCCCACCGAGGGCGGCCCGCCCGTCCCGGTGTTCGCGCCGATCTGATCACAAGGGCCGTCATCCCACGGTCGCCCGCGAGGGCGAGCCGGGGGACCCAAGCGGCGTTTCGGAGTCTCCGGATCAGCTTGGGTCCCCCGGTTCAGCCTTCGGCTGCCCGTGGGATGACGATGCATTACGTTCCCCCGCCAATCTCGCGATCAGCGGCGCGGCCTCGCGCGGGTGGCGCAGGCGGAACTTCTGCAGGTGCGCCAGCGCCGGGTCGACCATCTCGGCGTCGATCCGTTTGCGCCGGCCGTCGTAGGTGTCCCAGGCCCAGCGGATGGGGTGCTCCTTGTCGAGCCAGCGCCGGAAGGTCTCGATGTTGCCGGTGCCCGGCCACAGCTCCTGGCCCGTCCAGGCGCGGTGGAACGACCGGCGGAACACGCGCGTCATCACCACCCACTTCGGATAATCGAGCCAGATGGCATGGGTCGCGCGCGCCAGGATGATCGGGCGCACCGTGGAGTAGTTGCCACAGCTGACCCAGGCGTCCTCCGCCGCAACGGCGGCGACGCGGCGCCTGAACTCCTCCGGGTCACCGCGGTTCAGATCGGTCCAGTTCGGCTGCCAGTTGATGGCGTCCAGGTCGATGTGGCGCGCGCCAAGGGCCTTCGCCAGCGCGCCGGCGAAGGTGGTCTTGCCCGACCCCGACGTGCCGCTGACCGTCACCCGCACGGCTGGGTCAGGCCTCCTCGCCCACCTCGGCGCCGATTTCGGCCAGGATCTCGTCGGTGTGCTCGCCAAGCTTCGGCGGGTGGAGCCGGATGTTGGAGGGCGTCCTGGCGAACTTCACCGGCGGCTTCATCAGTCGGTACCCGCCCAGGTCGGCGTGCTGGTAGTCCTCGAAGAAGCCCACCGCCTTCAGGTGCGGGTCGTCGGGCAGGTCATCGAGGGTGTTGGTCTTCACCACCGGGATCGACAGCGGCTTCAGGATGTCCAGCCACTCCTGGGTGGTCTTGGTGGCCGCCGCCTGCTCGATCATGCCGTAGAGCTCGCGGGTGTGCTTGGCGCGGGTGGCGTAGTCGGCGAAGCGCGGGTCGTTCTTGACCTGCTCGCCGAAGCCGGCGGCGTCGAAGAACTGGTCCCACTGCTTGTCGGTGTACGGCAGCAGGCCGATGTAGCCGTCCTTGGTCCTGAACGGCTTGCGGTTGGGGTTGACCACCCGCTGGTAGCCCCACTGGCCGGTCGGCGGCTGGAAGGTGTGGTCATAGAGGTGCTCGACCAGCAGGAAGCTGGTGATGCATTCGAACATCGGCACCTCGACGAACTGGCCCTCGCCGGTGCGCGCCTTGTGCAGCAGGGCCGCGGTCACCGCCTGGGACAGGAAGAGGCCCGAGACCTTGTCGGCGACCAGGGTGGGCAGGATGCGCGGGACCGGGTTGCCGTCGGTGCGCGGCAGGATGTCGGCCATGCCGGACGCCGACTGGATCAGGTCGTCGTAGGCCGGCTCGCCGGCGTAAGGGCCGTCCGAGCCATAGCCCGCGGCATGGACGAAGATGATGTCGGGCTTGATCGCCGCCACGTCCTCGTAGCCGAGGCCCAGGCGCTTCATGCCGTCGTAGCGCACCGAGCTGGCCAGCACGTCGCAGGACTTGATCAGCCTGTGCAGCGCCCGCTTGCCGGCCGCCGACTTCAGGTCCAGCAGGATCGAGCGCTTGTTGCGGTTGATGGTCAGGAAGATCGGCCCCATCCCCCTTGGGCAACCCTCCGGGAGATGGCCCGCCCATCGCATGATGTCGCCGCCGTCGCCACGGCCCGAGCCCGGGTCCTCCAGCTTGATCACGTCGGCGCCCTGGTCGGCCAGGATCTGGGTGCCATAGGCGCCGTTGACCACGCTGGTCAGGTCCAGGATGCGGATGCCGCTGAGCGGTCCGGTGGGTTTGCTGGCCAGGGTCTTGGCGGTCATTCGCGTCCTCTCACTCGATCTTCGTCTGCTCGGTCTTCGTCTCAGGCGTGTTCGAGCCGTGCGACCACGGCCCGCAAGTCGCCCACGATCTCGTCCTGCTTCTCTTCCAGCCGCGGCACAAGGCCGGCGACGCCCACCGCGAACGTCCGGCCGAACGGGCCGTTGGGCAGGGCCGCGCCGATGATGCCCACCCCGGGCGAGATGGCGTTGCGCGAGAAGGCGTAGCCCATGGTGCGCACCTCGTTCACCCGCGCCATCAGGTCCTCGCGCGACTGGCCCGCCCCCTCGCCCGCGGCGTTGATCCGCCGGCGCAGCCGCTCGATCTCGGCGTCCCGCTTGGCCGACAGCAGCACCAGGCCCATGCCCGAGCGGGCCAGCGGCCGCAGGGTGCCTGGCGGCGTGCGGATCTGCAGCGGTTCGGCCGAATGTATGACGTGGACATACTGGGCGTGGAGGTCGCTCTGCACCGCCAGCACCACCGTCTCGCCGGTGCGCCGGTGCAGGTCCTCCAGCGTCGCCAGGAGCGGGCCCTCGCCGAAGAGCGCGCCCTGGACCCAGCTCCCGAGCGCCGCGATCCGCATGGTCGGGAAGTAGGTCCGCCGCTCGCGGTCGTAGTCCAGGTAGCCCAGGGCCACGAGCGACTTCATCAAGGCCGAGCCGGAGGAGGTGGGGTAGCCGGTCTCGTCCAGCACCTCCTTGAGGGCCAGCGGACGGCGATGGCGGCTGAAGACCTCCAGGATCTCCAGCGCCCGCTTCGCCGACTTGACCGCGTCTCCGGCCACCAAACCCTCGCTTCAGCGCCTGCTTGGCGCATTTCTCCACATATGTGGAAATGCAATCCACATATGGGCCATTGATCGCGGACCTAGTATCCGTTCCCCCGGCCCTGTTCAATGGCCGCAACGAGACGAGGGAACGCCATGGACTTCGAACTCTCCGAAGAGCACCGGATGCTCAAGGACCTGGTGGCGAAGTTCGTGCGCGACGAGCTGATGCCGCTGGAAGCCGGCGTCATGCTGCGCGAGGCCGAGGGTAAGGGCCTGGGCATCGGCGAGGCGGAGTACGCGCGGCTCGACGCCAAGGCCAAGGAACTGGGCCTGTTCGGCCTGGACGCGCCCGAGGACGTCGGCGGGTCGGACCTGCCGATGATGGCCATGGTGGGCGTCGAGGAGGAGATCGGCCGCTGCATCACCCCCTACACCCTGCCGCCGGACAGCCCGAACCTGCGCATGCTGATGCAGACGGTGAACGAGCGGCAGCGCGAGGCCTACCTCGCCCCCTACGTCGCCGGTAAGACCACCTCCGCCATCGGCATTTCCGAACCCGGCGCGGGGTCCGACCCGGCCGGTATGACCACCAAGGCGGTGCGTGACGGCGACGACTGGGTCATCAACGGCCGCAAGATCTGGATTTCGCGGGCGGCGGACGCCGACTTCACCATCCTGATGGCGGTGACCGACCAGGAGAAGCGGGCGCGGGGCGGGATCTCGGCGTTCCTGGTGGACAAGGGGACGCCCGGCTTCAACGTGCTGCGGCGCATCCCGATGATCGCCGGGGCCTTCACCTACGAGGTGGCGCTGGAGGACTGCCGGGTGCCGGGGTGGAAGCTGCTGGGCCAGGAGGGCGCCGGCTTCGCGCCCATGCAGACGCGCCTCGGCACGCGGCGGATCCAGATGGCGGCGTGGTCCGTGGGCATGGCCCAGCGGGCGCTGGACATGATCATCGAGTACGCCCCGCAGCGGAAGACCTTCGGGCTACCGCTCAGCGAACGCCAGGCGATCCAGTTCTGGGTGGCCGAGGCGGCGACCAAGATCCACGCCACCCGCCTGATGACCTACGACTGCGCCTGGAAGATCGACCAGGGCCGCGACGTCCGCTCCGAGATCAGCATGATCAAGTGGTTCGCCACCGAGATGGCCTACGAGACGGTCGACCGCGCCATGCAGACCTTCGGCGCCATGGGTATGACCAAGGAAATACCGCTGCAGCTGATGCAGGCGAAGCTGCGCACCATGCGGATCTATGACGGCCCCACCGAAGTGCATAAGTGGGTGGTGGCCAGGAACCTGTTGGGGACGAGACGATGAAATCGAACTTCGGCGACCATGTGAGCGTCGCGCTGGATGGCAACGTGGCGGTGGTCACGCTGAACCGACCGCCGCACAACTTCGTCTCGGTGGAGTTCATGCGCGACCTGGCCGACGCCTGCGACGCGGTGGACGCCGAGCCGGCGGCCCGCGCCATCGTCATGCAGTCGGAGGGCAAGAGCTTCTCGGCCGGCGCCGACTTCGCCTCGCCAACCGATCGGGTCTCGTCCGGTATGGAGGGGATCAACGACCTCTATATCGAGGCCGTGCGCCTCTTCTCCGTGGAGACGCCGATCGTGGCGGCGGTGCAGGGCGCGGCGATCGGCGCGGGCCTGGGCCTGGCGCTGGTGGCTGACTTCCGGGTGGTCTCGCCCGAGGCGCGGTTCGGGGCCAACTTCGTGAAGCTGGGCTTCCATCCCGGCTTCGGGATCACCTACACCCTGCCGCGGATCGTGGGCGAGCAGCACGCCTCGCTGATGATGCTGACCGGCCGGCGGATCAAGGGCGACGAGGCCCTGGCCTGGGGCCTGGCCGACGAGCTGGTCCCGGCCGAGGACCTGCGGGCCGCAGCGCTGCGGCTGGCGGCCGAGATCGCCGAGAACGCCCCGCTGGCGGTCGTCTCCACCCGCAAGACCCTGCGCGAGGGGCTGGCCCAGGCGATCAAGGCGCGGACCGACATCGAGCACCGCGAGCAGACCTGGCTGCGCGCCACCGAGGACTTCAAGGAAGGCGTGAAGTCAGTGGCCGAGCGCCGGCCGGGGGCCTTCGTCGGGCGCTGAGGCGCGCCGCAGGGTGATCCACAGCAACGCGCCCAGCACCAGGGGGGCGACGACCAGGCCGGTGTGCATGGCGAGCACGCGCGAGCCCAGCGGCAGGACGTAGGCCGCCAGCATGGCCGCCTGCTCCCACGGCCGGAAGCCGGTGCGGCGGCCTTCGGCGAACAGCCAGGCCAGCGGGAAGGCGGCCAGGATCAGGTCGTAGTCCATCAGGTAGGGGCTGATCAGCAGGGTCGCGGCGATCAGCAGCGGGCCGATGGCGGCGCTCCGGGGGTTGCGCCAGGCGAAGGCCGTGACGGCCACGGCGGCCATGAGCGCGGTCACGGCCTGGGCGGCATAGGCGGCGGCCAGCGGCGCCTGGAGCAGCTCGAGCGCGGCGAACACCGTCTGGACCTTGCCCGGGTGCAGCAGGCCACCCTCGATCACTTGGCGCATCATCGAAAGCTGGGCGGGGAAGCGCAGCCAGATGTCCGGCCCGAACGCCGCGAGCGAGGCCGCGCAGAGGCCTGCCGCCGCCACGGTCGCGCCGGCCAGGGCGCGCCAGTTCCGCGTCGCCAGCAGCACGAGCGGGATGAGCAGGCCCAGGTGCGGCTTGAAGACCAGCGCGCCCAGGCAGAGCCCGGCCACGACGGGCCGGCGCCGCAGCAGCAGCGCGCCGGTCCCGAAGAGCGCCCCGGAGAGGAAGCCGTTCTGCCCGTTGGAGAGGTTGATCAGCACCGCCGGGAAGGCCAGCAGCGGCAGCCAGGACGCCTCACCCAGCCAGGCGCGGGCGGCGCGGCACCAGGCGACGCCGGTCAGACCCAGCCATACCGCCAGCGCCGGCAGGTAGGGCATGAGGCCCAGCGGCAGGCAGATCAGCAGGAACGGCGGCGGATAGGGAAAAGGCGTGTAGCCGACATCCACCCCCGGGAACGCGCGCGCCTGCAGGACGCCGTGCGCCGCAGGGTCGTAGGCGGCGGTGGCGGGCGCGCCGTCCCAGACCAGCCGCGACGCCGTCCAGAAGCTGATGAAGTCCGTCCCCAGCGGCTTGCCAGTCGGATCCACGCCGCCGTGGCTGAACGCGATCCAGGCGAGCGCGCCGATGAAGGTGACGGCCGCGAGCGTACGCACCCAGGCCGTGGCGCGCTCGGCGCTCAGCCAGGCGGGCTCGGCGATCGGCAGGGTCAGGCGGGCCCAGGCGGACATGGGCGGAGTGTCGCCGCAGGGGGTGGAGGAAGGGTGAAACCTCGCCCTCAATCAAATGTGGGTCAGAGCCGCTCCATCTGCTGCAGTTCCCGCGCGGCGCCGATGATGGCCGGGTAGGGGTGGAGCACCAGGTAGGTCGGGATGTCGCTGACGTAGCCCTGCAGGCGGCCCTTGTCCTCGAAGCGGCTGCGGAAGACGCCGTTGACGAGGCGCTCGGCGATCCGCGGGGCGATGCCGCCGGAGACGAAGACGCCGCCGCGGGCCCCGAAGGTCAGCGCCAGGTCACCGGCCACGGCGCCCAGGATGCCGCCGAACCGGTCCAGTGTGGCCGAGGCCAGCGGATCGCCCACCAACCCCTCCTTGGTCACCGCCACTTCGTCCGGCAGCAAGGCGTTCTGGCCCTGCAGCTCGGCCAGGGCGCAATAGAGGTCGTAGAGCCCCGCGCCCGACAGCACGCGCTCGATGGACACCCGGCCAAACTTGGCGTGCAGGCGCTTCCAGAGCATGGCCTCCACATCGTCCGAGGGCGCGAAGGCGGCGTGCCCGCCCTCGGTGGAGATGGCGACGTCGCCGCGGTCGCTGCGGGCGAGACCGGCCACGCCGAAGCCGGTGCCGGCTCCCAGCGCCACGATCGGCGCGCCATGGGCGCCCTTGCCGCGATCGGGCCCCAGCACCCGCAGGTCCGCGCCTTCCAGCAGCGGACAGGCCAGCGCCTGGGCGGCGAAGTCGTTGATCAGGCGGACGGCCTCGAACTCGAACTGGGCCAGGAGATCGCCCTCGGAGACGCGCCAGTCGAGATTGGTGAACTCGATCTCGCCGTCCACCACCGGCCCTGCCACGGCGATCACCGCCCGCGACGGCCGGGCGCGCCCGATCACCTGCTCGAAGTAGTGGGCGATGATGTCGCCCAGACTGGGGTAGTCCTTGCAGGGGTAGGCGCGCGGATTGCGCACATGCCCCTGGCCGTCCACCACGGCGAGGCGGGCGTTGGTTCCGCCCACGTCGCCCACCAAGCCTGCCCAAGTTGGCCGGCCCATCAGGCCGCCTCGAAGAGGGCGCAGGCGCCGGTGTCGGCCGCGCCGGCCGCGTGGCGCATCCAGCCGAACAGCTCGCGGCCGTAGCCCGGGGCGGAGGGCGGCGCCTTGGCCCTGGGGCGACCCATCAACTCGCGTGGGTCCAGTCTGATGTCGAGCACGCCCTTCTCCGCGTCCAGCCGAATGACGTCGCCCGTTGCCACATAGGCGAGCGGACCGCCAGCGGCGGCTTCGGGGGTGACGTGGATCGCCGCGGGCACCTTGCCGCTGGCGCCCGACATCCGCCCGTCGGTGACCAGCGCCACCTTGAAGCCCTTGTCCTGCAGGACGCCCAGCACCGGCGTCAGCGAATGCAGCTCCGGCATGCCGTTGGCCTTGGGGCCCTGGAAGCGGACGACGGCGATGAAGTCGCGGTTGAGCTCGCCGCGCTTGTGGGCGGCCAGCAGGTCGTCCTGGTCCTCGAACACGATGGCGGGCGCCTCGACGATCCGGTGTTCGGGTTTCACCGCCGAGGTCTTGATCACGCCGCGGCCAAGTGCGCCGGTCAGCAGCCGGATGCCGCCCTCGGCCTCGAAGGGGTCGTCGGCCGGACGCAGCAGGTCGCGGTTCAGCGAGGCGGCCGGGCCGTCGCGCCAGACGAGGCGGCCGCCGTCCAGGAAGGGCTCCTGCTGGTAGCGGCGCAGGCCCGCGCCGGCGACCGTGCGGACGTCCTCGTGCGCCAGACCGTGGTCCAGGAGGGTGCGGGTGACGAAGCTCATGCCGCCGGCCGCGTGGAAGGCGTTCACGTCCTCGGAGCCGTTCGGATAGACCCGGGCCACCAGCGGCGTCACGCGGCTCAGGTCGTGGAAGTCCTCCCAGGTGATCTGGACGCCCGCGGCCCGGCCCATGGCCAGGATATGCAGGGTGTGGTTGGTCGAGCCGCCGGTGGCCAGCAGGCCGGCTATGGCGTTCACCAGGCTCTTCTCGTCGATCACGGCGGAGAACGGGGTGTAGTCGTTGCCGCCGTCGCGGATCTCGATCGCCCGCCGGGGCGCGGCGGCGGTGAGCGCGTCGCGCAGCGGGGTGTTCGGGCTGATGAAGGCCGCGCCCGGCAGGTGGAGCCCGGTCATCTCCATCATCATCTGGTTGGAGTTGGCGGTGCCGTAGAAGGTGCAGGTGCCGGGGCCGTGGTAGCTCTTCATCTCGCTTTCGAGCAGCTCGTCGCGCGTCGCCTTGCCCTCAGCGTAGAGCGCCCGAGTGCGGGCCTTCTCGGCGTTGGAGATGCCCGAGGTCATCGGCCCGCCGGGCACGAAGATGGTCGGCAGGTGTCCGAAGGCGGCGGCGCCGATGAAGAGGCCCGGCACGATCTTGTCGCAGATGCCCAGCATCAGGGCCGCGTCGAAGGCGTCGTGGGTCAAGGCCACCGCCGTCGACATGGCGATCACGTCGCGGGAGAACAGCGACAGCTCCATCCCCGGCCGGCCCTGGGTGACCCCATCGCACATGGCCGGCACGCCGCCGGCGTACTGGGCCGAGGCGCCGACCTCCTGGGCCGCTTTGCGGATGAGGTCGGGGAACCGCTCGTAGGGCTGATGGGCCGAGAGCATGTCGTTGTAGGCGCTGACGATGGCCACGTTCGGCGCGGTCGGGTCGCGCATGCGCTGCTTGTCGCCGTCGGGTGAGGCGGCGAAGGCGTGGGCCCAGTTGGCGCAGGAGAGCTTGCCGCGGCCGGAGCCGTTGGCGCGGGCCGCCTCCATGCGTTCCAGATAGTCGGCGCGGCTCTCGCGGCTGCGCTCGACGATCCGCTGGGTGACCTCGGCGGTTACGGGATGCATGTCAGAAACCTCACGGGTCCGGATGCCAGAAGATGCGGATCGGAGCCTTGGATTGCGCGATGAGCCGGGTGACGGGCAGGTCTTCGCCCGCCTCCGCACGCCGGATCACCTCGCGCTTAGCGCCCCCGGCGACGAAGAGGAAGACGGCCCGCGCATTCATGACGGCCGACAGCGTCAGCGTCACGCGCGCCACGGGCGGCTTGCCCAGGCCTGCCGGCACGTCGCGCAGCAGGTCCGCGGTGGTCAGGCCCGCCTCCAGCCCTGGGTCGCCGGGGATCAGGGAGGCGATGTGGCCGTCCTCGCCCATCCCTAGCATCACCACGTCGAAGGGCAGGAGCGCCGCCAGCGCCGCGGGGTCGGGAACCGGCCAGAGCGGCAGCAGGTGCGCCTTGGCGGCCGTGCCCCTCAGCAGCCGCGCGCGCACCAGGCGGGTGTTGGAGTCCGGGTCGTCGGCCGCGACGCAGCGCTCATCCGACAGCGTGACCACCACCCGCAGCCAGTCGACCTCGGCGTTCGCCGCCAGCCGGTCGTAGATCGGACCGGGCGATCGGCCGCCGGTGGCCACCAGGCCCGCGCGGCCATGCGTGCGCAGCGCCTCGGTGAGTTGCGCGGCAATGGCGCTGGCCGCGGCGTCCGCCAGGGCGGCGCCGTCCGGATAGGTCTCGATCATGCCTAAGCCCCATAACGCACCGGAACGGCGAGGGGCGCCCGTCCCGCCTATTTCTTGTGGCCGGCCCGCGCAGCCGTCACGACCTCGACCACGGCGGCGACCACCAGCTCGGGCCGGTCGCGGTGGACATAATGGCCGGCGCCCTCGACGCGCCGGTTCTCGCCGCGGGTGGAGAGCGTGGCGACCTCGTCGTGCATCGTGTTCCAGACCGTCTCGACGGCGGCCGCCTCGTCGTCGGGCACGCCCGGCGCCGGATGCTTGGTCGCGGTTAGGATCACCAGCGGCAGTTCGCCCAGCGGCGCGCGCGCGGCGATCACCTCCTGGGAGTCGACATCCTGGAACGCCTGCCCCTCGGCCAGGATCGTCTTGTAGGCGTTGGGGCTGCGCGTGCCGGCGTAGAGGTCCGCCAGGTCGGTGGGCATGTCCGCCGGGCGGCCGGCGGTGCAGGCGCGGACGAAGGCCTCGGGGCGCGGATCGACCGTGCAGGGCCGCATGGCCTCGAAGCCCGCCTTGCCGGCGGCCGCGAACTTGGGCGAGACCGCCCCCATGCGCGCGATCTGGTCCTCCACCGACGGGTCGACGAGCACCAGGCCGACCACGTCCTTGCGATGCAGGCTGGCGTAGAGCCGTACCGTGAGGCCGGCCGCGGAGTGGCCCACCAGCACATAGGGGCCCTTGACGTGCGCGGCCTTCAGGGCGGCGGCGAGGTCGTCGGCCATGGCGCGGGTGTCGCGCTTGCCGGGATCGAAGGTGGAGAGGCCGAGGCCCGCCCGGTCGTAGGCGCACACGCGGGTGGTCTGGGCGATCGGGTCCTGCACGCCGCGCCAACTGGAGGCGTTGTCGCCCAGGCCGGCGTCCATCACCACGGTGGGCGAACCCTTGCCCTCGCAATAGAGGTTGAGCTTCCGTCCGTCGGGCAGGGGGACCTGGTTGGCGGGGGCCGCGTAGCGGGTCCACCAGCTGACCGGCGCTTCGGCGGCCAGAGCGGCTCCGCCGAGCAGCGCCAACATCATCCCGGCGAGCCCCATCCGGCCCGCCCTCGTCCGCCCGTTCCGCATCCTGGCCGCCCTCCGCGGACGCATGATGCCCCTCAAGCGGGCCCAGGCCCAGCTTTTCACCGGCGCCATGGAACCACCCGGGCCGCCTCGGCGTCTTCATCCATGAATGCCAGGTGTCCGCTCCCGCGGGGGCGGGCCGGAGTCGGAGTGCTCATGCGTATCGCCCAGGTGACCCCCCTGTATGAAGCCGTGCCGCCGCGCCTCTACGGCGGGACCGAGCGTGTGGTGGCGCATCTGGTCGACGCCCTGGTTGGCCTGGGCCACGATGTGACGCTGTTCGCCAGCGCCGAGGCCCGCACCCTGGGTCGGCTGGCGCCCGTGCGCGACCAGGCGATCCGCCTGGACCCGGCGCCGCTGAAGTCGGACCTGGCCGCCCACCTCTTCCAGCTTTCCGAAGTGCGCCGCCGCGCCGCCGAGTTCGACGTGATCCACTTCCACACCGACATGGTCCACTTCCCGATGTTCGAGGACATGGCCGAGCGGACGCTGACCACCCTGCACGGGCGCCTCGACCTGAAGGACCTGCCGCCGGTCTATCGCCGCTGGCCACAGTTCCCCCTGGTCTCGATCAGCGACGACCAGCGCCGGCCGCTGGCCCACGCCAACTGGGCCGCCACCGTCCATCACGGCATGAGCCCCGACCTCTATCGGTTCAGCCCGAACGGCCAGGGCTACCTCGCCTTCCTCGGCCGCATCTCGCCGGAGAAGCGACCCGACCGCGCCATCGCCATCGCCGAGGCGACCGGGCGGCCGCTGCGCATCGCCGCCAAGGTGGACGATGCCGACCGGGCCTATTTCGAGGACCGGATCGAACCCCTCCTGGCGAGCCCGCAGGTGACCTACATCGGCGAGATCGGCGACGCGGCGAAGTCAGGCTTCCTGGGCGGGGCGGACGCCCTGCTCTTCCCGATCGACTGGCCCGAACCCTTCGGCCTGGTGATGATCGAGGCCATGGCTTGCGGCACGCCGGTCATCGCCTGGGACAAGGGCTCGGTCCCCGAGGTGATCGAGCATGGCGTGACCGGCTTCATCGTGCGGTCGCTCGAAGAGGCCTACGCCGCGGTCGCCCGGCTGCCCACGCTCGACCGCCGCGCCATCCGCGCCCGGTTCGAGGAACGCTTCTCGGCCGTTGCTATGGCCCGCCGCTACCTGGCGATCTACGATCGTCTCCTGCAGGGAGCGTCCCTCACGGAGGCCGCCTGACCCAGGACCGCCGATGAACGACCTGGCGCCCAGCCATACGACCCCGGTCGAATGGGGTGAAATCGAGGAACCGCGGGTTCCCCAGCGGCTCTATGCGCTCAAAGACCGCGACACCTTCCTGGTGGCCGACGGGCATGGCGATATCGTCGGCGCCGCGGACGGCCTGTTCCACGACGACACGCGGATCCTGTCGCGGTGGGAGCTCAGCCTCGGCGACCGCTCGCCCACCCTGCTGTCCGGCGCGATGAGCCAGGACAACGTCTATTTCACCTCGCATGGCCTGAACCGGGCGATCCCGGCGCCGGCCGGGCCAGCGGCCCCGTCCGGCGTCGTCCACCTGGAGC
>Ga0105238_10005418_pt1 | contig 12608 bp, 13 predicted proteins | sample KBSC34metaG_FD_81526 | JGI IMG/M metagenome (GOLD analysis project Ga0105238, IMG submission 81526) | Corn rhizosphere microbial communities from Kellogg Biological Station, Michigan, USA - KBS C3-4 metaG | ecosystem: Host-associated > Plants > Roots > Rhizosphere > Soil | place: Michigan, USA... | reverse complement strand
GGATTCAGCAAAAAACTAAAGTAGATCCGATCCCGCGGAAAGGAATTAATGACGGCGCGCAGCAGCGTAGTCTTACCGGTCCCGGCATCGCCGGTGAGCACCGTGAACCCCTTCTTCGAAAGGATCGAGTACATCAGGCCGGCCCGGGCGTTTTGATGAGCCTCGGTCATGTAGAGGAAACGCGGATCGGGTGTCAGCGAAAAAGGAGGCTTTTCGAGTCCGTAGAATTGTTCGTACATAGCCTGCCCGTCAGCTCCTAAACCCAATCACATAAGCCGCCAAGGTGCCGGCTATGGCGAAGGCGACAAGCAAGGAAACCACAGTAGCCTTGCGGCGAGAGAACCCTCCGCCGTTCTCCAATGCGAAAATATTTTGCACGCGACCCAGCACCACGATGCCCTCGGGGAGTTCCCACTCGCCCAGAAACTTGTTCTTCCGCATCTCGAGCAGGAGCCAGAAGCCAGCGCTGAGGAACAGTGCCAGCCCGCCACCTTCGCCCGCCAAAAGAGGACGGTTCGGGCTAATGGCTTTTTCCGGATTACGAGCCGGATCGAGGATGGTGAAACGCTCGGATTTCTGGCGGCGCTCCATATCCGTGGCCATGTTGGCGGCGAAGATTTTGTCCTGCAAAGATTTGTAGTTTAATTTCGAGACTTCATAATCCCGCGTGACTCCCGTCATTTCCTGTTCTCGCAGCGGCAGGCGCTGGATCCGGGCCTGCAGCGAATCAATCCGACGAAGAAGCTGCTGCTGATCAGCCTGCCGCGTCTTTAATTCCGTATTGAGGGATGCAAGTTGCGCATTCATCAGCGCCACCCGCTCGCGCTCGGCTGAAAGTGCGCGCACCGCGTCAGGGGATTGCGCGAGCGCTGCTTGCGCTTCGTCCGTAGTGCCAGATCCTGCGCCCTCAGTCGCTGCTTTTGCCGCAACGGATTCGGCGGCCTCGGTTGCCTTCGCCTGTTCGATCGCCGCCATTATCGCCTTGATGTCCGGGTGAGCGGGCGAATAGCGCAACTTCATCTCCGCCAACTGCGTTTCCAGCTCTTCGGATTTCTTCTTCGCCGCTAGTGCCACCACTTGAGCGGGAGTGCGGTGGTTGGCGTTTTCAATCAATCGCTGGAGCGTAGCTTCGGTCGACTGCGCCACGCTTAAGGCGCTTTCCACTACTGTCTTATTCTGGTTCGCGCGATTCAACGCGTCCTGGCTGCCTTGTAACTGCAGTTGTAGCTGGCTCAACTCTTGAGCAAGTGAGGCTTCCTGCTGCGGCAGTTCGCCGTTAAAAGCCTGCTTGAACTGGCTCAGCTTGACTTCCTGCGCCTCTAGCTCTTTCTTGGCCTGGTCCAACTGGGTTTTCATGAAATCAGCAGTACCCGCCGCCATGTTTTCGCGAGAGCGAAGGTTCTCTTCGATGAACAGACTTCCGAGCTGGTTCGCGACTTCGGCGACGGTCGCGGGATTCCGCCCAGAATAAGCAACCCGGAAGGCGCCAGGGCGGTTTTGAATCCAGCCCTTTTCCGCCGTAACGCTGATGTCACCCGCCATCATCTCCAGGATTTCTTCCTGAGTGCGGGTTTTGCGTTCGTTCTCGTACAGGTTAAGGGTTTGGATGATCTTCTGCAGCCGCGTTTGACTCAGAATCTCTTGGCTGAGGGTTGCCAGCCGATCCTGCAACTCCGCGTTGACCGTGGAGCTCACGAATTTCTCGGGGATCTTTTGCTGGTCCACCAGGATCAGGGTTTCGGCGCGGTAAGTAGCGGGCCAGGCCATCACGACTGCGATGACCACGGCGCTCAGCGCTGCCCAAGACACAAGGACGTGGACCTTATGCTTCCATAGGATGCGAACAAGCGAGCGTGAGGGCCAGCCCTGCGAGGAACCATCCCCTTGATCCTCGAAGTCGTCGATAGGGCGAGATTGTTTCCTGCCTGTCAACATTTTGTTGCTTGTGAGGCAATTTGGGGACCAATATGCTTTTTCAATAGCTTGCGAGCATCACCGGCCCAAGTCCCGCCGGAATCCTGATAAAGTTTAGAGCAAAGTCCAAAAGCTTCAGTCATCAGACCAATTATTCCTGGGGCTCTCCTTTAATCAAGATCGAGCGAGTATCAGAATAAGTTCTTTCTAGTCTGGGATGGGCTGGTGCACGGCAACCAAGGCGGATCGATTGTGCGTGTCATGCTGCCTGATGCGCCTGGCGCCGAAGCTGAAGCGGTCAACTTCGCCGCGAAGCTGATTCCTGAGATGCGGCGATCGCTGGGGGCACAAGGGTACTAGCCGTACCGCCCCTGCGTTGGTCTAATGGATCGCGGCACCCAGAGCAAGATTCACCTCCTCCCGGTCTGTGAACTCGCAGGCTATGCCGAATCCAGGATCGAGGCCCTTGATCTCCACGCGAATTACCCTGACCTGCCTCTCGAGAACGAGCGGGGGCGAATGGCTTGGAATGACCAATCTGCATTCCAAATGCTCTCCTGGTGCACATGGCTCCTGCGCTATACAATAGAAGCCGCTGCCGCTGATGTTGTCGGTTTCAGCTTCGAGCGGAAGCTGTCCTTCAACCCTCCAGAGCTGGAGGTGGTAGCAGAGGCTGAGTCGTGACCGCCGTCTACGTTCCTGGTCCATAGAACTACCCGGTTCTCACTCTCTCAATAGATGAATACTGGGGCAATCATTGCATCCTGCACTTCTGAGGCCGAATTTAGCCGAAAGATAGGACACTGAATCTCCCAATCTGTGGGTATAATCGGCCACGATCATATCCGAACAAACCAGACTAGTTCCTAAAGTCGGGGAAAGAAGTACAGCGGAGTGGGTCGAGCAGGTCGGAGTTCTCGGAGCGAATTTTCACCCGAAGGCCACGTGCAAGCCGTGCGGGTCGATTCGAAACAATCGTAATTCGTGAAGTGTGGACGGTGCAGTTTTATATAAGAGACCGAGTGATTGTATAACTGCGGCTCTCTAATCGTTGAGTCGGCGGAGACCATGAAATGTTGTGTAGTTAGCACTGAATCCGAATTATTGGATCAATGCCGGAGGATTCTCGGAGAGGCGGTCCCGGAGGAGTGTGAGCTCTTCCGATCTGCACGCTATTCGGAAGCCCCGGATGCGGATGTCTATATCTGGGATTTCTCAGGCGATCCCTTCATCCCGGTGGAACGCCCGGACATGGTCTCGCGGATCCTGTTCGTGGTCGAACCGGGCCAGTTAGACCGATTTCGCAGGGCGCTGGGCACACTGCGTGCGTCTATTGTGCTAAAGCCAGTTCAAGCGGCCGCTCTCCGGCCTTTTCTTGAGCATGCGTTCCGACAGCGCCAGACAATGCCGGGCGAACAATGCATGACTCCAGACGGCGAGTCCCGTGATGAGCGGGACGACCTTCTCGATTCCGTGCTCCACGCCAATTTGAAGCTTCAGGAGTATGATCAGTCCCGAACCAACTTTCTTGCGCGCGCAGTGCACGATTTTCGCGCTCCGCTCACCGCCCTCGACGGCTATTGTGGACTCCTCGTCGAACAACAGATGGGGTCCCTTAGCCCGGAGCAGCTCAATCTCCTGCGCCGAATGCAGCACAGCATTAAGCGGCTCTCCCGCCTGGCCAATGCCATGTTCGAGTTGAGCGTGGGGCGGCGATCGAAGCGAGAACTTAATATTCAAGAGGCCGATGTAGAAGCTTCGATCAGCCAAGCTATCCATGAGGTCACTCAGTACGCGCAGCAAAAGCAAATACGCATCAGCGCTTCAGTAACCCAGCCTCGCCAGAAGTTTCTAGTCGATGCCGGGAAAATAGAACAAGTACTGATAAACCTCCTGGAGAACTCATGCAAGTTCACGCCAAAGAATGGATCCATCGAGGTTTCAGCGTACCCGGTGCTATACGAGGTCGGTGACCGTCCCCAGAGCATGGCTCGATCTTTTGGTCCAGACTCCGACGCACCTCCCTCGAACGCCTACCGTATTGACGTCCGCGACTCGGGGAGCGGGATTCCTGCTGAGTATATCTGCTCTATTTTTGAAGAGTACACATCCTATGCCGGTGGCAAAGACAGGTCTGGGGGAGGTCTCGGTCTGGCGATTTCCCGCATGATCATCGACGCGCATCATGGTGAAGTCTGGGCCGAGTCTAGTGCAACGGGAACAACCTTCTCCTTGGTTCTCCCATATGGTGGTCCACTTTCAACACTGAGCACGGCAAACACGTCTAGGAGGCTGCATAGCCAAGCTGTGGCAGCAAGCGCAAAGAAGGTACCGGCATGATTAAGCCGCCCGACGGAAATATATAGGCATGAGCAGTACACCCAGAATTATGGTTGCTGAAGACGAGCGCGAGGTTCGCGACTACCTGGAAATCGCGTTGCGCTCGTTAGGTTATCCGGTTGACTTTGCCCAGGACGGCGAGGAAGCACTTTCTTATTTAAAGGAAAGCGGTTCCGACTACTGCCTCTTGCTGCTGGATATCATCATGCCGCGCAAGGACGGGCTGGAGACGCTTCGCGAGATACGTCAGTTTGATACCGGTCTGCCGATCATTATGCTCTCGGGCGCGACTTCGCCTTTGAATGTGGTGGATGCGATCAAAAGTGGTGCCAACGATTTTCTGGCTAAGCCCGTAAGTCACGGCGACTTGGGCGCGGCCATTCAAAAGGCGCTCCGGGTTCGCTCTAACGCCGGTCCGAGTCCGGCGGCGGAAAGCACCGCACCCACCGCGGAACCTTTCACGGCATCCAGTTCGTGGACCAAAAAACTGGAACTCTTCCTGAATCAAGTAGGTTCATCCGAAGTTCCTGTTTTGCTGCAGGGGGAGACGGGTGTCGGCAAAGAAGTGCTGGCCCGCAGGCTGCACGCAAGCTCCTGTCGGTCGGCGAAGCCTTTCCTCAAGCTTAATTGTGCGGCACTTCCAGGGGAATTGATCGAAAGCGAACTCTTCGGATATGATCGCGGGGCGTTTACCGGAGCCTTCCGCAACAATCCCGGAAAATTCGAACTCGCCCATGGCGGAACCATCCTCCTTGATGAGATTGGAGACATGGATTTCAAACTCCAAGCTAAGCTGCTGCAGGTCCTCCAGGACGGCGAATTCCTGCGACTGGGCAGTAAGGAGACTTGCCGCGTCGACGTAAGGGTAATTGCCGCCACTCACTGCGATCTCGAGTTAGCGATCAATGAGGGCCGGTTTCGTGAGGATTTGTACTATCGACTCAATGTCATTCGCATCGAGGTTCCGCCTCTACGCGACCGTAAAGAGGAACTACTGCCGCTCTCCCAATTCTTTCTGACGAAGTACGCGGCCGTGGGTGCGGTTCCGCCTGAGATCACGCCTTCCTTGAGACAGGCAATGCTGGCTCACGATTGGCCTGGAAATATACGGGAGCTCGAGAACGTGATGCGAAGGTATGTCGTAATGCGGCGTCCCGAAATGATCGTCGAGGAACTGGGGCGGATGGCAGCACGCCGGAAGACTCTGGCGGGGCGAAGTGCGGGGGGAGAATCCCGTGAAGATGGAATCCGACCGGCATCGCGGGCCGGAACTCTTTACGTAGAACCCGAAGATTCGAGTTGGCCCGCGGAACCAACGCACCGTCAAAGCAGTGCCTCCGAGATATCCGTACTTGGCCGGGTCGACCAGGCCCGAAGGCAGGCTGAGACAGACGCCATTTTAGCAGCTCTCCACGCCAGGCAGTGGAATCGGAAGCAAGCGGCAGCATTGCTGAACGTGGATTATAAAGCTCTGCTCTACAAAATGAAGAAGCTGGGGATCGGTGACCGGGCGTCCAGTTCCGCAGCGCCTTAACGAAACAGAAGCACTTCGGAGGGTCTATTCGAGGAAATTTCGAACGAACAATTCGCTAATCTGAACGATCAGCAGACGGATCGAATTTCTAGAGCGCCCGTACCTGTGTGCGCATCGTCGTGTCTTTCTACTGCACTTTGATTGTAAATTGCTGTTCTACCTGTGCCGCGCCGGCAATAAAACCGCCATCGAGCGGCGACCCGCTAGAATCGAATACAGACAGCACAAACGTGTAGGCCCCAGGGACTCCAGGGATCCCCGTGATGGCACCTGTACTTGCCTCCATGCTTAAGCCGGCCGGCAAGCCCGGGCTCCTCTGAAACCATAGATAGGGGCCTTTACCCCCATTGGCGGCAAGGGTAACGCTGTAGGGCATACCGACCACAGCGCTAGGCAAAACAGATGTCGTAGTGATCTGAAACGGGATAGTCTGGAATCCAAGCGCCGCTCCGGCTAACGCAGTGGCTAGTGCCATCACCGCAAATGTTTTCTTCATGATTTGGTCCTTTAGCTCGTACTTTTTTCAAACAATAACCGGATTCCTAAGGTTCAGCGCCATACCAGCAAGCTGCAGCACCCTGCTGGTGTGTCCTGCGATCTCCATCAGTGATCTGTCGTGCAATTGCAGGCAATTACGCGAGGTATCCGGTACGCACGTTGCGGTTAGCTGAAGTCGCTCCGATGCCTAACACGATCAGCTTCGTTGGTCGTTTTACTTTGAGTCGGGCTCTTGTGTTCTTCTTTTATAGGTTTCCTATCGGCCGGGAAAAAAGAAACGTTACTGACGGCGACGCTTTAGTTAGCGTCCTTATGGGTGGACACTACGGGCTTTGGGAGTAGTGCACGATCTTGACTAGAATCTACTCAACCACCGAGGCGCTCAAAGCGGTCTACTGGTTTCGCTTTCGGCCCAATCAACAAGGCAAGATGACTGTACTGTTAGGCTAAGCGGCGTGCTACGGCTTTGAGGACAACGCCAGGACCGACTCTTTGGAAATCCTACCGGAGTTGTCCACAATTTCCAGCTGGAATTGGAGCCGCTCTGCTGAAGACCGATAGTACACGTGCCCAGTCGTTAGAAGTTGTTGATCAAGCGGTATAGTCAGCGGTTTTCGGTCACCCTCTAGAATCACCAGGCGGCCTTCGCGTGCGTGGGTTACCACAGCACTTTGGGGATTCCACCGAATATTGAGGCCGTTGCCGTTTGCTTCCACATCCAATTGAAGTGGAGATACCGATGCTGTCGCCGGAGTCTTCCGGGTTGATGCGGATGAGGAGTCTCGGAACAAGAGCGCGAGCAGACTGGCAAGTATCAGCCCCCCCAACACCACACTGCTAGTTACGAGCATCCTTCGGGAGACGCCTCCTGTAGTCTTCGAGGTCGCGTCGGTCCGCGGCGGGTTTACGTCTACGGGTTCGGTTTGGCTGAGTTCGGCAACTATGGAAATCAAGGAGCGTGTCCGCAGCCGCCCCAGGTAAGATCTCAATCGCTGGCTGATCGGCTCCTCACCTGCGCGGGTCTTGGCTGGCAACGGCATCGCCGTCTCGACTTTCTCGGCCGACTGAGTCACTCGGGGATCAATCGAAGTGGATTCGGCTTGTTGCGCCAACAGTTCCGTATCGAGAGGAAAATCCATGAACGACACGGGAGCAAAGATACCCTTCTGCATCCAGAAGAAGAATCCCGCAGTGTGTAGCTCAAGGGAGTTCTGGATTAGCATGACTACATTAGCGGGATCGCGGAAGTGTTTCCCGACGAAAGTGATCTCTTCGTCTCGAAGGTGCAAGTTATCCTCCGACTGGGTCCGGAAGTAACCCACAACGAACGTATACACTAAGCGGAGGCGTTTAACTTGAGACGGATCCAGATGATATCGGGTGCCAGGCTGCTCTTCAGAAGGAACCCAAACGTAGTCGTCGATCTCAAGTCTGGTCGGCGTCTTCTGGCGGCCGAGCAACACACCGCCAACTTCGGCGCCAGAGGTACTATCGGCAAGATGCTGATCTAACTCGGCCCGAAGCCTCGAAATGAGGCCGAGCGGTATGTCGATGCGGATCGGTGAGCCAGGAAATGCCCAGGAAAATATCGACCGATCGGAAGCTCCAGACTCGTACTTCGCAGGTGTCGGTATGCTCATTCCGTAAGCTTCCCAGCCAATCGGTAGGTGACGTGGTTTGATTTTACGCCGACCTGTTCACTTAGACTAGTAGCACAATTGCTAGCCGCTTTACTGGTCTTCTTTCGTGGCGGTCACGGGATCGACTTTAACATCTTCGGGCGCGCTGTCGCCGGGGTGGGCGATGATCCGGTCTCCCATATGCAAGCCGCTGAGCACTTCTAGGTGATCGCCGTAGTCGCGGCCGATTCGGGTTTTTTGCAGGGGCACGTCGGGGCGAACTACCGCGACTTGCGTGCCGGCGATCAGCGCGTCGCCGGGGACTAGCAACGGGGCGTTTGTGCGCGGGCTGCTTAGGTCGATTTGCGCGTACATCCCGGTGAGGAGGGTGCCGTCGACGTTGGGGACTTGAACTTCAACCAGCATGGTACGGCTGGTGGGGTCTAGCGAATTCGCGGTGCGGGCGACGGTGCCGGTGAAGGTGCGAGCGGGCAGGTTGGTGACGGTCAGAGGGGGGCTGGCCTACGTGGATGGAACTGGTGATGGTCTGCGGTACGTTGGCGTAGGTGCGCAGGGCCCCGGTCTGGGCGATGCGGTCGAGCAGTGCGCATTCACGAGCGCGCCGACGTCCACGTTGCGCAGCGTGATCACTTCGGCGAAGGGCGCTTTCACTACGCGGAAGGCTTACATTTGATCCGAGCGCTCGAGGTTTGCTTCGACGGCGCGGGGAGCGTGGGACCGCGCATCGTTTTCGCCACACTCTTGCTACGAGATCCTGGTGAACGGCGGAACTATCGAGGATGCTGCAAACATCCTCGGCGACAGCCCCGCCGTCGTTCGTAAGCACTACGCAAAGAGGAATACTGCGTATCAGTCTCGCACAGTGGACGTGTTGGAGAGAGTCCACGGGAGACGAATTGTCACGCCAGCGGCACGCGGCGTTTTTGACGAGATAGCTTCTCTGGAATCAGATTTTAAGATGGTGCCGGAGGTGGGACTTGAACCCACACGCCCAGTGAAGTGCGCCGGATTTTGAGTCCGGTTCGTCTGCCAATTCCGACACTCCGGCGCCGTTGGCTACTTACATTCTAGCGGATTTTGGATGCGGCCTTTGCGCCGGCTGGTTCCAGCATAAAATTGCTGTCTTTGTTCTGGATCATGCCGGTGATACACTTCTGCCATGCAGCCGGAAGCGATAGAGGTGCTCGTGGCTATGGGAGAGTATGCCGGTACTCAAGAAGCTTTTCTGCGCGAAAGCGCCGCAATCGTGCAAGCTGCGTTACAGTGCTCCCCAGAGATAGCGGATCATATAATCCACAATTTGATGAATCATGGAGGCATCAATTTCGATATCACACGCGGAGGGGAACTGCCCCCAACTCCAATGGCTATTCCAATGGCACGTTGGTATTGGTATGTCCCTACGGCAGCCTAACAGGACGGCTACCGTTTCTCGCTCGACCGCCACCACGAGCCGCCTGTCATCACGGGGACGTGGTTGACGTAGGCGTCCTCCACCATAGTGGCTAGCGTGGCTTCGCTGTCGCGCGTGGCGAATTCATGCTGGGTGTGTTCTTCCCACAACTGGGGGAGGTCGAGTGCCGCTTGCTGCGCGCCCGGTTCTGTGCGAACACCACTACTTACGCTTCTTGGTGGCCTTCGTAGGGACGGCGGTGAGGATGCGCAAGCGGGCCTGCGCTTTGGGCACGTTGACGTGCTTGGGATACTGTTTGATGAACGCCCGATAGGCACCGATCGCTTCCTTGTCGCTTCCGGCCTTCTGATATTCGACGCCTTTCATATACATGGCGTCGGCGGCCTTGGGACTGTCCGGGTAGCGTTCGACTACTGCCTGAAAGACCTGCGCGGCGTCGTCATACTGTTCGCCGTGGTCGTAAATCAAGCCCATGTAATACTGGCCTTCGGGGGCGTTGGCATGGTCCGGGAAATACTTGAGGAAGTCCGCGAACTCGGCCAGCGCTTGTTTGTCTTTAGCGCCGGTGTAGTCGCGGACGGCCTTCTGCCACAGGCTTTCCGCAGTAACGCCGCGCGGCGTAGCGGGGGCCCTCGACACCGGGGCGACGCTTGCCGGGACCGGTGGCGGAGGCGGCGGCGCCACTGCCGGCGTGTTCATCGTACGCACGGCGCTCGAAATATCGGCGAGCTTGTTGTCGAGCGCCGCCAAGCGCCGCGATAGATCCGCCAGATTCTCGCGCACGGCACGCATTTCGTCGGCGGATTGATCCACTTTCGTGCCCAGGATAGCGATGGGCGCTTCCACTTTGGCCTGCTGGTCATTCAGCCGGTCGGTGAGGGTGCGCTGCAGCGTTCCGGCCGCTGCTGAAACGCTATTGGATTGTTCCAGGGCCTGCCGGACCAGCCCTTGGAGCGCTGTCAGCTTCTGATCCTGTCCCACCTGCAACAGCTTCACCTGATCCTGCAGTTGCGCCACATCGCGCTGGATGGAAAGGATATCGTCGCGCTTCTGGCCCATCAAAAGCGCCGGGCTCAGCGCGAGAACCAAGAGACAAGTTGGGTTTCTCATGTTCAATTCCCAGTCTATTCCGTCTCCGCCTTCGCGTCGAGGTAGGCTTGGCGGCAATCCAGAATGAGTTTGCGCGCATCAATGGGGCCGCGCCAGCCGTCGATGCGGGTCTCTTTGCCTTCCAGCTCTTTATAGATGGTGAAGAAGTGTTCGATTTCGCGCCGCATATGCGGCCACACTTGATCCACCGTGGCGATTTCCGAGTAGCGCGGGCTGCTCTTGGGGACCGCCAAAATTTTCTGGTCGCGCTCGGAGGAATCCACCAGCTCGAGAAAACCTAGCGGGCGCACTTCGATCAGGCAGCCGGTGAAGCTGGGCTCGGACATCAGCGTCAGCACGTCCAGCGGGTCGCCATCATCCGCTAGTGTGCCGGGAACGAAGCCGTAATCGCCGGGATAGTGCAGCGGCGAATACAGCGGCCGATCCAGGCGGAAGACACCCAGTTTGCCGTCATATTCGTATTTGTTAGCCGAGTTCTTGGGGATCTCGACGATCATGCGGATGACTTCCGGAGTCTCCGGGCCGGGGTCCAAATCGTACAAATTCGCCATGTATTTCCACTGTAGCAGCCGACCCCCCATATAATGAAGGTTTGGAACTCGAAAAGACACTGCTGCGTAAGGTGGGCGAGGCCGTCACCCGCTTCAAGATGATTCGCGATGGCGATCGCGTGGCGGTGGCGCTTTCCGGAGGCAAGGATTCCGTCACCATGCTGGAAGCGCTGCTGCTCTTGAAGGAACGCGCGCCCATCGATTTCACCGTGTGCGCGTTTACGGTGGAACAGGGAAAATTTCTGCGTCCGATTCAGCCGCTTGGCGAATATCTCAAAGCGCGCGGCGTGGATTGGACTTATCACACTGACAACCCGTCGATCCGTTTGATCGACGAGCAGCCGGATCACGGATGCGATTTGTGCAGCCGTTATCGCCGCCGCGCGGTTTATCAGATCGTGCGCGGGCTGGGCGCTAACGTCATCGCTTTTGGGCACACCGCCGATGATTTCTGCGAATCGTTTTTGCGTAACGCTCTGTTCACGGGACGCATCAGCGCGCTGCCGCCCATCACTTACTCGCGGCAGCGTGATTTCCGTTTGATTCGTCCGCTGGTCTACGTCACCGAAGATCTGACGACGCGCTTTGCCGAATCGCTAGGAGCGCCCGTGATCCCCTGCGGCTGCTCGCAGCGCACCGGAACCGTGCGCCGGACCTTACGCGATATGTTCGGCGAACTCGAAAAAGAACATCCGCATTTGAAAGAGACGCTGCTCTCCGCCATGGGCAACATTCAAACCGGCCGCCTGCTAGACCCACGCTTTCTCGATCTAGACGGTGCCACCGAAACTGAAATCGGGGATAGTAATCCCTTTCCCCTATTTCAAGCCGTAGATAGCTAGCGGCGTCGTTTTTACAAGCTGTTTACAAATTCCTCACGGTTTTGAGCGCATCCAATGCGATAGTGGGGTTAATTCCACGTAAGGGGATTTTCAAATTGTCGTTTCAGTCACTCTTTCTGCGTCTGGCCGTGGCCAGCAGCCTTTTGATGCGCGCTTATGCGGCCGAGCCTGCTTATACCGTGGTTGACTTGGGAACTCTCGGCGGTACCCAAGCCACTGCCATCCGGATCAACGACTCCGGCCTAGTCGTGGGCAACTCGCTGCTCAACGGCAACGTGGCCGAGCACCCGTTCCTATGGAGCGGCGGCAGGATGGTCGACCTAGGCACTCTGGGCGGCGCGGTTGGCCACGCTTTCGGGGTGAATGGCTTGGGCCAGGTTGTAGGTACCTCGCATACGGTGGGTAATGCAGCATTCCATGCGTTTCTTTTCAGCGGCGGTACGATGCACGATCTGGGCACTCTCCCTGGATCCACCGACAGTGTCGGCGCGAGTATCAACGACAGTGGTCAAGTGGCCGGTTGGTCGTATACGGATGGGCTGGGAGCAAGCCACGCAGTCCTGTTTAACGGCGGCGCGATCACCGATCTCGGCACTCTGGGAGGCACCAGCAGCTTCGGCGAAGGTATCAATGCCTCCGGTCAAGTGGTGGGTTCGTCGAATATCGCCGGAGATGCCGCAGAGCACGCTTTCCTCTACAGCGGGGGCGTCATGCAGGATCTGGGCACTCTCGGTGGCACCAGTAGTGAAGCTTTTGGAATTAACG
>Ga0105238_10005413_pt1 | contig 12614 bp, 12 predicted proteins | sample KBSC34metaG_FD_81526 | JGI IMG/M metagenome (GOLD analysis project Ga0105238, IMG submission 81526) | Corn rhizosphere microbial communities from Kellogg Biological Station, Michigan, USA - KBS C3-4 metaG | ecosystem: Host-associated > Plants > Roots > Rhizosphere > Soil | place: Michigan, USA... | reverse complement strand
GCAGTTCACACGGATTTTCTTCGGTCCCAGATCGTAGGCCAGATAACGCGTGCTCGCTTCGAGCGAGGCCTTGGCCACGCCCATGACATTGTAGTGCGGCACGACTTTTTCTGCGCCGTAATAGCTCATGGCCACGATGCTGCCGCCATCGGGCATCAAGGGGGCGGCGGCGCGGGACAACGCCACCAGCGAATACGCACTCACATCATGTGCCACGCGGAAAGCCTCGCGGCTCGTGCCCACAAAGTCTCCCTCCAGCGCTTCCTTCGGCGCATAGGCCACCGAATGCAGGAGCAGGTTCAGCTTGCCGAACTTCGCGCCGACCTCGCTGAAGACGCGGGCAATATCCTCATCCTTCGTCACGTCGCATGGCAGGATCAGCGTGTCGCTGCCGAACGTGCCGGCCAGTTCCTCGACGTTGTCCTTGAGCCGTTCCCCCTGGTAGGTGAACGCAAGTTTCGCGCCCTCGCGCGCCCACGCCTGCGCGATGGCCCAGGCGATGGAGCGTTTGTTGGCGACACCGAAGACGATTCCAGTTTTTCCAGTTAGCAATGGCATAATTGAATTTGGTTGCCGACCAGTGTTAAAAAAAATCCCCGCCGCGTCCAGCCTCGACTCGCGCGCGCGGACAAATTAACCTCCGCGCATGGACATGAATCAACTTGTCGAAGGCCTGATCCAGTATCTCATGCTGATCGGCCTGCTGACATTCCACGAGTTCGGCCACGCGTGGACGGCGATGAAATGTGGCGATGACACCGCCAAATCGCTGGGCCGCGTCTCGCTGAATCCCCTCGTCCACATCGACCCGATTGGCACCGTGTTGATGCCGATGCTCATGCTTTTCTTGCCGCTTATTTACGGCAGTTCGGGAACTGCGATCAGTCACTTCATCGTCGGCTGGGCCAAGCCCGTGCCCGTGAACCCGCAAAACCTGCGGAACCGGGGCTTTGATGAAATTCTCGTGACGATGGCCGGTCCGGGGATGAATCTCCTCCTGGCCATCGGGTTGGTGGCGCTGGCCAAGGGCGGGATTTTGCTGCATTCGCTGGCCGGTGGCATGTATTTCTTGCAGGCAGCCTGGTTGAGCCTTTTGCTTTGCTTCTTCAATCTCATCCCGATTCCTCCGCTGGACGGTTCCAAGGTCTTGCGGGTGGTGACCGGCATGTCGTGGGAGGCGTATATGACATTCTCACAGTTCGGTATCTTTGCCGTGATACTCGTGATCCAGATCCCGCAGGTGCGGGATACGCTTGCTTCCACCACCAATGGCACGCTGGAGCTGCTCTGCCGGATTTTTGGCGTGTTGTAAGCTCCCGCACCTTTTGTGAAAAAAGCTCGCGTGATAACTGAAGATTTCCGACATTGCCGCGCGTGAATCAAGGCCAGCCATCCGAACCCAATCCGGCCACCGGGAAAGAATTCGTCCTGCCCATCGAAGGCTTTACCGGCACGCCCGACGAGATCGAGCGCCAATGGTTCGAAAAAGTCTATCGCGGCCGTGGCGATTCCATGAAGCAACTGACCTTGCGCGCGCTGCTCATGGGCACGGCCTTGGGCGGGATATTATCGCTCACCAATCTTTACATCGGCCTGAAATCCGGCTGGGCGATGGGCGTGGCCATCACCGCCTGTATCCTGTCCTATGCCATCTGGACGTCCATCGTGAAGATCGGCCTCGCCAAAACGCCGATGACCATCCTGGAGAACAACTGCATGCAATCCACCGCCAGTTCGGCGGGTTACTCCACCGGCGGCACGCTGGTCGCCGCCTTCGCCGCGTTCATCATGCTCAACGGCCATTCGCTGCCGCTCGGCCTCATGTTCGCGTGGGTCTTTTTTCTGGCCGTCCTCGGCGTGACCATGGCCATACCGATGAAACGGCAGATGATCAACATCGAGCAACTGCGTTTCCCCAGCGGCGTCGCGGCGGCGGAAACGCTCCGCGCCCTCCACTCGCACGGCCAGAAGGGCATGCGCGCGGCCAAAGCCCTTGGCATCGCCGGTGTCCTCGCGGCCATCGATAATTTCTGGCACGACGGCCTGGCCGTACTGGACGAATTTTTGATGAAGTTTTATCACGTGACGTCCCACTTCAATTCCTGTTCCAGCGATACGCTTGTCACTAAACTGAACGCTCTCACGTTCGGCCCCGCCTGGGTTGGCCGCACTGTGATGTTCAGTTGGGAACCCATCTTCATCGCCTCCGGTGCCATCATGGGCATGCGTGTCTGCCTCAGCATTCTGTTCGGCAGCATCGTCTGCTGGATGGGTTTCGTGCCCGCTTTGCAGTCGGCCGGGCTCATCACACACGGCGGTTTCCGCGACTGCGTGCAATGGGCGCTCTGGCCGGGTGTCTCCTGCATGGTCTTCGCCAGCCTCTTGGATTTGATCTTGAAATGGCGCATCTCCCTCCGCGCCTTCCGCGATCTGGGCCGGATGTTTTCGCGTTCGTCCAAGACGGACAGCGAGATGGATGCCATTGAGGCACCCATGACCTGGTTTGCCATCGGCCAGGGCGTGTCGTTGATCGCGCTGTCCTTGCTGGCCCACGCGACGTTCGGCATGCCCTATTGGCAGAGCGCTATCGCCGTGGTGATGTCCTTCGCACTCGCGCTGGTCGCCTGCCGCGTCACTGGCGAGACGGACACCACGCCCATGGGCCCGATGGGCAAGGTGACCCAACTCACCTTTGGCGCTATCAATCCCGGCAACATCAATGTGAACCTCATGAGCGCCAACATCACCGCCGGCGCCGCTGCTTCCTCCGCCGACCTGCTGACGGACCTGAAAAGCGGTTATCTGCTCGGTGCCAATCCCCGCAAACAATTTATCGCCCAATTCGCCGGGATTTTCATCGGCACCGTCATCAGCGTCCTGGGCTTCATGGTGATCGTCAATAAACCTGAGGTCATCGGCTCTGACCAGTTTCCCGCGCCTTCCGCGCAGACGTGGGCGGCGGTGGCGAAGGCTTTGAGCGCGGGCTTTGAGGCGCTCGCGCCGGTAAAAGTCTGGAGCATCATTATTGGCGGTCTGGTGGGGATCATCTTTACCGTTCTGCCGGTGGTTTTTCCGAAACAGAGAAATTATTTCCCCTCCGCCTCCGGCTTCGGTCTGGCGTGGATCTTCCAATGGTATTACGGCGTGCTTTTTTTTCTGGGTGCCCTTATCGCCCATTGGTATCGGAAAAAATCACCCGCCCATGCCGAGGAATTCACCTTTCCCGTCGCATCGGGCATCATGGCCGGCGGCGCCTTGATGGGTGTGGCCATCATCTTCTGGCAGAATGGCCCGGAAATGATCCAGAAAATCTTGAACCACTGATTTTGGCGGGGTCCGTCTACAGCATCACCCATTCGAGTAATTGCCGCCTGTCTCCCGCGCTGCTAACTTCCGCAGCCATGAAGTTGAACGCGTCCCTTTGCGCCCTCGTCGCCGTTATATTTTCACCGCTGCTGCCTGCCGCTGAAACAAAGGATTTCTCCGCCTACGACCACGCGTTCACCTTGCGCCAGCGCATGTCCGATCTCGTTTATCGCGCCGAGGTCAAACCGCACTGGCTGGCCGATGATCGCTGCTGGTACCGGGTCCAGACCGGTCCGCAAACCCACGAATTCATCCTGGTGCATCCTGAAACCGGCGTCCGTCAGCCTGCCTTCGACCACGAAAAACTGGCGCGGGCACTCAGCCAGGCCACCAGTGTCAGGCAACGTGCGGACAATCTGCCGCTGTCCGCCCTCGATTTTCCTGAAACGAATTTCATCACCTTCACCTCGGGCGGCAAGAACTGGCGCTGCGATCTGGGCAACTATTCCCTGTCTGCCGATACCAACTTGGTGTCCGACGAAAATTCCGTCCGCCGCCTGCCGTCCCCGCGCCCGAGCCTGCGCACCGGCGAAGGCACCAGCCTCCATTTCATTAACCGCACCACGAATGACGTGAAACTGTTCTGGATGGATCCTGCGGGTGACCGCCAATTTTACGGTATTATTCCGGCAGGCGGCGAGCGGGAGCAGAACACCTACGCCGGCCATGTCTGGCTGGTGACGACCGGTGCGGGCGATCAGGTGGCGGTCTTCGAGGCGCCCGATAACGGTGGCGATGCCATCATCGGCGGCGAGCGACCGGCCGGGGCCGAATCCCCGCGCCGCAATCGTCGCGATCACAACCGGCAGCATGACGACTCGGTTTCACCGGATGGCAAATGGGCGGCCTTCGTGCGTGATTACAATGTTTTCATCCGCGCCACCGATGGCGGGGGAGATGTCATCGCCTTGAGCACCAACGGCACGGAAGAAATGTTTTATAGCGGCGAATTTCACTGGTCGCCTGATTCCAAAAAACTCGTCGCCATCCAGACCACCAAGGGCGATGGCCGGAAAGTTTATCTCGTCGAATCCTCACCCCGCGACCAGCTTCAGCCAAAATTGCTCTCTTACGATTACGACAAACCCGGAGACAAGCTCCCCGTGCCGCGCCCGCAGTTGTTTGATGTGGACTCACGCTCCGGGATTTCCATGCCTGACGATCTGTTCACCAACGCGTGGAGCGTGGAGGAAATCCGCTGGTGGCCGGACTCCAGCCGCTTCACGTTTCTCTTCAACCAGCGCGGGCATCAGACGTTGCGCATCGTTTCCGTGGATGCACAGAGCGGCGCCGCCCGCGCGATCGTGGATGAGCACAGCCAGACCTTCATTGATTATAGCGGCAAGGAGTTCTCCCAATATCTCGACGCCTCGCACGAGATCATCTGGATGAGCGAACGTGATGGCTGGAATCATCTCTATCTCTACGATGCCGCCACCGGCACGGTGAAGAATCAAATGACGAAGGGCGAATGGGTCGTGCGCGGCGTGGATTTTGTGGATGAGACCAACCGGCAGGTCTGGTTCCGCGCCGGTGGCATCGTGCCCGGCCAGGACCCGTATTACATCCACTATTGCCGCGTGAATTTCGATGGCAGCGGTCTGACTGTCCTGACGGAAGGCGATGGCACGCATCAGGCTGATTTCTCGCCCGACCGGAAATATTTCGTGGACACCTGGTCGCGCGTGGATGCACCGTCGGTCACCGAACTACGGCGCACCTCCGATGGCAAGCGCGTCTGCGAATTGGAACATGCTGATATCAGCCGCCTCATCAAGGCCGGCTGGCAGCAACCGGAACGCTTCGTCGCCAAGGGCCGCGACGGCAAGACTGATATTTACGGCGTGATTTTCCGTCCGACCCATTTTGATGAGAAGAAGAAATATCCTGTCGTCGAGAATATCTACGCCGGTCCGCAGGATTCCTTTACGCCCAAGGCTTTCAAACCCTTCTACGGCCAGCAGGAGATCGCGGAGCTTGGCTTCATCGTCGTGCAGATGGATGGCATGGGTACTTCCAACCGCTCCAGGAAATTTCACGATGTCTGCTGGAAAAACCTGGCGGATGCGGGCTTCCCTGACCGCATCCTGTGGATCAAGGCTGCCGCCGCGAAGCATCGGGAGATGGACCTCGCCCGCGTCGGCATCTATGGCGGCTCGGCAGGCGGCCAGGACGCCATGCGTGCCTTGCTCGATCATGGTGATTTTTACAAGGTTGGCGTCGCCGATTGTGGCTGCCACGACAACCGCATGGACAAGGTCTGGTGGAATGAACAATGGATGGGCTGGCCGGTGGATGAAAGCTACGCCCGAAGCTCGAACGTAGATGACGCGTGGAAGTTGTCCGGCAAGCTGTTGCTGATGGTTGGCGAACTTGACCACAATGTTGACCCCGCCTCGACCATGCAGGTCGTCAACGCCCTCGAAAAGGCCGGCAAAGATTTTGAGATGCTCGTCATCACCGGCTCCGACCATGGTTCGGCCGAGACGCCCTACGGCAAGCGCCGCCGGGCGGATTTTCTCGTGCGCAACCTGTTGGGCGGCAAAGAATGAATTTGATTTCAAGGCCGAAACGCCTGATGCTTCAAGGGCCCAATGAAAACGGTCGTTCCCCTTGCACTCCTGCTGTTGATACTTGCTACGCCCGGTTGTAGCTGGTTCCGGCCTACCTGGTCAGCAACTCCACCCGAGCACACGGCCGGGCCATCGACAGCAGTTCCGGCGACAACACCGGCACCGCAAATGACCCCGGTCACAGCCCCGGTTGCCACCACGCAAGCCCCGCCGGACAAACCCCAAAAAGAATCCAAGTCCAAAAAGGCGGCCAAGGTGACCCCGCCCAAGCTCATCATCACGCCGGACATGTCCCTCGCGGCCAAGGTGATTTCCGTGAACACCGTCGGTCGTTTTGTCATCTTGAGTTTTCCGGCGGAGAAAATGCCCAGGCTGCAACAGACTTTGTTTATCTACCGTGCGGGGCTGAAGGTTGCGGAAGTAAAGGTCACTGGGCCGCAGCAGGATAATAACACCGTTGCCGACCTCGTATCCGGCGAAGCCATGGTCGGCGACACCGTCCGTTCTGATTGATCTGACCCCGTTTTATTTCTCCGCCAATGGCTGCACCGTCTTCGGCAGCGAATCTTTGCGATAGGGCGAGTGTAGGTTGAAGTAGATCCCACACAGCGGCACCTCGGTGTCGCTCTGGCTCAAGATGATGGTCACTTCCTTGTCCAAGGCGATGCCGTGCCGCATGCCCGCCGCGCGAGTTTCATAAGCCCGGATGGCCTTCTGGAGCAACGAAGTCAGCGACGCCTCAAACTCATCCGGCGTCTTGTGCAGGCAGATGACATAACGGTCAAAATTTTTGACCGCCGCGCTGATTTCTTCTTTGAATGTGTGCACCGTCATAGCTGTAACTTAATTCATATCGGCAGAATTGCGATATTCTTTAGTGTGATTTGAACCGCTGTTGCGCGTGGCGGGGTTGGGCTGCCCGGCGTTTCTGGTTTAAGGCAAACGATTTGTAGTTTTACGTCAAAAAATGCTGCATCTGCGTCCATTTGAGTTCATCTGCGGTTGAAAACTCAATCCGCCGTCTCCCGCACAATTTTCTGCCGCTCACCGAATAACGCCGTGCCCACGCGTACCATCGTCGCTCCCTCCTCGATTGCGATCTCAAAATCCCCGCTCATGCCCATGCTCAACTGTGGTAAGGGCGCACCCAGCACCGTCTCCGCCTGGGTCTTCAACTCGCGCAGCCTTTGAAAATACGGACGCGCCTTCTCCGCCACCGGGCTGTACGGCGGGATGGCCATCAACCCGTGGATTTCGATACGAGGCAGCGCGTTCAGTTCGTTCAATTCCGCGAGCAACTGTTCCGGCTTGTAGCCGAACTTGCTCGCCTCGCCTGCGACATTCACTTCGAGCAAGATCGGCATCGTCTTTGCCGCTTGCTCGGCGCGCTTGGAGATTTCCCTGGCGATGGCGAGGCTGTCCACCCCTTGGATCAGCTCAAACAATTCCACCGCGTCGCGCACCTTGTTCGATTGCAGATGGCCGATGAACTGCCAGCGCGCCTTGCCGGGGCAGAGCGGAATCTTTGCCTTTGCTTCCTGCACCTTGTTTTCGCCAAAGAAGATCTGCCCCGCGTCCACCGCCGCCCGGATGGTCTCCGGCGGATGTGTCTTGGAGACCGCCAGCAACGTCACCGAGCTTTCCTCGCGCCCGGCCCGGCCACACGCGGCGGCCATGCGTCCCCGGATCTGTTCAAGATTGGTTTTGAAATCCACGCTCCTATTTAGCCACAGATAAAACCCGGATGAAACCCGGATTTTGTATTTCCGTCCAGCACATCGCCGTCTCCGGGGAATCTCGCGGGCTTGACAACCGGCTGTTGTCACGACATAAGCAAACCATGCGCATTGGTTTTCTTATCCTCCTCAACCTGGTGTTGATGACCGGCACCCTCCTGGCCGATGAAAAGCTGGCGGTTCTCCATGTCGGCAGCCAGACATACAGCAATGTCCTCGTCACCACGGTCACCGCCACGGACATTTATTTCACGTCCGACCAGGGGATGGGCAATGCCAAGTTGAAGAATCTCGATCCCGAGTTGCAAAAACATTTTGCGAAACCGGGCAAGGATGCGCAGAAGCCAAAGCCCGTCGCCTCCATCTACCATTTCCGGGTCGCCAATGCCACCAACCCGCCGGCCAGCAGCGCCGATGTTAAAGTTGAGCTTGCCGATGCCATCGCGAAGGTGAAGGGGATTGTCAACCAGCCCGTGACCCGCCTGCCGGCGCCGGAGGAGGGCACGGTGTCAACTTTCAGCCCCGGCTGGTTCCACGAGGGCGCGATTCGTCCGGACTTCAACAACGTGGATGTCCGCACCACCCAGGAATTGACCTATGCCACGCATAAATACGTCACCTCCGACCTCAATCCCGGCGTCGTCTTTCTCGGTGCCGAACTGGAATTCAATTCCATGACCAAATACTTCTATACCGACCGCTCCCTGCCGAAAAAGAAGCTCACCACGGCGGAGATGCTGGAGATCAACCGGCTCTATCGCATCATCGGCGAGGATGAGGTGAAGCAGTCTCAATAGGCCGGCCGGTGGTTTTTCCCTGTGGTTATCCGTGTCTATCCGTGGTTAAATTTTCCGCATGAATTACTGGCTCGTTAAATCCGAACCCGAAGCTTACTCCTGGACCCAATTCGTCAAGGATGGCCGGACCGCTTGGACGGGCGTCCGGAATTTCGCCGCGCGGCTCAACCTCCGCGCCATGAAAAAAGGTGACGCCGTCTTTTTCTACCACAGCGTCACCGACAAGCAGGTCGTCGGCCTCGCCAAAGTGGTGAAGGAAGCTTATCCCGATACCACAGCAGAGGAGGGTGACTGGTCATGCGTGGACCTCGCGCCAGACAAGGCCCTGCCGCACCCTGTCACACTGGATGCCATCAAGGCCGATAAAATACTCGCCACCATGCAGCTCGTGCGGCAATCCCGTCTCTCCGTCTCACCTTTGACCAGGGAACAGGCCGAACGCCTGCTCAAGCTGTCGGCGGGTCGTTGATATCCCGGAACCGGGGACATCAACTTCATTCTCGCCAAACGCCGGTTTTGCGCTATTTTGTCTGTCTTTATTAAGACTATGTTCACGGGAACCTATACTGCGATTGTCACACCGTTTGCCAACGGTCAACTGGATGAAGCGGCGCTGGAGCGCCTGATTAAATTTCAAATCAAGGGCGGCGTGGATGGCATTGTGCCCGTCGGCACCACGGGCGAGTCGCCCACGGTCAATTACGAGGAGCACATCAAGATCATCGCGCTTTCCGTCAAGTTCGCCGTCCGCAAGATCAAGGTTCTCGCGGGTACCGGTGGCAATTCCACCAGCGAGGCCATCTACCTCACGCAAGAGGCCGAGAAGGCGGGCGCGGACGGTTCATTGCAGGTCGCCCCGTATTACAACAAGCCCACGCAGGAAGGGCTGTTCCAGCATTTCAAGGCCATCGCCAAGGCCACCGCGCTGCCCATCGTGCTGTACAGCATCCCCGGCCGTTGTGGCGTGGAAATCGCCGTGGACACCGTCAAGCGCCTCGCGCACGATTGTAAGAACATCGTGGGCATCAAGGAGGCTGGCGGCACCTGCGACCGCGTCAGCCAGTTGCGCGCCGTCTTGGGACCGAAGTTTGAGATCATGTCCGGCGATGATTCGCTGACACTGCCTTTCATGTCCGTCGGGGCCAATGGCGTCATCAGTGTCGCCTCCAATGTGATTCCCAAGGAGGTGTCGCAGATGGTGAACTATTTCGCGCGCGGCGATGCCAAAAAGGCGTATCAATTGCACACGCGGTTTTATCCGTTGTTCAAGGACCTGTTCATCGAGACCAATCCCACGCCCGTGAAGGCTGCACTGGCCATGATGAAAATGGTCAACGAAGAATACCGCCTGCCGCTGGTGCCCATGAATCCCAAGAACTGGGATGTCCTGCGCACCACGCTCAAGCGGTGCGATGTGCTGGAGTGAGTTATGTGCATGTTTTCAGGCCCGGTGAAAACCGTTTCGGCGACGAACATCTTCGCCCGCATGGGAGAGGGTGGCCTGCAGTTCATCGTTTATTCGATGACGGTGAACATGGCGAAGCCGGTGGCGATGGTCCTGGCACTCCCGGTGATAAAAGGCGCGGATGAAAAGGCCGTGCGCTTCATCGACCTCGAAAAATACCAAAACTTCTTCAGCGATCTGGACTCGGGGTTTCCGCAGCCGGTCCCGGCCGGGCATGGAATGCAAACCGATAGTGCGTCGCTTTCCCGCTCCATCCGTACTTTGGATGTCGTGCAGGTGGGCAGCTTCGAGGCGTCGTTCGTCCCGACCGTCAGCGATTTCAGCCGGCTCGATGTCCGGTTTCAGTTGCCAGCAGAGTTGTTCAACAAGATGCCGGAATACCAGCACTTTGGCTTTGCCGTGTTCAAGTTAAAACCCGGCGCGCAGACCGTGCATCCCATGGCGTTTGCGTTTCCGTCCGCCCGGCAGGAGCTTTTCTTTCCAACCGTCCACGTCCATGACGGCAAGGTCCATGATCGTGCGAAGTTTGACCATGTTTTATACTGCCAGCCCAGCGCCGTCGCGGCGTTGAAACTGGCCGATTGGCAGGAATCCGAAAAGCACGCCAGCCGTTTTATGGACCAGAACAAGACCGCCGGCATCATTGCGCCCGACGAGCATTGCTACAAACGCCAGCTGCGCGGCATGCTGGCCAATAAGGACACCTTGGTCGAAACTTCCGCCTGAAAAATGAATGCCAAAGTCATCATCACCGGTTCCAAAGGCCGCATGGGCCAGGCGCTTCTTTCCTGCGCCAAAAACTTCCGTGACCTGCAGGTTGTCGCCCAGATCGGCAGGGGCGATGACCTAGCCAAGGTCATCGGCAAGGGCGATGTCGTGATCGATTTCAGCGCGCACGCCGCGACGGTCGATGTCGCCAAACTGTGCCAGAAGCACAAGAAGGCTCTCGTCATCGGCACCACCGGCCATACGGATACCGACACGTTCGAGATCAAAAAGAGCAAGTCGAAGATTCCCATGGTCTGGGCGTCCAATTTTTCCACCGGCGTCAACACGCTCTTCTGGCTCACCCGCAAGGCGGCGGAGATCCTCGGCCCGGACTTCGACCTCGAAGTCATCGAGATGCACCATCGCCTGAAGAAGGACGCGCCCAGCGGCACCGCCAAGTCCCTCGCGGAAATCCTCGCGAAAGTCCGTTGCCTGCATTTGAACGAAGCCGCCCGGCATGGCCGTAACGGCATCGTCGGCGAACGCACGCAATTTGAGATCGGTGTCCATTCCATCCGCGGCGGCGACGTCGTGGGCGATCACACCGTCATCTTTGCGAACACCGGCGAACGCGTTGAACTCACGCACAAGGCCTCCAGCCGTGACACCTTTGCCAACGGCGCCCTCCGCGCCGCCCTATGGGTCGTCAAACAGAAGCCCGGCCTCTACGACATGCAGGACGTGCTGGGGTTGAAATAAATATGTAGCAGCCGACGTAAGGAGGCTCTAATCATATGAATGATATGAGCCTCCATTCATCGGCTCCGTCCCTGGCCATCATCGCCCTAGGTTCCAACCAGGGCGCTTCGGCCAGGATACTCCGCAACGCCATGATACGCCTGCAAAGCCTGTCTGATCTGCCGCTCTTGAAATCTTCGCTCTGGCAGACCACGCCCGTGGATTGCCCCCCAGGTTCGCCAATGTTTGTAAATGCCGTTATCGGTCTTGTACCTTTCAAAAACGAAACGCCAGAGTCGTTGCTTGGAAAACTTCAGGCCCTGCAAGCTGAATTTGGCCGGACACCCAAAAAAGTCCTGAACGAACCGCGCCCGCTCGACTTGGATTTGATCGCGTTCGGCAATGAAACACGCCATACGCCGGAATTGATTCTTCCGCATCCGCGCGCCCATCTGCGGCGGTTCGTATTGCAGCCATTGAGTGAGATCGCGCCGGATTTGATCCTGCCGGGGCAGGGGAAGACAGTGGCTCAACTGCTTGCCGAACTTCCGCCCGGTGGCACTGCTGCATTGTAGGGCAGGCTTTCCAGCCTGCCGGTTCACCGGACTTTCCAGTCCGGTGTTCATGTTTCTACAAAAGTAAATTCGCCTCGGTCACGCGAATTTAAGCTTGTCGCCAAACAGCTTCTTGTGCTCCGCGATGGCATACCGGTCGGTCATGCCCGCGATGTAATCGCAAATCGCCCGGTGCAGACCGAGCTTTCGTATTTGTTTGCGCGCCTGTTCGCCGATCGCCTTCGGATGTTTCACGTAGTGGTTGAACAGGTCTCTTAACAACTGCTTCGCGCGGATATGCGGCTCGTTGACGACGTCGTTGAAGTAGAGGTTTTTGTAGAGATACTTCCGCAGCTCGATGTTCAGCTTGCGCCGCTCCGGGCTGTATTGGATCAACGGCTTCGCATGCCGGCGTACATCATCGGCCGATTGAACATCGGCGCTGGCGATCAGCCGTTCGCTCGTCGCCAGCACATCGGCGATCTGCATGTCGATAATGGTGCGGATGATGAAATAGCGGCGCGATTCCTCGGGCGGATTGCCGTATTCCTTTTTCACGGATTGCGCGGCGCGGGCCCATACACGGACGTGTTTGGTCAGCTCTTTCTCGGAGAGCAGACCAGAGTCAAGCCCGTCATCCAGATCATGGCTGTAATAGGTGATCTCATCTGCCAGGT
>Ga0105238_10005412_pt1 | contig 12615 bp, 10 predicted proteins | sample KBSC34metaG_FD_81526 | JGI IMG/M metagenome (GOLD analysis project Ga0105238, IMG submission 81526) | Corn rhizosphere microbial communities from Kellogg Biological Station, Michigan, USA - KBS C3-4 metaG | ecosystem: Host-associated > Plants > Roots > Rhizosphere > Soil | place: Michigan, USA... | reverse complement strand
GGCTCAGCATGCTTTGCATCTCCGAGGCGGTTGCGGCGCCGCTGCTCAAATCCCATTTCGGACGGGTGAGCCTGGCCGATTATCCCAGCGAGGAGGCGATGCTCGGCCTCGCCCTCTCCTTTGTTCGCGGCCAAAAGCAGGGCATTATTCGGCAATGAAGGACTTCACCCATGGCTGACCGCGCCACCGGACCCGTTAAACCGCCGGTGATCGACTTGACCGCCCGCGCGCAGCGGCCGGAAGCCGAGCCTCGCCCGGCCCAGCCCGAACTGCCGGAAAAGCCGCCGGCGCTGTCCGCGCGCGACTGGCAATTGCTCGCCGGCGTCGCGGTCGCGGGCGCAGTGCTGGGGACGCTTTTGACTTATGTGGTTGCGACCGGCCTGCCATTGCCGAGCCGTCCGCAGGCGCTACCCCCGGACCTTAAGCCCGAAATCGCGGCTCAGGCCTCGCGCATCGACACCCTCGATTCGGAACTTTCGGCGCTCACCGCCTCGGCGGCAAAGACGCAAGCCGGTCTCGATACGACGAGCGCCAAGCTCGGTGGCGATATCGACGCGATCAGCAAGGACGTTGCCAGCGTGAAGGCGGCAATCCCCGCAGTGCCCGCGCCCGTCGACCTCACCCCGCTCGAAACTGAGATCAAGACGCTGAAGTCCGAGGTCGACGCGATCGCGGCCGGTGCGTCCGGCACCGATGCCAGTACCATTGCGCAGAGCTTAGCGACGCTCGAGAGCAATGTCGAAAGCGTGACGACCCGCCTCAACGGGGCGGACAGCACGCTCAGCGCCTTGCGCACGGACCTCGACGCCGCGCGCAAGACCCTCAGCGATCACATCAGCTCAGCGCTGCCCAACGAAGTTGGCCCGGCACTCAAATTGCCGCTGCTGCTGAGCGGCCTGGAAAGCGCCTTCGCCAATGGAAAGCCGTTCGAGTCCGAGCTCAGCGTGCTCTCGGGTGTGCTGCCGGACCTTGCGATCCCCTCGGATCTGGCCTCGGCCGCAGGGTCGGGGCTCAGCCGGCCCGATGCATTGACGCAGCGCTTCGAAGCTGCCCTGCCCGAAATTCTGGCCGCGCGCGGTCCGGCCGGCAGCGACTGGATGTCCAACGCCACCGATTGGGTGAAATCGCTCCTCGCGCTGCGACCGGCTGAAGAGCAGGCCGGCGACAGCCCCGAAGCGATCGTTTCGCGCATCGAAGGCGCGATGGCTCGACGCGACTATTCGGCTGCGCTGGTGCTCCTCGACCAACTGCCGCAACCGATGCAGGATGCCGCAAAGCCCGTGACCACCGACATCGCGCTCCACGCCGAGGCGGACAAGCTCGTCGCCGATCTCCGCGCCCGCGCCCTCAGCGCCGCAGAGACCGCCAAATGATCCGTCTCGCCACCTGGATCATCGGCAGCCTGCTGCTCACCGCCCTCATCGCGTGGCTTGTGAGCCTGCCCGGCACGGCAATGATCGAAATCGCCGGCTACCGCATGCAACCGCGGCTCGGCATGGCCGCTTTCGTCGTTGCCGCAGGTCTTGCAGCGGTGATCCTCGCCTGGTCGGTGCTGCGCTGGATGCTCGATGCGCCGCGCTATTTCGCAAAGCTCAATCAGGATCGCCGCCGCGATGCGGGTGTCGCGGCCTTATCCGATGGCTTCGTCGCGCTCCAGGCCGGCGACCCCAATCGCGCCCGCGTCCTTGCGCGCGAAGCGCGAAGCAATCTGCCGCGCAATCACGCGGCGCAGCTTCTGGAAGCCCGTTCTGATCTGGCGCTCGGCGACATGCAGTCGGCGCGCGAGCATTACCGGGCGCTGATCTCGAACAAGAAGACGGCAGTCGCCGCGCTTGCCGGCCTCTACGAGCAGGCACGCACGCAGGGTCGTATCGATGCCGCGCTCAATTTTGCTCAGAAGGCCGTCGCGCTGGCGCCGCAGACGCGCTGGGCGTCCGACGCCATCCTCGAAGATTTGACGCGCCACGGAAGTTGGTCGGAAGCGCTTTCGCGTCTCGCCGTCGAAGGCGCCATCACCCGCGAAGAAAAGATGATCAAGCGGCGCAAGCAGGCCGTGCTCGAGACCGCGCTGGCCCGCGAGCTGGCGGACACCGATCCGCCCGTCGCCCTCGACCACGCCCAGGTCGCGCTCAAGCTCGTCCCCGATTTCGTGCCGGCGGCGTTGATCGCGGCGCGCATCCAGTCCAATCGTGGCGATACGCGCAAGGCCATGAGCATGCTGCGGCGGGTCTGGCGCGCGACATCGCATCCGCATGTCGCCGCGCTCTACGCCAACGCGCAGTCGGGCGCGTCAGCGGTGGAGCGGCTGAAGCGCGTCCGCGAATTGATCGACTCGCCGCCGCCCAATCGGCCCGCCGCGATCGTTCTCGCGCGCGCTTCAGTCGATGCCTATGAGTGGGCCGCGGCGCGCAATGCGCTCGCCAATTACTCGACGGCCGAGCCGACCCAGGCGATCTGCCTGCTGATGGCTGAAATCGAAGAGGGCCAGAACGCCGACCAGGGCAAAGCCCGCGAATGGCTGGCTCGTGCGGTGCGCGCCCCCGCCGATCCGGTGTGGACCGCCGACGGGATCACTGCCAATGAATGGGAGCCGATTTCGCCCATCACCGGACGGCTCGACGCCTTCGAGTGGCGGGTGCCGCTCTCGAGCGTTGATGCGCGCCCGCAGCAATTGCCGCCGCTCGCCGGCAGCCTGCCGGCGCCGGCCGCCCAAACTTCGCTTGCGCCCCATCCGGCCGCTCAGTAAAAGACCCCGCGCTTCCGGACCGGTCCGGCGGCCCGGCCGCTTTAGCTCAGTTGGTAGAGCACATCATTCGTAATGATGGGGTCGCGTGTTCGAGTCACGCAAGCGGCACCATTCCCTCATCGTGAAATCGTCGCCTCAGACGCGGTCGAAGAATCCGGAATCCTCTGGCTGCAGGTATTTCCGCGCGCCCTCGGGATCGATATCGAGGCCGAGTCCGGGACCAGGCAACAGATCGATCATAGAGTCCTTGACGATGGTCTTGGGCAGGCCGGTCACGATCTCCTCCCACCAGGGATCGGAGGCGGTGGGATATTCGAAGGCAATGAAGTTGGCGGGCAGCGTCGCGCAGACATTGATCAGCGCGCCAAGGCCCAGCAGGCCATTCGCGGTGCCGTGCGGGGCCATCATGATCGAGTGCATGTAGGCGTGCTCGGCCACCCATTTGAGCTCGGCGATGCCGCCGATATCGGCAGGATCGGGACCGATGATGCGCACCGCCTGCGTTTCGATCAGCTCCTTGAAATTGTGCCGCAGATAGATCTGCTCGCCGGTGTGGATCGGCGTGGTGGTCGATTGCGTCAGCTCGCGATAGGCCTGCGGATTGACCCACGGCACGTAGTCGCCGGTGAGCATGTCCTCGAGCCACATTAAATTGTATTTTTCGACGGCCCGCGCGAAACGGATCGCGTCGGGGAGAAACCAGCCGGGGCCGCAGTCCAGCGCAAGGCTGACCTTGTCGCCCATGACCTCCTTCATTGCCGCGACGCAGTCGAGCATATGGCCCATGCCGCGTTCGCTGATCTGGCCCTGGTCCATGGCACCGTGATAGCCGGCCTTCCTCTGCACCGGGCCGTAGTGGAAGCCCTCGACCGATACCTTCATGTTAGAATGGAACGAAATGCCCTGCTTGATCATGAAGAAGCCCTCGGGCTGTTCCATCATCCACTTCACGTCGGCCGCGTAGTCTTCCGGTTTGTCGCCGGTACGCTTGCGGCGACGGTCGCCATTGTAGCAGCGCACCTGGTCGCGCACCTTGCCGCCGAGGAGCTTGTACGCAGGAACGTTCGCGGCCTTGCCTGCGATGTCCCACAGCGCATGCTCGATGGCGCTGACGGCCGCGCCATAGGGCTTGAAGCTGCCGCGCTGGCGGATCTTCAGCATCACGCGTTCGACGTCCGTCGGATCCTCCCCGATCAGCGCGTCGCGGAAATGCAATACCCAGGGTTTGAGGTAGCTCTTGGTGTACTCGACCTCGCCGAGGCCGTGGATGTTCTCATCGGTGACGATGCGGACGATGGGATGCCGGCCGATGACGGCACAGCGCAGGTCTACGATCTTCATGTCTGGACTCTACTTACCTCAGATCATCGACCACATTGGCCTCTAGGTAGGACCGGTTCATCTCGATCCCGAGGCCCGGCGCCTTGTTGAGTTTCAGGCTGCCATTGGAGTTGTCGAGCGGCTTGTTGATCAGGTGATCATACTTGGAGAGGTTCCACTCGCTCGTTTCGAGCTTGTAGAAATTAGGCACCGTCATCATCACCTGCGCACCGGCGACGACGTTGATCGGGCCTGCCGCGTCATGCGGCGACACCGGAATGTAATAGGCCTCGCACAGGGCCGAAATCTTCTTGAGCTCGGTGATGCCGCCGGTCCAGGTCACGTCAGGCATGATGTAGTCGGCGAGTTTATTCTCGAGGATCGGAACGAAATCCCATTTGGTGTGGCCACGCTCGCCCCATGAGATCGCGGCATTCACCTTCTCGCGGACTTGCTTCAAGGCGTTGAAGCTTTCGGGCGGACACGGCTCTTCAAACCAGTCGATATTGCCCGCCTCTTCGAGAGAACGGCAAAGCCGGATGGCCGTTGGCACGTCGAAGCGGCCGTGCGCGTCGATCAGGATTTCGATTTCCGGCCCGGCCGTCTCGCGGATGAGCGCGGTCATTTCCGCGGCGGCGAATTCGTCCCTGCGGGTCATCGAACCATCGAGATATCCATTGCGCTGTTCGCGCGCGATGCCGTTCACCACCGGACCCTGATGCTCATAGGGATCGAATTTGAGCGCCATGTGTCCGGACTTCACGATGTCGCGGATCTCGTTGACGATCCCTTCCTTGCTGGTGAACTTGCGCTGGTCGGGGTGAGTGTAGAGCGCGATTTCATCGCGCACCGGCCCACCGAGGAGCTCGTAGATCGGCTGGCCGAGCGCCTTGCCGCGAATGTCCCAGAGCGCGATATCGATGGCGCTGACGCACTCGACCGCAGCCCCGCGGCTTCCCATATAGGTGAAGCTGCGGAAGAGCTTGTGCCAGAGCTGTTCGATACGCGTGGCGTCTTCGCCCTCGAGCATCTTGCTGATCTGCCGCAGCATCGCGGTCAGCGCCCGGTTGGCGATCCTGGTGGTCGTGGTGATCTCGCCCCAGCCCGTTACGCCCTCGTCGGTCGTCACCTCGACAAACAGGAATTCGCCCCAGTACGATGCGGCTGACTTGATCAGCCACGGCTTCACGCCGGTGATTTTCATTCGTCTAGTCCTCTTGACACTGGGTGCTATATAGAACCGCGTTCTTATCCGGCCTTGGCCGCATTGAAGGCGCGCATCTGCTCGAGTAGGTGCCGTCCGGAACCTTCGACGTGGCGAGCCACGACTTCGGCGGCTTTGTCGGCCTCGCCGGCTTTGACCAGCGCAATCATTTCACGGTGGTCGCGGATCACCTGGCTGCGGCGCGCCAGCGTGTAGTTGAAGCGTTGGTTGACGGCTCGCAGCACCTCGCGGTGCTTCCACCAGATCTCGGCGGCATGCCGGTTGTAGTGGCGCTGGTAGACGACGGTGTGGAATTGGACGTCGAGACCACTGTGAAGCACTGGATCGACGAAATTGTTCTCTTCGATCAGTCCCTGAATCCGCTCGAGCTCCGCGATGTCCTTGTCGGTCGCCATGCCGACGAACCAGCGCGTCAACGCCGGCTCGATGAGCGCGCTGATCTCGTAGATGTTGCGGACGAAATCGTGATCGATTGGCCGGACCCGGGCGCCGCGGTTTGGCGAGAACACAACAAATCCCTCGCCGCGCAGCATCTGGAGCGCTTCTCGGACAGGATTTGTTGATGTTCCGTGCCGGTCGGCAAGATCGGTGACCACTAGGCGCTCATTGGGCGCCAGTCTGCCCGATATAATATCGTCACGAATGACTTCGTAGAGCGAAACGGCACGCTGGCTCGATACATCGATATCTTCGAGTCCCGCCGGTGGCGCGACCTTGAATTCGGTGGTGTTCCCCATCGGCATTTCCCCCAGAGCCCAATCCACTTGCCCTGATATCACAGCTCGCTCTGCACACGAACAATGTACGATCTTGCGGCGTTGACACGCAATCCCCGATCTGAAAGCGTGCAGCCAATCGTGAGGAATACACACAGAGCCAATAAGCCATCCTCGCGATGCTAAGCACCGCACATGCTCCCGCATGGCGGACACGGGAGAATTGGAGGATTCAATGACGAGCCTGAAACTGGGCGCCGCAATTCTGCGCGGTGCGATCGTTTCTGCTTTTGTGGCGTCGGCGATGTCGACGTCGGCGCTGGCAGCCCCGCCGGTCGACCTCAGCAAATGGTCGCCGGACTACGTAAAATCCATCGCCGGCACCAAGGACTTCGATACCGCCGCCGACTGCGCCAAGGTCACTCCGCTCGACTACAAGGGCCGGGTCACCCTCTGGTACCAGGGCGTGTTCGAGGGCGACCCCGACATCCTGCGGCAGAACTACAAGGACTTCTTCGCCGCCTTCCGCGCGACCTATCCAAACATCACGCTCGAAGATCAGGGCCTGACCTACAACGACCTGCTCGACAAGTTCCGCACGGCGCTCGCCGGCAACGCCGCGCCGATGGTGGCGCGCCTGCAAATCCTCGGCGGCACCGAATTTGCCGCCAAGGGCTATCTGCAGCCGCTCAAGCCCGAGGATGTCGGCTACTCGACCGATGATTTCTGGCCGGGCGCCATGAAGGCTGTGACCTGGGACGGCGTGACCTACGGCATTCCGACGAACAACGAGACGATGGCCTTCATCTGGAACGCCGACATCTTCAAGCGCGCAGGCCTCGATCCGGACAAGCCGCCGGCAACGTGGGATGACGTCGTCAAATATTCCAAGCAGATCCACGACAAGCTCGGCATCGCCGGCTACGGCCTCGTCGCACGCAAGAACGCCGGCAACACGCCGTACCGCTTCATGCCGCAGCTGTGGGCTTATGGCGGCGGCGTCTTCGACGAAGCGAGCGCCAATCCGACCTATGGCACCGTGGAGCTCGACAGCCCGGCCAGCAAGGCGGCGCTTCAAGCCTCATACGACATGTATGTGCGTGACAAGTCCGTCCCGGTTTCGGCCCTCACCAACCAGCAGGCCGATAATCAACCGCTCTTCCTTGCGGGCCAGGTCGGCATGATGATCTCGCATCCCTCGGACTATCTGGTGATGCAGGACCTGCTGAAGAAGACGACGGGCACCGACACAGCAAAGGCCCAGGCTGTTATCGACAACATGCGCTACGGCCTGATCCCGACGGGTCCCGACGGCAAGCGCGCTGTGGTGTTCGGCGGGTCCAACATCCACATCCTCAAGCCCGAATATGTCGATGGCGGCAAGGTGGACATGCCGGCGGCCAAGGCGCTGATCTGCTTCTGGACGAGTCCGGAATGGTCACTCAAGCTCGCTTGGGTCGGCTCGAACCCCGGCAACCTCAACGGCTTCCTGACCAAGTGGATGAAGACGCGCCTCGAGACGACGAAGTTCCTCGACGTTTCGACCTCGATGCTGCCCTACGGCATCCCGTTCCCGGCTCTGCCGCAATCGCCCGAGATCATGAACATCATCATCCCGGACATGCTGCAGAATGCATTGACCGGCGCGATGACCGTGGATCAGGCAGCCGAGGATGCGACCAAGAAGGTCAAGGATCTGATGTCGGGTGGCGGCCTCTAGCCGCACACGATCCGGCTGGCCGCGCTCCTCCCGCGCGGCCAGCTCCGACTTGTCAGCGAGGACGAGCCATTGACCAGCGTGACCGGCCAAGCCGACCTTCCCCGCACGGCCCGCCCGGCGCGGAGCGGCGTTCTCGCCCGCACCTGGGAGCATCGTGCCGACTACGCTTACGTGCTGCCGGCGATCATCGTGATGCTCGTCGTTATCGGCTACCCGATCTACTACACGATCGACCTGTCGTTCTTCAAAACGCCGCCCGGGCTGCAGCTCAAGGACAAGTCCTTCATCGGGTTCGACAATTACTACACCATTCTAACCAGCGACGTATTCTGGAAGGTCACCTGGAACACGCTGGTGTGGACGGTGTTCTCGACCCTGTTTTCTTTCCTACTCGGCTTTGCCTCAGCGCTGGCCTTGCACCGTGAATTCATCGGCCGCGGCATCCTGCGCGCTATTCTCATCATCCCCTGGGTGATCAGCGCGGTCGCTGCCTCCTACATCTGGAAATGGATCTACCATTCCGATTTCGGCATCATCGGCGCAGTCCTGGTCCAGCTCGGCCTGGCCAGCCGCCCGCCGAACTTCATCGACAGCATCAATACGGTCCTGCCCTCGCTGATCGTAGTCAACGTCTGGCGCGAATTCCCCTTCGCCATGATCATGATGATGGCCGGCCTGCAGACCGTGCCCGAGCAACTCCTGCGCGCCGCCCAGGTCGACGGCGCCAGCGTGTGGCAGCGCTTCTGGCATGTCACCTTCCCGCATCTGAGCAACGTGACGACCATCACGGTCCTGCTCATCGCGGTGTCGAATTTCAATTCGTTCGTCATTCCCTGGATCATGACCGGCGGCGGTCCGTCGAACGCCTCGCACATCTGGATCACCCACATCTACGAAATAGGCTTCGGCCGTCAGCGCTGGGGCGTCGCCTCGGCCTACTCGGTGTTGCTCTTCATCATCCTGATGACGCTCGGCGTGTTCTACGTGCGGGCCCTCAGCGGCAACGAGCGGAAGGAGCGGGCATGAGCGTCGTGTCCGCGTCCGACCCGAGCCGCCCCCGCTCCCGCAGGCGCTTCGATGCATGGCGCTGGGCCGGGCGAGTCTTTCTCGTCCTGATGCTGGTCTACACCGCCATGCCGATGATCTGGATGTTCATCACCTCGATCAAATCGGGTTTCGCGGCGATGCAGTTTCCGCCGCAATGGTGGCCGAGCGAACCGACCCTCGCCAGCTACCAGAAGCTGCTCGATCCGGCGAATGACACCGGCCGGGATTTCCTGCGCTTCTTCTGGAATAGCCTGTTCGTCTCGACCATGACCACGATCTGCGCGGTCGTCGTCGCAGTTCCAGCGGCCTATGCATTTTCGCGCTTCACCTTCCCCGGCAGGACGTTTCTGTTCTTCAGCGTGCTGTTGCGCAACATGTTTCCTGCGGTGGTTTTCCTCGTGCCGCTCTTCATCCTGATGCGGTTCCTTGGACTCGTGAACACGCACACATCGCTGGTCCTCACTTACCTGACCTTCGGCCTGCCGCTCGCGATCTGGCTGCTCAAGGGATTCTACGACAACATTCCGATCCAGCTGGAGCAGGCGGCGCGCATCGATGGCGCGACACGGCTGCAGGCTTTCGTCCGCATTGTCATGCCGCTCTCGGCACCCGGCATCATCGCGACCGCGATCTATTCTTTCATCGGGGCGTGGAACGAATACATCTACGCCTATACGCTTCTCACCAGAAACGAGCAGCTGACCCTGCCCATTGGCATCCAGCGGTTCTTTTCTGAGAACACCACGGATTTCCCCGGGCTGATGGCCGCGAGCTTCATGATGAGCGTGCCGGTAGTTGTGCTGTTTCTCGTCCTGCAGCGCTATTTCGTCCGCGCGCTCACAGAGGGTGCGGTCAAGCACTAGGAGTTGCCGATGGCCCACGTGGTCCTCAAAGATCTCGTCAAGACCTACGGTACCTTCCGTGCCGTCAACGACGTGTCGCTCACCGTCAATGACGGCGAATTCGTGGCCTTGGTCGGCCCGTCAGGTTGCGGCAAGACCACGACCCTCAATCTCGTCGCCGGGCTCATCCCCCTTACTTCGGGCGACATCGTCATCGGCGAGCGCGTCGTCAACGACCTCGATCCCAAGGATCGCGACATTGCGATGGTGTTCCAGAACTACGCGCTCTATCCCCAGAAGTCGGTCTACAACAATCTCGCCTTCCCATTGCAGATGCGAAAGCTGTCGCGCGAGGAGATCGACCGGAAGGTGCGGGAGACTGCACGCATCCTCGACATGACCCATCTGCTCGAGCGCAAGCCGCGCGAGCTATCGGGCGGCCAGCAGCAGCGCGTCGCCCTGGGCCGCGCCCTGGTACGTGATCCCGCGGTGTTCCTGATGGACGAGCCGCTCTCCAATCTCGATGCGAAGCTGCGCGTCCAGATGCGCTCCGAGATCAAGCGGTTCCACCAAGACCTCAAGGCGACGATCATCTATGTCACGCACGACCAACTCGAGGCCGTCACCATGGCCGACAAAATGGCGGTGATGAGCGGGGGCTATCTGCAGCAATACGACACGCCCGCGCAGGTCTTCGCCCACCCGGTGAACATGTTCGTTGCAAGCTTCATCGGCAGCCCGGCGATGAGCCTCATTCCGCTCGAATCCGCGAGCGCCGGGGGCAAGACCGAACTCACAAGCCCTGATGGCTGGGCCCTGCCGCTCTCGGCGCGGAACGCCCGCAAGGTCGAGGCGGCGACGGGGCGCAAAATCGTACTCGGAGCCCGGCATTCGACCGTCAAGCTACACAAGGGGCCTGTCCCGGGCGCCGTCCCGACCAAGGCCTATACCGTCGAGCCTACGGGCGACGTGACCTTCGTACAGGCCTATCTTTCCGGGGCGATCGTCAACATCAGCGTGGCGCCCGATATTGCCGTCGCGCCCGACGAGCCGATCTGGCTCGAATTCGACCAGGAGCGCATGCACCTGTTCGATGGCGAAACGCAGAACGCGCTCGAGGCCGCCTGAGACTGGCGCGACGCCTTCGGATGCGGCAGGCTCGCTGCCGAGCAAGACCCAATAGGAATACTCTAATGGCTGTAAAAGACTTCGAGGGCGTGCGCGACCGCATCAATTCGAATTCGGCGCCCTCGGCACTTCGTATTACCGACCTGCGGGTCGCCGAGATCGAAGGCGCGCCCTTCACCTCCGCCCTGATCAAGATCTACACCAACCAGGGGATCGTCGGGCTCGGCGAGGTCCGCGACGGCGCCAGCGCGACTTATGCGCTGATGCTGAAGAGCCGTCTGCTCGGCGAAAATCCTTGCGACATCGACCGCCTGTTCCGGCGCATCAAGCAGTTCGGCGGCCACGGCCGGCAGGGCGGCGGCGTGTCGGCGGTCGAGATTGCTCTCTGGGATCTCGCGGGCAAAGCCCATGGCGTGCCCATCTACCAGATGCTGGGCGGCCGGTTCCGCGACAAGGTCCGCATCTATTGCGACACCGATGCCGAAAAGCCGAGCGGTACCGAGACCGGCAAGCGGCTGAAGGCGCGCATGGATCGCGGCTTCACCTTCCTGAAGATGGATCTCGGGCTGATGCAGATCGCCGATGTACCGGGCGCGGTCGTCGCGCCGGCCGGCACGCTCGAGGGCTACAAGACGCACCCCGGCCGCGGATCGATAAAGACCATCGAGGATCGCCGCGCGCGCAACGCCACTTATGATGTGCACAATGTCCGTCATCCCTTCAGCGGACTGCATTTCACCGACAAGGGCATCGATCTGCTTGAGCAATATATCCACGAGGTCCGCGAGGTCATTGGGTACGACATCCCTCTTGCGATCGACCATGTCGGCCACATCTCGCTCCAGAACGGCATTCGCCTCGCGCGGCGGATCGAGAAATACGTGCCGGCCTGGCTCGAAGACGTGATTCCCTGGCAATACACCCAGCAATACCGTCAGCTCCAGGAAGCGACCACCGTGCCGATCTGCACGGGCGAGGACATTTACCTCAAGGAAGGCTTTGAGCCCCTGCTCCGCTCGGGCATCTCGGTGATCCATCCGGATCTACTGACCACCGGCGGCATCCTCGAGACCAAGAAAATCGGCGATGCCGCGCAGGAGCATGGCGTCGCCATGGCGATCCATATGGCCGAGAGCCCGATCGCCGCGATGGCCGCGGCCCATGTCGCAACCGCCACGGAGAATTTCATGGCGCTCGAATATCACTCTGCCGACGTCGACTGGTGGGACGACATCGTCACGGGCCTGCCGCGGCCGCTGGTCCAGAACGGCTTCATCACGGTGCCCGACAAGCCCGGCCTCGGCATCGACGACGTCGTCGATGAGGTCATCAGCCAACATCTGCAGCCCGGCGTGACCGGCATTTGGCAACCAACAGATCGCTGGGACGACGAATACTCCTGGGACCGCACCTGGAGCTGACCATGAAGATCACGGCGATCAAGCCCTATCCGGTCTGGATCGGCACGCGGAACCAGCTCATCGTGAAGGTCGAGACCGACGCGGGCGTCTTCGGCTGGGGCGAGAGCGGACTCAGCGGGCGCGAGATGGCGGTCGCCGGTGCGCTCGAACATTATGCGCGCTTTCTCGTCGGCCGGAACGCCTTCGACATCGGCGCGATCTGGCAAGAAACGTATCGCAGTCAGTATTTCGAAGGTGGCCGCGTGCTGCAGGCCGCCATCTCCGCCGTCGACATCGCGCTCCATGACATTAAAGGAAAAGCCCTCGGCATTCCTGTCTATGAGCTGCTGGGCGGCAAGCAGCGCGACAAGGTGCCCACCTTCGCCTCGACCGGCGACGCGGCAGAGCGCGACGTCGCGATTTCTCGCGCGAAGGAGCTAATGGCCCAGGGCTTTCAGGCGATCCGGTTTT
>Ga0105238_10005411_pt1 | contig 12616 bp, 9 predicted proteins | sample KBSC34metaG_FD_81526 | JGI IMG/M metagenome (GOLD analysis project Ga0105238, IMG submission 81526) | Corn rhizosphere microbial communities from Kellogg Biological Station, Michigan, USA - KBS C3-4 metaG | ecosystem: Host-associated > Plants > Roots > Rhizosphere > Soil | place: Michigan, USA... | reverse complement strand
CCGGCGCCGGCGAACACCTGGGCGTTCCAGCGGTAGGTCCACTCTTCTCCCCAGGATCCCTGCGGTCCGCCGTGAATCAGGAACAGCACGGGATATTTCTTCGTGGGCGAGAAATCCGGCGGCTTCACGATGAAGGCATGCACGCGGCTTTTATCCGAGCTATCGGCGTACATCTCTTCCAGCGGCGTGAGGATGGCATTGGCCAATACCGCGTCGTTCAAGTGTGTCAGCGGCACTCCCGCGCCGCCGCTGGACGTCGCGCGATAAATCTCGGTGGGATGCGAGCCGCTTACCTCCGTATAAATCATGGTCCTCCCGTCGGAGGTGAACTGGACGTCGTCCAGCGTAGACGCCCCGGCGATAATATTGCGTGATCCGCCGCCCGACGCCTGGATCATTTGCAGGCCCGTGCGGCCCCGATCCTCTACCGTGAAAAACAGGCGCGTGGAATCGGGCGACCAGGTCACGCTTCCCACCCAGCGGTCCAGATTCTCGGTAAGGCTCACGGCACGACCGGTGGCGCGATCAAGTTCCATCAGACGCCAGCGGTCGCTTTCATATCCAGCGCGCGCCTGCGACCGGAAGGCGAGGAATTTTCCATCTGGCGAATACAGCGGTGTGTTGTCCGCGCCTGGGCCGGTAGTGATCTTCTTAACGTCGCCGCCGGCGATGGGCACCACGTAGATATCCGAGTTGGTGCTGGTGGCCGGATCCGGGTCGACGTTCATGGCGAACGCGACTTCGTTCGAATCGGGCGAAATCGCATAGTCGTCCTGGCCGCCCAGCGAAAACGGAGGAACGTCATTGGGTCCGGGCGTCAGTTCCTTAACGTCGGATCCATCCACGTTCACCACCATCAGATGACGCCGGCGCGCTCCCTGCCATTGGTTCCAGTGGCGGAACAGAAGCGTGGTGTAGACCCGAGCCTTGAGCTTGCTCTTGGATTCTTCGTCGATCTTGCGCCGGTTGCAGGCATCGTCAGCGCCGCACTCTGGATACACGTTCGAAAGGAATACGACCTTCTTGCCGTCGGGCGAAAGCAGGATTCCGTCGGCCTCAGCCGCGAACTTGGTGACCTGGCGCGCGCTCGATCCGTCGGCATTCATTACCCATACTTGAGAAGAACCCCCGCGGTCCGAAACAAAATAAATCTGCTTGGAATCGGGGGACCAGCGCGGACGCTGGTTGGTGTCGCCGGCGGTACTGAGTTGCCGCGGCGAACTGCCCAGTACCGGCACTACATAGATCTGCGAAGGTTTAGCGTTCTTGTCGAGATCCACCTTCTGAACCGTGAAGGCGACTTGAGTTCCGTCGGGAGAAAGAACCGGCTCGCTGATCCGAGCGAGCTTGAGCATCGTGTCAACGGTAAATGGCTGCTTCTGACCGACACACACTGCCCCAGCGCACAGAAAGACTAGAACGATGCTCCGCATAGTACTAGTTTAACGGGCCTTAACCCACCGCGCGAAAACTGAAACAAAGCTTGCAGCACAATCATCCGATAGATAGAGGTGAACCCAATGCTCCATTTTGCTAGGTTCGCTCTTTTGATTGGACTGAGCACCGCCGCTCCTGTGGTGTTCGCACTCGATCCGCCTAAGCAGCAACAGGATCAAAACAAGCAACAAGCGAAGCCTGAAAATGAAAAGAAGAAGGCCGAGCCTGCCAAGAAAGAAGCTCCCGTTGCGGATGACCGTCTCGATCGCCGGAACGCTCGCATGAAGGAGCGGAATCGGGAAATCGACGGCCTCCTGAACAAGCAGAAATAGAAAGTCGGGCGAGGCGTGCCTCGCCCCTATCGCTCCGACATATGACGCTCCAGCCACTGAAGCGCTTCTTCCTGATTCGAAAATATTCCATCGGCCTGCGCCTCGTACGCAGCGGAGGTCACTTCGCCGATATGTTTTCCGGGCCGGTCGCCAAAATACGGCATGACGTGCCGACCCAGAATCAGCGGCGCCTGCGGACCATGATTAACTGCCTGCGCTTCGGCCATCTCTCGAATCCGCATGGCACCCTCAGGTAGCCCCGTGGGTAGCGGAGGACGACCGGAGTAATCGGCCTCAATCAAGCGCACCAGGTCGGCGATGGTGGCGGGCGCGAGGCGCATCGCCAGCCGGCGAACGGCCCTGGGCGTAACTTCACGGCCGATACTCGAACTCGCCAGATGATTTTCGACCATGGGGACGACGCGATCGACAATCGCGCTCTTGATCCCGATCCGTTCGAGAAATCCGCGCGCCATGGGACCGCCGTCGGCTTCATGTCCCCACGAGGTCCAGCGCATTTTGCCATCGCGATCGCGCAGCATGGTCGTGGTGGCTTTGGCGAAATCGTGACAAAGCGCCGCGAAGATCAGTACGGCGCGATCGTCGCCTTCCAGCTTTTCACGGGTGGCGATGTGCCCAGCGGCGTCCACAACCAGCATGGTGTGCGTGCCGACGTCGCCCTCGGGGTGCCAGCCGGGATCTTGCGGCACACCGCCAAGGCGTCCGATTTCGGGGAAATGAACCTCCCAACCCGAAGCCTTGAGATACTCCGCGATCCGGCCGGGATGCGAGCTTTTCATCGCCCACTTCATGAACTCCTCCGCGACTCGCTCTTTGGCGATGGTGGCGTAGTGGTCCACGATGGTCTGGCACATGGCTGAGGTCGCGGGATCCAGCGTGAGGTCGAAACGGCAGGCGAACTGCATCCCGCGCAGGACACGTAGGGGATCTTCGGCGAACGCATCGCTGGTGGCGCGCAACACATGATTCTTTAAGTCCTCGGCGCCGCCGAAGAAATCGAGAAGTTCGTCCGCCACCGGATCGTAGGCCATCGCGTTGATCGTAAAGTCGCGGCGGCTGGCTGCCTCCCGTGGCGAAATGTCGCTATCGAACGTGGTTTGGAAATCGCGATGCCCGAGTCCCAGCTTGCTGTCGCGCCGGGGAACGCTGAAGTCGTAGTCGTGACTACCTGCGGTTAACTTCACCACACCGAAGCTGTTACCGACCAAGTCGACGCGGCCGTGACGGGCAAGAATGCGAGCCAACTGGTCGTAGGCCACGCCATAAACCTCGATGTCGAAATCCTTGGGGTGACCGCCCAGCAGCGCGTCCCTTACTGCGCCGCCCACCACCACGGCCCTATAGCCTGCCGCGTGCAACTCGCGTACGATCTGGTCCAGTAAAGGGGGCAGCGTCAGCTTCATCGATACCATCATCACTCAATGGCAGATTATTGCCGTTTGCGGGGCGGATTTCCCAACTCGGTAGATACCGGACTGGTTCGGTCCGAGATGGTGTATAGTGAGAGTGGAGTTAGGGACTAGTTGCAACTGGCTATCAAATCCTGGTACTCCAAGAGTTTGACTTTACGGTATTCCAGATAGATACTTGGTTCGAGATGCAAACGGCTGTCAAAAAGGTTCGGCACGCAAAGCACAACCCGGAAGCGACGAATCTCATGGAATTGAAGCATGGGGAGTCGGGAATCCTGGATCGCTTGGACTTGCCGGAAGACGACGCCCGACGGCTGATGGAACTCGGGTTTCTGCCTGGGCATGCGATCACCCCAGGCCATTCTGCTCCGGGCGGCGACCCGCGGGTATTTCGAGTGGACGGATCCGAAGTTGCGCTACGGCGCGAGACTGCGCGGCGGCTGATTCTGCGGTCCGCCGTCGTGAAGTGACACGCAAAATGACATGCGAAGTGATAGGTGAAGTGATCTAGGTTTATGAGCGATTGCCACGGTTGCTCGGTCGCAACCCTTCCACCGCCACCAACGATACCAACCCGCCGACACATCGTTGCGATCGTGGGCCCGCCCAACTCCGGCAAATCGACGTTGTTCAATCGGCTCACCGGCTTGCGCCAGAAAGTGGCGAATTTCCCCGGCGTAACCGTGGAACATCGCATGGGCAAGGTAAAGGTGGACGGCGGGCGCGAGGTGTTCGCGGTAGACCTGCCGGGCGTTTACAGCCTGGAACCTCGCACGGAAGACGAGCGCGTCACGCACGACGTGTTGCTCGGCCAAATGAAGGATCTGCCCAAGCCGGACGCGGTTCTGCTGATTCTCGATTCGACCAACCTGGCTCGCCACCTGGTGCTGGCGGCCCCCGTTCTTAGCCTGGGCCTGCCGACGCTGGTGATCCTGAACATGGCCGACGACCTGAAAAGCCGGGGCGGCGGCGTGGACGTCGCCGAGCTGGCGATGCAACTGGGATCGCCGGTGGCCCTGGTCAGCGCATCGCGGGGCGAAGGATTCGACAAAATTCTTCAGTTTCTGTCGGGGGCGACCCACACTGCACCGCGCGCAGCACCGCTAATGCAATTGCCGGTGATCCAGGACATCCCCAAGTGCCGGGCCTGGGCCGCAAACGTCGGCAACAAGGGCAAGTATCAGGCGCCCGCTCCCCCACACTGGACGCGCCGGCTGGACGCCGTTTTCCTACATCCCGTCGCGGGACCGCTGATCTTCATGGTTGTGGTTATCGCGGTGTTCCAGTCGATCTTCTTCTGGGCCAAACCAGCGATGGACCTGGTGCAAGCGGCCATCTCGTCGTTGGGCGCGGCGGTAGGTTCCCTGATTGCGAACCCCACGTTGCGCTCGCTGGTGGTTGACGGAGTCTTTAACGGCGTCGGAAGCGTCGTGGTATTTCTACCGCAGATCCTCTTGCTGTTTCTGTTTATCGGAATCCTGGAGGATTCGGGTTATCTGGCTCGGGCCGCGCTGATCGCCGACCGCACCATGGCGCGCTTCGGTCTCCAGGGCAAGAGTTTCATTCCCCTGCTTTCCGCGTATGCCTGCGCCGTACCGGCCATCATGGCCACGCGCACCATCGAGAACAAGCGCGACCGCATCGCGACGATTCTAATTGCGCCGTTCATGACTTGTTCGGCACGCCTATCCCCCTACACGCTATTGATCCTCGCCTTCATACCGAATCGGCGGTTATTGGGTCCCTTTCTCAGCCTGCAAGCCGCGGTGCTGCTGGGGTTGTATGTTCTCGGTTTCCTGGCCGCGCTCTTCACGGCGAGGCTGCTCAAATCAACAGTGCTCAAAAGCAACCGATCGTCCTTCATGCTGGAAATGCCGCCTTACCGCTGGCCCACCTTCCGCTCTCTCGGACTACGATTGGTGGACCGCTCGAAGGTCTTCTTGCGGCGCGCCGGTACCGTAATCCTGGCGGTAGCGATCGTCATCTGGGTCTTGGCGCACCTTCCCGTACATAACGGCCAGCCGCCGGAAATCGGGCAGAGCATCGTGGGAATGATCGGGCACGCGGTGGAGCCCGCTATCAAGCCCCTGGGCTTCAACTGGAAGATCGGCATCGGATTGATCACTTCGCTGGCGGCGCGAGAAGTGATCGTCGGCACGCTGGGAACGATCTACGGGATTGAAGACCCATCCGCCAAGTCGGAGGGCTTGCAGCATGCGCTCCAGCAGGATCTGAGCTTGGGCGGCGCCGTCGCTTTGATGGTGTTTTTCGCCTTCGCCATGCAGTGCATGTCGACGGTGGCCGTGGTCAAGCGCGAGACCGGCGGCTGGCGTTGGCCGATCATCCAATTCGCCTACATGACGGGCATGGCTTACGTGTGCGCGTTCCTGGCCAATCGCATCATTACCGCTTGGTTTTAGCGCGTCTTTTCCAAAGGAAGTACCACCCGGCCGCGGCGACAATGATCGCCAAAGAGCCGTAGATGACATATTGGTGAATCAGTTCCGCCACCTGCCGCCAGTTTTCACCCAGGAAATATCCCAGCGTCAGGAATGTCGTGACCCACAGGGCGGCGCCCGTCCATGCATAGGCGATGAACGTCGGGTATTCCAGCTTGGACATGCCGGCGACCACCGCTGTAAAATGCCGCACGCCGATGATGTAGTAGCCTACCACCAGCATCCAGTGGCCGATCCGGTCGAACCAGCGGTGTACGTAAGCCAGGCGGTCTTCGGTGAAGTGAATGTACTTGCCATAGCGGTGGACCGCGCCCACTCCCAGCGTCCGGCCTATTAGATAGCTGCCGCTGATACCGGTCCAGGCTCCGGCCACGGCCGCAGCGAAAGCTCCCAAGGGATTCAGGGTGCCGCGGCTGATGAGATAGCCGGTGAAGACCAGCAAGGTTTCATCGGGGATAGGCAACCCTACGACGCCCAGGGCCAGGAGCAGGTACAGAGCCCAATATCCGTGCGCGGCGACCCAGGCGAAGACCCCATCCATCGTCTCTACGATAGCGTCCCGGTGTATGCTTTGAGTAGGTTCGGGTTGCCACGATGCGATCTTTATTGCTCATAACAGGCGGGATTCTTGCCGCATTTTCGGCCACTTTCGCATTCCAGCAAGCGAGCCCGACGCCCCCCCAGCAGGCCATGCCGGGCGTCGAGCCCAAGGCGATGCTGGACAAGTATTGCGTCACCTGCCACAACCAGCGCCTGAAAACGGGCGGGTTGACGCTCGACAACCTGAATATGGACAAGGTCGCCGATAACGCCGAAACCTGGGAGAAAGTCCTTCGGAAGCTTCACGGCGGCATGATGCCGCCGCAGGGCATGCCCCGTCCCGACGCTACGACGGTCGACCAGTTCACGAGCTGGCTGGAAACGACGCTGGACCGCGCGGCGGCGAGTCACCCTGAACCCGGCCGGTCCACCTTACACCGGTTGAATCGGACCGAGTATGGAAACGCCATTCACGATCTTCTGGACCTGGATATTGATGCCGCTTCGTACCTACCCGCCGACGACGAGGCCAACGGGTTCGACAACATCGCCGATGTGTTGCGCTTCTCCCCGTCGCTCCTCGAACAGTACCTGTCCGCATCCGACAAGATTTCGAGCCTGGCGGTGGGCGATCCGTCCATCACTCCCGTCAGCCTGGTATTTCACGCTCCTCCCGATCTCGACCAGGAAAAGCATATTGAAGGGTTGCCGCTCGGAACCCGTGGCGGCATTCGGATCCCTTACAACTTCCCGCTCGACGGTGAATACGACTTTCGCGTATTTCTGTTGCAAAACATCGTCGGCTACCTGACGGGTCTCGAGTACGCGCATCAGCTCGAAATCAGCATCGACGGCCAGCGCGTATTCCTGGCGCAGGTGGGCGGTGAGGAAGACAACAAGATGTCGGACGCCAACCTGGGCGTCGCCAAGGATACCATCGACGCGCGCTTGCGGACGCGCATCCCGGTCAAGGCCGGACCTCGTACGGTGGTCGTAACGTTCTTGCGGCGCAATTCGGCACCGTCGGACGAGCCTCTGCAACCCTTCACCCACGATCACGATCTGCAGAACATGAATGGCGTCCCGCGGATCGACCGTATGCAGATCACGGGACCGTTCAATCCCACAGGTTCGGGCGATACGCCCAGCCGGCACCGTATTTTTTTCTGCCGGCCGAGCAATGCCGCCGCGGAACTTCCCTGCGCCCGCACGATTCTTACGAACCTGGCGCGCCGGGCTTATCGCAGGCCAGTGACCGGGGCGGATCTCGAAAATCTACTCAGCTTCTATCAATCCGCGCGCAACAAAAAGAATTTCGACGCCGGGATTGAGAACGCGCTGCGGCTGATCCTGACCAATCCGAAGTTCCTGTTCCGCACCGAATCCGATCCGGCGGGGGCGGCGCCCGGTTCGATGCATCCGGTCAGCGATCTGGAACTGGCCTCGCGCTTGTCGTTCTTCCTATGGAGCACGATTCCCGACGATCAGCTCATCACCGTCGCCTCTCAGGGAAAGCTGAAGGATCCGGCGATTCTGGAACAGCAAGTCAAGCGCATGCTTGCCGACGATCGGTCGGAGGCGCTGGTGAAGAATTTCGCCGGGCAATGGCTGCTGCTGCGTAACCTGCCGAACGTGCAGCCCGACCCCAACGAATTTCCGAATTTCGACGATAACCTCAGGCAAGCCTTTCGGCGCGAAACCGAAATGTTCTTCGGAAGCATCCTGCGCGAGGACCGGAACGTGCTCGATCTGCTCACCGCGGATTACACCTTTGTCAACGAGCGCCTGGCGAAGCACTACGGCATCCCGGGCGTGTATGGTAGCCAGTTCCGCCGCGTGAAAATCGCAAATGAACAGCGCCGCGGGTTGCTCGGCCAAGGCAGCATCTTAACGGTGACCTCGGAAGCCAACCGGACATCACCCGTGAAGCGCGGAAAATTCATTCTGGAAGCCATCCTGGGAACGCCGCCTCCGGCACCGCCTCCGAACGTTCCGCCGCTGAAGGAAAACGAAGGGGCACAGGCGCTATCAGTACGCGCGCGCCTGGAAGAGCATCGCAAGAGTCCCGCCTGCTCCGGATGTCACGCGGTGATGGATCCTCTTGGATTCTCGCTCGAGAATTTCGACGGCGTTGGGGAGTGGCGCATCAAGGAACCGGGCGGCGCGGTGGATCCCTCGGGCCAGCTCGCGGACGGAACCAAGGTGGATGGTCCGGTAGCATTGCGTAACGCGATCATGAGGCACCCTGAGCAGTTCGTGCGCACGCTTACCGAGAAGATGCTGACCTACGGTCTCGGACGCGGTCTGGAATATTACGACATGCCGACAGTTCGCGGAATCGCCCGCGATGCCTCGCGCACGGACTACAAGTTCTCGTCTATTGTTCTGGGGATCGTGAAGAGCACGCCGTTTCAGATGCGCCGGGTGCAGGATGCACCTGTCACTGCCCGCGCCCAATAGCCCGAGCTTAATCATCCGAAACCTCTAAACCGGGCTTCGCGTCTAGCGGGATGTCATGAAAATCTGCCGGACAGTAGTGCTCAGTTGCACGTTTGTTGCGGTTGTTTCTGCGCAACCTCTCGCCCGCCAGTTCAGCTTCAACGTCGGCACCGGCGGCGCGATTCCTCGCGAAGACCTGGCGTCGTTCATGACCACTTCGCCGCTGCTGACTATCGGATTCGGCTACCGGCCCATCAAGTACCTGCAAGCCGACGTCGGCATGGACGCGATCTTTCATGCAGCGAACGTGCGGGATTTCCAGGACACCATCATCGGGCGTATCAAAATCCGAGACAACGAAATCTTGGTGCCCTTAGGGGGACGCGGGATTCTCCCAATAGGCCCGCGGATGGAGCTGTTCGGCGGCGGTGGTGCGGCATATTTGCACTACGGCGAATCGGTCGAGGTCCCCGGCGGAGGTGACAACAGCAGTTTCAATTGCCGGACCTGCAGATCGCGAGACGGCTGGGGTTACTACGCAGTCGCGGGCGTCAATGTCGCCGTGGAACGAAGCCGGCGCTTCTGGGTGGGCGTGGAATCGCGCCTGGTCCACGGCAAGACCAACGGCGATCCGCTGGGCTCGGTTCCACCGCTCCAGACCCAGGACACCTGGATCAATACGGCCGCGTACTTCATGATGCGGTTCCCCTAAACCTCTTGAAAACGTGAGAAAATAGGCTCGGGAGTGTTCCCATGTTGATCACTAAGAAACACCTGCCCCGCCGCACGTTCCTCCGAGGCATGGGCGTCACCCTGGCGCTCCCTCTGCTCGATTCCATGATTCCGGCGCAAACCCTGACCCGGAAGACCGCCGCCGCCCCTTTGCCGCGCCTGGGATTCGTCTACGTGCCGCACGGCGCGATCATGGATAAATGGACGCCGGCTACCGAAGGCGCCGGTTTCGAATTTTCGCCGATCCTGAAGCCTCTGGAGCCCTTCCGCGACCGTCTGAATATCGTCAGCGGCCTGGGACACCGCGCGGCCGATTCCACCGCAGTCCATTCGCTCAGCCCGACTACCTGGTTAAGCGGCGTGCGCCCCAAGCCGACGCAAGGTACTGACGCGTTCGCCGGCGTGACCGCGGATCAAGTGGCGGCGCAGGCCATCGGTCAGGATACGATCCTGCCGTCGATGGAGTTGGCGATTGAAGACCACTCCGGGCTGATCGGCGCATGCGACCGCGACTACGGCTGCATTTACATGAACACGCTCTCCTGGCGGACGCCGACCACGCCTCTGCCAATGGAGGTTAACCCGCGTAAAGTATTCGAGTTGATGTTCGGGCAGGGCGGCACCGCTGCCGACCGTCTGGCCCGCATCGAAGGCGACCGCAGCATTCTGGACGCGGTGACCAAGGAAGCCACAGGCCTGCAAGCCAAGCTGGGTCCGCAGGATCGCCTCAAGATCAGCGAGTATCTGGAGAATGTCCGCGAGATCGAACGGCGTATCCAGAAGGCCAGCCAGCAAGTGGATCCCAACATGAAGCTGCCGGAGCAGCCGGCGGGCATTCCGTTTTCCTACGACGAGCACGTGGGGATCATGTACGATCTTCTGGCGCTCGCGTATCAGGCCAACATCAGCCGCGTTTTCACTTTCATGATGGCACGCGAGGTCAGCAACCGGACCTATCCGCAGGTGGGCGTGCACGACGGGCATCATGCCACGTCGCATCATCAAAACCGCGCCGACAAGATCGAGAAGCTGGTGAAGATCCAGAATTTCCATCTCACGCTGTTCGCCAAGTTCGTGGAGAAGCTGAACACGACGCAGGATGGCGACGGCTCGCTGCTGGATCACTCGCTGATCCTGTACGGCAGCAACATGAGCAACAGCAACGCGCATAATCACTTCCCGCTGCCGACTCTGGTGCTGGGCGGTGGAGCGGGCAGCATGAAGGGCGGCTATCACATCAAGCAGCCCGATCACACGCCCATGACCAACGTGCTGCTGACCATGCTGCACAAGGCCGGGGTGCCGGTCGAGAGCCTCGGCGATAGCACGGGCGTCATCGAAACCGCGTAAGGAGCCATCATGCGCGCGCTGAGTTTACTCACTCTGTTCGCAGTCTCCTGTTTTGCCGCCGATAGCAACGCGCCCTCGGCCGACGGGACCACGCCTTTGCACCTGGCCGTTCGCGATAACGATTTGGCGAAGGTGAATAAGCTTCTGGCCGCGGGCGCCGACGCGAAGGCCGCGAATCGCTATGGCGTCACGCCGCTGTATCTGGCGTGCGAGAACGCAAACCCGGCCATGATCGAACGCCTGCTGAAAGCCGGCGTCGATCCGAACTCCGTAACGACAGAGGGCGAGACGGCGCTGATGACCGTCGCGCGTACGGGAGTCGTCGAAGCCGCGAAGGTCCTGCTCGACCACGGCGCGAAAGTGGACGCCCGCGAGGAATGGCATGGGCAAACCGCACTGATGTGGGCCGTGGATGAGCAGCATCCGGCCATGATGAAGGAACTGATCGCTCACGGGGCGGATGTGAATGCCGTTTCCGATATCAACAAATGGGAACGCCAGGTCACATCCGAGCCGCGCGACAAGTGGCTGCCTCTAGGTGGCCTGACTCCGCTCCTGTTCGCCGCGCGCCAGGGATGCGTCGAATGCGAGCAGGTCCTGCTCGACGCGGGCGCCAAGATCAACACGGTCGATCCCGACGGCATCAGCCCGGTGCTGATCGCGATCATCAACGGGCACTACGATGCAGCAGCGTTCCTGATCAACAAGGGCGCGGATCCGAATCTGGCCGACGACACCGGCCGGACCGCTTTGTTTTCGGCGGTCGACTTCAACACTATGCCGGTTTCGAATCGTCCGTCGCCTAGGGTGATCGACAACCAGATGACGAGCCTGGAGCTGATCAAGTTGCTTCTGGATAAGGGCGCGAACGTCAACGCGCAGCTGAAGAAACAGCAGCCCTATCGCACTAAGCTCGATCGCGGCGATGACACCATGCTCACCACCGGAACGACTCCTCTGCTTCGAGCCGCCAAGGCCGCCGATCTGCCGGCCATGCGCCTGCTGCTGGCCAAGGGAGCCGATCCGAAGCTCGCCACTCGCGCTGGAATCACTCCTCTAATGGCAGCCGCAGGATTAGGCTCGAAAGAAGAAGACACCACCGGTCGCTTCAAGACCGAGGCGGAAGCAATCGACGCGATTCAGCTTTGCCTGGATGCGGGCGTCGATATCAACGCCGGCAACGGACAGGGCCAGACCGCGCTGCACGCCGCCGCTCTCAAGGGCTATGACAAGGTGGTGCAATTCCTGGCCGACCACGGTGCGAACATCACTGCGAAGGATAAGCAGGGCAAAACTCCGCTCGATGCGGCGCTCGGTCTAGCGGGCGGCAGCGGCGGGTTCGATGGCAGCCGCAAGGATGTGCACGAAAGCACTGCAGAGCTGCTGAAGAAGCTCGCGGCGAAATCGCCATAACGCTACTTGGATTTCACTTCCTGCAAGACCACGCTTTCTCCCTCTTGCAGGTCCCCTGAGACCACCTCGGTGTAAAGTCCGTCGGATAGGCCAACCTGGATCTTACGCGGCTCCGGAATCCCTGCATTGTTCCGTACATACACCGTCTGCTGGGTCTGCGGCCCCTTCTGTTGGCCCTGAGGCAGAGGCTTCGCCGCAGGACCTGCTTTGTCATCTACCGGCTTATATCGTATGGCGCTGTTAGAAACGCGCAGGACATTCTCGCGCACCTGGACCGGAATCCGAATGTTGGCAGTCATGCCCGGCAGCAGCATCATATCGGGGTTGGGAACGTCCATCACCGCGTTATAGCTGATCACGTTTTGTATTTTCGTCGCCGACTCGCGCACCTGGCGAATCACGGCTTCGATCCTCCGGGTTGGCATGGCGTCCACCGTGAACTGCGCGACCTGCCCCGGATGCACCTTGGCGACCTCCGATT
>Ga0105238_10005409_pt1 | contig 12618 bp, 9 predicted proteins | sample KBSC34metaG_FD_81526 | JGI IMG/M metagenome (GOLD analysis project Ga0105238, IMG submission 81526) | Corn rhizosphere microbial communities from Kellogg Biological Station, Michigan, USA - KBS C3-4 metaG | ecosystem: Host-associated > Plants > Roots > Rhizosphere > Soil | place: Michigan, USA... | reverse complement strand
TCATCAAAGGCGCATCGGTAACCCTGGCAGGCGTTGAAATCGGTAAAGTCGACAGTATCAAGCTGGACAAATCCACACTGCAGGCCGCCGTTCACATCAAAGTCAACGATGATCAGCATATTCCGATAGGATCGCGGTTTGTCATCGTGACCCCTGTGCTCGGCACTGCAGGCATTTTGACGGTAGTTCCCCCGCCCGATGCCGCTCAGCATCCGGGAGCATCGCTGCCATCAGGATGGGTAGGGCAGGGCGAGAGTCCGCAGGACCTCCAAACCTCGCTCCAAAGCGCTTCGAAACTGATGGATCAGCTGCAGACGACCATCGGCAAGGTCAACGTGCTGCTCGACCGGACAACGAATGTTATAGGAGGGCCGCAGGTTCAGCGGACTCTGGGGAATGTCGAGGCCTCTTCCAAGAACATCAATCTACTCATCGCCCAGCTCAGCACCGTGCTCAATGAGGACAACGCGCAAGTTCAGAAGCTGCTCGCCCAGACACAGGCCGGCGCACAACAGTCGATCGGAAACCTGACGGCCGCCACCGCCGACGTCAAAGGCATGACCGCCGAGAACCGCCAGAATATTTCGGAGATCGTTGAAAATCTACGGGATACCACCGCCGCCGTTCAGGGGCTGACATCGCAGGCTAACGGTCTCCTAGGCCCTGAAGGCGGTGTCGCGAAGAACGTCTCCGCGACGATGGCCAACGTCAATACAATGACGACGAACCTTGCCGCCACCACGGCGAGGCTCGACAAGATCACAGCGAACGTTGAGAAACTGTCATCCGACAATCAGGTTCAATCCGACCTCAAGCAGACTGTGCACAACATCAAAGAGACGACTGATCAGACCACCGTTCTTGTCGGACGGTTGAACCGTCTGCTCGGCGTCAAGCCGAAGCCCGCTGCAATCGTCGTTGCGCCGGGCGGAGCCGGGGCGGTTCTCGTAGCGCCCGGTACGACACCTTCTGTAGCGACGCCGGATGTCCCGAAAACGGCCGGCCCGGCCTATCTGCCGCGAGTCGATTTCATCCAGAACACTCGGTCCGACCACTTCCGTATGGATATCGATGGCTTGCTTCCTTTCGGATTCACCCCGAACGGATTTTTCCGGGCAGGCGTATACGGCGTTGCCGACGACAGCCGGTTCAACTTCCAGTACGGCACGCTCGTCAATAAGAAGTCCGGTCTGGCCTATCGGGCAGGGCTCTATAAGTCGAAACTCAGCGTGGGCGCGGACTATGGCCTTGGAAGCAAATTCAGCATCAATGCCGACCTGTACGATCCCAATAAGGCCCGAGCCGATGTGCATGGCGTGTATATGTTGAACAACAGCTTCGGCGTCGTTCTGGGCAGCGAGGATATCCTCAAGCACCAGGGTGCAGTAGTGGGCGTGGAGTTCCGCCGGTAATCGCCTGAACTGCCTGGAATGCCCTAAAATGGCCGAGTTTTACGGCAATGGCGCGATTCCGTGCACTATTCGTTATAATGTATTGGCCTGCGTCCAGCCTTGCCGGACGCAAACCGGAATCCGCGATGGATGCCGGGACCATTTTGATGAGGACACCAGGTAAATGAAAGTAATTCTATTACAGGACATCACCCAGCAGGGGAAGCAGGGTGACGTCAAAGTCGTAGCGGATGGCTACGCCCGAAACTATCTATTCCCCCGCAAGCTGGCCATCGAAGCCGTTGGCGGAGCTCTTAAGAATATCGAACTGCGCAAAGCGCAGGAAGATCGCCGCGCTGAGAAGCTGCTTCACGGCGCAGAGCAGACTGCTGCCAGCCTTCAGGACCAGACTGTCACCCTGCGTGTTCGCGCCGGAGCCAACAGCCGCCTCTACGGCCGTGTGACATCTTCCGATATCGCCGAAGCCGTCGAGCGCGATCTCAAGATCAAGCTGGACAAGCGAAAGATCGGCTTGCTCGATCCCATCAAGGCTGTCGGGGAATATGAAATCCCGATCCGCCTGCATCGCGACGTAACCGTTCCCATCAAGGTGGCGGTGGTCAGCGAAGCGTAGCAGGTTCCCGTTCTTTGGGGGCCATGGCTCCCAAAGCCCGCCCCCGCTAATTTGAGGTGATCAATGGCGGAACGCAGCGGGTATGGACGCGGTACACGTAATGGCGGCAACGGCAACGGTAACGGCGCCGAGAACACCGGATCTTCCGGATCCGGCCTGGGCGCTTATGTGCCGCCGCACAACATCGAAGCGGAACAATCGACGCTGGGCGCCATGCTGATCGACCGCGCTGCGGTTGAAAAATGCGCGGAGATCCTCTCTCGGGAAGACTTCTACAGAGAAACGCACCAGCTCCTTTACGACATCATCACCATGCTCGCCGAGCGTGATGAACCCGTCGACCTGATTACCGTTCAGGAGGAGTTGAAAAACCGCGATAAGCTGGATCATATCGGAGGGATGTCATACCTGACGTCCCTGTTCGATACGGTTCCGACTGCGGCGAATGTCGAATACTACGCCAAGATCGTTCAGGAGAAAGCGGTCCTTCGCCGTCTTATCTCCGCGGCCATGGAAATCATCGGTCTCGCCCGCGGCGAGGTCGAAGACATCGAAGAAGTCATCGATCAGTGCGAACGAGCTATCTTCGGCGTAACACAGCAGCGAGCCACAAGCTACTTCCAGCAGCTGCGCACGATCCTGCTGACAAATTACGATCGCGCGGAAGAGCTTGCTGAACTGAAATCACGGATGTCCGGACTTTCAACCGGTATCCATGATTTCGATATGATCACGTCCGGCCTTCAAAATACGGACCTCATCATTGTCGCGGCTCGCCCCAGTATGGGCAAAACAAGTCTCTGCCTCTCGATTGCGGAGCATGTCGCGCTCAAAGAACAAAAGACTGTCGCCATCTTTTCGCTGGAAATGTCGGCCGAACAGCTCGGTTTGCGTATGCTTTGTTCGCAGGCGCAGATCAACGCTCATAAGGTTCGCGTTGGACAGCTCTCTGAAGATGAGTGGACCAAAATGGCTCTGGTTGTCGACAGCATGTACGACGCCAAAATTTTTATCGACGATACCACGGATATCAGTTCTCTGACAATGCGGGCAAAGTGCCGGCGATTGAAGGCTGAAGCCGGCCTGGATTTGATCGTCGTCGACTATCTTCAGTTGATGCGCGGACACAAGCGCACAGAGAACCGCGTTCAGGAGATCGGTGAGATCGCACGGGGCCTCAAGTCTCTGGCCCGTGAACTCAAAGTGCCGTTGATTGCGCTCTCGCAGCTGTCACGCGCCGTTGAAAGCCGTGAAAATAAGCGCCCAATGCTTTCAGATCTTCGAGAATCGGGAAGCATCGAAGCGGAGGCGGACATGGTCTGCTTCCTTTACCGCGACGCTTATTACAAAATGAAGGAAGCCTTTCAAGCGGAAGGTCTGGAGCGTCCCGAGAAAGTCGAGATGGAAGAAGCGGAGGTCATTGTCGGCAAACACCGAAACGGACCAACCGGGGTTGTCAAAGTCGGGTTTATGCCTGAATTTGCCAAATACTGTAATCTTGAACTAGCCCGTGGCGATGAACCTACGGGCTTCTAATCACGTGATGTAAAACTGTCTATGATGAAAGTGTTGGTAGTTGGTGGTGGCGGGCGCGAGCACGCGCTCGTGTGGAAGCTGGCTCAGAGCCCGCAGGTCAGCCGCATTTATGCGGCGCCCGGGAATGCCGGTATCTCCGAGTTGGCGGAGTGCGTCCCGATCCCAGCAAGCGATATCACATCGCTCCTGGCTTTTGCCGTCGAAGAAGGCATTGACCTGACGGTCGTTGGGCCGGAAATCCCTCTGATCGCCGGAATTGTGGATGCCTTCGAACGACAGGGCCTGCGCATATTCGGTCCCGCGGCCGAACCGGCCATGCTTGAAGGATCCAAGGCCTATGCCAAGGAGTTGATGCTGCAATACGGCATTCCGACGGCAGCATATCAAGCCTTCACGGAAGCTCCCACTGCAGTTGAATACGCCAGGGAGCAATTGGAAGGACATCCGGATCGCCCGATCGTGATCAAAGCCGACGGTGAAGCTGCAGGAAAAGGCGTGTTTATCTGCCACGACCTGCCTTCCGCTTCCGCCGCTATCGATCGCATTATGACTGAGCGCGTATTCGGCGCTTCCGGCGATCGCATCATCATCGAAGAGTTTCTCATCGGCCAGGAAGCGTCGCTCATGGCCTTCACCGATGGGACTACCCTCGTTCCGATGATCCCGGTTCAGGATCACAAACAGGCCTTCGACGGCGATAAGGGGCCAAATACCGGTGGTATGGGCTGCTATGCTCCTGTTCCCTTTATCATCCCCGAACTCTATGCCCAGGCTGTCGATAAGATCCTGAAGCCTGCCGTCGATGCCATCCGCGACACCGGTATTCCCTACAAGGGCGTGTTGTATGCGGGAGTTGTGATCAGCCCCGAAGGGGATCTCAAAACTCTGGAATTCAACTGCCGTTTCGGCGATCCCGAGACGGAAGTCATCCTGCCCCTTCTGGAGACGGATCTCGTCGACATCCTGCTGGGCGTCACCGACGCCCACCTGGACGAAGTCGAAGTCACATGGCGTCAGGAGAGCGCTGTTTGCGTTACGCTGGCGTCAGGCGGTTATCCGGACTCCTATGTGAAGGGATTTCCAATCGAGGGGCTCGATCAGGTCTCTCACCTCTCTGATGTTGTCGTTTTCCATGCCGGTACGAAACTGGACGAGTCCGGTCGCGTCGTATCCGACGGCGGCCGTGTCCTGACTGTTACAGCTCTTGGGGACGACTTCGCTCAGGCGCGAGCCCGCGCCTACGCCGCCGTCAAGAATATCCAATTCGAAAATATGCAGTTCCGCACTGATATCGGGCTGCGAAACGCCCACTGACCGGTCGTCCTGCCGGATCTGCCTCCGTTGCGCATTTACTGTGCCGCAACATTGAGGCAGGCCGCAATCGGCACACTGCCAAAGGAGACATCGTAAGTCGTTATGCGCATCGTAATGCTCAGCTGGGAGTATCCCCCACGAATCGTCGGCGGCATCGCACGCCACATCTATGACCTCTCTCATGCCCTGCATGATCAGGGCGTCGAAGTCCATGTCATTACCTGCGAACATCCGGGCGCGGCTCCGGAAGAGGTCGAAGACGGGATCCACCTCTATCGCGTAAGCCCTGTCGGACAGGCAAATGATTTCGTCCACTGGGTTCATCTTCTCAACAACGCAATGTACACTAGGGCGGAACGTCTTATCGAAGATCTGCTCGGGCACGATTCGAGCGGCAGCCTGCTTCCGCCGGATCCTGCAAACCCGATCATTCTTCATGCTCACGATTGGCTCGCGCACTTCAGCGCCGCTCCACTCAAGCACAAGTACAAGCTTCCTCTCGTGGCGACCATTCATGCAACGGAATATGGTCGCAACAATGGGATCCACAACTCCATTCAGCAGTACATCAACCATATTGAGTGGAACCTTCAGAACGAAGCCTGGCGCTTGATCGTCTGCACCGATTTCATGCGGCGCGAATGCGAGAAGGCTCTCGGCACCGCCTGGGACAAGATGGATGTCATCTACAATGGAGTGGAACCGACCAAGTTTGAGCTTCCCGGCTTGGGAGACGAGGAACTTGCGCAGTTCCGAAGCAAATATGCCCTTCCGCATGAGAAACTTATCTTCTTCGTAGGCCGTATGGTTCGAGAGAAGGGTGTTCAAGTTCTCATTGAGGCTCTGCCGAAAGTACGCAGCTTCTACCGTGATGCCAAGCTTATTGTGGTGGGCGGCGGCCATCGCGAGCATCTGGTACAGCAGGCTCGCGCGCTTGGTATTGAGCGATATGTTTACTTCACCGGCTTTGTGCCCGATGAAGACCTGATGAAGATCTATAAGGTCATTGATGTCGCCAGCTTCCCGAGCCTGTACGAGCCGTTCGGTATCGTGGCCCTTGAGGCAATGGCCGCGCATGTGCCCGTCGTGGTTTCCGATGCGGGCGGACTGCCGGAGGTGGTGCGTCATGGCACAACGGGCGTTACGACATACGCCGGCAATGCTAACTCGCTGGCCGACGGTCTGTTGAGTGTGCTGATCAACCCGCTGACGGCGAAATCCATGGCGGATGCCGCTTATGAGAGTGTGCTGACCACCTTCAACTGGGCAAACATCGCATCGCAGACCCGATCTGTCTACGATCGAGTTTGGTCGGAATATACGGAAAGCGGCTGGGCTTTCCCGGCTCCCGGAGCAGTGGCTTCTATAGATGCGGCGTCCGCTGCAACGCCGGTCGCATCTGCTGCCGTTGAAGTCGCTCCGGCCGTAGCGCCTGTTGACGCTGCTCCGGTTGAACCGGAAGCCCCTGCGAAGCCCAAACGGACACGCAAGACGGCGCCGAAAGCGGACGCGGCCGCTGAGCCTGCTCCGGCCGTTGAACCTGTTGTGGAAGCCGCGACAACCAAGAGAGTACGAAAGCCCAAGAAGACGGAATAATGTCTTCTGAAAATATGCCCAAATCTGAGCCACAACAAGATATCTCGAAAGACTCGCCTGTTTCCTCGGAAACAGGCGATGTCGCCTGTGCCGGATGGTTCCGCGTCGTTCTCCCTGTCGCCGTAATCGCCGCCTGTGCAGAACTTGGCACAGCTATTCTCAACAACTCGACGCTGCCGTTTTATTTCGTGAAGGGCCTTGGCATCAGCCCGGCCATCTACGTGCTGATGATGATCCCGTTCTTCATCAGTGAAGCCCTGTTCAAGTCCCCCCTGGGTGTACTCGCGGATCGCTTTGGCCGCAAGCCGCTTATGACTGCCGGCGCGCTGGTTACAGTCATTACGCCGCTCATCTTGATATCGCTCAAATACCAGGCCGATGCGCCCAATGCATTCTTAGTACTCCTCGGTTTCAGCATGCTTCGGCTGTTGGATGGACTGGGAGGAGCTGCTCTCTGGCCGGCGCTTTTTGCTTACGTCGGCGATAGAGTGCATGAATCCAAGCGTGGAGCGGCGATGGGCCTGCTCAATGTGGTCTACATGCTCGGACTGGCGCTTGGCTTCTGGATCGGCGGCAAAGCGGATGATGTCTTTGGCCCTGTTTTCACGCGCGAGTCGACTCTGGGGCATCAAATATATCTTGCGAGAACCGAAGTCAGCAATTATTTCCTTGGCATAATCGCTCATTTTACGCATCACAAGTATAATCTGCCTAATGTCTCTACGGCTTCCTCTTTGGCCGATCTCAATAAGCCTGGGCATTTTTATCCCTCGATTTACCTAGCAAGCATTTTGTTTGCCCTGGCGACTCTTGTAAGTGTTATCGGCATTAAGAAACGTGATAAATGCATCAATGAGCATGGTCACGAAGAGCATGAAGCCATATCATGGAAGAGTTTTGTCGAATGTGCCCGCACCGTTCCGCAATATATCGGGTTGGCCTTCGTTACTTTCCTGGGAATTGGGAATATTGCTCCCATCATCAAGCTGCTTGCGACAGATGAGTTTCATTTGACTGAGCCGCAATTCGGTGTTCTGACACTGCGGACAGCTCTGATCGTGGCGGCGCTGGCTTATCCGTTGGGGCATCTGGCCGACTGGTGGGGCAAAGCGAGGAGCGTTCGCCTTGGCTTTGTAATGTGTGCAGTTGGGCTGTGGGGGATTCCTTTGCTCCTCTTCAACCATGCAGTGCGTGAGATCGGCTTTGTCATCTCGGCTGCTGTCGTCGCTCTAGGATTCGTCATTGCATTCCCCGCGTGGAACGCGCTTTTGACTACTCTCTCGGACGAGCGCAAGCGTGGCACCGTGATCGGCGCGGTCAGTGCGGGGCAGGGGGCAGGTGTTCTGTTTGGATTCATTTCTGGTGGAGCGTTCTACACCGAGCATCATGTCAATTTACTTGGACAGACCTTCACGGTTGGCAACCATGCAACCCCTTTCTTTCTGGCGGCACTACTGGTGTCCATCGGCGCGGCGGGATCATTTATTGCTGTCCGGGAGCGATCCGAAGCAAAATAGAGCGCGAAGTCCTGAATGTTTGTAAATACATCACCGTATAAAGATTACTATTGCGACGCAACGGAAAGGAACAAACCGTGACAACCATCATTCGACCAGAGACGGACACCGATCGCGAAGCCGTTCGCGCTGTTCTCCTCGCTGCGTTTGGAAGGCAGGCCGAAGCTGACCTTGTTGACCTCCTCCGCAATTCCGAACACGTCGTGCCGAATCTTTCGCTCGTCGGCGAGCAGGATGGCGAAGTACGCGGGCATATTCTTTTTACGCATGTAACTGTCAATCAGGAACGTGCCGGTCTTCTTGGCCTGGGGCCTGTATCCGTAGCGCCAACTGCACAGGGCAAAGGCGTCGGGAATGCGCTAATTCGCGAAGGATTGCGTCGCGCCGGGGAGCTTGGCTATGACGGCGCTGTGCTGGTCGGCAACCCCAGGTACTATGGCCGCTACGGCTTTGCGCCCGCCTCACGGTTCGGACTCCGGTCGCCTTTCCGCGTTCTGGACGATGTTTTCCAGGCAATGCCTTTACGTCCAGGCGGCCTCGACGGCCTCAACGGAACTGTCCGGTACGCGCCCGAGTTCGACCGCGTCTGATCGCTCTGCCTCCCTAATCAGCTTCTCTTATCTCGTATGCCGGACTGCTGCCAAGCATTGTCCGGCATACGATTTTTGCAGCTTGCTTGCATACTCTTCGTATTTCATAGTAAAATTGAGTGGGCGGCCGGAGTCGGCTGCCACGTTGTAATTCGAGGACCCTAGTGATTCGCACGCGACTGATAGCCCTTGCACTGGTGATTTTTGCCGCAAGCCCCACATTTGCCCGTCCAGCCAAACCCGGAGGCACAAGGCCGCTGCTGCAAAGCTACTACCATGAGATGGATTTGGGGTGGGCCGAGCACGACCTGACTAAAGCCTTTTTATACTATTCGGATGACTTTGAGATGACAGGCAGCAACGGCGAAGTCATGGACTTCGGCACCCGCAAAGCCGGTATTTCGACGCTCCTTGATACAGCCCGCCTGATTAAGTCCACGACAAAGATTACAAGCGTTGCCAGCCAGACCGGGGGATTCTCGGCAATGGTGCAGGGCTATCTCTTTGTTAACGGAGTGGGGGCTAAAACCGGCCAGATGGTAAAGATCGAAGTCTGGACACAATCCCGGGATTTTTGGTCAAAGACGCCGGCAGGGTGGCGCTTGATGAAGAGCCGTCTTCTCAGTGCCCGCGCCAAGTTTAACGGCAGGCCGATGACAACGGACGATATCCCGGATCCCGACATGCCCGACGACGACGTCCCCACGACGCCGGCCCCGGATGCGCCGGCAGCAAACGGCGACTGAGGACCATAAATCGCTGAGAATTCCAAGTCATTCTCCGTCCCTCTGATTGAGTAGACGGAGAATGTTGCTTCCAAAGCGAGATTAAGTCGCGGAGAGCGTTCTACTTATGGATTAACCGTTAGTGTCTTGCTTGCCGTCGATGTGTTCAACGTTCCGGTAACCGTGACGTTCTGAGTCGATGCCACAGTGTTAGTGGTGATTGTGAACGATGCGCTTGTGTTGCCGTTTATAACCTTCACAAAGGTTGGGATCGTGGCAACCGTCGGATTGGAATTGGTCAGGTTTACAACTGTTCCTGCGTACGGCGCTGGGTCGCGAACTGTGACGGTGCACGTCGCTGATGTCCCTCCATGGACTGATGTAGGGCTGATTGCCATCGTGCTAATGGCATTTGCCGGATCAATCGAGAATATTGTGCCGGCGTTATTTGCGCCGCCTTCTACTGTTGTGCCGTACAATAGTGATCCAACCTGGACGAGTTCTCCCCATGGGCCTGACCCATCAGTGCCTGTAAAGCTATGGATAGTGTCTAGGTTGCCATTGACATCGGTTCGATAAATTGTTCCATAGCCGTTTGCGCCGCCGGCCCTCGTTGTCCCATAGAAGTATCCATCAGAGCCCAATATTAGGCCGCCGTCGGGAGAAGAGCCGTCGCTGCCCTGGAAGTTATAGATAACCTGGAAAACGCCGGCCGAGGAAATTTTAAAAATAACGCCGTCTCCGTATGCTCCTCCCTGTGCGGTCGTGCCCAATATAGTTCCATTGGCAGTCTGAAGCAGACGTCCGAATGGAGTAGCGCCATCTGTATTGTTAAACGAATGCAGGACTGTTCCTACGCCGGCCGTCGTTGTTGAGTAGACCGTCCCATAACCGTAAGCGCCGCCATAACCGCCGCAACCCAGAAAAGATGAGCTGTTTTTTCGGGTCAATGGCACTATCGTATTGGAGATGCCCAACCCCCAAAAATTAGAGAGTGGCGTCAAAGTGCCGCCGGTTGTGATTTTATAGAATGCGCCGTTAGATGCCGATAATGTTGTGCCGTAGAGATTCCCATCGTCGCCAAACACCAGCCCTGCTTCAGGCAGCTCGCCGTTTATATCATTCGAAAAGGCGAAAAGCCGAGTTACCGTGAAGCCGCTTTGGGCCATCTTAAAGATCGTGCCGTACGTATAACCGCCAATGACGTTCCCGCCGAATTCGCACGTGCCATATAAAGTGCCGTCTGAAGCGGCTACGAGAGTGCCGCTTGAATCTGAGCCTTCCGAACTGGTAAAGCTGTGAACTGTCGCGTATGCGCCTCCCACAACTTGCTTGAAGATCGATCCACAGCTATTTGCTCCGTCAGCGGATGTAACGCCGAAAAGAACATTGTTGACTCCGTTATAGTAATTGGTGAGACCTGTATAAGGACGATCTCCTTCGGTGCTTGAGAATGAGTGGAGTAAGACATAGGGGGCGGCAGCTCTTGCCGAGCCTCCGATGAGACCGGTGGTCGCGGCTGCCATGGCAACGCCGGCTGCAGCGATACGAAATCTTTGCATTGTGTTCTTTCCTTTAGAGCGATTAATGGGAAACGGGAATACTGAAGTGGAAGTTTTTATGTTGCTTATCGGTGGAGATCTTACTCCATCTCCGAACCTATCGTAGTAAACCGCCTGATAGCGATTACTACGTAAGCAAATATGCAGCAAGAACTTCACTAAATAGGCACTTCAATACGTGGATATTTGATATATATAGTGTTAGGATCCTTCATGAAGATATGTTAGAAAATTCTAACATATCTTCATGAAGGATCCTTGGCCTACTTGCCACGCTCACCTGGAGGTAAATCCAGGGAAAGGAAGAGCCATTCAGGAGCTTGATTAGGAAATCGCATGGCCGATTTCTTTGGATGGACTTTTGGCATTGGTTCGTAACTTTCTTGGAGTCTGAAAAACGAACTTTACCAATGTCCGCCACTCGTGCAGGATTCCCGGCCTGCCAGGTAGAACACCTGTTGCAAGTATCCCAAGAGAGGTCGCCGCTACCCAGGCCCACATTCGATTCTGCCAATATTCTCATTAGAATTTGGTTTGAAGATGATGGCGGTCTGGCGTCTCTTAACTTGTACTGGGGATTTCATGGAAAAGATAGCTTGCGTCGATGGGGCCGGTGTGATATAATCCTTACGCCTGATGTACAGAAGGAAGATCACACCTGTGACGGGCGATCCGGAAGTTCGCCGATTTGTTCCGCAACGAACATACAGTCTACGAGACGACCTGTCACAATCCGTAAATCCCCAATTTTGATCTCGTCCACGCGATCCACATCGCCAGATTTTTGTCGGTCTGCTATCCAGAGCGGGATGTCACCGAGATGTGACAATGGCGTTCCAAGCGTCTGGAAGCAATCCCGGAGGTTGATCGGTTGAATACCCACCGTCGTCTGCGAATTGCGACACTTTTCGTTATAGTGGCTGCCTACGTCCTATCCGGGATAGATGCAGCATTTTCGGCGCACAAAGCGGCTATTACCAGCCATGCGTCGACTATTGCTTCAAACACAGATTCCAGCTGGCAGCGCCAATGGGCTCTCGCTCCAGGGCGTACCCCATTGAACCGCCTCGCTATGAATCCGCATCCGGTAATCGGACATGCCTTGCCGTCTGTTCCCGGCATCAATGAGCCGGTGCAAACATACGATGTCTTTGCGCCGCCGCAGGATTTCACAACATCGTTATTCCGAAATGCCGCAAATCTTACACCTCAGTGGTCCGCGGATGAGAGCTATATAATCTTCTCATCCAATCGCGATGCCACCGGCAAGATCGCAGCAGACGGCCGCTATCACATCTGGGTCGTTCCTGCAAACGGGGCAAGCGATCCCATCCAGGTAACGACCAGCGTTGCGCAGGTGGGAGAAAATGCGACGGTCAAACACGGCGAATTCTTCCCGGCCCTTGATCCATCTAATTCGCAGCTAGCTTTCACCACCGACGTCAATTCGCCGAACCTTCAGAACCTTTATGCGGTTCCCTTCAATTCGGGCGCATATCTGACGAGCAACCCTGCTGCGCCCTTCGTGTGCGATAAGACCCTATTGGATCCCGCCACAAACTACTCCAAGTCGATCCGCCCCGATAAGCTCAACCCTGGTTTCGATGATGTTCGCCGCCCGACCTGGGGAGGCGCTGGAGCCCTGGCTTTCTCCGGCCGCGATAGCGCAGGCGCCAACAAAGGGCATTACCATATCTGGTACATGTATGCTGGCTCCCTCGGCTACCTGCCCAATCCGGCTCCTAACAATTTC
>Ga0105238_10005408_pt1 | contig 12619 bp, 14 predicted proteins | sample KBSC34metaG_FD_81526 | JGI IMG/M metagenome (GOLD analysis project Ga0105238, IMG submission 81526) | Corn rhizosphere microbial communities from Kellogg Biological Station, Michigan, USA - KBS C3-4 metaG | ecosystem: Host-associated > Plants > Roots > Rhizosphere > Soil | place: Michigan, USA... | reverse complement strand
GACGCGGGCAGCGCTCACCCATTTGCGCGCCGATGAACTCGAGGCGCTGGCTGTCCGTGCTGAAGCGCTCATCGCAGCCTGCTCGTATTGTCATCCATTCCCGCAAGCCATTCAGCAAGAGCATCGCCAACTTGGCGATCTCCTTGCAGCGACCGGTGAGAACCTGCGCGTCTTGCGTCGCCGGCGCAGCAATGCAGAAGGGAGCTCGCGATGGGCACGCTAAGCGGACTGCTTTACCTGGCGCACAACTCGCTGGAGGCAAACCAGGCCGCGCTGGATATTGTGTCCAACAATGTGGCTAACGCCAATACGCCGGGCTACACGGAAGAGGTGGCAACGTGGCGCGAACTGGATACGGTTTCGATGAGCCATAATTCTGCCGCCGGCATGGGCGCGACTGTAAGTGCAACGTCGCAACGTGATCGGGTACTGAACCAGCGTGTGCAGCAACAAACGCAGGCGGTTGCTGCCGGGTTGGCAGAGAGCACCGCGCTGGCTGACCTGCAGTCCATCTTCGGGCTGAGTTCCAACGCCAGCTCCTCTGCTTCCACCACGCTAGGCACGGATATCAACGCATTCTTCAACTCTTTCAGTTCTCTCGAAGTGAGCCCGGCAAGTTCTTCGGTGCGCCAGGGGGTCCTCTCGGCGGCGGCGACACTCGCGACCGACTTCAACTCCGCCGCATCGGCCATTGCGCGCCAGACCGCAGCGCTGAACCAGCAGGCCACAGGCATCGTCTCGAACGTGAACTCATTGCTGGCATCGATTGCACAGCTGAATCTGCAGATCCAGAGCACCAGCCCAAACGCAGATGCGGGGACGCTCGAAGACCAGCGCCAGCAGGATCTGACTGCACTTTCCAAACTGGTCGGATTCGACCAGATCCGTACCGAGAATAACGGGCTTACCCTGACCACTGCCAACGGGCAACCGCTGGTGAGTGAAGGCCAGGCATTTCCGCTTTCGACATCTTTGGTCAACGGCAACGTACATATAGTTACCGCATCCGGTCAGGGCATCACTTCCGCGCTCACCGGCGGCCAGCTTGGCGGGATAATCACTGCGCGCGATCAAGACCTGCCGCAGGCAATGTCTGCGCTGGATTCGTTGGCATTTTCCATCGGCTCGGCGGTTAACACACAGAATCAGGCAGGGCGAGACGCGAGCGGAAACATGGGCGGCGTGATCTTTACGCTGTCTGCAACTGCAGCCGGCGCAGCATCCACAATCTCGCTTGCCATCACCAATCCGAGCGCAATTGCAGCGGCTGGCGTGAATGAAGGCTCCAGCGGCAGTGCCAACGCGACCGCGCTTGCAGCGATTGCGAATGGAGGAATAATCTCGGGGCAAACAGCGGCCAGCTTCTTTGCGGGATTTCTAACGCAGCTCGGCAGCCGCGCAGCGCAGGTGCAGCAAGAGAATACAACGCAGCAGGCCTCGCTCACGCAGCTCACCGCACAACAGAGCGCGCAGTCCAGCGTCTCATTGGATCAGGAGGCAGCGAATCTTTCGCTCTATGAGCGCTCTTACGACGCAGCCGCGAAGGTTTTCACCATCATCGACCAGCTGATGGCGGTGGCGTTGAACCTCGGCGAACAGTCGACTGTCAGCTGATAAAGAAGGGAAGCGCCATGCGCGTCGATCCGCACTACATCTCGAACCTCGTTACCTCTCTACAAGGTTCTACTGCGAATGAGCAGAGGCTCACGAGCGAACTCTCTTCCGGGCTGCGTGTGGCGTCGCTCTCCGACGATCCCGTTGCCGCCGGGCAGGCTTCAATGCTGAATGCTGCCATCGCGCAGGATGACAGCTTCGTTCAGACCGCCGCAACTGCACAGAGCCTGATGCAGGTGACGGACTCCGCCCTTGGCAGCGTGGTCACGCAGATTACTTCGGCTATCTCAGCCGCAACCGCGGGCGTGAATGGCACGGAGAATCCGGCAGATCTCAAGGCGCTGGCGCAGTCACTCTCCGGCATACGCGACCAGGTGTTGTCGTTGGCCAACACCAGCTATCAGGGCACGTATATCTTCGCGGGCAGCCAGGGAGCAACCCAGCCCTTCACGCTCGACACCAGTACTTCGCTCGCAACAGTAACCTATAACGGCGATACCAACATAGGCTGTGTGACTACGGAGACTGGTCAGCAGATCCCTACCGGGCTGGCCGGATCGGCGGTCTTCACTGCCTCCAGTGGCAATGTAATGGACGCGCTGAACAACTTGATTGCCGACTTCTCCTCCGGCGCCGCGAGTACAACTTCCACCGCCGATCTGGCCAGCCTGCAGGACGCGCTGGCCAAAGTCTCACAGCAGCGGAGCTCGCTCGACTCGGCGCTGGGCCGCATCAACTCTGCCAGCGCTTATGCGCAGACCGACGCCACCAACCGCACGGCCACGGCCTCCAATCTGGTTGCTGCCGATCCGGCGCAGATAGCCACCCAGCTTTCCGCAACCGAGACGCAAAACCAGGCGCTGATGAGCGTAATTGCCGCGCTGGAGAAGCAATCTTTGTTCAACTACACATAAGAGGTATCGCAGCCGACATATGGGCATGGCTATACTACCGAATGCCTATGGAACTCGAGCCGTTACTCCATCAGTGCCTCGTCTATGACGGCCCCCCGTCCCGGCACCTTCCTGCGCTGGCAAGGACCATTGCCGAAAAGCTGATGCGCGACTATCGCTGCATGTGCTTTGACACCCCGACTATGCTTGCCGGCATGCGCTCTTACCTGGCCGCTGAAGGGATTTCAGTAGCCTCTGAGGTTGAGCAGGGCAGACTGGTGCTGACCTCTGACCGCGGGCATCTGGTGGACGGTGTCCGGTTCGATCTCGCCCGCATGACCCAGGGCCTCGGTAATGCGCTTGACGACGCCCTGAACGATGGCTTCCAGGGACTCTGGTGTACCGGCGATATCGCCTGGGAGTTCGGGCCGGAGCGGGATTTTTCCGAGTTGCTGGAATATGAACGCCAGCTCGACGACTTTATCGAGTCCAACCCCAACTTTGGCGGCGTCTGCCAGTACCACCGCGACACATTGCCGTCGCAGGCCGTGGAAGCTGGGCTGCTAGCCCATCCCCGCATCTATATTGATCAGACGCTGTCACTGGTCAACCCCCGGTTCATCAGCCGCGAGACCTTCCGCTCCAACGTTGCGGAGATGGTCTAACTCACACGTCGTGGGGAATCAGGTCCAAAGAGGGAAGTGGCGGAGAGACAGGGATTCGAACCCTGGATACCTTGCGGTATACACGCTTTCCAAGCGTGCGCCTTCAGCCACTCGGCCATCTCTCCGCACAGGTTGGACTCTTTGCAATCTAACACACTGCCGGCCCATTGCTTCGCGCGTTCACGTCCGCTGATCGCACTGGATTCCGCGCTCAGAAGCCTGCACCTGTTAAGCTTGGGGCATGCCGCTTACGCTGATCATTAATGGCCAGCCGCGTGAGTTTGCCGCGCTGGAGCCTCAGGCCACGGTTGCGCAGCTGATCGCAGCGATGGAGCTAAAGGGCGACCGCATCGCCGTCGAACTGAACCGCGAGATCGCCCAGCGTGCGCAGTGGGACCAGGCCCGCCTCAACTCAGGAGACAAGCTGGAGATTGTGCATTTTGTCGGCGGGGGAGCCGCGCCCGCAACTTTTATCTTGCTACCCACTGAAAGCCCGTGGATTCGATAAAGACGCATCAAGGCCTGCCGTCCCGTTCGCCCGTCAGGCAGATTGATAGCCTGCAGGTGCTGCGCGCGGTTGCAGTCGTATTGGTTGCGTGGGCCCATCTTTGCCAAAGCCTGACGCCCATATCGCGTGTAGGATTGCCGAACTTTGGGATATTCGGCATCGACATCTTTTTTGTAATCAGCGGATTTATTATGTCGACGATCGCACTGAACGCCTCCACAAAGCCAGGTATTGCCACGGCATGGCTCTTCTTGAACCGGCGCCTCATCCGGATATTTCCGATCTACTGGCTGTATGCGGCTCTTTCCGCAATCCGCATTCATCACAGCCACCACGCGCTCGCGCCCTACCTCAAATCGCTGCTCCTGCTACCCGTCCCTCAGTGGGACCGCATGATCGATCTTAGCTGGACCCTCATGTTCGAGATGTTCTTCTACGGCCTTCTGTCCCTCGTTCTGCTGGCCACCGTTCGAGCTGCTGTGCCGTGCATGATGCTGTTCTTGTGCGGCTTCGTAGGCATTGGCCTTGCTATGAACCCAACCATGTCAATCTGGACGGTAGTGTGCAACCCGATTTTGCTGGAATTTGTGTTTGGCGCGGCAATCGCTCTGGCATTTCGCCGCTTTGGCGTCCATAAGCCGGTCGGGATGGCCCTCATCTGCATAGGGATTGCGGCATCGCTTTACTTGTGTTTTCACCCATCATCCCGTGCGGAGAGCATGCAGCAGATCCTCAGCGATATGCCCAGCGTCATGTGGCGAGTCGGAACATGGGGTCTGGCTGCGGCATGTCTGGTAGGTGGAGGGATATTCGCGCAAACGACGGTCAAAACCTGGTTCGGCAAACTGACAGTGGTGATAGGGAACTCGTCCTATTCCGCATACCTCGCATCAGTACTGGTTATTGAATTCAGCCTACGGCTGCTTCTAAATTTAGTCCACGTACGGCCTCTGACAACAGCAGCTGAGACTTCGATCCAACTCGCCGCACTCGCAGCAGTACTTGCTGCAGGATGGCTTAGCTATCAGTTTGTGGAGTGGCCATTGGTACGGTGGCTTCAGGCGAAGTTCAGCCCAGCACGCTCCTAGCCCCTAAACTGATCCAACGTCCGATAACAGATATTCTGTATAGTCATAGATGCTGGGCCCGTAGCGGCCAAAGCAGCCACATTGGGCCTTTCCCTTTCCCAACTCCAGGGGCTTGCCGCATAGCCTCGGCAACGTAGTCTTTGGCCCTTTGGGCAGCGGTCATCGAATCGTCTCCCAGGACAAGCCTACTGAGGAATGCGCTGGACAAGGCGCATCCGGTTCCGTGGGTGGCCGAGGTCTCGATCCGCTCTCCCGGCAGCCAATGCTCCCGACCATCCGGCAACAACAGCAGATCATCCGGCTGCTCCAGATGCCCGCCCTTGGCAAATACTCCGATCTTGGAACCGTCCGGCCTGGTTCCAACCAGCTTCTGAAGCTCCGCAGCGCCGGCGGCCATATCCGCCTTGGTTTGTACTGAACCGGCCGTCAACGCCTCCAACTCGTCCGTGTTCGGCGTGACCCAGTCAATCCACTGCAGCAGCTGCTGGCGGACTGTAGCGAGACCCTCCCCGCTCAGCAGGCTCCGGCCAGAGCTCGCTACCAGCACTGGATCCAGCACGACAACCGTTTCTTGATGTATTGCCTTTAGACTTCCAAGCCATGCACTGATAACACTTGCATTAGATGACGACGCGACCATACCAATCTTGACCCCTGCAGGACGAATATCGCGTCCCAGACAGTCCAGTGTTGCGCGGAGGATGCCCGGCTCAACAGGATGGCTTGCCTCCACCCCCAGTGTTGACTGCACCGTCAGCGCTGTAATGGCGGATGTCCCAAACAGGCCGTGCGCAGCGAACGTCATCAGGTCCGCCGTGACCCCTGCGCCGGACGACGGATCAAAGCCGGCGATGGTCAAAACCGTCTGCATGAGGGCGAAAATGGCCGATCCGGGGGTGAAAAGGCCCTGTGCAAAGCGAAAATTTTCCTGGAAAAATCTTTCTATAAGGACTTAGCGGCCAGCGCCTGATTGCATCGAACAAAACGAGGCTGAAATCTGCCACTTTTGGGGCAGAAGAACGCATGGTAGGCTTGATCTTCTATATCACAAAACTGCCCTGCGGTGCAAGTTATTTTGGCTGCTAAACGCTTTCGGATGTTTGACTTGGCCTTCCCGGAATCAAGACAATATCAGAAGGAGCGTGCGAATGGAAAGTCCTTCTTTCAAAACTGCTCAGGGTTCCCCTTTTTCTATTTTGTCTACCTTCTATAAATTTGCCGCGGCAATGCTCTTAGCCGGTCTGGCCTTTACACCCTCAGCTAATGGAGGTGCCACTCCGGCTAAGGCTGGCGTGACTACCCCCTCAGCCAAGGCAAAGGCTCGTCACTGGTACCAGGTGGGCATCGCCTCCTGGTATGGAGGGCGTTTCCAAGGGCGCACCACCGCCGCCGGTGAGACGTATGACATGAACGGGCTGACCTGCGCCCATCCGACCCTGCCCATGGGAACCTGGCTGAGGGTTACCAACCTGCACAACCGGAAGACTGCCTATGTCCGCGTGAACGACCGCGGGCCGGTGGTGGATGGCCGTATCGTCGATCTGTCCTATGCGGCGGCGCACGTTATCGGACTTTCCGGAGTCGGCCGGGTCAAGCTCGAGCAGGTCCATCAGGACGACCCCGCTCTGGCCCAGGCACTGGTCGCACAGCTGCAGATGCCGGTCCTTTTCCGCCCAATGGGCATGATCTCCCGCTAAAGACACTCAAGTTAGACTTAGGGCATGCACTCCAGTGCCATCACTGCAGCCGAGCCTCGGCCGGCCGGGACAGATGCCGCGGACCGGCTCATCGTCGCCCTCGACTTCCCGTCCGCCGAAGGCGCCCTGGATCTGGTCGCGCGTCTTGAGGGACGCTGCCGGTGGTTCAAGGTCGGCATGGAGCTCTATTACGCAGCCGGCAATCGAATCATTGAACAGCTTCGCGAGCGCGGACACTTGGTCTTCCTCGACCTGAAGCTGCATGACATTCCCAACACCGTCGCATCCGCCGTTCGCACCGTGGCGAGCAGTGGCGCTTCCCTGCTTACCATCCACGCCGGCGGCGGCCGCAAGATGATGCGGGCGGCTGCAGACGCAGCATCTGCGCCTGGAGCCCCACGTCTGCTGGCAGTCACCGTCCTCACCAGCATGGACTCCGCTGAGTTGCGCGCCACGGGTGTCTGTCCAGAAAAGGGTGCGACACCGGATACACTCGCCCAGTCCCAGGTACTTCGCCTTGCGCGTCTGGCACACGAAGCAGGCATCGACGCCCTGGTCTGCTCGGCGGAGGAGACGTCGGCGATTCGTGATGCGCTGGGTGCCGCTCCGCTGCTTGTGGTCCCGGGCATTCGTCCAGCCGGAAGCGCAGCTGGTGATCAGAGTCGCATCGCAACACCAGCCGATGCTATCGCGCGCGGCGCCTCGATGCTTGTGGTGGGCCGCCCCATTACGCAGGCTGCCGATCCTGCAAAAGCTGCCGCTGCAATCCTTGATGAAATTGCCGCGGGGATGCGTGTGTAACTTGTTGACGAATCAACTCCTGTTCATGTCGGGAGTCTTGCCGCTTATACAATCGAAACTGACTTTCATAGCCAAGGGGTTTCATGCCAGCTGCAGTACCTCAAGTGTCCTTGAAAGAACGCCTGCGCGCTCATCTGGCCATCGCGCGCTTCGATCACTCGATCAAGAACCTGTTTGTCCTTCCGGGCGTCATCGTGCCGCTCTCTACCGGTGTGCGCATGCCGTCCGGTGCACTGGTTTCAAGGCTGGCAGTCGCATTGGTCTCCATCACACTGGTCGCGTGCTCCAACTACGTCATCAATGAGGTGCTGGACGCACCGTTCGACCGGCTACATCCCACGAAGCGCAACCGGCCTGCGGCGCGCGGACTGGTGAATATCCCGCTGGCGTACGTGCAATGGCTCGCCATGATGGTCGCCGGCGTCGCCATCGGCCTCACTATCTCACGTATGTTCGCGCTGGTTGAGGTAGTGCTCTGGATCATGGGGTGCCTCTATAACTTTCCACCCATTCGCACCAAGGACGTTCCGTATCTCGACGTCACCACAGAGTCTGTCAACAACCCGCTGCGCATGCTGCTTGGCTGGTATGCCATCACGTCGCTGGTACCGCCCGTCTCGCTGCTGATCGCTTACTGGATGATCGGCTGCTACTTTATGGCGCTCAAACGATTCTCAGAGTTGAATGAGATCGGCGACCGTTCTATTGCGGGCAGCTACCGCGCGAGCTTCAAACACTACACTCCGGAGTCGTTGCTGGTCAGTGTTGTCTTCTATGCCTCTGCGGCGATGCTCTTTCTCGGCGCATTCATCATGCGCTACCGGATTGAGCTGATTCTCGGCTTCCCCCTCGTGGCGCTGACTATGGCCATCTACCTCAAGCTGGCATTTCAACGCGATTCCGCTGTGCAGAACCCCGAGAAGCTCTATCGCGAACCGCTGCTCATGGGCGCTTTCACCGCGATGGTCCTCGTCATGAGCCTCTTGCTCTTTATCCGCATGCCGCGGCTGGAGCAGTACTTTGGCCCAACCATAACTCCGCAGATGGCGCCGACCAGCGCATTACCAGCGCCTCAGGCGGCGGTTCCAACCTCAGTCTCTTCTTCTCCTGTCTGATGGCAAAGCCCATTGCTCGCCCAAGTCGAGTGTCCCTGCTCCTGCTCGGGGCGATCCTGGGGTCGACGGCGATCATCTCGCTCGCCTGGTCGCACCACAAGCTGCTTAACCAGGATGAAATCTTTGTCCTGCAGACCGATTCTGTGCCGACTGCATCGCAGGTACTGCATATCCAGCTGCACTCGCCTATCGCGCTTGATCCCCCTGTGTATCACCTGCTTGTCCACGCCGCGCTCAGCATACTGGGTGTCACGCCATTCGCGCTGCGTCTGCCGTCGCTACTTGGCTTTCTCTTGATGCAGGTCTGCCTGTTTATATACGTAAGCCGCACAGCCGGCGACCGTGCCGGCTTACTCGGAGCAGCAATTCCTGCTGTTACTGCTACTCTCTTCTACTCCGCCGAGGCAAGACCCTACGGACTTCTTCTGGGCCTCTTTGCCTTAGCGCTGGTGGCGTATCAGGCTGCAACGAGGGCTTGGGATAAATTGGGCTCACAGCAATGCCCGAGTCACTCTGCTGCACTTTGCACGCTTGCGCTTGCCATTGCACTGGCGCTCAACTCACACTACTTCGCTATCCTCCTGCTGCCACCGCTTTACGCCGCCGAGTTAGTGCGCACAGTTGTTCGACGTAAACTCGACATACCCGTCGCCATAGCAATCCTGGCCGGAACGGCCTGTTTTGGTTTCACCATACCGTTTCAACAGGCCGCCTCCGTGTTCCGCATCCACTACTACAATCTGGCTAATGTCAGTGGTCATGCCATCACGCAGGCGTATCGCGCATTGCTTGTCGACTACACGCAGACTTCGCTGCACATGCAGCATCTGATTGCGATTGTGTTCGTTCTATGCGCGCTCTGCTTTCTCGCTGCATTGGCACTCCGCTGGAAGGAGCTTCCTCTGCGGCCGGGCGAATTGGCGTTCTTGCTCACCCTTGCGGCGCTTCCCTTCTTTGGCTATCTACTCGCGCGCTTTGTCACGCACAGCATTGAGGTGCGCTACGTGCTCGGAGCTATTATCGCCATCGCCGCACTGAGCTCCATACTTCTTGAGCCTATTCTCAGCCATGTCTCAAATCTGGCTTTCACAGTTATCGTGGCCATCGTGATTGCCGCAGCCGGTGTTCTTCACGTCTGCACAGAGGCCCGCAAATCAGCGGAGACCCTAGCCTCACTGCGCCTGCCTGCCTCGCTTGATGAAGCTCTGCGTGCGGATCCGAGCGGCCGCATTTACATCCAGGAGGTTGGCCGCTTTGAAGAGGCGCGCTACAACACGCCTGACGCTGAACTTCGTGACAGGCTCGCTCTGGTCTACTCTTCTGACCGCGAGATACGCATCGACGGGCACGACACCGAAGCCCTTACCGCGGAACATCTTGCGCAGTTCTCCAGTCTCCCCATCGTTTCCTACGATCAACTCATGGCGGACCGCTCGCCGCACATCGTGTTTCTCAATTCGTCCAATGGCTGGCAGTGGATCGACCGTGCCTTAACAGAAGATGATGTTGCAACGAAGCCAATAGCCCCGTGGTTTGGAGGTCAGGCGGTGCTGGCGGTGTCGCCAGCTGCTCCAATGCAGTAATTGCATGCCAAAACGCCAAAAGCGACCACTTGGGTCGCCTCAGAATGCTTATTTGGTTGCGGGGGTAGGATTTGAACCTACGACCTTTGGGTTATGAGTGGCCGCGCACTCGCGTATCTAACTGATTTCTTTGGTACGGATAGCCACGCGGAAGTATGGAAAAGTACCCTCCAGACAGCCTGGTGGGAGCTTATTGGGAGCGCGTTTTGCAGGTTGGGTTTTATGCCCAACGGCCTCTGGATTTTTAGGCGCAAAGCCCGCGAACCACAAGTTTCGTTTAGTTCGTTTACTTGCGTTTGCTTCGAATAGATGGGACAATGACCTTGAGGTGATGTGATGTCCCAGACCCTTCTCATGCCGACCCTTCCCACAGAAATGGATGCCACGCTCGCACGCGAGACCAGCCGATCGCTGGCACCCCAAATGCTCGCCGAAGCACCTCTCCGCTTCCGCGTCGTGGGTGCCGCCAAAGAGGAGACGTTGCAGCTTCCGGCACCCGCTGTCCGAATGTTGGTTCGAATTCTGGAAGAGATGGCGCGGGGTAATGCCGTCACCTTGATTCCGGTCCACGCAGAACTAACTACCCAGGAAGCTGCAGAGATGCTGAACATCTCGCGGCCTTCCCTGATCCAACTTCTGGATGAGGGGAAAATCGAATATCGGAAGGTTGGAACCCATCGTCGTATTCGCTTTGATGCTTTGATGGCCTACAAGCGGCAGGCCGACGCGGAACGCCGCGCGGCGCTTGCTGAACTGGCAGCGTATGACCAGGAGATCGGGATCTGACCGTGGCAGCATTCATTGTCTTCTACGACGCGAATGTGCTCTATCCTGCGGAGCTGCGCAATTTCCTGATGCACCTCGCTCTAATGGGAGCATTTCGCGCCAAATGGTCCGCAGATGTGCATGAAGAATGGATCAGTAGTCTTCTGGAGAACCGCCCCGATCTTACCCGCGAGAAACTGGAGCGCACACGGCAGCTCATGGACAAAGCCGCGCCAGATGCACTCGTGATGGGATATGAACACCTCATCTCTGGCCTCATTCTTCCAGACGAAAGAGACCGGCATGTGCTGGCTGCGGCGATCCGTTGCGGAGCCAGCGTCATCGTCACATGCAATCTGGCTGATTTTCCCCAAGAGTCTCTTAAGAAGTTCGGAATTGAAGCACAGCACCCCGACGAGTTTATTCTTAATCTCCTAGACCTTGCGCCGGGGCTAGTGATTGAGGCGGCGGAAAATCATCGAGAAAGCCTCAAGAATCCCCCGAAGACCGTGGACGAACACCTCTCCATGCTGGAATCGCAGGGGCTTACACAAACGACCTCTCTACTCCGCGAATATGTTCACGGTTTGCGCTGAAATCGTAATCTTTTAATTCAATCTCTCCGACTCTCCGCGACAATGGCTAGTCAGGGTCTAGGAAGTATTGCGGAGGCTTCGCATATATCTGAGCGAGCTGGATGAGTTCAAAGACTTCGATACTGCGCTCGCCTGTCTCGCATTTGGAGAGGAAGGAATGGGACCTTGCCATCCGTGCGGAGACTTCACGCTGCGTCAGCCCTGCTTCGTCACGCGCCGAAATCAGCTTTTCAAGAAATCGGTCATAGAGAGCCTGATGGGGCGTAGTTCTCCCCTTCCGCGAGATTCGAGTCTCAGGCTTCGTCTGCTTCTTCACCTTTCAAGTGTGGGTAACGCTTGACGAATCCCCTAATAAGGGACAGGCTGGTTAGCATCTGATCTTTGCAGGAGGTAAATGGTGTCGAGAGATTACGTGGAATGTACCGATGTTGCAGGCAAAACCATCAAGACACTCAAAATGTACGAGGACGACGCAGACGGCTGCGAGACCCTCATTGAGTTTACAGATGGCACATCATTCTCCAGTTCCGTTTGCAACCAGCCTAAAGTAAAAGGAATCCTGTTTGAAGGTGGTGCCGGAACACCAAAGATCATTCGGAATTATGAGTTATAGAGCCACTTCAAGCTCCCATCGTCATGCCCCGGAGGCATGACGAACGCTCGAAATGTCATTGGACGTTTCCGCGGCTAAATCTTAGCTTTGCGCCTAGCTGACATCACGGTCAGCGGAGGTGCAAAGATGCTCAGAATCCGCCGCGTATTCCGATTGGGAAAGCCTCTCAGTCGGCCGTCCAATCTTCCCGCCAAACGGTGGGCATTACCCCTCTCAAAGCAATCCCTCCGCCACATCCTTCACCTGATAGGACCGACGCTCGCTGCGCTCTCATTTGTTGGAGTTGGAAGCGGTGTCGCTCACGCCCAGGGAACAATGGATTTCTCCGGGGCACAAACGCTGATGTCAACCTTCAAAACTTTCGCCATGTACGCTGGGGCCGTCATCTGCCTCGGCGGGCTCATCTTCGCGGGAATCCGCATGATGAGCGGGCGGTTCCAAGACGCCATTCCCGGCCTTTTCGGCGCTCTTTTTGGTGCCGGAGTCCTGGGATGGGGCGCGGGCTGGATCGGCAGTTTAACCGGCCAATCCATGTGAGGTGCGCCCATGGCCAAGCGGGGAGAGCCGTTACCGATCAATCAGGCGCTCAACCGGTCTCGGGCCAAACTTGGCCTCGACCTCAGCGCATGGATGGCGATTGTGTTCGTCTGCGTAACGGTTTTCCTCGTTGGGTTTCGCCTG
>Ga0105238_10005407_pt1 | contig 12620 bp, 11 predicted proteins | sample KBSC34metaG_FD_81526 | JGI IMG/M metagenome (GOLD analysis project Ga0105238, IMG submission 81526) | Corn rhizosphere microbial communities from Kellogg Biological Station, Michigan, USA - KBS C3-4 metaG | ecosystem: Host-associated > Plants > Roots > Rhizosphere > Soil | place: Michigan, USA... | reverse complement strand
TGGGGTGAGGGGTTACAGTCTCTCGTCAGAGCAGAGGCCCTCACCCGATTTGCTGCGCAAATCGACCTCTCCCCACCGGGGAGAGGTGGACCAACATCCCGGCAACTTGAAGCAATCAAATCACATACTGCTTAGGAATTTGCCGCCCGCCTTGAGCCAGACTCGACGAGAGTGAGTTTGGTCGATGGCAGGCCGGCTTTCAAAAGTCCGTCGCGGTAATGGGCGATGTCAGCCGGCGTTTTCCAGCGGAAATTCCTGAGATGCCGTGCAACGGTAAAGCCTGGAAAGCTGCCTAGTAAAACTTCGACCGCCTTTGCCGCTTCCTCAGTTCGTCCCGATTGCGCGAGAGCCGCCGACCGTACTGCGAGCACCTGAAGATGATTGGGATTCATATACAAGGCTTCACGCGCCCAGGACAACGAAGCATCGTATTGTCCCAGAAGGTAGTGGCTGAAGGTGTTCAGGGCCGCCCATTGATACCTGGGGTCACTGTTGCCGCGCTGCACGGCCGTCGAAAACAATTCGATTGCCTGTCGATGCTCGCCGATGACGAGGTGACATATTCCAAGTACGCCGCGGGCACCCATGTCGTACGGGTTCAACTCAACCGCCTTTTTTGCGGCCTCCATTGCAGCCTCGTAGTTCCCTTCCATCGCGTGCACATAGGACAAAATCGAAAATGCGAATGACGAACGAGGATCCAGACGAACACTGCTTTCTGCCAGGTTCATCGCCTCGGTCCACAATTCGCGCGTACTCCTGATCCACCCATACTGCACGCCCTGAACCAGGATGGTGGCGAGATAGGCGCGAGCGATCGAAAGCGCCGGATCAAGCACGATGGCCTCCCGGAACAGACCAATCGAAGCTTCGAAATCTGTTTTTGTTTGCTGATAATAGTGAGAAAGCCCCCTCAGAAACCGATCCCATGCGGTTAAATCGGTGGACGATGACCGGGCGGGGGCAGAAGCTTCAGCACGATATATCTCCGGCGCTAACGCAGCGGAGAGACTCGTGGTGATTTCATCCTGCATGGCGAAGAGATCGCCCATGTCCCTGTCATATCGACCGGTCCATAATTGCTCACCGCTCTCTGGCGCTATCAGTTCGGCGGTTACGCGAATCTTGGTTCCCGCGCGTCGTACCGAACCCTGGATCAGGTATGTCGCGTCAATCTCCCGCGCGATAAGCCGCGCGCTCAGATTCTTGCCTTTGAACGAGAAAGTCGAATTTCTGCTCAGGACCCGGTAAAACGATTGCAGCGAAAGCGCGTGGATCAGGTCCTCGGTGAGTCCGTCAGAAAAATATTCGTCGGCACTGTCACTGCGGTTTGCGAAGGGAAGCACCCCCACGATCGCCGTTCGATATTGAGCGGGCAGGTTTGATGTATCCCTGGGCTCCCGACCGGCGTCGGACCCGGCCGGCTTCCAGGTCCAGACATTGATCGGCTCGGCGATGTTCTTGAGACGGTGATTGCCGGAGTCGACAAAGGTGGCGCTGAGGTGCTTGCTGGCCTCGCCATAGGCCTTCCCTGAGACTGCCACGCCGCCGGGGACGGCAACGGTTTCGAGGCGGACGGCAATGTTCACATCGTCGCCGAACACCTCGTCTTCGTCGGCTATCACATCTCCCATGTGGGCGCCGAGACGGAACTGCATGACCCGATCTGCGGGTAGATGGTCGTTCCGTTCTGCCATCAAGGTTTGCATCGCGATCGCGGACTCTATGGCCCCCACGATGCTCGGGAACTCCAGCAAGAAACCGTCGCCGGTGTTCTTCACAATTCGACCGCCATGATTGAGAATTACCGGGTATACCGCGCTGCGATGGGCCTTGAACGCGGCGTGCGTGCCTGCCTCGTCGGCGCCCATCATTCGCGAGTAACCGGCGACGTCAGCGCAGACTATGGCAGCCAGGCGTCTCTCCATCCGCTATCGCTCCCGAACTGCGGCTACCGGCGCAGGTATTGGCTGGCCGGATCCAGTTGTCTTAAAACACCTGTCGCAGTCGGAAACCAGATGGCATTGATCTGACTAAAGTATGTCGAAGTTTCGTCTGCAAGTTGTGCAGCAAGCTCGCCAACACTTCAAAGGGCCGCAGCTTCATCGGGACCGTGTGGGGCCGTCAAACAGGATGCTGTTTTCAGCTGCGCAAGCCCGGCGCCTCGTGGCCGGTGCGCGCCACATACTCGGTGTAGCCGCCGCCGTACTGGTGAACACCTTCCGGCGTCAGCTCCAGCACCCGATTGGACAATGCTGCCAGGAAGTGCCGGTCGTGCGAGACGAACAGCATGGTGCCCTCGAACTCGGACAGCGCTGCGATCAGCATTTCCTTGGTCGCCATGTCCAGGTGGTTGGTGGGCTCGTCCAGCACCAGCAGGTTCGGCGGGTCGTAGAGCATCTTCGCCATCACCAATCGAGCCTTCTCTCCGCCCGACAGCACGCGGCATTTCTTCTCGACGTCGTCGCCGGAAAACCCGAAGCAGCCGGCCAGCGCGCGCAGCGAGCCCTGGCCTGCTTGCGGGAACGAGTCCTCCAGCGACTGGAACACCGTGCGCTCGCCGTCCAGCAAATCCATGGCGTGCTGCGCGAAGTAGCCCATCTTCACGCTGCCACCCAGCGCGACCGTGCCGTCGTCCGGCTCGGTGGAGCCCGCCACCAGCTTCAGCAGCGTCGATTTGCCCGCGCCGTTGATGCCCATCACGCACCAGCGCTCCCTGCGGCGCACCTGGAAGTCCAGGCCCTGGTAGATGCTTCGGCTGCCATAGCCTTTGTGCACCTTCTTCAGGCTCACCACATCCTCCCCGGAGCGCGGCGCCGGCAGAAAATCGAACGCCACGGCCTGGCGGCGCCGGGGCGGCTCCACCCGCTCGATCTTCTCGAGTTTCTTCACCCGGCTCTGCACCTGGGCGGCGTGCGAGGCGCGCGCCTTGAATCGCTCGATGAAATTGATTTCCTTGGCGAGCATCGCCTGCTGACGCTCGAACTGGGCCTGCTGCTGTTTCTCGCTCAATGCGCGTTGTTGCTCGTAGAACTCGTAGTTGCCCGAATACGTCGTCAGCGCGCCGCCATCGATCTCCACCACCTTGGTGATGATGCGGTTCATGAATTCGCGGTCGTGCGAGGTCATCAGCAGCGCGCCCTCATAGCTCCTGAGGAATTGCTCCAGCCAGATCAGGCTTTCCAGATCGAGGTGGTTGCTTGGCTCGTCCAGCAGCATGGCGTCGGGGCGCATCAGGAGGATGCGCCCCAGCGCCACGCGCATCTTCCAGCCGCCCGACAGCGCGCCGACGTCACCCTCCATCATCTCCTGGCTGAAGCTCAGGCCCGCGAGAACTTCGCGCGCCCGGCCCTCCAGGGCGTAGCCGTCCAGCTCCTCGAAGCGCCCTTGCACCTCACCGTAGCGCGCGATGATATCGTCCATAGCGTCAGCGCGGTCCGGGTCCGCCATCGCGGCCTCCAACTCCTTCAGCTCGGTCGCCACGGCGCTCACGGGACCGGCGCCGTCCATCACCTCCGACACCGCGCTGCGGCCCGACATCTCGCCCACGTCCTGGCTGAAATAGCCGATGGTGACGCCGCGATCGACGGCCACCTGGCCCTCGTCGGGGAGCTCCTGGCCCGTGATCATCCGGAACAGCGTGGTCTTGCCGGCCCCGTTAGGACCCACGAGGCCGACCTTTTCCCCCTTCAGAAGCGCCGCGGAGGCCTCGATAAAAAGAATCTGGTGGCCGATCTGTTTGCTGATGTTGTCGAGACGAATCATGTGCGCACGAGCCTTGAAATGGTTGTGGCCGCCCTTAAGCCATGTGGCGCGCCCGTGGAAGGGTGTTCGGCGCCGTCAGGCCACACGTCCTCCTGCAGAGAAAAAGGAACCCCGCCGCAAATGGCAGGATTTTGGGGATTGAACCCGCTGTTCGCGTGCGTCGACAGACAGATCGTGCCACCGTGCTGCCGGACGACTCGGGGGCTCCTGAATGATCCTTCAATCGCTGGCCGGACTACCGGCGTTTCTGGTCTACTTCTGTACGGCCATTGTTGCCGTCGTCGCCTATCTCTTCATCTACACCCGCGTCACGCCGCACGATGAATTCAAGCTGATCCGCGACAACGATCCGGCGGCCGCGATTGCGCTCGGCTTGAGCCTGCTCGGTTTCGTGCTGCCGGTGGTCAGCGCCATCGCCCACTCGGCCAATGTCGTGGATTGCCTGATCTGGAGCGCGATCGCGCTGATCGTTCAAATCGCCGTCTACTTTGTCGTCAAGATACCGGTGCCGAACCTGTCGGCGAAGATCGCGGCGGGCGAACTGGCCCCCGCGATCTGGCTCGGGCTGGCGTCGCTCGCCGCAGGCGCGCTCAACGCCGCCTCGATGATCTATTGATCATGGCAGAGACGCCAAATATGGAATTTGGCAGGCGCAGGTCTGCGGCGATTCAGACCGCCGCCCCGGTGAAGCGCTCCAGCCATGTGGCGCTCCTCCTGATGGGCACCTTTGCCATCGGCGGCAGTGCCTATGGCCTTATGCCAAGCGAGAAGTGCGAGACCCGGCCGGGAATGGCAGCGCCGTCGGGGTTCCAAACCAGCGCCGAATGCCCGCCGCGCGGATCTTCATCCAGTAGCGGCCGCGGCTGGTGGGGCGGGTCGTCCCGCAGCAACTTCTTCAGCAGCGATTCCTCGTCAAGCCGCTCGCCGTCCGGCACTTTGTCCGATTCCGGTTCGCGCGGCGTCACGCGCGGCGGTTTCGGCTCGTTTGCGCGCGCGTTCACGTCGCATTTTTCCGGCGGCGGCTGACCAACCGGCGGCGTGCCGCACTGTGAAGCAATTGGCTTTCGCCTGCTTCGTCGCCTCTGGCCGGCTCGACCTCAATATTGACAGGACGGTCCGGCAACGGCGAGCCGGGCACTCGAGCGATGCGTTTTCAATGGATCCTTCAATCGGCTCCTCCGGTTGACGCGGAACGATTTGCGCGCGACGCTGAACTCGTTCAACCCAGCTGCGCCACGTGCACCGCAGAGTGCAAATTTCAGGGAGGTATCATGTCCGGTAAATCATGCGTGATATTCACGGCAGCGCTGCTCTGCTCCGGGCTTCCCGCACTCAGCCAGGAGTTGCCCGATGGACCGGGCAAGCAATTGGCCGCGGCCAACTGCAATAGCTGCCACACTTTATTGAGCCGCGTCGGCGCAGGCTACACGCCGGAGGGCTGGCGAACTGTGCTGCGGATGATGGCTAACCAAGGCGCTACCGTGCCGGCGGATCAGGTTGAGCCGCTCAGGGAATACCTGACCAAGAGCTTCCCGGAAAAGGGGAAGCCTGCCGGTGCGGTCATCCCGGGGCCCGCGGACGTTTCGTTCAAGGAGTGGCAGGCACCGACGCCCGGATCGCGGCCGCACGACCCATTGGCGGCGAGGGACGGCTCGCTCTGGTACACGGGCCAGCTGGCCAATGTGCTCGGTCGGCTCGATCCGAAGACTGGCGAAATCAAGGAATTTCCGCTCAAGACCCCGCACTCCGGACCGCATGGCCTGACGGAGGATAAAGACGGCAACATCTGGTACACCGGAAATACCGGATCGTTGATCGGAAAGCTTGACCCGAAGACGGGGGCGGTCACCGAGCACCAGACTCCGGAGCCGGGCGATCCGCACACGCTGATCTTCGACAACAGCGGAATCCTTTGGTTCACGATGCAGAACCTCAACCGGATCGGGCGTCTCGATCCGAACACCGGCCAGATAAAACTGCTCACGCCACCGACCGCGAACGCACGCCCCTACGGCATGGCGCTGAATTCAAAAGGCACCGTGTTCTTCGTGGAGTTTGGCACCAACAAGGTGGGCAGCGTCGATCCGAAGACGATGGAATTTCGCGAGTACCCGCTGCCGGACGCGGCGTCCCGCCCACGGCGCCTCACGATCACCAGTGACGATGTCGTTTGGTACTCCGACTACTCGCGCGGTTTTCTGGGTCGTCTCGATCCCGCGACCGGAAAGGTGACCGAATGGCAATCTCCGAGCGGACCGAAATCCGAGCCCTACGGCATCTCGGCGATCAACGATATCATCTGGTACAGTGAGTCCGGGTCGACCCCGAACACCGTCGTGCGCTTCGATCCCAAAACCGCGAAATTCCAGAGCTGGGCGATTCCGGGCGGCGGAAACATCGTGCGCAACACGTCCGTCACGCGCGATGGCAACTTTTTACTGGCCAACAGCCTCGTGAACGGCATTACGTTGGTCACAATAAAGAAGTGAGCCGGACCGTCGGTCTGTTGGCTTCTCGAGGCGCGCACCCATCGTGCAAGCGCCGATTGCAGCACGTTGCTGTGAACCGACCGGCTTTCGCTTGCTTCATTGCCGCCAATTTGAGAGACACTCGCTCGTTCCGGATCAGTCCTTTCAATAGCGCAGGGCCTGCAACATGAAACGCTCCCGCCGTGTGGTCTTGACCATGATGGGTACCGCGGCGATCGGCGCGGTATCGATGGGCTTTGTGCGCCGAAGCGACTGCGGGCCAGGAGGCCTCTCACAGCTGACACGCGGCCCGGATGGCCGACTGATCGAGAATTGCCGCGTGACCTATGGCGGCTTCGGCGGCGCGCCGCATCGATTTCACGGGCACGGTCACGGCCATGGTGGCGGCTAGCGCGCCGTCAACCGAAATGCGCTAACATCATTCCATGCAGCGCATTATTTGTCCCGAGCGCGACGACTGGCGCTTAACCGCCGAGGAAACCGGGTTTGATTTTCACACCATCGATGGCGAGCGCTATTGGGACGAACGGGCCTATTATGCGTTCACACTGGATGAGATCGAGCATCAGATCGAAGCGCCTACCGGTGAAATCGAGGCGATGTGCCTCGAACTTGTCGCCGATGCAATCGACGACGAAAACACTCTGCGCCGACTAAAAATACCGGAAGCCTTCTGGCCGCTGATCTCGGAAAGCTGGTACCGCAATGAGGCCAGCCTCTATGGCCGGCTGGACCTCAGCTTTGATGGGCGCGGTCCTGCGAAACTGCTGGAATATAACGCGGATACGCCGACATCGATTTTCGAGGCGGCGGTGTTTCAGTGGACCTGGCTGGAGCAGGCCATCGAGCGGCATATCATTGCCTCGCATGCCGACCAGTTCAATTCGATCCACGAGCGCCTGATCGACACCTGGAAAAAGCTCGGTGAGGGACGCCATCTGCATCTTTCGGGAACGACCGAGAGCGCCGAGGATGCCGGCACGCTGGCCTATCTCGAGGACACGGCGAGGCAGGCCGGCCTTGCGACCACGTTGATCGATATCGAGGACATCGGATGGCGCGATGACGGCGGCTTCGTCGATCTTGATGACCGCGGAATCGAGTTTGCGTTCAAACTGTATCCCTGGGAATGGATGTTTCACGATGCGTTCGGCGCGCGGCTTGCAAAGGCGCCGACGCGCTGGATCGAGCCGCCCTGGAAAGCCATCCTGTCCAACAAGGGCATTCTCCCGTTGCTGTGGGAGATGTTTCCGGATCACCCCAATCTGTTGCCCGCTTATTTCGAGGACGATCCAAACGCCGGAGAGCTCGGCGCCTCCTTCGTGCGCAAGCCGCTCTATTCCCGCGAAGGCGCCAACGTGACGCTGGTCAGCAATGGCGTTACGGTCGTGGACCAGGAGGGGCCGTATGGCGCCGAGGGCTTTATTCGCCAGGCCTTCGCGCCGCTGCCGAATTTTTCCCGCCAATATCCGGTGCTTGGCAGCTGGCTGGTCGATCACACCCCATGCGGGCTATCGATCCGCGAGGACGAGAATCCGATCACCGGCAATACGTCGCGGTTCTTGCCGCACGCAATCCTGTGAGAGCCTGCTGAGGTCTGAACTCCGCCGATCAGACCCGTCGCTTACCGGTATCCACTTTTCGGGATCAGCGCGTCGCCGAGGCGACCACCTTCAAGGCGTGCGGCCTGACAGCCGCGACACCGGCGCGCGCGGTTCGGGCGGCGTTGGGAAGGTAGAGCCCGCGCAGATCCGGATAGGGCTTGAAGGCGTCGGATATCCCGACCACGGATTCGGCTGCTCCCAAGGCCAACACGCCGTCAGGTTCGAGCACCTTGGCGAGGCGTTCGAAGATGCCGGATTTGGCTTCCTGCTCGAAATAGATCAGGACGTTGCGGCAGAAAACCACGTCGAAGGTCCCGAGATGAGAAAAGTCCTGCAGCAGGTTCAGTTGCCGGTGCTGCACCATGGCGCGAATGTCGGCATTGAGGTGCCACAGCTCTCCGACTTGCGTGAAATACTTGACCAGCATCTGAATCGGCAAGCCGCGCTGGACCTCGAACTGGCTGAAGATGCCGGCTCTGGATTTTTCAAGGACACCCAGCGACAGATCGGTGGCAAGGATTTCGACCCGCCACCCCGCCAGCGCCGCGCCGAACTCCTTCAGGCACATCGCGATCGAATACGGCTCCTGCCCGGTGGAGGAAGCCGCACACCAGATGCGCAGGGAACGGCTGTTGGCGCGCGCCTGCAGCAGCGCGGGAAGTATCGTCTGGCGCAGATGGTCGAACGGAATCTTGTCGCGGAAAAAGAAGGTCTCGTTGGTGGTCATCGCCTCGACCACTTCCACCGTCAGCGGCTCGGACCCGCCCTTTATTTTCGCAACCAGATCGGCGATCCCGGGCAGACCGGCCCTTCGCGCCAGCGGGATCAACCTGCTCTCAACCAGGTATTGCTTGTCGGCAGACAGGTCCAGGCCGGATCGTTCTCTCAGAAGCTTACGCAAAAACTCATAGTCCGACGGCGTCACGAACGATCTCCCGAAAACAATCGAACCAATTTCGGCGCGATCTGATTAAGCGGCAGGACAGCCGCGCAAATGCCGGCATTGGCGGCTGCGCCCGGCATTCCCCACACCACACTCGAAGCTTCGTCCTGGGCGATCACGCTGCCGCCGGCCGCGACGATCTCCTTGCCGCCGCGCATCCCGTCCGAGCCCATCCCGGTGAGTACGACCGCCAGAATGCCGCCCTGCCAAACATCGATCGCCGAAGTGAACAACGGATCGACCGCGGGCCTGCAAAAATTGACCGGCGGTCCGTCGTCGAGAGCGATCACGACATCGGCGCCGTGGCGCGCGACGCGCATGTGGCGACCGCCCTGCGCAAGATAGATCTGGCCGGCCTTGACGATCTCGCCGTCGACGGCTTCGTGCGCCGGCCGATGGCTCGAGCGCGCCAAATGCTCGGCAAGGATCGTCGTAAACGTCGGCGGCATGTGCTGCGTGATCAGCACGGGAAAGCGGTCGATGACAGGACCGAGCTCGGTGACCAGCGCCATCAACGCCTGCGGGCCGCCGGTCGATGAACCGATCAAAAGCGCGCGCGGCGCCTGCGTGCTGAACGCGCGGCGCATCAACTGCGGCTGCGCAACCGGCGCCATCGGCTGCCGGGGCAATGGTTCACGCGGCGCCAGCGGGGGACTTGGTGTAGCTGCGCGGCGGACCTTGGCGCCGAGATGGCGAATTTTCTGAATGAGGTCGTGGCGAAAGATTTCGGCGGCGGCCGGTTCGCGGGTGCTTTCAGGCTTGGGGATATAGTCCGATGCACCGAGCGATAGCGCCTTGAAACTGATCTCCGCGTTGCGGCGGGTCAGGGTCGAAGCCATGATGATGATGAGGTCACGTTTCTTCGCCAGCAGCAGGGGCAGCGCGGAAATGCCGTCGAGCTCCGGCATTTCGATATCGAGCACGGCAACATCGGGATTGACGCGCTCGATCTGGTTGACAGCGTCAAGGCCGGTGCGCAGCGATGCCGCGACAACCATGTCCGGTTCGGATCCGATCCAGCGCGCGATCAACCCCCTGATAACGACGGAGTCATCGACCACCATCACCCGCAACGGCTCTTGCCGCGCCGGATTCGGGGTCGAGGAACTTGCCAACGCAACACTCATTATTCACCAGATACGGCTCAAGCGGCACTATTGAAGCGATAACGCCGAGGGCCGTTCAGCCGCCGGATAACGCAGATCAGATCAGGCCAACTTCCTGGAACTTCGCCGTGACGATGTCCTTGTCGAACGGCTTCATGATGTACTCGTTGGCCCCGGCGTGAAGCGCACGCGCGATGTGCGCGACATCGTTTTCGGTGGTGCAGAACACCACCTTGGGATGGTCGCCGCCGGGCATGCGGCGGAGATTGCCGAGGAATTCATAGCCGTCCATGATCGGCATGTTCCAGTCGAGCAGGATCGCGTCGGGCAATCCGCGCTTGCAGACTTCCAGCGCCTTCTCGCCGTCCTCGGCTTCGATGATCTGGAAATCCAGACCTTCCAGGATGCGCCTTGCGACTTTTCGAATGACGCTTGAGTCATCGACCACCAGACAAGTTCTCATTTTAGCCTCTACTTCTTCCAGATCCCGAAAGGGACGTTTGCATTGCAACTTAAGTTGGCGCCGCGCCCGCCGCCGGTCCTTACGCCGCCATCATGTCGGGCACGATTTCGAGGACGCGATCGACGTCGAGCACGACCATGAGCTGGCCGTCGAGGCGATGCACGCCGCCGGCGAGCTTGGCCATGCGGGGATCGAGGTTGACGGGGTTTTCCTCACAGCCCTCATCGGAGAGCTTGAGCACTTCGCCGATCTGGTCGATCAGCAGGCCATAGGATTCGCCGCGCAGGTCGACGCCGACCGCCATCGGCGGCTTGCCGTCCTCGTTCCTGGGCAGGCCGAGGCGGGCGCGCATGTCTACCACCGTGACGATGCGGCCGCGCAGATTGAGCACGCCGGCGATCTCGCCGGATGACAGCGGCACCCGCGTCAGCCGCTCCGGCATGAACACGTCCTGCACCCGCGAGATCGGCAGGCCGAACAGCTGGCCGCCGATCACGGCAGTGACGTATTCGGCCATGGTGCCCCCGGCGGTTTGGGTCTTGCTGGTCATGCTTGTTTCCCTGATGCCGTCCGGCTGAACTTGTCTCATGTCGGGCTGACCTTGTTCATGTCTGGCTGAACTTTGTTCATGCCGCCGCCGCCCGGTTCATCTCGGAGGTCTGTTCCTTCAGCGCCGCGATCAGGCCGGGACGGTCGAACTTGGCGACGTAATCGTGGAAGCCGGCCTGCCGCCCGCGCTCGATCGCCGCCGGCGACACCATCGAGGACAGCGCGATGATCGGCATCGCGCTCAAATGCGCATCGGCCCGGATCGTCTCGGCAAACTCGAACCCGTTCATGTCGGGCATTTCGATGTCGGTCAGCACCACGTCGAACAGCTGGCCCGAGCGCAGCGCCATCAGGCCCTCCTGGGCGTTGGGGGCGACTCGCACCCGGTAGCCCGCCGCCTTCAGCACCGGCGCCAGCATGTTGCGGAAGAACGCGGAGTCGTCGACCAAGAGCACCGATTGCGCCGATGCCGAGGGCCGCATTTCCTTGCGGCTGAACCAGTCGGCGAACGCCATCGGCAGGAAGTGGCCGACGTCGATCACTTCGGTGGCCTGGCCCTTGATCACGGCGGAGCCCAAAATGCCTGCCTCTCCGCCGGCGACCTCGATGTTGAGCCGTTCCTCGACGATGTCGATGATCTCATCGACCACCAGGCCCATCGAGCGGCCGTCGTCGGCGAACACCAGGATCGGCTGGGCGCCCGAGGTGGCGACGTTGACGCCCGCCATCTGCACCAGCGGCATCAGCTGATCGCGGTATTGCACCATATAGCGGCCGTTGGAGAACTCGATCTTGTCGGTAGCGATCTCTTCCAGCCGGGTCACCAGCCCGAGCGGTACCGCCTTGGGCTGCGCGGAACCGGCGCGGAACACCAGAAGCGACGTCAGTTGTTCGGCGGCGCTGGCGCGCATCGCCGCGTTCTCCTCGGCGATCTCATGGGAGGCCGCGACCGAGGTGCCGAGCGCTTTGGCAATGCCGTTGGGGTCGATGATCATGATGACGGCGCCATCGCCCAGGATGGTGTTGCCGGAGAACATGTCGATGTGGCGCAGCTTGGTCGACATCGGCTTGACCACGATTTCCTCGGTGTGGAACACGCCGTCGACCACGATGCCGAAGGTCTGGGGGCCTACCTGCGTCACCACGATGAAGCCGTTTTCCGGATCGGAGGAGGAGCCGTCGTCGATCTTGAGCAGCTTCTTCAGGTGCATCAGCGGCAACAGCTTGTTGCGCAGCCGCAACACCGCGGTGTCCTTGATGCGCTCGATGCGGTGCTCGGAATTGGCGCGCGCCCGCACCAGTTCGACCACCGCCAGCTGCGGGATGGCGAAGCGATCGCCGGCGGCTTCCACGATCAGCGCCGAGACGATGGCCAGCGTCAGCGGGATCTTGATGGTGACGGAAGAACCTTCGCCGGCCACCGACTTGACGTCGATGGTGCCGCCGATCTGGTCGATATTGGTGCGCACCACGTCCATGCCGACGCCACGGCCGGACACGCTGGTGACTGAGGCCGCGGTCGAGAAACCGGGCGCGAAGATGAACTTGTGGATCTGCGCTTCCGTCATCTTCTCCAGCTCAGCCTCGGTGACGAGCCCGGAGGCGACCGCCTTGGCCTTGATCTTCTCGGTGTTGAGCCCGCGGCCATTGTCGGCGATGCAGATGATGATGTGGCCGCCTTCGTGATAGGCCGAGAGCCGG
>Ga0105238_10005405_pt1 | contig 12620 bp, 11 predicted proteins | sample KBSC34metaG_FD_81526 | JGI IMG/M metagenome (GOLD analysis project Ga0105238, IMG submission 81526) | Corn rhizosphere microbial communities from Kellogg Biological Station, Michigan, USA - KBS C3-4 metaG | ecosystem: Host-associated > Plants > Roots > Rhizosphere > Soil | place: Michigan, USA... | reverse complement strand
GAACTCTTCACCGCCGGCTTCGTGCGCCAGGGGTTGTTTGAGGAAGTGGCTATTGTCGGGATCGCCGGGTTTCACCAGGCGCGAAACGGTTTCGAAGTTTTTGCGGGACTGTTCTTCGGTCCAGAAAGTTGCGCCCTTGTCCAGCGGCTGCAGGCGGAAAGCGTTATTCGAAGCGGCGTGGCACACCACGCAGCGGGCGTGGGTGGGGCGCTTTTTAACGAAGATGGGTTCGACCTGGGTCTTGAAGGTATCGTAGTCGAGCGACTGCGCGGCCGCGGGGATGGATGCTACGCACGCGAGCACAAATACCGATAGCGCGGTCAGACGGTTTCTGCGGTTCATGCTGGACACTCCTCTATTTCCGCCGCCCATGATATCAAAACGAGAGCGTTTGTCATAATTTAACTATGCCGCTCGTGCTGGCTTCGACTCATCTGAGCGATGAGGAATTCCTGGAGGCGTTCCACTCTTGCCGGCTGCTGAATTCCGAGTTTCACCATGCGGATCACTTGCGTCTGGCGTGGCTGCACTTACACCGGGAGCCGTTCGAGACCGCGTTAGCCAAGGTGCGCGCGGGGATTCAGAATTTCGCTGCGCATAATGGGGCGGCTCAGCTGTATCACGAGACCATCACTACGGCTTGGGTCCGTTTACTGGCGACTCATCGTGAGAACAGCTTCGATGAGTTCTTGCGGCTGAACGAAACTCAGTTGAGCGGCGGGCTGCTGCACCGGTTTTGGACTCCGGAGGTTCTGGCGGGGCAAGAGGCGCGCGCCCGCTGGGTGCCTCCGGACCGGCGAAAATTGCCATCACAATGAACGTTCTGCTGTTGGGAGCGAGCGGGATGGTGGGGCAAGGGGTCCTGCGCGAATGCCTTCTCGATCCGGATGTGAAACGCGTGCTTTCTATCGTGAGAGCGCCGACCGGGCAGCGCGACCCGAAGCTCCGCGAACTGATCCACAAAGATTTCTTCGATTTCTCTGCCATTGAAAAAGAATTGTCGGGTTACGACGCGTGCTTCTTTTGCCTGGGTGTTTCGTCGGCTGGCATGAAGGAAGCGGACTACCGGCGCGTCACTTACGACATTACGTTGGCGGCGGCGCGCGTGCTGGCGCAGCTTAATCCGACTATGACGTTCATTTACGTTTCGGGCTTGGGCACGGATAGTTCTGAACACGGGCGCACCATGTGGGCGCGAGTGAAGGGGAAGACGGAGAACGATCTGCTGCGGCTGCCGTTCAAGGCCGCTTATATGTTCCGTCCGGGTGGAATTGTGCCGCTGCATGGAGTCAGGTCAAAGACCGGGTTCGTCCAGATTACTTACACGGTGTTGGGTCCGCTACTGCCGTTGCTGTATCGGCTGTTTCCGCAATACGTGACGACTACGGAGCAGGTTGGGCGGGCGATGCTAAAAGTCGCGAAGGCAGGCGCGTCGAAATCGATCCTGGAAACTTCGGATATCAACAAGTTGTGATGCGTCTGTTGCTGGTATTTGGTATCGTACCTGTTGGGATTAAGGAGGCTACTTTGAAACCATATGCTCTGATTGCGCTGGGATGCCTGAGCGCTGCGGCGTGGGCCGCGGATGTGCCTGAGATTCCGTTTGACTCGGTTCCGAACGTGCTGAAGCTGCCGCCGGACATGTATTTCGGCGAGGTCTCGGGAATCGCGTTGAACTCGAAGAAACACGTTTTCATTTACAACCGCGGCAACACCGTGGGACCGGCTTATGGCGCGACGGCGTCGCAACTGCTCGAATTCGGGCCGGACGGCAAGTTCATCCGCGAGATCGGCAAGGGGTTGTACGCATGGTCCTTCGCGCACGATGTTCGCGTGGACAAAGACGACAACATCTGGGCTGTCGACAAGGGCACGGACATGATCATTCGCTTTAACCCGGAGGGGCGCGTGACTATGGTGTTCGGACGCAAAAAGGAAGCTTCGGATGAGAATTCGGAGCCATGGAAGCATCCGAATCCGCCACTGCCGGCGATTGACGGACAGTTCCGCCAGCCCACCGATGTGGCCTGGGACACGCAGGGCAACATTTTCATCAGCGACGGCTACATCAATTCGCGGGTGGCGAAGTACGACAAGAACGGCGACTGGGTGAAGTCATGGGGTACGCCGGGCACGGGGCCGGGCCAGTTCAATACGCCGCATGGGATCGCGAATGACGCGGCGGGCAATATTTATGTAGCGGACCGTGGGAACAAGCGCATTCAAGTTTTCGATCCAGACGGGAAGTTCTTGCGGCAGATTACGGTGGATGCTCCAGTGCCGGCCGACGCCAAGCCTTGGATGGGGAACATGCCGACGGCGACTACGAACGCTACGCAATCGGCGGGGGCTCCCTGGACGGTTTGCATTTCGCCGGGGCCTACGCAGTACATTTACACTTCTGACGCTTTCCCGGGGCGGATTTACAAGTTGACGCTGGATGGGAAGCTGGTGGGTGTGCTGGGTAAGGCAGGGCGTCAGATGAAGCAGTTCGGGTGGATTCATGAGATCGCTTGCCCATCGGAGAATGAGCTGTGGGTGGCGGAGCTGCTGAACTGGCGGATTCAGAAGTTGGTGCTGCATCCGGTGAAGGCGGGTTTATAGCGTAGGGCAAATCGGGACAGCCACGAAATTCGCAAGTGCGGGGAAATTCGTGGCTGTCCTCGATTTGCGGTTTTATGGCTTGGCTGCTCTCGCTAACGCGGGGGTGGCCACGGCTTTTGTGGGGCGGCGCTTGGTGATGGCCGCGGCACCGTACACGTCTTCTACGGCGGTGCGCAGGACTTCGGCCACGCTCCAGGCTTGGGCGATGCAGCCTCGCGGGGTGTAGGGATACTCGGCATCGGCGATTTCGCAGATGTGACCCAGGCCCGTGGTGGTTACGTGCTCAGAGAGAGCGGCCAGCCAGGTTTCGGCCTTCTGGCGCGCGGCTTCGCTACGCTGGTTCACTTTCAAATACGCCGTTATAAAGGGGCCCATCAACCACGGCCACACCGTGCCCAAGTGATAGGCGGTATCGCGCTCGCTGATGCCACCTTCATAGCGTGCGCGATAGCGCGGGTCATGACGGGAGAGGGTCCGTAGACCCAGTGGTGTCAACAATTCGGTCTGTACGGTTTGCACCACGCTGCGGGCTTTTTCGGGCGAGAGCATACTGTGCGGAAGACTGACGGCGAAGATCTGGTTGGGGCGCAGGGAACCATCGGCGTGGCCGTTTTCGACGACATCGTAGAGGCAGCCGGTTGAATCGTTCCAAAAACGCTTATTGAAGGTTGCCATCGCTTCGGCGGCGAGGCCTGCAAACAGGGACTCCGAGGATGGGTCACCGAAGCGGTGGGCAAACCCTTGCATAATGCATAGGGCGTTGTACCACAGGGCTTGGATCTCGACGGGCTTGCCGCTGCGGGGAGTGACCACGTGATCGCCCACTTTCGCGTCCATCCAGGTCAGGTTCAAACCATTCGACGTCAGATTCAAACCAGTTAAGTGCCCCGCTTCACCACTGGCCAGCAGACCGTCGGCATCCACATGAATGCCGTAACGGGTGCCGCGCACGTGCCAATCGACGATGTCTTTGAGGATGGGATAGAGTTGCTGGCGAACAAAATCTTCATCACCACTGTAGTGAAGGTAGGCGCGAATGGCTTCGAAGAACCATAGCGTGGCGTCGGCCGTATTATATTCGGGGGTCTCGCTCGCGTCAGGGAAACGATTGGGGAGGAGGCCCTGGTCGACACTTGCGGCGTACGTTTCGAGGATCTGGCGGGCGATGTCAAAGCGCCCGGTGACCAGGGTCAGGCCGGGCAGCGCGACCATGGTGTCACGGCCCCAATCGGTGAACCAGTGATATCCGGCCACGATGGATTTGGATGATCCGCGCTGGACGATGTAATGATCGGCGGCGGCTACCAGCGTTTTCACCAGCGGCTGGTCGACGGGCGCGGCGGCAACCACGGCTTCGCGGCGGCGCCGTTCAGCTTCGCGCAAGACGGCGGCCGACTTGGCATCGTGCGATTGGGTGGAAGCGATCACGGCGGCAGAGTTGCGGCGGCTCAGTTGAAAGCGCAGCGTGAAAGGCTGGTACAGGTCTTCCTCAAAATCGAGACCACGATCGCGCTCGATGCGATATTCGAAATTCATATACCAACCGCCGTCGGTTGCGAGTTCCTGCGCGTTATGGGCGAAGTAGAGCGGGGGCAGACCCGAATAGGCGCTGATGCTCACCAAACCATCCTGGGTCTCGAACGCGGGATTCAGCGCATCATTTTTATGAGTAGTGCTGTGATAATCGCGGAAGGCGATCAGGGGGCGAAGCTCAAGCTCGCACTTCGGTTTCGCGGAACCATCGATCGAGCGAAGCTCATATTCGGTAACCGTGGTATTTTCCCCGTGTACCATGAAAACGCGCTTCTCGATTTCGAGGCCGGCCACGCGATAGATAAACACCGGGAACGGGTCCAGGCGGAATTCCTTTAAGTACTGATAGCCTTGGGGATGGACGGCGCCAGCATATTGGTTGGACGCTAACTCATAGCGCTGGCCGTCGATGACGACGGTTTCCTCCAGCTTCGAAAGCAGCAGGACGCGGCCAGTGGGTGGCGTGGTGGAGGCCGTCAACAACCCGTGATAGCGGCGCGTGTTGAGGCCGATCAGGGTCGACGAAGCGAAGCCGCCGAGCCCGTTAGTTTCCAACCATTCCCGCGAGAGCGCCAGATCCAGTCTGGAGCAGACGCTTTGATCGAAGCGAATTACGTCTGATTTCATACGAGGACTCCACGAGGCGGCGACAGATACAGATCGACCGGTGCGGATCACACCTATACTGATTATTTTTCTTGAGATAGGTTACGGCGGAATCGAACAATGTTTGGTGAATCCGGGAACAATTCCGCCGCGCGGGAGAGTTGACTTCTCCGAAGCCCACTTCCTGCGCGGGGAGTTGGCTGCAAGGGCGCCTATACCACTCACGCACCATCGCGTACACGCTTTCTCGGAAACTTGGGAACGGCTAGCCGAGAGGTTCAGCGCACGTGAATCCTCAGGCTGCGTAACCAGAATACTCCTATTTTTCGAATTTGGAAATCATTTCTGCAAGGGATTCGGCGGACCGTTTCAGCACGATGCGTACGGGTGTATACTGATTTTCGGATTGCATCCATGCGCACCTACCGGTTCCGGCGTACTTGGCTTCAGACAATGATGGTCGCGGCCGGGATGGCCGTGATCCCAGTCGCGGCGCAGACATTTCCGGCGTACAAAGCGCCGCGCATGGCGGATGGACATCCGGATCTCAACGGCATTTGGCAAGCGTTTGTCACTGCCGATTGGGATCTGCAGGATCATGAAGCGCAAGCGGGTCCGCATCCCGAAGTGATGGGCGCATACGGTGCGGGGCCGGCCGGGCAGAGCGTCGTCGAGGGTGGTGATATCCCCTACAAACCGGGAGCACTGGAGAAGAAGAAGCAAAACTTTGAAAAACGGATGATGGTGGACGTCAGCAGCGATAAGAAGTGGCATGAGGTGGGCGATCCGGAGTTGAAGTGTTACATGCCGGGTGTGCCGCGGGCGACGTACATGCCGCTTCCGTTTCGCATCGTGCAGGGGTCGAGCCCCTACATATTAATAGCGTATGAATTTGCCAGCGCCACGCGGACGATTCGGATGGATTGGAAGGGCGAGGCTCCTACGCCGTCGTGGATGGGTTGGTCGCGCGGCCGCTGGGAGGGCGACACGCTGGTGGTGGACGTGACTGGATTCCGCGAGGAGACTTGGTTCGACCGCGCCGGGGATTATCACAGCGAGGATTTGCACGTGGTGGAGCGGTATACGCCGGTGAGTCCGTATCATCTTATGTACGAGGCAACCATCGAGGACAAGAACGTGTACACGCGTCCCTGGAAGATCAGTTTTCCGTTGTACCGGCGCATGGAGAAAAACGTGCAACTGTTGGAATTCAAATGCGTGCCGTTCACGGAAGAGATGTTGTTCGGGCGTTTCAGCAAAGGAGGCGTCAGGTGAAACAGCGATTTATGATCATTCTGGCGGCGGCGGTTCTGCCTCTGACGGCGCAGACGGCGGCTCCTAAGAAGGTGGCGGCGAAGGCGCCGGCTGCGAAGAGTACGGCCACGTTGCGGACACCATGGGGAGATCCAGACTTACAAGGTGTCTGGAACGATGCCACCAGCACGCCGCTGCAGCGGCCCAACGGATTAGCGGAAAAGGACGTTTTGAACGATGACGAGGCCGCTGAATTCCGAGCGCAGCTGGCGCGTGACTTGACCCGCGACCGGCGCGATGGCGGCGCTGAAGTGGATGTCAATCGCGCTTATAACGATCATTGGATGGATTCGCGGCGGCTGAAGATCACGGCCGATCATCGCACGTCGCTGATTGTAGACCCGCCCAACGGACGCATTCCTCCGCTGGTCCCGTTGTCGCCGGAAAGGGAGCAGCGGAAGGCGGCGCGCGCGGCGGCGAACACGCGCTTCAACGCTGGCCTGCCTGAAAATTACACGGACTTCACGCTGCCGGTGCGCTGCGTGATCCGCACCGACTCGCCGCCGTATCTGCCGACGATTTACAATAACGACTTTCATATTTTTCAGTCGCCGGGATATGTGGTGATCGGACCGGAGATGATCCACAGCGCCCGTGTGATTGCGCTCGACGGGCGTCCGCACCTGGGCAAGAATCTGAAGCAGTGGCTGGGCGATTCGCGCGGGCATTGGGACGGCGATACGCTGATCGTCGAAACTACCAACTTCCGCCCGGATGATGGGGTGGTGTTCATGGACGCGAATCCCGACACCTACAAGATTACCGAGCGCTTTACTCGGGTAGACGCGACTACACTGAATTATGAGTTCACGGTGGAGGATCCGGCGACCTGGACACGGCCGTGGACGGCGCGGATTCCGTGGAATCGGATCGATCCCGGCGAGCAGATGTATGAGTACGCTTGCCACGAGGACAATTACGATATGGTCCATTTCCTGACCGGCGCTCGCGCGCGAGAAAAGAGAGGGGAAGCGAAATGAAAACCGCTGCCGCTGTGGTTGTACTGACGATTCTGGCTGGGGTGCCGGCCTGGGCGCATCATGCGTTTGCCGCGGAGTTTGACGCGAAGAAACCGGTGAAGTTGCGGGGCACGGTGACCAAGATGGAGTGGATCAATCCGCATGCCTGGATTCACGTCGATGTGAAAAAGGCCGATGGCACGGTGGACGAGTGGATGGTGGAGGCGGGGACGCCCAATACGCTGCTGCGGCGCGGGTTCACCAGGGACTCGCTGAAGGTGGGAACGGAAATTATCGTCGACGGATATCAGTCGAAAGACGGCTCATTGCGCGCCAATGGCCGCGACGTTACGCTGCCGGATGGGAAGACGCTGTTTCTGGGCTCGTCAGCACCGGACGCGCAGGATGATAAAAAATAGATTATGAGTGATAAATACCTTCGAGAGAATCAGTGGTGGATCAGTCCTTATAACTTCGTTCCCGAAGTGCTGAGTAATCGCGAGCTACCGCCGCGCGTGAGCATCCATGACGCGACGCTGCGGGACGGCGAGCAAACGCCGGGTGTGGTCTTCAGCGTCGCCGACAAGATCGCGATTGCGGAGAAGCTCGACGAAGTGGGAGTTGAGCGAATCGAGGCCGGGATGCCGGCGGTGTCGGATCAGGACTTCGAGGCCATCAAGGCGATCTCGAAAATGGGGTTGAAGTCACAGATCTTCACGTTTGCGCGCGCGATGACGGCGGATGTCGACAAGGCACTCGAATGTGGCGCGCATGGGGTGATTGTCGAAATTCCCATCGGTTATCCCAAGCTGAAGTACCAGTTCAAGTGGACCTGGGAAGACGTGCTGCGCAAGAGCGTGGACGTGATTAACTACGCGAAGAAGCGCGGATTATATGTCTGCTACTTTCCTTACGACACCACGCGCGCGCGTGAGGAAGATTTGCGGAATCTGTTCACGCGTCTCATGCTGGACGCACCTCCGGATTCCATTGGGGTGGTGGATACCATGGGCTGCGCGCTGCCGGATGCCATCAAATATTTAGTCCGGCTGGTGAAGTCGCTGACCAAGCTTCCGGTGGAAGTGCACACGCACAACGACTTCGGCATGGCGGTGGCGACGGAGTTGGCGGGTGTCGAGGCGGGTGCGGAAGTAGTGCATAGCTGCGCCAATGGGCTCGGCGAGCGCACCGGGAATGCGGCGCTTGAGGAGTTGATGGTCGCGCTGCATGTACTCTATGGCTACGAGACGCAGTACAAGCTCGACAAGCTGCCCGAACTGGGCGCGCTGGTGAGCCGCATCAGCAACTTCCCCATCGCGGCCAACAAACCCATTCTGGGTGATCGCAACTTTACGCGCGAATCCGGCATCGGCGTGGATCTGGTGGTGAAGGAACCGCTGGCGATGTTCGGCACGCATCCGGCGCTCACCGGACGGCAGGGCGAAGTGGTGCTGGGCAAGAAGAGCGGCAAAGCTTCCATCACATACAATCTGGAAAAGCTGGGCGTGCCGGATGCGGACGACGCGGCGATCGGGGAGATGCTGAAGCGCGTCAAAGATCTGGGCATCGAGAAGCGTGGGCTGGTCAACGACGAGGAGTTCAAGGCGATTGTCGACGACGTTCTCGCGGGCGTCAGAGCGGCGCGGTAGCACTCCATGAAACCCGCCGCGATTCTGTTGCTTTCCGCAGTAGGGTGCACGGCGGCGTTCGGCCAATCGGCGGGCGCATTTAGCGCTTCGCCGGGTGTCGACCTCACCGGTCAGTGGGCTCCCGCACCGCACGAGGAAAACGTCGGCAATCCGACGCTTGCCGATTATCTCGGCGTTCCCATCACCGACGGTGCGCGGGCCTGGGGGCTGGCTTGGAGTCCTTCGCGTCTGACCGTTCCCGAACATCAATGCGACGTTCACGTGGTCTCCTACATTTACGGTGGACCGCTCAACGTGCGGATCTGGGAAGAGAAAGATCCGCAGTCGCAGCGGGTGATCGCGATTCGCCAGTACATCAGTACCTACGAACAGAACCGCACGATTTGGATGGACGGGCGTCCGCATCCTCCGGCGGGCGCGGCACACACCTGGATGGGATTTTCTACCGGCAAGTGGGAAGGAAACACCCTCACGGTCTACACCACGCACATGAAGAGAGGCGATCTGCGGCGCAACGGATTGCCGGTGAGCGATGAGGCCACGCTGGTGGAACACTTTGTTCGGCATGGCGAATACATGATGCACATGAGCGCGATTACCGATCCGGTATATCTCACGGAGCCGTTCATTCGCACGCAGGCCTTCCGGAAGATTACACAGGAAGGCCAGAACTGGTTGTATCCGTGCCAGTCAGTGGTGGAGATCGCGAATCGTCCGCGCGGTGCGGTACCGCATTATCTGCCCGGCGAGAATCCGTTCATCACTGAGTTCGCCGACAAATATCACCTGCCCCGCGAAGCCGTGCTGGGGGGAGCTGAAACCATGTATCCGGAGTATCTGCTCACCCTGCGCAAGCTGGCGCGGAGCCAACCTCAGCAGTAAGCGTTCAAAACTCGGCTATGGGAAGTGTCGGACTTGATTGCCATGCTCGAAACTGACGAACGAGGGTTAGAAAGCGGCGTAATGAACTCTGAAAAGTGTCCGTTTTCAGTTGGAGATATTGTTGTCTACAAACCGACCAACGAAGGTCGTGGTGGCATTATTATGACGGATCTTGGGAGGCTAATCCCAGGCAATAAATATAGGATCGCCGCTATTGATGAAGATGTTTACATTGTGCCAGAGGGATTTGAGAATGCCGCAGGCGGCGGCTTATATTGGACCGAGTTTTCTGCTGATTCAAAGTAGCCCACTACCCAAAACTCGCACTCATTGCTTTGGCGAATCTTCGCCTTTGCAGACGTCCACTATACAGATGGTTGTGTTGGCCACTGCCGGGACATTCAAGCCGCGTTCCTTCATTAACTTGCGGAGCAGCGCCGCGGCTTCGGGATGCGCGATGGAGGATTGCACGCCCACGCGCACGACGCCGTCGGCGTATTCGACCGGCTGCCAGGTGTAGCCATACTTCTTTTGATTCGGGTTAGTGGTGTCGCGGCTGCCGTAATCATGCGCGTCTAATTTGGCGTTGTGATCGACCAGGGCTTGAATCACGGGGACTCTGCCTTTGTGCGCGGCGCCGTGCAGCGCGGTGCGGCCGTCGGAATCGACGGCGTTGACGTCGATGCCCAGATCCAGGCACATCTTGACGGCTTCCAGGTTTTCCGCCTCCGACCATTCGAAGGTGATGCCTTCCACCCAGCCGATTCCGGACGCCGTAGCGAGCGCCGTTACATTGTGCGCGGTGGCAATTTTCGGATCGGCGCCGCGGGCAAGCAGCAATTTCATCAGCACGACATCGCCGGACTGGGCGGCGCGGACGAAAGCCGTGGCGCCGTCTTCATACAACCATTGATTAGTGAAAATGGTGCGGGTCTCGGTGCTGTCGCCGCTGCACACGGTGGGCGTCGATTTGACGCCGCAGACACGGCCGTTGACGTCCGCGCCCTTGTCGAGCAGGAGTTTGATGTATTCCAGATGATCCATGTCGGCGGGGCGAACCGGATAATCGCCGCCTTCGATATTGCGGTTGTCGGTGGCGAGATAGAGCGGACGCCAGCCGCCGTGGTTGGCGATGTTGGGGTCGGCTCCATGTTCGAGCAGGTACTTTCCTATTTTGTAATTCTTGTTCTGCGTCGCCGTCAGCAGCGGAGTCCAGCCGTAGTTGGTGGTTTGGTTCACGTTGGCGCCGGCTTCGACCAGCGCCTTTACAGTGTCGAGATCGCCTTCGCGGGCGGCGAATACCAGCGGAGTGATGCCGCCGCCGTCCTTAACCTGATTGCGATTGCCGAAGAAAGCCGCGGCGTCGGCGACGTCATCGCCGCTGGTTATGGCGCGCTCGGGGGCTGTGGTACGCGCGGGGCGGCGTCTATCGAAAGTATCGCCATTGGCGAAACGGGCGGCGGCGGACGGGGCCAGATACGCTCCGCGGGGCCGGATCTCGGGGGCCGAAGCCACGTTCACATCCGCTCCGTGCGCGATCAATAACTTTGCCGCGGTGGCGTGTGATTGCTCCGCGGCCCACATCAGCGCGGTGGTGCCGCGCAACGATTCCTTGGCGGTCACGTCGGCATGGTGATCGAGCAGAGCCTTCATCGCTTCGACGTTGCCGTTGCGCGAGGCCATCATGAGTGGCGTCTCGCCGTGCGGACCCTTCTCGTTCACATCGGCGCCGGCGCTTAAAAGCTTGTCGATCATGGGCGCGCTGCCGCTCTCGCAGGCGAGCGAAAGGGGCGTGGCGCCGTCGTGATTCGCGACCTTGACGCTGGCTCCGGCGCTCAGCAGCAGGTCCGCGAGTTCCAGGTCGTTGCGATACGCGGCCCACTGTAACGCGGTAGCTCCGTCGGGCTGAGGCGTATTCGCATCGGCTTTTTGCTGGAGCAGAGTTTTCACCGCCGCCTTGTCGCCCTTCATAGCGGCGTCGGCGATGGGACTCGCAGCGTACGCGGAAGCGCACAGCGTTACTGCACAGATTGCGGCTGCTAATTTCATACCAAGCCGGGCATCCTTCCGGTGCTGTCGCCGATGCTGTCCTGATGGATTCCGTACAAATCCAAAATGCTGAGCAGGAGATTGCCGGTGGGCACCGTCTTCGAGGGAACGGAGAGGTGACGTCCGCCTTTGAGTTGCCCGGACGCGCCGCCCAGCAGAATATGGGGGACGTCGAAATGCAGATGCTGGTTGGAATTGCCCATGTTGGTGCCGTAAAGCACCAGCGAGTGATCGAGCAAATTGCCGTCGCCCTCCCGGATGTTCTTGAGCTTTTCGGCGAAGTAGGCCAGGCACTTCACGTGATAGGTATTGATCTTCGAGTAATTGAGAATGTTGGCGGGATTCTCGGCGTGGTGCGAGGCGCCGTGGAAACCAGTGGTGGTGCCGCTTTCCGGGAAGGCGCGGGCGGTAAGGTCACGCGCATAGAGGGTTGTCGAAACGCGCGTGATGTCGGCCTGGAACGCCAGCACCTGCAAATCGAATTGCAGCTTGATGTGCTCGTCGAAGGACGACGGCACGCCGTAGGGCGTTTCCATGGTGGGGATGGTGGCCGAGGCTTTGCGGGCGATCTCCAGGCGGCGCTCGATCTCGCGGACGTCTTCCAGATATTCGTCGACGCGGTGGCGGTCGCCGGCACTGATGTCCTTCTTGAAGCGGTCCGCATGCTGCAGAATTTGGTCCAGCATACTGCGGTCCTCTTCGCGGCGGGTGGTGCGTTCAGCCGTCGAGCCGCCGGCTCCGAAGAGGCGCTCGAAAACCACTTGCGGATTGATCTCCATGGGGAGCGGCTTGGTGGGCGTCACCCAGGAAATGGAGTTGGTATAGGCGCAGCTGTAGCCTTCGCCGCAGTTGCTCGAATTGGCGCCGGGATCTTCAACGCCGAGTTGCAGCGAAGGCATCAGGTTGTCCTGGCCGATTTTCTGCGCGATGAGTTGATCGATGGTGACGCCGTCGCGGATATCAGCTCCTGCGGTCTTCTTGGGTTTGTCGGCGCACAGGAATGCGGCGGCGACCCAGTGATCCG